>Ga0207718_100165_pt1 | contig 78935 bp, 78 predicted proteins | sample A23M2SouthBayCA_FD_187749 | JGI IMG/M metagenome (GOLD analysis project Ga0207718, IMG submission 187749) | Aerobic enrichment media microbial communities from Eden Landing Ponds, California, USA - A23 M2 (SPAdes) | ecosystem: Environmental > Aquatic > Marine > Unclassified | place: Emeryville...
CCGGGCGCCCCTTGGCCGCGGCGGCGACGACGTACACCGGCACGTCCTCGGCGTCGGCGGCGAGCGCGAGGCTCCGCGTCCCCACTTTGTTGACGACGCTCCCATCCGCGAGGACGGCGTCGGCGCCGACGAGGACGCAGTCCACGTCGCGAGCGGCGAGTTCGCTCGCCAGCGCCGCGTCCGTCGTCAGCGTCACGTCGATCCCGTCGTCGGCCAGCGTCGCGGCCACGTCCGTCCCCTCGCAGGCGGGGCGTGATTCGCCGATCAGGACCGCCGGCTCCGCCTCGCGGAGCGCGGCGAGGACGGTCCCCGACCGCGAGAGCGTGACGACCGCGTCGCCACACCGATCGGCCGCTCGCGCCGCCGCCGCTTCGTCGGCGTCGAGCGCCGCCTCGGCGGCCTCGCTCGCCCGATCCCGTATCGCCGCCGGTGTCCGCTCGCCCGTCGCCATCACGCGGTTGACGCGGGTGGCCACCGCGGCCATGCTCGGTCGGGCGTCCCGAAGGTCGCGGGCGACGGCCGCGACGGCGTCGGCCGTCGCCGCCACCGCGGCCCGGTCCCGCAGGACCTCCAGCGCGCGCACCGAAATCCACGCGGAGCCGTGCGTCCCGTCGTTCGCCACCGTCTCGACGGTCGGGGCGACGGCGCGGTAGGCGTCCCACAGGCTGGGCACGGTCGGCCGATCCAGCATCGCCGGCGGCGACACCCACTCGTGGGTTGCGATTTCCTCGTTCGACGCCACCTCGCGGTCCGACACCTCGAACAGGAACGGATGGACCGTCCACGTCCGCTCGCCGTCCACGACCTCGACGGGCTCGCCGGCGCGAACGAGCGTCGCGTCCGTCCGCCCGGTTTCCTCCCGGATCTCGCGCCGAGCGTCCCGCTCGGCGTCGGCGGGATCGCCCTCGACGTAGCCCGAAACGCCTGCCCAGCGGCCGGTGTAGGTGCCGACCGCGTCGCTTCGGCGGCCGAGGAGGATCGCCGTGCGATGACGGAGAAAACAGGTGACGACGTGGGACATAGCGGCCGTTCGGGAGCGATCGATACGACTCTTGTGCCGGCGCCCGTCGGTGGGACAACGATTTCATGCCTCGCGACAACGGGTGGGTATGGAGCTGGCGATCATCAGCGACACGCACGTCCCCGAGCGGGCGAGCGGCATCCCCGATTGGGTGCGCGAGCGGGTCGAAGCCGCCGACCACGTCATCCACGCGGGCGACTTCGAGGCGCCGTCGGTCGTCGACCAGGTGCGATCGCTCGCCGACGGTGCCTTCACCGGCGTCCGTGGCAATATCGACCCGGCGGGCGTCGACCTCCCCGCCGTCGCCACGGTCGAGTGTGGCGGCGTCCAGTTCGTCGTCCTCCACGGCACGGGCGACCGGATCGGCTACGAGGATCGCGTCGCGGACGCGGTGCGGGAACACGGCGGCCCCGACGCCGTCGGCGTCGCCGGCCACACCCACGACCCGATCGACGAGGTCCACGACGGCGTGCGCATCCTGAATCCGGGATCGGCCACGGGCGCCGACCCCGCGACCGGAACGACGATGATGACGGCGGCCGTCGACGGCGGCGACCTCGACGTGACGCTCCACCGAGGAGGCGGCTGGTGACGCCACCGAACGGGGCCGGCGCATGAAGCTCTTCGCGGTCCCCGACCTCCCGGAGTTTCGCCCCGGCGACTCCATCCCCGCCCTCGTCGAGGAGCGGGTCGACCTCCACCCCGACGACGTGGTCTGTGTCGCGAGTACGGTCGTCTCGAAGGTGGAAGACCGGATCGTGGACCTGTCCGATTTCCCGGCGGGACCCCGCGCCCGCGAGGTCGCCGCCCGCCTCGAACGCGCCACCGGCGACGAGAAGGACCCCCGATTCGCGCAGGCGGTACTGGAGGAGAGCACCGACCTCCTGATGGCGGCGCCTTTCCTCCTGACCGAGACGCGATTCGGCCACGTGACGGTCAACGCTGGTATCGACCGCTCGAACGTGCCCGGCGGCGACCTGTTGCTCCTGCCGAAGCGGCCGAGCGAGAGCGCCGCCCGCCTCGCGGCCGACCTGCCGGCCGACCGCGTGATCGTCACCGACACCTGCGGCCGCCCCTTCCGCCACGGGCAACGCGGCGTCGCTATCGGGTGGGCGGGGACGCCCGCCGCGCGCGACTGGCGGGGCGAACGCGACCGCGACGGGCGCGAACTCGGCGTGACCGTGCAGGCCGTCGTCGACGAACTCGCCGCCGCGGCCAACCTCGTCGCCGGCGAGGGTGCGGGCGGGACGCCAGTCGTCGTCGTCCGCGACTTCGAGTTCGGCGACCACGACGGGAGCGACGCCCTCTTCCGTGACGTAGAGGGTGATTTCGTCCGGCAGGCGCTCCGTGGCTGGTCGTTCGAGGCATAGACACCGGCAGGTTCCGCACACGACGAACGGTTTTTCCGCGTCGGCGCCAACCGATGCACGGATGATCTCGACGCGTTCGCCCACGACGCCACGCTCACGGGGGTGTCGCTGATGCTCGGCATCGAACTCACCCCCGAGCATCCGCTCGACCGACTGGTCGATCTCGGCACGGCCGCCGAGGCGGCCGGCTACGACACCATCTTCGTCTCCAGTCACTACAACAACCGCTCGCCCTTCGCCGCGCTCTCCCGCCTCGCCGACGCGACGGAGTCGGTTCGGCTCGGCCCGGGTGTCGTCAACCCGCTGGAGCGCCACCCCGTCACCCTTGCGGGTGAGGTGGCGACCGTCGCCGAGGCCAGCGACGGCCGCGCGGTGTTCGGCATCGGCCCCGGCGATCCCTCCACGTTGGGGAACCTCGGCCTCGCGGACGAGCGCGGCCTCCGCCCCGTCCTCGAGGCGTTCAAGGTCGCGGGGCGACTCTGGGACGGCGAGCGCGTCACCCACGACGGAACGTTCGAGGCGACCGACGCCGGTCTCAACTTCGACGTGCCCACGCCCATCCCGACCTACGTCGGCGGCGAGGGACCACACATGTGCAAGATGGCCGCCAAACACGCGGACGGTCTGCTCTACAACGGCGCCCACCCCGCGGACCTGCGCTGGGCGCGCGAGCAGGTCGACGACGGCCTCGACGACCGCCTCGACGGCCTCGGCGACTTCGACCTCGCGGCCTACGCGAGCGTCAGCGTCGCCGCCGACGGCGACGCCGCCCGCGAGGCCGCTCGCCCGCCGGTCGCGTTCATCGCCGCCGGCTCGCCCCCGCCCGTTCTGAAGCGACACGGCGTCGACGCCGACCGCGCCGACGACATCGGCGACCACCTCGGCGCCGGCGACTTCTCCGATGCCTTCGACCTCGTGACGCCCGCGATGATCGACGCCTTCTGTGCCGCGGGGACGGTCGACGAGGTGGCCGACCGGCTCTCGGCCCTGCTGGATCACGCCGATAGCGTCGTCGTCGGGTCGCCGCTCGGGCCGGATCTCGACGCCGCCATCGATCTCGCGGCGACGGCCCACGAGCGGGCGACCGAATAGCTAAGGTCGAGACGGCCGTGGTCGGGGACGTGACCGACCGTTCACTCGACGAGTTCGCGACGCCGTCAGAGACCGCGGCCGACGCGGACGCCGTTGCTGACGCGGACGGGGACGCCGCGGCTGACGCCGCCCCCGCCGTCGATCCGGCGACGCCGACGATGCGGTGGTCGGCCGACGCCGTCTGCGACGCCTGTGGCTCGTCCGCCCCCCGTCGCTGGCGGGACGGCGACGCGTTCGTCTGTGCCGACTGCAAGGAGTGGTAGCTTATCGACGGGTCGGATGTCGCTCGAACCCACGGGCGAGATGTGCCTCGTCGATGGCCAGCACCGTCGGCCGGCCGTGCGGGCAGGCGAACGGTTGTTCGCACGCCCCCAGCCGCTCGATCAGTGCCGCGGCCTCGTCGTCGCTCAGGTCGTCGCCCGCCTTCAGCGACGGATGACACGCTAGATCCGCGAGCAGGTCGTCCCGGCGGTCGGCCGCCCCGCCCGAGCGCAGGGCGGCGAGCGTCGCGTCGAGCGCGTCGGCGTCGGCGACGCGACCCAGCGGCGCCGGCACGGCCCGTACGCGGACGGTACCGCCCCCGAAGGGTTCACAGTCGAAGCCGAGGCGGGCGAGTTCGTCGGCGTGTGTCTCCACCGCGGCCACCTCGCCGGGCGACAGCGACCGCGTCGCCGGCGGGGATAGCGAGGCCGACGGGACGTCTTCGTCTTCGACCGCCGCGCGCAGACGCTCGTAGTTGATCCGCTCGTGGGCGGCGTGCTGGTCGATCACCAGCAGGTCGTCGTCGGCTTCACAGAGCAGGTAGAGGCCACGAAACCGGCCGATATAGGTGGCGTCGCCGAGCGCTGACGGGTCGGATTCGATCGGATCGAGCGCCGCGTCGAGATCCATCGCCACGTCGGCCGAGCGCCGGAGGTCCGCCGTCGAGAGGGCGTCGGAAACGGCGGTTTCGACCACGTCAGCGACGGCGTCGGCCGCCCGGAGCGCGACCGTCTCCTTCGTCGGGTGGACGTTCTGGTCGACCGCCCACGGCGGGAGCGAGATGTCGAGCGCCGCGACGGGGTGGCGGTCGCCGGGCAGGAGCGAGCCGTAGCCGCGTTCGATCGCCCGACGAAGTGGTGGCACCGACACCGGACGGCCGTTGACCGCGACGCGGACGTGGTCGGTCGCCGCCCGTGTGATCGAGGGGTACGTCAGGAGGCCGCGGACGGTCACCGTGGCCGTCCGATCGCCGGCGTCGACACCGACGCTCGTCGCCGCGTCGAGGGTCGTGCTCTCGCGGGCCACTTCGCGCCCGTACACCGCGAGCGCGGCGTCCACCACGTCGCCAGAGCCGGGCGTGGCGAAGGTCCGCCGGCCGTCGTGGTCGAGGGCGATGGCCACCTCGGGCCGCAGGAGGGCGTAGGCGGCGACGCGGTCGCTGATCCGCTCGAACTCCGTCGACGGCGCCGCCAGCGACTCCTTTCTCGCCGGGCGGTTGTGAAACAGGTCGCGCACCTCGACGGTCGTCCCGCGCCCCCGGCCGGCGGAGTCGACGGTCACCTCGCCGTCGCCGACCTGCACGCGGGTTCCGCGCGCGCCGCCGTCGTTGGTCATCAGCGTCAGCCGGGCCACGTCCGCGATGCTGGCGAGCGCTTCGCCCCGGAACCCCAGCGTGTCGACCGCTTCGAGGTCGCCTGCCGGGAGTTTGCTCGTCGTGTGGCGCTCGACCGCCAGTGCCGCCTCCCCGGCGTCCATCCCCTCGCCGTCGTCGACGACGCGGATGCGGTCGGTGCCGTCCCCCGCCACCTCGATTTCGATCCGGTCGGCGCCCGCGTCGAGCGCGTTCTCGACGAGTTCGACGACCACCCGCGCCGGCCGGGTCACCACCTCACCGGCCGCGATGCGGTCGACCGTCTCGCGGTCCAGTTGCCTCATTCTTCGATTCGATCCTTGAGATCCGCGAGCAGGTTCAGCGCCTCGATGGGCGTCGTCCGCGCGAGGTCGGTGTCGCGGAGGCGGTCGGCGATCGTGTCGGCCTCGTGCGTGCCGCCCTCCCGTCCCTCGGCCGTGTCGACGCCGTCGGCGCCGACGCCCGCGAGCGTCACCTGGACGCCCTCGTCGTGGCCGTTCGTCTCCCGTGTCCCGCCGACGAGCGTCCGCGACCGCTCGACGACGGGGTCGGGGACGCCGGCCAGCCGCGCCACCTCGACGCCGTACGACGACGAGGCGGGACCCTCGGCGACGCGGTGGAGGAAGGTCACGTCTCCATCGGCCGTCGGCCGACTCCCCGCGGAACGTCGTTCCGCGCCGTCGCGTTCGGCCGCGAAATGCAGGTTGTGGACGCGGTCGTACTCCTCGGCCAGTCCAGTCAGATCGTGGTAGTGTGTGGCAAAGAGTGTCGTCGCGCCCACCTCGTCGTGGAGGAATTCGGCGGTGGCGCGGGCGATGGCGCGGCCGTCCGCCGTACTGGTTCCGCGGCCGACCTCGTCGAGGAGCACCAGCGAGTCGGGCGTCGCCTCGTGGAGGATCGACGTGAGTTCGGCCATCTCGCGCATGAACGTCGACTGGCCGCCGGCGATGTCATCGCTCGCGCCGACGCGGGTGAACACCCGGTCGACGACCGGGAGGCGGGCGGCGTCCGCCGGGACGAAACTCCCCGCCTGCGCCAGCACGACGATCAGCGCCACCTGCCGCATGTACGTCGACTTGCCGCTCATGTTGGGGCCGGTGACGAGCGTCACGCTGCCGGGCGGTAGGTCGGCGTCGTTCGGGACGAACCGCTCCTCGGTCTCCTCGACGACCGGATGGCGGCCGGCCTCGATCTCCACGCCCCCGTCGTGAAACGTCGGCCGTGCGTAGTCGCGGTCGACGGCGACGCTCGCCAGCGTCGCGAGTGCGTCGAGTTCGGCGAGGGCGTCCGCGAGGTCTTGGATGCGCTCCGTCTCGGCGGCGACCGTCTCGCGCACCTCGCGGAAGCGCTCGTACTCCAGTGTGTCCGCCCGCTCCGCCGCGCCGATGATCTCGTCCTCGCGGCGTTTTAGTTCCGGCGTGTAGAACCGCTCGGCGTTTTTCAGCGTCTGTCGTCGCGTGTAGTCGTCGGGGACGCGGTCGAGATTGGGGTCGGTCACCTCGATGTAGTAGCCGTGGACCTGGTTGTGACCGACCGAGAGGGAGTCGATGCCCGTCCGTTCGCGTTCCCGGGCTTCGAGGTCGGCCACCCACGCCCGGCCCTCGCGTTCCGTCTCGCGCAGGTTGTCGAGTTCGGCGTCGAACCCCTCGCGGATCACGCCGCCCTCGGTCACCTCGACCGGTGGATCGGGACGGATCGACCGGTCGATCAGGTCGCGGAGGTCGTCCAGCGGGTCGATGCGCTCGTGGAGGTGGGCCAGGCGATCGGCGGGGGCGTCCACCTCGTCCAGGCCCGCCAGCACGTCGGGCACGGCGTCGAGCGTCGCCTTCAGCGATCGCAGGTCGCGGGCGTTCGCCCGGCCGCGCGACACCCGCCCGGCGAGGCGTTCGAGGTCGTACACCTCTCGAAGCGCCTCGCGGATCGTCTCTCCGGCGATGGCGGCGTCGGTGAGCGCCTCGACGGCGTCCAGTCGAGCCTCGATCCGCTCCCGGTCGACCAGCGGGCGGCGGAGCCAGCCGTCGAGGGTCCGTCGACCGAGCGCACAGGCCGTGTCGTCGAGAACGCCGAACAGCGTCTCGCTCGACCCGGCGCCCCGATTCTCGAAGAGTTCGAGGCTCCGGATCGCCGTCGCGTCGAGGCCGAGCGCCGCCCGTGGGTCGTAGCGCCTGACGCGCGTGACGTACGCCAGTGGTCCGTCGCCGCCCTGCGTCCACTCGGCGTACCCGAGGACGGCGCCACAGGCCCGCAGTTCGGCCTCGCCATCGACCACCTTCTCGGGGTTCGAGACGTAGGTCGACAGCGTCTCCCGCGCGGTCTCCACCCCTATCGCGGCCGCCTCGTGGTCGGTCACCATCGGGTCGACGGACAGCGATTCGCGGTCCACGGCGGCGTCCGGGCCGACGAGCAGTTCCGCGGGCGCGAGGCGGTCGAGTTCCGCCACTAGACCGACGTCGTCGTCGACGCTCGTCACCAGACACTCTCCGGTCGCGGTGTCGACGGCGGCGACGGCGCGGGTCGACCCCTCCCGTGTCGCCGCCGCGACGTAGTTTTTCGTCCCCGTGCCCAGCAGTTCGTCGTCGACGACCGTCCCCGGCGTGATCACCTGCGTGACCGCGCGGTCGACGAGCCCCGACGCTTCCTCGGGCGTCTCGACCTGCTCCGCGACGGCGATCCGGTAGCCGGCAGAGAGCAGCCGCTCGACGTACGTCGCGGCGTTGTCGACGGGGATGCCCGCCATCGGGTAGGTGCCCGTGCTGTCCTCGCGACGGGTGAGCGTGAGTTCGCACACCCGCGCCACCTCCTCGGCGGCGTCGCAGTAGGTCTGGTAGAAGTCGCCGTTCTGGAAGAGGAGGAGGGCGTCCTCGTACTCGGCACACAGGTCGAAGTACTGACTCAGCATCGGCGTCAGGTCGTCGCGAGCGTCGGCCAGGCCGTCCGGCGGGCCGGTGACGGCCCCGACGCTCGTACCCGTGTCCGCGTCCGCGTCCATACCGCTACCGGGTGGTCGAGGGATAAAAACCGTCAGGTTAGCCGAACAGCCGTTCGAGCAGGCCGCGCTCCCGCTTGCGCTCGGCCAGCAGCACCGAACACTCCACGTCGTTCACCACGTCGAGGACGAGCGTCCCGCGGACCAGCCGTTCGAGCAGGCCGCGTTCGGTCGCCCCCATGACGAGCAGCGTCGCGTCGGCGGCCTCCTCGGCGATAGCCGTCTCCACGTCGCCCGACCGGACGACGAGTTCGGCGTCGTCGAGGTCGTGTTCGGCCGCCCAGTCTTCGAGGAATGCTTCGCCCGCGTCCACGTCGTCGGTGACGTGCAACACGCGAACCTCGGCGTTCCGGGCGGTTCGGAGCAGGGCGGCGACTTCGGCCGCGAGTTCGGAGTCCGGCCCGCCCGCGGTCGGGACGACGATCCGCGAGGGGTCGAGTCCCCGGTCCTTGAGCACCAGCATGTCACAGGGCAGGGAGTGGACGAGTTCGTCCACCGTCCCCTCGACGCGGCCGGGTGCGCCGTGGGCGCCGGGGCTCCAGCCCATCACCACGAGGTCGGCGTCGTGGGTGCGCGCGGCGTCGAACACCTCCTCGTAGGAGCGATGCGAGAGGATGGTGTGGGTCTCCACCTCGACACCGAACGTCTCGGCGTCCTCGCGGGCGCGGTCGAGCAGGAACTTCGAGGTTTCGTCGATTTCGTCCGCGCGGCCTCTGGCGCGTTCGAGCGCCGTCTGATCCGGCACGGTGATGATGTGGGTGGCGACGACGGTGCCGCCGCGCTCCTTGGCGACGGTGCTCGCGAGTTCGATCAGTTCGGATTCGTGTTCGGGGTTGGCCAGCGGAACCATCACGCGGTACTCGCCGCCGTCGGGCTGGACGCTCGTGGCGGCGTCGACGGCGGCGTCGGGCATCGCCTCGGCGCGGTCGAGGATGTACTCCGAGAGCACGCCCTGTTTGGTCGCCCGGGTTCGCGCGTAGGCGAAGTACCAGACGATGGCGCCGACGACGAGGAGGGCGCTCAGCGCGATCACCAGCGGGGCGATGAAGACGATCAGCCCGAGCGCCGTGAGCGCCCCGAGGATCGGGACGACCGGATAGAGTGGGATCGTGTAATCCGGGTCGTAGTCCGCCGGCTTCGCCTCCCGCATCACGATCAACGCGACGTTGAGGAGGGCGTAGATGACCAGATGGAGGACACTCCCCATCGCGGCCAGCGTCTCGACGGTACCGGCGGCGATGAACACCAGGATGAGGGCTCCGGTAACCGCGATGGAGCGATACGGCGTCGCGAAGCGCGGATGGATCTCGTTGAGCGACTCGGTGACGATGCCGTCCCGCCCCATCGCGAAGTTGATGCGCGAGGACGCGAGAATGGAGGCGTTGGCACTGGAGGCAGTGGCGAGCAGGCCGCCGAGCAACATGGCGATGGCGCCCGCGGGACCGAGGAGGAGCCGCGCCACTTCGACGACCGCGATCTGTTCGGTCGGCAGGGCGTCGATGAATCCCTGCTCCACCGCGGCGGCCATCGTCACCAGCACGAGCGCGTAGATGACCGTCACGAGGAGGACGCTCCCGATGACCGCCCGCGGCAGGTTGACGCCCGGGTTCTTGATCTCCTCGGCGACGCTCGTGATCTGGACGAAGCCCAGATAGGAGACGAAGATGATGCCCGTCACCGCCATGGTGTCGCCGAACCCGGCGGCCGGCGGTAGATTCGCCGGATCGGCCCGGAGCGCGCCGTAGGCGGTGAAGATGGCCAGAATCCCAACCAGAACGATCACGATGATGTTCTGGAGGCGCCCCGTCTCCTTCGCGCCCACGTAGTTGACGCCGACGAAGAACGCACCGCCGGCGAGGGCGATGAGCTTCACCGGATCGAGTCCGATCGGGCCGAGTCCCACGGTGCCAGTGATCCCGAATATCTGCTGGATATACTGCCCGAATCCGACCATGTAGAACGCCGAGGCGAAGGCGAGACCGAGCCAGTTGGCCCACCCCGCAACGGAGCCAAAGAGCGGTCCGAGCGCGTGGTTGACGTAGTAGTACGCCCCGCCCGATTTGGGCATGGCCGTCCCGAGTTCGCTGGCCGAGAACGCGGTCAGGAGCGCAATGGCGCCCCCGATGACGAACGCGACGACGGCGAACGACCCCGCCTGGCTGATCGCCGTTCGGGGCAGGACGAAGATGCCCGCGCCGATCATCGTCCCGACGCCGATGGTGAGCGCGGCGAGCGGACCGAGGTCCTTCGCGAGTTCTTCGTCGCTCACTGACCGGCCTCCGTGTCGGCGTCCGGCAGTACGACTACCGGCCGGTCGCTTCGCCCGACGAGGGCGTCACGCACGTCGCCGGTCAGGAGGTCGAGCAGCCACGACCCGCCGCGGGGGTGGAAGACGATGGCGCTCGCGTCGTGGTCCGCGGCCGCGTCGAGTATCGTCTCGGCCACGTCCGTCCCGTAGCGAATCTCCGTCTCCACGTCGAGGCCGTAGTCGGCGGCGTCGTCGCGGACGGCGGCGAACGCCGACTCGGCCGCCGCTTCGCGCTGTTCGACCGACGCCTTGTCGGGCGCGCCGCCCGCCTTCTCGATCACATGGACGACGACCGGCCGGCCGCCGGCGGCGGCGATGCGCGGGAAGGCGGTCCGGCAGGTGTCGGCCGCGTCGTCCTCGCTCGCGACCGGAACGAGCGGCCGCGACAGGAGCGGTGGCGGATCGCCCGCGTCACTCACGACCGATCCCCCCATTCGGCCGGCTCGACGGACACGTTGCGTTCATACCCCTGATACCGTCCGCGACGACCATCATGCTTCCCCTTCCCGATCAGACCTGCGTCACCCACGCCCGGTAGTCGTCGTCGAGGCCGTAGGTGACCTGGAGGGCGCGGTCGGCGAACTGCCCCAACCGGTTCGCGTCCGAGCGGGCGGTGATGCGGACGTTCGCGCCCTCGGCCTCCTCGGGACGTTCGATGTTGTCGATCCGACACGCCGGAAACTCCGAGAGCAGGCCCTTCAGGCGGTCGAGCTCCGCGTCGGTGCAGTCGAGGTTGAACGTCTTCTCGGCGAACTGGATCCAGGGGACGGGCGCGTGGTCGTCGGCGTCGGCGTCGACGTCCGGTGCGTCCGCCGGGTCGACTTCGATGGTGCAGAACTGACTGCCGCGGTTCCGGTGGGCGAGCACCGCCTCCGCGAACAGTTTGCGGCGTTCGGCGGCGTCGGCGGCGTCGAATCGTGTCATGCGTAGGGGTTGGGTCCCCGCCGGCAAAAAGCCGCGCGGAGACGGCACGGCTCCGTCGCCCCGTTCGACGACCGACGGTCGGCCCTGCACACCAGCCGTGTGGTCACACGAGCGGGCGGACCCCGCCCCATCCGAACCACCGTTCGGTCGCGGCCCTGACCAGGCCCTCCACGACTCCCGTCCCCAGCGCGATGCCGAACAGGAGCGGCCAGACGGTCAGATACGACGTGAGGGGGTGGAGATGTGCCCCGTACAGTTCTTGGTACACGGTGTTCCCGAGCAACCAGAGCGTCGTTCCCGCGGGGAGGAGCAGCGCGAACCGGGCTAGCAGATACAGCGGGACGGCGGCGACGAGAACCAGCCCCCCGACCGAGTATCCGACCCCCACGACGACGGTGCCCGGATCGCCGGACGACAGGTAGACGCCGCGCGAGAACATCCACACGAGGACGACGGCCGAGTAGATCACACCACCGAGCACCCCGATAGCGCGCGGATCGCGGAGCGTCGAGCGGAGGGGAGACACACGCACAGCTACACGTACCCGGCACAACAGCCTTCCGCCGACCGGCCCGGCCGCCGCATCACGAACCCTTTAGCCCGCCCGGCCCGACGTCGTACGCATGCCATCCGCACTGTTCGTCGTCAGCGAGGAGGGGTACTGGGGAGAGGAGTGTATCGAGCCGCTGACCACGCTCGATTCGGCCGGCGTCGACGTCACCGTCGCCACGCCCACGGGCAACCCGCCGGTCGTCGACGAGCGGTCGATCGACCCCGCCAACGTCGGCGAAGAGATGGCCGACCACGTCCGCGAGGTACACGAGACCGATCCGCGGCTGAACGACCCCGCGCAACTGACCGAGGTCGACGCCGCCGACTTCGACGCCGTCGTCTTCCCGGGCGGCCACGGCACCGAGTGGGACGTGAACCAGGACCGCCACGCTCGCGCCCTGCTCCGGGACGCCGTCGAAGGGGATGGAAAGGCGCTCGTCGTCTGTCACGCCGTCGGCATCCTCGCATTCACCCGCGACTCGGCCGGCGACTTCCTCGCGGCCGGACGCGACGTGACCGGCTTCCCGAACGCGTGGGAGGAGGGCATCGTCGACGACCGCGATCTGATGCCGGACGGCCGGAAACTGCCGTACTGGGTCGAAGACGAGGTGACGGCCGTGGGAGCGAACTGGGACGCCGAACTCGACGCCGACACCTCCGTCACGGTCGACGGCGACCTCGTGACCGCCCGCGGTCCGGGCTCCTCCGCCGAGGCCGCCCGGACGCTGCTCGCGGAACTCGGGATCGAGGCGCCGGACGCGTAGACGCTATCCGAACGCCTTTTGCCATCGCGGCCTTCGCTCGGATAGATGAACACGCTGCTGTGGGTGCTCGTCGGCGTCCTCGTCTACTCCCTCGTCGCGAAGGCCCTCCAGATTCGGGGGTATCTCCCCGACGCCATCCGGCTGCAGGGGCCGATCGCCACCATCCACACCCGTCGTGGACGCGCCCTCCTCACCCGCCTCGCCAGTCCGAAACGCTTCTGGCGTGCGTACAGCAACCTCGGCGTCGGCGTCGCCCTGGTCATCATGGCCGGGATGTTCGCCCTCCTGCTCTTTCAGGCGCTGACCATCCTCCGCGATCCACCGGCGCCGTCGGCGGTCAACCAGCCACAGAACTTCCTCGTCGTCCCCGGCGTCAACGACTTCCTCCCGCTCGCGGTCGCTCCTGAGATCCTCTTCGGCCTGCTGGTCGGTCTCGTCGTTCACGAGGGCGGACACGGCCTGCTCTGTCGCGTCGAGGACATCGACATCGAGTCGATGGGCGTCGTCTTCCTGGCGCTCATCCCCATCGGCGCGTTCGTCGAACCCGACGAGGGGAGTCAGGCGGACGCGAACCGCGGCGCTCGAACCCGGATGTTCGCCGCCGGCGTGACCAACAACTTCCTGCTCACCGCCGTCGCGTTCGCCCTTCTCTTCGGGCCCGTCATCGGCGCCGTCGGCGTCGCCCCCGGCGTCGCCGTCGACGGCGCGTACGAGGGGTCGCCCGCGGCGACCGCCGGCATCGACCACGGCGACCGCATCACGGCCGTCGCGGGGACCGAGGTGACGGCCGAGGGCGGCCTCAACGACGCCCTCCTCGCCGCGGAGAACCGGACCGTCGCTGTCGAAGTCGACGGCGAGCGGACGGTCCGCGTCGAACGCTCGCTGACTATCGTCGGGAGCGTCGGCGGCAACCCCGCGAACCTGACCGTCAAGAGCGGGGACGAACCCATCCGGGTGACGGCGGTCAACGGCACGCCGGTCGACACCCGCGGCGAGTTTCGGGCCGCGGTCGCAAACAGCACATTCGCCCGCATCGAGACGACAGCGGGCGATCGAACCGTGCCGGTCGGGGCGTACGTCACGCGCGTCGCCCCGGACGGGCCCCTCGCTAACGCCACTGCGCCCACGAACGCCTCCCTCATCGTCACCGGCATCGGCGGCGAGCGAGTCACCTCCTCGACCGACCTGGCGCGCGTGCTCGACGGCTACGATCCGGGCGATCGGGTGCCCGTCCGCACCTACCAGGACGGGGAGTTCGAGACGTACACCGTCACGCTCGGCGAGAATCCGCGGGACGGCAACGGCTTCATCGGCGTCGACATCTTCCCCGGTACGAGCGGCCTCCTGATCACCGACTTCGGCGTTCGCACCTACCCCGCGGGCACCTACCTCGAACTGCTCGGCGGATCGGGCGGGTCGGCGGCGTCGCCGTTCGCCGGGCTCGTCGACTCGCCGTTCACCCTGGTCTACGTCGCGCTCGTCCTGCCGCTGGCCTCCGTCGTCCTCGGCATCCCCAACTTCCCCGGCTTCACGCCGGCCGTGACCAACTTCTACGTCGTCGAGGGACCGCTCGCGCCGCTGGGTGACGGGGTGTACGTCCTCGCGAACACCCTCTTCTGGGCCGCGTGGGTCAACCTCCAACTCGGCCTGTTCAACTGCATCCCCGGCTACCCGCTCGACGGCGGGCGCATCCTGCGCATGTGCGCCGAGGCGGTGGTGTCCCGGCTCCCCGTCTCCGACTCCCCCCGGGTGGTGCGCACCATCACGACCAGCGTCGGCCTGACGATGCTCGCGTCGCTCATCCTGATGATCTTCGGGCCGCGACTGCTGGGCTGACGGGACCGCTCACCGTTCGTCCCCGCCGTCGAGCGTCGCGACGGCGTCCGTCACCTACGTCGTTCGTGCGGGCGGATAAATCGTGTCCCCGGTCGTCAGGATCACGCACGACACGCAACTCCCATACCCCCCCAGTCCCAACGGACGGCCATGCGCGAGCCACCCCAGACGGACGAAGGCTGGTACGCACTGCACGACTTCCGTCGGATCGACTGGGCGGCGTGGCGAGACGCCCCCGAACGGGAGCGCGACCGGGCCGTCGAGGAGGGCGTGGAGTATCTCGAAAGCCACGAGGCAGTCACGGACGCCGACGACGGCGCCTCCGCCGTCTTCTCGATGGTCGGCCACAAGGCCGACCTGCTCGTCGTCCACCTGCGGCCCACCCTCGACGCGCTCTCCACGGCGGAGCGACGGTTCGACCGGACGGCGCTCGGTGCGTTCACCGAGCAGTCCACCTCCTACGTCTCCGTGACGGAGGTGAGCGGCTACGTCTCGGACGCCTACTTCGCGGAGGACGAGGAGGAGGTCGACACCGGCCTGAAACGCTACATCGAGGGGAAACTCGAACCCGAGATTCCCGAGGACCAGTACGTCAGCTTCTACCCCATGAGCCGCAAGCGGGGCGAGCAGGACAACTGGTACGACCTCCCCTTCGAGCGTCGCCGCGAGATGATGCAGGAACACGGCGAACACGGCCGCGAGTTCGGCGGTCGGGTAAAACAGATCGTCGCCTCCTCCGTCGGGCTCGACGACTGGGAGTGGGGCGTGACGCTCTTCTCCGAGGACCCCACTGATCTGAAGGATATCGTCTACGAAATGCGCTACGACGAGGCCAGCGCCCGCTACAGCGAGTTCGGCCCGTTCTACGTGGGCCGGCGGTTCCCGCCGAGCGACCTGCCCGCCTTCCTCGCGGGGGAGTCGGTGCCGGTCGGCGAGGACGATGGCGAGGGGCACGCCCACGGTGAGGGTGACCACCACGGCGAGGACGGCCATCACGGTGAAAGCGACCACCACGGCGGAGACGAGGCCCACGACCACGGCGACGACGCCGACGAGGACGGCATCCGCGGCGAACTCGAAGATCTGGACATCTACGCCGGCAAGCCCCACGGCGAGGACGTGTACGCGACGGTGCTCTACTCCGAGGCCGACGCCGACGAACTGTTCGAGGAGGTCGACGGACTCCGGTCGAACTTCGACCACTACGACACGCACGTCAAGACCGCGGTGTACGACGCCTTGGAGCGGGACCGGCGGGCGGTCGTGAGCATCTGGGACACCGCGAGCGCGGCGGATACGGCCGCGGGCTTCCTGTCGGAACTCCCGGGCATCGTCAGCCGTGCGGGCGAGGAGTCCGGCTTCGGGACCATGGGGATGTTCTACACGGTCAAGCCCGAACACCGCGAGGACTTCGTGGAGAAGTTCGAGACGGTCGGCGGGCTACTCGGCGACATGGAGGGCCACGGCGAGACGGACCTGATGATCAACCTCGAGGACGAGAACGACATGTTCATCGCCAGCCAGTGGCGCTCGAAGGAGGACGCCATGGCCTTCTTCCGCTCCGACGAGTTCTCCGAGACCGTCTCGTGGGGACGTGACGTGCTCGCCGACCGGCCGAGACACGTCTTCCTCGCGTAGCGGTTTCCCGCCCGGTGGGCACACCCGAACCCCTTTGGGTGCCCCCGGCTTACGACGGCTGCAATGACGAAGCGATACGTCTCGCTCCCCGCCGAGGCCGACGCGGGCGTCGGGGAGTTCATCGACTACGTCGACGAGCGACTCTCCTCCGACGAGGACACATGCGCGGTAGTACAGGACGTGCTAATCGACCTGTTCGGGGACCGCGAGGCGTACGAGCGCTGGCAGGGCGGCGGGGACGTATCGCCCGCGGAGCGGGTCCGACTGCAGGGGTACGACCCCTGTAACGCCACGCTGGAGAGCGAGTACTACGCCGAGAAAGACGAGGACCGCTTCCAGCGATCGAAACACCTCCAGTGGCTCTGGCGGCAGTTCGACGCCACGCCGATGGCCGACAACGTCGAGTTCGCGCTTCGCTTCCGGCGGATGCTCGCCGACCACCTCTTCGCCGAGTGTGGCGACAACTGTCGGTTCTTCAAGGGTATCTCCTTCACCTACGGCCACAACATCGCCGTCGGCGACAACGTCGTCGTCCACGACGACGTCCACCTCGACGATCGGGGCCGACTGACGGTGGGCGACCGCGTCTCCATCTCCGACGGCGTCCACGTCTACAGCCACGACCACGACATCGTCGACCAGACCGAGGTACGAAACTACCACACGGTCATCGAGGACGACGCCCGCGTCACGTACGACTCGATGGTCAGCGCGGGGGTGCGGGTCGGCCGGAACGCCGTCGTCGGCGCCCGCGCCGTCGTGCAGGGCGACGTGCCGGATCACCACATCGCCGTCGGGATGCCGGCGAAAAGCGTCCGCGTCAAACCCGGGTGGGACGAGGTGGCCGCCCCGCTCGACGCCGGCGGCGAGAACCGGAAGGAAGAGCGCCGCATCGACTACGACCTCCCCGACGACCTCGACGTCTTCGACGAGTTCCAGCGGGATCTCACGCCCCCGAAGTAGGCTTTTCCCGCTCCAGCCCTACCCCCCGATATGGACCGCCGACGCTACCTCGCGACCCTCGGGAGTGCCGCCATCCTGGGTGGCTGTGCCGGACGGCCGACGGGGTCGACCGCCGACGGTGACGGTGACGGTGACGCCGACGCCGACGCTGACGGCGTCGCCGTCGAGACGCTCGCCACCGACCTCGAAATTCCGTGGGGGGCCGCCTACCGCGACGGGACGCTCTACCTGACCGAGCGGCCGGGACGGATCGTCCGCGTCGTCGACGGCGGCGTCGAGACGGTCGTCGACGGCGTCGACGGCGTCGAACACGTCGGCGAGGGTGGCTTACTCGGCCTCGCGTTCCACCCCTCCGAGCCGTACGCCTACACGCACCAGACCTACGAGACGCCCGACGGCCCGGCCAACCGCCTCGTCCGTCACGACCTGACTGACGGCTGGGCCCCCGAGCCACTCCTGACGGGCGTCCCCGGCGCTCCGATCCACGACGGCGGTCGCCTGCTGATCCACGACGACGCCCTCTACATGACCTGTGGCGACGCCTCGGTCGGGGCGAACGCACAGGACCGCGACGTGCTCGCGGGGTCGGTGCTTCGCGTGACCCTGGAGGGCGCGCCCCACCCCGACAACCCGTTCGACTCCCCGGTTTTCAGCTACGGTCACCGCAACCCGCAGGGACTCGTGGTCCGCGATGGAACGCTCTACAGCACCGAACACGGCCCACAGGTCGCGGACGAGATCAACGTCCTGCGGGCGGGCGAGAACTACGGCTGGCCCGAGGTGCGTGGCGCCAGCGACGACGACCGCTTCACCGACCCGATCACCAGTTACTCGCCGACCATCGCGCCCGCGAGCGCGACGTTCTACGACGGACCGATCGAGCCGTGGCAGGGCGATTTCTTCTTCGGGACGCTGAAGGCCGCACACGTCCACCGGGTCCGGTTCGAGGGCGCGGGCGACGCCGCCACCGTCGCCGAACAGGAACGGCTCGTCGAGGGCGCGTACGGCCGGATTCGAACCGTGTTCACCGGCCCCGAGGGCCACCTCCACGCGGTGACGAGCAACCGCGACGGCCGGGGGTCGCCCGTGGCTGCCGACGACCGCCTCCTCCGGTTCGTCCCCGCTTGATGCGGGCCATCGCCATCAACGTCGGCGCCAACACCACGCTTCCGGGGTTTCGCGGCCCGGTGACCCCCGACGGCCGGTTCGCGTACGTCCCTATCCCCGAACGCGAACCGACGGCCGATCCGGTGCCGACGTACGGCGACCTCTCATTTCCGCTGGACGTGGACGTGAGCGAGGTGGCCGACCGGCGGGTCCACCTCGACCCGGAGTTCGCGGGCGTCCACGGGTCGACCGCGTACACCTACGGCGACGAACACGGCGTGAAGGCCGGGCCGCTCTCGACGCTCGACCCCGGCGACTCCCTGTTTTTCTACGCGACGCTCTCGATCCGGGGCGACACCCCCGAGTTCCCACCCGAGTGGGGCGCCTTCCTGATCGGCGAGTTCCGGGTCGAACGCGCCATCACCGGCGAGACGTACCGGACCCTCGACGCCGCCGAGCGGGCACGATTCGCGAGCAACGCCCACGTCAAACGCGAGACGTTCGACGCGGCGGTGCTGGTGGCCGGGAGCGACGAGTCGCGCCTCTTGGAGCGCGCGGTGCCGTTGAGCGCGCCCGACGCGGGCACGACGGCCGGATCGCTCGTCACGGACCTGTCGACCGACTCGGGGAAGGGGCCGTGGTGGCGACGGGTGTTGCGGTACGACGCGGCCGCCACGGAGCGACTGCGAGCCACCGTCGACGAACACCAGCCCTGATCGAGTCGGCCGGCTCCGATCAGCGCTCGGCCCTTTCGGCCTCCCGCGTCCGCAGTCGGTCGAGCCGATCACCAAGTGGGACGGTCACCGAGAGGGGATTCGGGAGCCGTCGCCGGGTGGGCTCCATCGCGTGCACGGCGGCGTACCGTTCGAGCGCGTCGGCGACGGCGCCCGGATTCAGGCGTTCGGCGGCCGCGTCGTCGGCCGCTCGGACGCCCCGTCGGGAGAGCCAGAATCCGACGACGAGGACGAGAAACGCCGCGCCGAGCAGTCCCCACCGTTTGGATCCTCCGCTCACCGCGGCGACGAGGGGAAACGCGGCTAGCACGACGGTCACGATCCGTTTCGCAAGCAGGTGCGTCCGGAGTTCGCCCGCCTGTATCGCCAACAGCGCGGTCGCCGTCTCGTCGTCGAACCGGTCGAGGAACGTCGTGGTGACGAACAGGCGCCGATAGCCGGGCGGGCCGCGGACGTAGACGCCCGCCGTCTCCTCCGCGTCGGTGTCGAACACGAGGGTGTCGCGCACGTCGAGTCCCGCCCGCTCACGGAGCGCCGCGAGGCGCTCCCGGGTCGGCGTGTCGGGTTCGACCGTCGAGCGGAGCGCGGCGAGCAGCCACGGCGAGGCGACGAGGGTGACGACCAACAGAACGGCGAAGACGCCGACGACCGCGAGCGGGGTCGTCCCTGCCGGCGAGAGGCGGAGCGGCGCGAGCACCACCGTGACGACGGCACTGACACCCACGACAAAGCGGGCCATCCGGCCGACCGAGCGAACGGTCGACAGGTCGATGTCGCGGACGGCGCAGACGCCGCGAACGGTCGGCGCGTACGCCCCGAGGCCGACGACGCCCGCGGCGAGCACGCCGACGAAATCGGACAGCAGCGTGCCGCCCACGCTGCCGGCTGCGACGGGCGTCGCGGCGACGACGGCGCTCCCGAGTCCGAGGAGGGCGAGGACGCCGTACGACAGCAGGGCGAACGGGAGAAGGACCCCCGCGTACAGGAGTCGGTACTTGCCGACTGGGTTCGACAGGCGGCGCACGACGGCGCTCCCGACGGCGCCGAGAACGACGCCGACGACGGCCAACAGGACGAGAAACACCAGCGGCGGGGCGAGCGAGGGCGGGGTGGTCTGGAGGGTGACCATGCCCGCCGTACGTGTGTGCGCTCACAAAAACGTGTGCTGTCCGGGAATTGAACTCGATGCCGAGGCTCGCTTCGCTCGTCTCGCGTGGTTCAATCCCCAGAGAGCGCATTCGCTCTTCACGTTCGTTCGTCGCAGGATGCGCCGTCCGGGAATTGAACCCGGGCTAGTGGCTTGGGAAGCCACTGTCCTACCACTGGACCAACGGCGCTCGTTCCAACAATGACCCATGAATCGTATAAATACATCGGATGCGCGGCTAGGAAGATGTCTCGCTACCCCCGGCGAACGAATTATATCGCCGCCCGTCGTAGTTTCGGACTGACATGACGGGGAACCAGTCCTTCGCGGTGTATCTGACCGAGGAGACGGATCTCGACGGCGACCCACTGCAGGCCGACAGCATCGATTTCTACGATTCCGGCGTCTGGGTTTCCCACACCGGCGGTCGGGACTTCTTCCCCTACGGTCGGGTGCTGCGCATCCGTGAGGGGGCCGTCGCCGACGAGACCGGGTCCGACGCGGCCGACACCCCGACCGGCGAGCGGCGGGACGCGGCTAGCGGGACGACCGGCACCGTCGACGAGACCACACTCGACGTGGAGTAGCGGCGCTCGACCGAACTGCCGGTCCGGTCGGTTCGGCATCTGCTATGCGGACGTGTGTCCACTGCCCCTCCCGAACGGGAGAGTATTTCAAACCGGCAACCGTACTACGCACCGATGAGCGACGAATCCGTCATTGTAGCCGAGTCGGCACCGCTCGACCTCCGCCTCTCCGAGGCGGAACTGGAGGCGGCACGGGAGCATCTCACGGCGTTCATCGCGGACGTCGTCGACCGCGCGGGCGCCGACGGGGCCGTGCTCGGACTCTCCGGTGGGATCGACAGCACGCTGACGGCGCATCTCGCGGTCGAGGCGTTAGGTGCCGACCGTGTCCACGGGCTCGTGATGCCGAGCAACGTGAACGCGGCGGACAACATGAGCGACGCCGAACGCGTTGCCCGTGACCTCGGCATCGAGTACGACGTGATCGACATCGGACCGATCTTCGACGCGTTCGTCGCGGCGTTCCCCGGCGACACCCCGGACGACCGGATCGAGACCGATCCGCTCCGGACCGCCGCGGGCAACGTCCGGGTGCGGATCCGGGCCGTCCTCGACTACTTCGTCGCCAACGCCGAGAACCGGGTCGTCCTCGGGACGGGCAACCGGAGCGAGGCGCTCACCGGCTACTTCACGAAGTACGGCGACGGCGCGGTCGACTGCCACCCCATCGGCAACCTCTACAAACAGCAGGTGCGACAGCTCGCGGACCACCTCGGCGTCGACGACGACCTCGTGACCAAGACCCCCTCGGCGGAGATGTGGCTGGGCCAGACCGACGAGGCCGAGATGGGCGTCGGTTACGACACGCTCGACGCCATCCTCGCGCTCCACGTCGACGGGCCGCTCTCCCTCTCGGCGACCGTTCGTCATCTCGACGTGACCGCCGAGCAGGTCGAACGCGTCGTCGAGCTGTACGAACGGAGCGCACACAAGCGCGAGATGCCACCTGCTCCCGACCCGCTGTACCTGTAGCACGCCCGGAATCCCGTCGCGCCGCCCCCCGTTTCCAAAGGTCTTTGCCTCTCCCACTGCTACCGATCGGTAATGGACAACGCCGTACGGGCCCGGCGTGCCGCCCGCGACGCGCTCGCCGATATCGAACCCGAACGGCTCCGCGAGGTGCTTCGCGCCCGGCTCGCGGACGCCTCGATGACGCCTAGCGTCCTGACGTTCCTGAGCGCCGACACGCTCGATCCGAGCGTGGACGCCGATCCCCTCGCCGAGCGCGCTGCCGGCGTCCAGCTCATCTACGAAGGCCTCCGGCTGACCCGGACGCTCGCCCACGACGAACCCTGGGCCGACGGCGAAACCGACGCCGCTCGGCGGGCCGACCTCGACATCCTCGCCGCCGACGTGCTCGTCTCCCGTGGCTTCTACCTCCTCGCCCGGACGGAGACGGCCGACCGCGCCGTCGAAGTCGTTCGGGCGTTCGGCCGGGATCAGACGCGTCGGCGCGAGAACGGCGCCGACCGTGCGGCCCTGGATCGCAACCTCGAAGCCGACGTGTTCGCCCTCGCCGTCGCCGCCGGCACGACCGCCGTCGGCGTCGACCCCGGTGACGAACTCCTCGACTACGCCGCCGGCCTCGCCCGCGAGTTCGAGGGCGACCTGCCGCCCCCCGACGCCGCGCTCCCCGAGACGACGGCCGACCGCATCCTCGCGCTCACCGGGGGCGACGCCGCCCCCGCCGCCGGCCCATAATCGAAACGCCTAAAGATGGCTCCGGCCAAGCGGTGTACGCGTGCCTGGGTAGCTTAGCGGTAAAGCGCGTCCTTGGTAAGGACGAGACCCCGGGTTCAAATCCCGGCCTAGGCTTCGCGTGTTTCAGCGCCTCTCTCACCATTTTACGCCCTTCTTGGGAGAGAACAAATGCAACTCAAGAACGTTACGTTTCACTACACGTCCACCCCGTCGCCGTCTTGCGATTCGCGTTGTTGTCAGGACACTATAAGTTCCGGTGCCGCGCAGTCAGGCGATTCAGGGGGTGAACCGCACCGATGAACCGGACTGACCCGCTCGACAACCTCGGTAGCGGAGACACCGTATCGGCGGAGATACCACCCGCGCCCGAAGACTACGAGTTTGAATATCCGTTGGTCAGCGAGCGCTCGAAGCGCGACCTGCAAGAGTTTGGGCTGAACATGGTGGACGACTACCGAGATTTCAAGCACGAACTGCTATCGTGGCTCGCTAACTACGGGAAGAACCCCGAGAAGCACGAGGGCCTTGCACGTTCGACGCTCGAATCCACGCACTACAAACTTGAAACGGCCTTCCGGTGGCTGTGGCGGTACGAGAACCAGTACACTACGCAGTTCACACCCGACCACGCGGACAAGTTCGTTCGTGTCCTTGACCAGTCGGACGGAATGATTGATTCGACCGTCCTACACCACGCCAAGGACATTAAGCGATACTTCCGCTTCAGCAACCACGTCCGTGGAACGGACTTCGAGTGGGAACTCGACGTGGAACTCTCACAGGCGAACGGTGACGAGCGGGATTACCTTCGACGGACTGCGTTCGAGCCACTGTATCAGGCCGCGCTCGAACACTCGTCGGTGAAAAGTTACCACTCCGTCTCGCCCGACGAACGGAGTCAACTGAAGGCCTTCGTCGCACAGCGGCTTGGTATCCCCAAGGAGAAAGTCGGCCCGGCGGAGTTCAAAGAAGCGAACTCGTGGAAGTACCCGTCCATGATAGCGGTCACACTCGACACCGGACTGCGCCCTATCGAAGTTGGACGGGCGAAGGTGTCGTGGGTGAACCTCGAAGACAACGAATTGAACATCCCAAAAGACGAGGCCACGAAAAACGAAGCACATTGGAACTGTGCGATTAAGGGCCGGACTGCGAAGGCCCTGAAACGCTGGCTCGATGAACGGGCGTCGATGGACAAGTACGACGGAAGAGACGAGTTGTGGCTAACGCAGAAATCGTCGCCGTACAGTTCCAAGTCGTGTAACGCACTCCTTCACCGGGTAATTGAGAGCGGTGACGTTCCGATTCCCGAGCATAAGGAAATCTCGTGGTACTCTATACGACACGGGGTGGCGACCTATTGGGCGAACCACGTCGGCCCACACCACGCGAAAGAGCAACTGCGCCACAAGAGCCTGAACACGACGATGAAATACCTACACTCGGACGCGGAAACGCGGAACAGTGCTGTAGAGCAAATCTGGTAGCCGTTTACCGAAGGTGTTCGAGATACGGAATCCGAGTTCGCCGTAGTCCTTCTCGGTCTGTCCTGCCCTCTCGCGCAGTTCGTCTTCTTGAGTCCGAAAAGGTATGTTCCTGCTATTTGATTGCCTATTCATGTCCTTTGACTTCTCGAAGTGGATAAACAAGTACGACGCTGTTGCACCCGACGAGAAGATACAGTATCGAGATAGTTCCGGAAATCTGAAAGAGGAAAAAGACCCGAAATTAGGGTCAATATCTCAAGCGTTCCAACAGCGTGGCTATATTTTGCGTGAGGAACTCCGTCAAATCGGGCGATGGAAAGCAGGCGGTCGGATTGACCATCACCTGAAAAAGAATAACCAGACATTCGTAGAGCGGCGTAGCAAAGTCGCGTTTCAGAGTTCAGCCGACGAAGACAAAGTGAACGCCCTCATTGAATTGAAAGGCGTCCGTGTCCCTGTCGCGTCTACTATCTTGACAATGGCTGACCCGACACGATACGCGGTTTTGGACTATCGGGCGTTTCGTGCCCTCGGAGCCGCCATTCCTCAACTGCTGAACCCGCAGAATTATCACCAGTATATCGAGTTCATGGATGGTTTCCAAGACTATGGGACAGACCCGAGTGCTTACTCCTTCTACCTGAATCAAGTACGGAATATCGCACAACAAGAGGGAATAACACCGCGAGAAGTAGATATGGCCCTGTGGGCGTTTGATAAGCACCAGACGTAATCACGTTACTTCTGCGAGACGCCAGCAAGGCGAGAGACGGCGTGGGTGGTGCGTGAGCGCGTTCGTCGCGTGGCGAGAGGCATTAGCCGTCGTTTCTGTCGTGCGCCCCTGCGCCTCTGTGCGACAGTGTGAGCATGTTCTAATTCTTCACACGCATTGTCTATAGAGTTATGATTCCTTACAATTATAATGCCACGGCACCTACTATATTGTACGGAGTCACTGTCTCTTTGGGGTAATCTCACTACGAGAAAGCCCGGCGCTTGGGACGCCGGACAGTGGCTTTCGGGAGTGAAAGCCAATGCAAACTACGTCTGCCGAGAGGCATGAGAGTAACGACCTTGAACAGCGCGATGTACGCGCCCTAACGGAGTGCATGACCGTTCTCCCGCTCGGGGGCGACATGTACTCCGTGACGACGCAGAGTGGGTCAGAGTACCGCGTGGACGCCCTCGAAGGGCGCTGTACCTGCCCGGACAAGCAGTACAACCTCGAAGATGGCGAACTCTGTAAGCATGAGCGCAGAGTTCGATTCGCAACCGGTCAGTGGGCCATCCCTGCGTGGGTTGACGCCGACGAGGTAGACGCCCAACTCGGTCAGCACGTCGAAGGGACGCCGAAGGTCGCCGTGACCGACGGTGGTGTCACCCTTGCAGAGTTCGGTGCCGACGACCGCGACGACGACCGGCCCGAAGACTGCGACTGTGACGAACTCTCCGGGAACTTCCCGTGCTGGCCGTGTGTCCGCGACGGGAGACGAAGCTTACCCGAGTAGTAACAGATATACACCGTCTCCAATCTCCCGTCGGTGTATCAGTGGCCGCTCAACAACCTTCAAAACGGAATACCAAAACCATATTTTGTTCTGTAGGGAGTCGGATTTCCGAGTATCAGTATGCGAAGTATGTCCAGCAATAGCAATCCAGTTGTGCCGAAATTGGCATGGTCATAGTCAATACGTCCATGGGCGACATTGTGCCGGAATCCAACGCCGTCTGACCCAGTTCCATCTGAGTACTGGTATTTGAGATACTCTTTCAAATCTTCGGAGGTGTGGCTTCCGACCACGTCAAACAAGCCACCGAGAGTCCTCCTCCGAGTCGTATCTCCCTCTACGACCGTTGTTGACTCACCTAACTGTTCAACCACGTATCTCGTGATACTCTCAATTCTTCCCATCAGAATGTGGAGGGATTGGGCATACCGTTCGTCAAAGAAATCGTGGACAGCGTCGGTGAGAAATGCCATCTCGTTAGTCCTTTCGTCGCCGGCTGTTGGTGAAGCCAACCCCGTGTCGTACAATTCCAGAATTGTATTCTCGTGAATCGAATCCTCGTCGATAAGTTCAAACAACAAATGAGTGATTCGTTGCGTACTCATCTGGACTGCCTGCTGATACTCTACCGGCCTCCGTTCTTCTGCATCTTCGTCGGTTGCCGGCCCATAGCTTGCTACAACATCTCCCCGAGAGTATACCTTACGTGGAAGAACGTTCGTTATTGTTCCCGCAGATTCACAGATACTCTCATAATCAGGTATGCCGGGATTAGATACGAGAAAGCAGTAGAGGGCGAAAGAAGAATCATAATCATCTCGTAGTTGGATGAATCGCTCCTTTCTCGCGTTGTGAAGCTTTTCTTCCGGTTCCATATCAACCTCAATCTCTCTTTTTGGAAATCGGCTCTTGGCTTGTCTACGCGATTTACTCAGTTGTTGAAGCCATTGGTTCACTTTTTCATCAGACAGAAATTCTTGATATTTGTTGACAGACTGGTGAAGCAAGTCGCCGGTTGAGCCAACATATTTCTCCTCCGACATTTCAAGTGCCTTCTCAACAGAGTCAATAATTGAGCTTTCGACTGAGTCAGTAGCCAATCCTAACTCTTGGCGGATACCTCGAAGATGTTCCAATAACTCTCTCTCGTTTCCATATCGACCATGCGAACGCTCTTGTTCCGCTTTGGAGCGGAGAGTATCCATTAGGCCAATTAATTCTTCTTCATTCAACAACTCTGAATGTTCCCGTACTTTCTCCACGGCAGAGCAAAGCCTGTTGTGAGAGACCGATTCTTTCTGTCCCTCATCGCTGAGGTATTCAATTAAGTCCTGAACGGCATCTGCTTGCTCCTCTTCGTGTCCGCCCAACGGTTCGTATATTCTGATTCGCTGTTCGAGGCAGACCATAGCCGTGTTCGGCAATCCTCTCGTCTCTGCATACTCCATCATCTCGAAGAATTTCTGTAGAGCTTCCTGTACTGCTTCGTAATTCAGCCCGCTGGAGGATTCACTTTCAGAATATGCAGACAATGCATCATAGATTGGAACTGAGTCATCCTTTGCTTCATCAATTTCTTCAGTAATCCGCCTTCTCCCCGAATCTGCCCCTTGTTCAATCGAGTGAAGAAGACCATTAATCCGATTGGCTACGGATTGGTCATCGATAGATTCAGCATTTAGTTCCTCAGCTAACATACGACCTTGAGATAGAGAGTGAATGTTTGCCACGTTAAGTTTCCGGTGCAGTCCACCAATAGACCGATTCGGAGAACCCATCATTCTCGAAAACCACCGCACTGCGCGCGGTGGACTCCCGGTCGAAGCAAAGGACAGTCCGTTCAGTCGTATCGCTATGGATTCTCACTGGTGGCCTCCCGTACATTTCATAAGGTTATTAGGAATTTCAGGATTCCGGCAGTCCCCACTTGACGCCGACGAACGAGAGGCTGTCAAGGACAATCTGACGGTCTATTTGACCTCGTAGTTCATTCCCTATTCGGAAACGGTATTCTTTGGTTAGAGAGCCTGATAGCCCTATTAGCAACGCTTCCGGCGGTTCGCTTATGCCCACGGAGTGATAAACGAATCATAACGACAACGCCGGTCACGCCGCTACGGAAAGCAGTCCCAAGGGACGGATTCGGAAGGGGAGAGAGTATTGGGATTGTCCCTTCCTACGCACGACGGTTGTCGTAGACGAGTACGACAATGAGTAATTCACACGCCACGAACATAACCCTGACGCATAAGGAAGGCGACCAGTCTCGAACCGCGCTCCGGATTCCGGACGGGTTTATCCCGTTCGTGCGATACGCTGGAACAGGCGACAACGGGAAGCCCGACCAACTCCACCGGCTCCATTCTATCCGTGAGCCAGTTCCGGCTGTCGCTGATTTCGTCTCGCCGGTCTACCTTCTTACCGACGAGCAAGTAGCGAAGCACGACGAATTAGTCTCAAAGGGCGAGCGATTCAATGTACGAGACTACACGAGCATTGCGACCAAGATACAGACCGAATGCGAAGACGACTGTCGCGTCCGATACCCGGTCTTCGTAGAATCGGACGCCGACGTGCCATGCTACGAAATGCGAGCGGGGCTGAAGGGATTCATCCGCGAAGTGCTTGAGGTAGACCCGGACGACGCGAAGTGGTTCTTCTCGGGTGGCAGTTCGCTTCACGTCCATCTTCCATACTACGTGGCGAACGGAGACGCTCTTCGACGGTTGCGACGGGAAACGAAGGAGTACAACGAGAACGCCACAGTGACGGTTGACGCTTCGAATTTCTCGAAGAAAAGCCTTGTCCGGCTCCCCGGTGCCGAACATCATGATACGGGTAGCAGGAAGGCCCCTGTCTCGCCCACCTCGTCGGACGAGAAGTTACAGAAACGAATAGCCCAAATGAGGGCTGGTTCCGCCCCGAAAGAGAACAGGAGAATCAGTGATTATGCGGGGACGCTCGAAATCGTCCGGTACAGCCTCTCTGACGAATTGGGGCTAATAAAGGAAATTCCGACGCCAATCATCGAACAACAGAATAGGCCGGTCGGCACAGGGAACATCGAACGGTGGAAGCGGTACAACCGACACCCGTTCTGCCCTTACGCCAACGCGGGGAACCAGCGACGAAGCGTACTGGTCGCACAGGTGAAGGGGACGCCCTTCTGCCGGAAGACGACCGTCAACGGTATCGAGACAGGGCGCACCTACGTCCCGACGTACATCTACGGAGCCGTTGGTTGCGACGGTGAGTACACCGTGTGGCAAGAGAACGCGCCGGTACAACTGTCGAAGCGGGACTACGAGAAGTGGGAGTACGAGCCGGGAGATACCATCGTTCTCCTTGGCGGGAATAGTACCGGTTCGCGGATTATCGAACTCGAAGATTCGTTTGAGCGAGAAGTTGTCATCGGCGCTCTGCTGAATGATTCCAAGTGGTTCAACGAAGGGAAAGACGGACGGCAAGAAGCACTGAACCAATTGCGCTCATTCGGCTACGAAGTGGGTTCAGCGGGGAAGAACGGCCCAAGACGCGAAACCAGTACGAACGACCGAGACTTCCAACCGACCGACGCGTATCGGCTACAGCAACGGGCTGAAGAAGACGACGTGGAATCCTTGGGCCACTACGAACGGTTGGACGTTGCGAACCGACTACTCCGCGTCCGTGGTTGGGACGGAGCGGACGAATGGTTTCGGGAACAGTACGGTGAACGGTACAGTCGAGAGATTACCCACAAGTTCCTTCGGAGTGTCGCGGAAGAGTACGACGACCTTCCTTCGCCCCCGTAAGGGAGAGTGGGAATCAGTTATTATGCGGGAACGGTTGTAGAGAGACTAAACTGTCGGATTTCGATTCAGGGGTATTTAAAAGAAATTCGTCGCTTGATGGGGCTATCACCCCAACTCGTTGATAGGGATAATAGCAGAGCGTCGAAGGCAGACCGCCCAAAATCAGGTTGGGGTGTGGGACTCCTACTCGGTCGCTCTGAAATTGACACCGGGGGTGTTTTCAGAACCCACCGGGGGCGTCTTGTTTCTCATTCCCTATATCGGGATGAATAGTCAATCTAACTGAAATTTGTGCGGGACTATAGACCGGGGTCTTTGCCTCATTAAATCGGGGGCGAAACGGAGAAAACCGACTCTTCAGGCCCTCTAATGCCTGTTCAGAGGTGGCAGAGAAGGCCGTAGCGAGCCGCTACAGGACACAGGGGCCGTCTCTGGTGGGGCCAGCCGAGCCGTAGCCCAACCTGACCTGTGTAGGCGCATAGCAGGCACAGACACCAGCAGAGCGCTGTCAGAGAGGCAGAGGCCAGTGGGTACCCCGTAGGCCGGGGGGCTGGTGGGAGTGCGAGAGGTCGGGGGGCTGGCCCCGGTGGGGGACGGGGGTGGGACAGCCGGACAGGGATGGGGGGTTCGAGAGGGGTCGAAATATGTGAGCGGTCACGTTCTCTGCTTGAGAGTCCGTATCAACTGTGGTCGAATCCACCGATTTTCACAGCGGCATGAAGCGATAGAGCGGCTCCTGCTGGCCGTGTGGCCTGTCGTGAGCGTCTTCCTTATCGGCGTGGGCATGCCTCGGCGTCGTGTCTCAAACCCGAGAGTAGTGAACTGGTGGCCGAGAGAGGCGAGATTCCGGTGGTCGCCACCCCTGTTTTGCCGCAGTGAACATGACCACGCCGGTATAAATTTTATAACTGGCGGGCATTCACTACACTCTCCTTGATTCGGCGGTCTACGGTGAGGCGAGCAACACGCTGATAGGCACAACGTCCCACATTCCTAACATGACCTGTCCTAACTGTGGTGGCGAGATTGAGGGCGACACGGACACCTACCCTAATCTCGTCTGTGACGACTGCGACGACCGGGCTGTGGGCGAGAACGGTGAACCCGCGAAGTACGGCTTCGAGTACCTTGACCGCGAACCCGATAGCGACGGCGGGATACAGATGGAACCGGACACCGGCACCAACCCGGTTTTCATCGACGGCGAGAAGTGCTGGCGTCGGTACCGGTTCGGGGGTTGGGTTACGATGTTAGATGAACACGACTGCGATTCGCTCGAAGAGTTCTACGAAGCGCACGGGATGGTGTGACAGTAGACCATCTTGGTAGTGAAATCGGTGGACAACGCTTATTTCATCACATCTACTTGTCCCGATTGAATGCCAAGCTCTCTTGGATTGAGTATAGCATTTCTCTTCTTCCTTCTTGTCCCGGGGATTGCGGCCCTCAAAATGGGCCACCGGTCTTCGGCACAATTAGATGATTTGTCTCGGATTGATAAGCTCTCTTTCGCTGTAATGGCCGGTGGAATATCGCTTCTCACTACGCTCTACTTGTTGAATTTCGACTGTTGGAATCAGAACATTGTGTACGCAGCCACTCACCTGTTCTCAATCGACGTATCTAATTGGGGGAATCAGGGTGCTTGGTGTTCTGGTGGTAGCGCTATCACAATACAGACTCTCGAATCACTGCCGCTCTTCGTAATTGGTGGTCTGGTTGGATTTCAGACAGCGCTTTCAGGAGTCGCTGGTTATATTCTCGGCTGGTCGTGGAACCAGTATAGCGATGGGCCAGTTCGTCGGCAAAAAGATATTGAGCAACCGTGGGAACACGCTTCGCGGAAAACCACCCGCGAAAAAGACACGGCGACTGTGATAACCACAAGCGGTGAAGAAATCGAGGGTACCATTCATCGTATCGGGGCTCCCTCGAAAGACTATGACGTGCTTCTGAAAGGGCCGAAAAAGGTCTACCGAGACGAAATCACTGATGAAAAGAAAGATACCCGACGACTTGGTGTGTTTTCGTACCACCACTACCGGGATATTTCGCAAATTCACTTCCCGGACATGGCTGAAAAAGAGGATAAGCAGGCATTCCCGGAAGAGCTTGAACAAGACCGAGGGTTGGTTGACCGCCTCAAATCATTCCTCAATGGCGACGAAGCCGAAGGTGACGATACGGAAGGCGAGTCCGAAAATCAGGAGTAAACGCTGTTCTTCGCGTAACCCGGGTGATTGTCATAAACGTAATCAATAAGCTCTGAAATCGGCATTTTATTGAAGCGGCTAATGACTTCAGAAGACACTTGGCGGATAGTTTCGAGTTCTTCCGAATCAGGACTTTCCTCAAGATTCACCTCGAAGTTATCGACGCCCTTGGAAGTCAACGAGTAGATGTACTTGTCAGTCCCGTCGTAGGTCTGCGTGACCTCAATCTCGATTAGACCCTTTCTCTCGTACTTTTCGAGTGCGTCAAGCAACTCTTTCGAGAAAGGGCCATAATCGTATGCTATGTACTCATACGGCTGAATCCCCTCGCTTTCCATCCGCTGTTGAGCGAGGAATACAAGTTTCTGAAGCCGTGTTCGACCGTGAATACGGTTCCTGTCTGCTTCATACAGAAGCGACAGGGGGAGTACTTTCTTGGCTTCCATTGTTGAGGTGGTTGTTTTCTCCGACGGCTGACCCTCAATTGTCTGTCAATGCTTTCCGTTGGTATTTGATTCTTGTGTCTGAAGCCTCAAACCTCTTCTGGCGGCTATCAACCCCGTTTTCAACCAATACAAGGCCTTTCGGGTCACAGCATATCGTCGGTCGTCTCTGCTGTCCGAAGCGCTCCGAGAGTGGAATATCGAAGACCTTGCGGGTATTTTGTCTCGTAGGGTACCGGGTCTTCCAATTCGTACAGACTCGCCGGTTCGAAGCGAATCACCATCTTGTCGTCTGCTATCTTCGCGCCGTCGGCGTACTCTTCGATAGGGCGAGATAATTCAGCCTCTTCAGGTGGAACTACGTCCTTGACCGTAGCGAGGTATTTCACTTGACGCACGTCGCCAGTCACGTACATCGCTACGTACTCGAACTCGCTCCCGACGCGAACGAAACCCCACGCATTGTTCTCTTTGAGGAAGGGCAGACCGGACTCCTTCGTCGGGAACACTGCGACCTTCGCGTCGTTGTCGCCATCCACCTCGGCGCGTTTAATCCGACCGGCGATGTGATTGTCCGTGGGTTCGATACCACCACCACCACCGCCTATCGGGTCGTCCGTACCCCCACCACCGTCGGCGTCAATTTCGGAGTCTATGTCTTCCACGAGCCGGTCAATCATTTCCTTCGCTTGTGTTTCTGCCAGTGACGAGATAGAGTCAGAAACCTCGTCTGCCAGCGTGTTCGAGAGTTCGACTGCCAAGTCGTCCTTGTCCGCTTTGAGAGTTCGGCGGGCTTCACGGAGTTCGTTGATTCGACCGAGTATCTTCCCCGATTCGCCCGACTCGATAGCGTCCTTCTCGTAGGCTTTGAGAACGGCGAGACGGTTAGGCAGGTCTTCGAGGGCTACGTCACCAACCTGCTGAACATTCACGTTCGAGGCGTCAACACGGCGCTGAAAGAAGCGGTACTGCTTCCCATTCGTTAGAACCCCGTAGTTGACGTTCTTGTTCATCATATAGGACGAGAGTTGTTCGTCGTGGTCGGCAGTCAGGGCTGTGTCCGCGCCTTTGGCTTCGAGAAATGCGACGGGCGTTCCGTCGAGAATCAGCGCATAATCGACCTTGTACGTCTGTCCGAATGCCTCGACAGAGTATTCCAATTGGGTATTCTGCGGAATCTGCCAGTCGAGAAGGCTCAAGAAATCACGAAGAACAGCGGCCTTCGTGTTGGCCTCGTCCATTTGCGGAGAAGATTCGAGAACGGCGTCAGATTGTTCGACATACTCCCTAACAGCGTCCCTATCCATGTTGTTCTGTCACGTCACAGCGACGGCTTATCAAACCCTGCGAACGAATTTCGGGAATTCGGCACGTAGAACGGTACCGCCGTAAGTTCTGTCGCGGGAATCTCTACAGGTCGCCAATGAGGCGAGCCTGCGCGACTGCGAGATTCTTTTCCTCGTCTGTTTCCGCGCCAGCCATGTCAATTACTTCCTCTTCGTCGGCTGGTATGCGAATCTCATTCTGGCTCTGTTCGTCGCTCATAGCCGTTCTATCAGGCGCGATACGTGAATCTCTTTTGTTGGTGGATGAACGACAAAGGCTGTCGAACCGGCTGTTCAGCCCTGAAAATTAACGAAACGGATTGGTCTTGGTTCGGCATACACCGCTCCCACCCCACGTTTTATAAAAGTACAGTTACTATAATATCATAAGAAGGGCCGAATTGGGGCACTCTCCGGCAACACCTGCCGACAACCACGCCCGAGAGTGTCGCGGTAAAGCGCGTCCTTGGTAAGGACGAGAGCCCGGGTTCAAATCCCGGCCTAGGCTTGCACCTGCGGCGCAGACTGCACACACTCCTACGGTTCGTCGTCCAGTAACGCTGTCTCCAGTAACGCTGTCACGCTCTCGACCGGCGCGTCGTATCCTCGGCGTTCCCGCCAAGTGTCGAGCCACTCGTCAGCAGTTTCGCTGGTGATCTGCCCGCGTTCGACACCCAGAATAAGGTGTCCAATCGATCCCGTAACGGGAATCTCCCTGCTCTTGGCGACTCGGCGGGCGCCTAAGTCGTCCGTCGCCACCGTTCCGCCATCTACCCGCCGAGGTTCCGGCCGGTGTCGAGTTCCGTACCAGTTGGTCGCCTGTCCGCGGTCCGTACAACGCGTCGAAGCCGGCGCTCCGAAGCACTTCCTCGAACTCCCTGCCGCTTCGGCGGCCTTCCCGAGATCGTCCCCTCGCCCGTGGCTGTACGGGGTAGTGTCCGTGACGGCCAGGAATCGAACCGATGCACCCCGTCTCGGTACCCGGCCCCGAGAGCGTGCGAACGGACCTCCGGCTACGCGTCACCGAAGACGGCGCCGTGGGGGACGGCGCCGAGCACCGAGGTGCCAGTGGGGTGTGCCGGGCGCGCGGGTGGGGAGGATGGGAACTGAAGCCGGTGGTGCGCGCCCAGTCCTATGCTGACGATGCCCTACCATAAATATGCGTCAGACATGCGGATGCCGTCACGCGATAATCGACGGGAAGGCTCTTTGTTCCCGCCGATCCACATCCGGTCGTGACCTGGGCCGACCTCTTCGAACGCGCCGAGCGCTACGACCCGACCGAGGCCGACGTGAGCGACGCGCTCCGTCGACACCGCGGGGCCGATGACGACTGAGCCGTCGCCCGCCCGCGTGGTCGCCGACGCCGACGTGCTCGCCGCCGACCTGCTCGTCGGCGGCCCGTCGCGCGCCGCACTCGATCACGTCCGCGAACACTCGTGGCTGACGCTCGTCGCCAGCGACCACCTCCTCGACGACGCCGCGGCCGTGATCCGAACGCTCGGCGACGACGACCTGGCCCGGGACTGGCGCGCCCGGATCGAACGGGAGTGCGAGTCGGTCGCCCACCCCGCCGAGGATCACCCGGCGCTCGCTTCGGCCTACCGCGGCGGCGCGATGCATCTCCTGACGCTCGACGACTCGCTCCTGTCGGCCTCGGCCGGCGCCGCCCTCCGTGGCCGCGTCGAGACCAGCCCCCGTCACCCCCGCGCGTTCGACGCGCTCTTCGACGCCGAGAGCCTCTACCGGGAGGTCGTCGGGGGCGAGTATCCGGGGCCGGATCGGGACGCGCGGAGCTAACGCGTCGCGTACCACTCCGCGAACTTCGCGAGCGCCCGGCCGCGGTGCGAGACGGCGTTTTTCTCCGCGGCCGTCATCTCCGCGAACGTCGTCCCCTCGTGTTCGAAGATGGGATCGTAGCCGAACCCGCCGTCACCCCGCGGCTCGACGATCCGGCCGCGGACGACGCCCTCGAAGAGCTTGACGGGGAGGGTCGCGGCGTCGGCGTCGTCTTCGTGCCCGGCGGCGGCGGCCGCCGCCCGGTCACCCCGGTCGATCGGGTCGGGGCTGGCGTCGAAGGAATCGCCGTCGCAGTAGGCGAGCACGCATCGGAAGGCCGCGCGCGCCGGGCGGTCGGCCTCGTCGGCGTCGCGGGCGAGCCGTCCGACGCGCTCGACGCCCAGCGTCCCCTCGACGTACGAGGAGTAGGGGCCGGGGAAGTCGTCGAGGGCGTCGATAAAGAGGCCGGCGTCGTCGACGAGGACGGGTTCGCCCGCGTGTCGGTACGCCTCGCGGGCGCCACGGGCGGCGATGGGTTCGAGTTCGGGCGCCTGGATCTCGGTGTAGTCGAAGTCGAGTTGCGAGACCGAGCCGTCGTCGAGATAGTCGCGCGCTTCGCGGACTTTCCCCGCGTTGGTCGTGACGTACCGAAGCATAGCGGGCGTGGGGTCGGTCGGGGGAAAGAGGCGTCGGTCCCGCGGCTGCGCCTCGCCACCGGACGACCGGCGTGCGCGCGATCGGCGCGCCACCACGATCTGCGCGTCGGCAAACAGCAAGTTTATCACCGGCAGGGAGCGAAAATCCTCCAAGATTACTCTCAATGGCGACGGAAACACACCAGCAACCGGAGGTGAACATCGGCCTCGTCGGTCACGTCGATCACGGCAAGACGACGCTGGTCCAGGCCCTCAGCGGCTCGTGGACGGACCAGCACTCCGAGGAGATGAAACGCGGGATCTCCATCCGCCTCGGCTACGCGGACGCGACGTTCCGCAAATGTCCCGGGGTCGACGAACCGGAGGCGTTCACCGTCGAGGAGACCTGTCCCGACGGCTCGGAGAGCGACGTGCTCCGGACGGTCTCCTTCGTCGACGCACCCGGTCACGAGACGCTGATGGCGACGATGCTCTCGGGCGCCGCGCTCATGGACGGGGCAGTGCTGGTCGTGAGTGCGACCGAGGACGTCCCGCAGGCCCAGACGGAAGAACACCTGATGGCGCTCGACATCATCGGCGTCGAGAACATCGTCATCGCCCAGAACAAGATCGACCTCGTCGACCGCGAGCAGGCGGTCCGAAACTACGAGGAGATCGAGGACTTCGTCGAGGGCACCGTCGCCGAGGACGCCCCGATCGTCCCGATCAGCGCCCAGCAGGAGGTGAACATGGACCTCCTCATCGGTGCGATCGAGGAGGAGATTCCGACGCCGGACCGCGACGAGAGCAACGCCGCGCGCATGTTCGCCGCCCGCAGCTTCGACATCAACCGCCCGGGCACGACGTGGGAGGATCTCAACGGCGGCGTCGTCGGTGGCAGTCTGGTCGACGGGACGCTGGAAGTCGGCGACGAACTCGAACTCCGCCCTGGCCGCGAAGTCGAGGAAGAGGGCCAGACCGAGTGGCGTCCGATCACGACCGAGGTACGATCGCTCCAGGCCGGCAGCCAGTCGGTCGAGGTGGCCCGTCCCGGCGGACTGCTCGGCGTCGGCACCGGTCTCGACCCGTCGCTGACGAAAGGTGACGCGCTCGCGGGACAGATCGCCGGCGACCCCGACACGCTCCCCCCGACCTACGAATCGTTCGAGATGGACGTGGAACTGCTCGACCGCGTCGTCGGCGAGGAGGGCGAGGAGATCGAGGAGATTTCGACCGGCGAGCCGCTGATGCTCACCGTCGGCACCGCGACGACGGTCGGCGCCGTGACCAGCGCCCGATCGGGCGAGTGTGAAGTATCGCTCAAACGCCCCGTCTGCGCGGAGGCGGGCGACCAAATCGCCATCAACCGCCGTGTCGGCGCGCGCTGGCGACTCATCGGCATCGGCACGCTCAAGTGACAGGACCACCCGTCGCCATGGACACCAGTGCGCTCATGATGCCCGTCGAATGCGACGTCCGGCTGTTCGACGAGCTCGAACGCCTGCTGGGCCACTGCGAGTTCGTCACGCCGGCCGCGGTGACCGCGGAACTCGACCGGCTGGCGACGGGCGCCGGCGAGGAGGCCACCGCCGCCAGCGTCGGTCGCGACCTGGCCGAGCGGTGCCGCGTGGTGGAGACTGACGCATCGTACGCCGACGACGCGCTCGTCGAACTCGCCGACCGTGGCGAGTGCGAATACGTCGTGACGAACGACCAGCCCCTTCGGGACCGCCTGCTCGAACGCGGCGTTCGGGTAATCGGTTTAAGGGGTCGGAACACACTGAACATAACACAACCTTAGCATGTACAAACGGGTACGACTCAAGGACACGGTCGAGGTGCCCCCGCGGCATCTCGCCGACGTGACGCCCGAGCGGGTGAAGCGCCTGCTCCAGGACAAGCTCGAAGGACGAATGGACGAGGAGGTGGGTAGCGTCGTGAGCGTCATCGAAGTTCACGACATCGGCGACGGCGCCGTGTTGCCCAACCGCCCCGGCGTCTACTACGAGGCCGAGTTCGATGCCATCACCTTCGACCCACAGATGCAGGAGGTCGTCGACGGGACGGTCGTCGAAGTCGTGGAGTTCGGGGCCTTCATCGGGATCGGTCCCGTCGACGGCCTGCTCCACGTCTCACAGATCTCCGACGAATACCTCGCCTACGACGGCGAGAACCAGCAGCTCGCCTCGACGCAGACGAACCGAACGCTCGGCGTCGGCGACGAGATCCGGGTGCGCATCGTCACCAAAAGCGTCGACGAGCGCAACCCCCGCGACAGCAAGATCGGGCTGACCGCGAAACAGCCCGGCCTCGGCAAGCACGGCTGGCTCGAAGAGGAGCGACAGGAGCGCGAGGCCCAGATGGAGGGTAACTGATGGCCGAGGACCGCCTCGCCTGCCGTGAGTGTCACTTCATCAACGATCCCGACACGCAGACTTGTTCGAACTGCGGATCGTCGAGCCTCACGGAGGACTGGGCGGGCTACGTCATCATCACCCACCCCGAACGCTCGGCGGTCGCCGAGGAGATGAACGTCTCCGCCCCCGGTGGCTACGCGCTCAAGGTCCGCTGACCGTGCTCGAACTCCCCGAGGACCTGCGGGGAGCGTTCAAAGACCCGCTGGGTCCCGTCTTCACCGATCCCGAGTCCCTTCTCGCCGACGCCGGCACCCCCCTCGTCGCCGTCGGCGACGTCGTCACGACCCACCTCCTCGACGCCGGCTACCGGCCCCACGTCGCTATTATCGACGGCCGAACCGAACGCGAGCGCGTCGACGAGTCGATCAGTCAGCGCCTGCCGGCGGCGGACGTGACGGTCACGAACCCGCCGGCGACGCTCTCGCGCGGCCTCCTCGACGCCCTCCTCGACGCCCTCGCCCGGGACGACCCCACCGTCATCGAGGTCGAGGGCGAGGAGGATCTGGCCACGCTCCCCGCGATTCTCGCGGTGCCCACGGGCGGCAGCGTCGTCTACGGACAACCCGGCGAGGGAATGGTGCTCGTCCCCGTGACCGACGAGACGCGGTCGCTCGCCCGCGACCTTCTCACCCGAATGGACGGCGACGTGGACGCCGCACTCGGCCGTCTCGACGCTCGCTGACCCCCCCGAACTGCCGCGTCGCACGCTTCGTAATCCTTTTGTCCAGTTCGAGACCACGTATGGGTAACTGAACGATGGAAATCGACATTATCGAGGAAGACGAGAACCCCATGTTGCATCGGACCGACGTTCGATTCGAGATCACGCACGACGAAGCGACGCCCTCGCGGCTCTCCGTTCGTGACAGCCTCGCGGCCAAACTGAACAAGGACTCCGCCGAAGTCGTCGTCCACGAACTCGACACGAAGTTCGGGATGCGGAAGACGGTCGGCTACGCCAAGGTGTACGAGAGTCCGGACCACGCCCGCGACGTGGAACAGGATCACATGCTCGACCGGAACAAGATCAGCCCCGACGGCGAGGAGGCCGACGAGGCCGACGCGGAAGCCGAAGAGGCCTGACCGAGCCGCACCTGATGCGCGTCCTCGGCATCGAGGGGACGGCCTGGGCGGCCAGCGCCGCGGTCTTCGAGTACGACCCCGACGACCCCGCTCCCCTCGACGCCGACCCGCCGTTCATCGAAACCGACGCCTACCAGCCGGAGAGCGGCGGCATTCACCCGCGCGAGGCCGCCGAGCACATGGGCGAGGCCATCCCGGCGGTCGTCCGGCGGGCGCTCGACGCCGCCAACGGCCCGGTCGACGCCGTCGCCTTCTCCAGGGGACCAGGGCTCGGCCCCTGTCTGCGCATCGTCGGCACCGCTGCTCGTGCCCTGGCGAGCACGCTCGACGTGCCGCTCGTGGGCGTGAATCACATGGTCGCCCATCTCGAAATCGGCCGTCACGGCTCCGGGTTCGGGTCCCCGATCTGTCTGAACGCCAGCGGCGCCAACGCCCACCTGCTCGGCTACCACGACGGCCGGTATCGCGTCCTCGGGGAGACGATGGACACCGGCGTCGGCAACGCCATCGACAAGTTCACCCGCCACGTCGGCTGGACACATCCCGGCGGCCCCAAAGTGGAGGCGGCGGCGAACGACGGTGCGTACGTCGACCTCCCGTACGTCGTCAAGGGGATGGACTTCTCCTTTTCGGGCCTCATGAGCGCCGCCAAGGCCGCGTACGACGAGGGCACGCCCGTCGAGGACGTCTGTTTCTCGCTGCAGGAGACCATCTTCGCCATGCTGACCGAAGTGTCCGAACGCGCCCTCTCGCTCACCGGTTCCGACGAACTCGTCCTCGGCGGCGGCGTCGGCCAGAACGCCCGCCTGCGCGAGATGCTCTCGACCATGTGTGAGAACCGCGGCGCGAACTTTTACGCCCCGGACCCGCGCTACCTCCGCGACAACGCGGGCATGATCGCCGTCCTCGGCGCGAAGATGCTCGCCGCGGGCCAGTCCATCTCGATCGAGGAGTCGGCGATCGATCCCAACTTCCGGCCCGACGAGGTGGACGTGACGTGGCGTCGTGGCGAGGCCTCGGTGGCGTTCGAACCCAGGGAAACCGCCGAACGACAGGGCGCGGAGGCCGTCGTCACCGTGGCGGACGATCGAGTGACCAAGCGCCGCCTGCCCAAGGTGTACCGGCATCCCGAACTCGACGCCCGCCTGCGCCGGGAGCGGACGGTCGCCGAGGCCCGCCTCACGAGCGAGGCGCGTCGACACGGCGTGCCCACGCCCGTCGTCCGCGACGTGGACGTGGCCGAGGCGACGATCACGTTCGACCGCGTCGGCGACCGTGATCTCGGCGCCGCGCTCACGCCCGCCCGCGCCCGGACGGTCGGCGAACACCTCGCGACGCTCCACGGGGCCGGCATCGTCCACGGCGATCCGACGGTTCGGAACGTCCGCGTCGACGACCGGTGTTACCTCATCGACTTCGGCCTCGGCTACCACAGCGGGCACGTCGAGGATCACGCCATGGACTGTCACGTCTTCGGCGGAAGCGTCCGCGGGACGGCCACGGATTCGGACGCGGTGCTCTCGGCGTTCGAAGCCGGCTACGCCGACGCCGGCGACGACGACGTGCTCGACCGTCTGCGCGAAATCGAAGGTCGGGGCCGGTACACCTAGTAGCGATTGAACCTATTTGCACAGCCGATCGCACGCTGTCCTGCGATCGGCTGTGCGACGACGTTCGATTGTTACTATAGCTTTCGGCCGTGCGCGGCTCGCCCGCGAGCAACGCCGTCCAGGCGGACCAGTAGCGGCTTCAGGTGTCGACGCACCACCGGACTGCGCCGTCGCCAGGCTGCTCCGCGTGGCGGCGGTCGTCGACGACGCGCCGACACTCGGGACAGCGCGTTCGCTGGTGACCACCGATCGTCCTGACGCGCCAGTCTCCGTCGATGGCACTGGCGTGGCCACAGTCCTGACAGAACAGGACCGTCTTGTGGCCGCGCGCGCCGTCGGTCGACGGCGCCGGTTCGGGGGAGGGACTCATTGGCTATGCTACGTCCCCGAGCGGGATAATTCTGGCGGTAGACAGTCTGAGACGTTCGATAATGAACGATACCGGAGTCGTCGTCAAAGCTATGTGCGAACGTCCCTTGGCCGACACCCGTGACCGATTCGATGGGAGTCGATGCGGCGGCGGATGCGTGTCGTGACATCGTCGACCGCGTCGGCGAGGCCGTCATCGCCGACCGGACGTTTCTGGAGACGGTGGTGACCGGGCTGCTCGCCCGGGGACACACCCTCGTCGAGGACGTCCCCGGCACGGGCAAGACGCTGACCGCCATCGCGCTCGCGGACGCCTTGGGCCTGGAGTTCAACCGCATCCAGTTCACCCCGGACCTCCTGCCCAGCGACATCACGGGTACCCACGTCTACGACGAACACGACGGGACCTTTCGGTTCCAGCGGGGTCCCGTCTTCGCCAACGTCGTCCTCGCCGACGAGATCAATCGCGCGCCGCCGAAGACCCAGTCCGCCCTCTTGGAGGCGATGGACGAGGGACAGGTGAGCGCCGACGGGGAGACGTTCGACCTCCCCGAGCCCTTCTTCGTCATCGCGACGCAGAACCCCGTCGAACAGGAGGGCACCTTCCGCCTCCCCGAGGCCCAGCGCGACCGGTTCATCGTCAAGGTCTCGATGGGGTATCCGGATCGCGCGGGCGAACTCGAACTCATCGAACGCCGGAGCAACCGAACGACGACGAAACCGCGCGTCGAGAGCGTCTTCGGCGGCGCCGAGTCCACGAGCGACCGGACGAAGCCCGGTAACGCCGATCAAGTGACCGCCCTCCGGCAGGTGCCCGAAACCGTCACCGTCGAACGCGAGGTCCGCGAGTATCTCGTCGATCTGGCGCGGGCGACCCGCGAGGACGGTCGGGTCCAAATCGGCGTCTCGCCCCGCGGAATCCAGCGATTCTTCGAGGCCACTCGCGCCCACGCCGTCGTCGCCGGGCGGTCGTACGTCGCGCCCGACGACGTGAAAGCCGTCGCGCCCGCGGTGTTGATCCACCGCCTCGTGTTGACCTCCGAGGCGTCGATCCGCGAGGTCGATCCCGCGGCGATCGTCTCCGACGTCCTCGACGCCGTCGAGGTGCCGGCGGCGACGGTGGAGACGGACGACTAACCTCGCAGCACGCCCAGGAGAATCACCGCGCCCGCGACGGCGGCCACCGCCCCCACGAGCGCGCCGTCCGCCATCGCGACCCGCCCGACGAGGTCGAGCGCCACCCACGCGACGCCGACGCCGACCGTCGCGACGGCGACGCTCCCGACGGCGTGGACGGCTTCGATCCGCCCCGCCGACCGCGCGCCGAGATCCGCCCGCGCTGACACTCCCTGATCGCTCGTGTCCCACGCGACGACCCCGAGGCCGACGAGGGCGAACGTCGCCAGCGCCGGCGCCGAGCCGATCCCAAGGACCACGGCACACAGCGTCAGCCCCGCGCCAGCCAGCGCCCCACCGCTTCCCCGCGTCGGCACGAGGCCAACCCCCGAGCAGACGATCAGCGCCGTCAACGCGGCTGTCAGACCACTGAGCGCGACGGTCACCGCCCCCAGCGCCACGCCGGCGGGCGAGAGCGTCGACAGCAGTTCGGCGGCGACGGGCCGGACCGCGGATGGGAGGCCGTCGACCACTTCCCGGATCGCTCCACCTGTGCCGAACGCCACGAGCAGGACCCAGACGCCCCCCGCCGTCGCGGGGAGGACGCGCCCCAACGCCGACGCCGTCGATCCCGCGACCGCCTGCAGGAGGCGGCCGGCGAGCGCGAGGCCTGCGGCGACGACGCCGACCGCGAGGAGTGCCACCCGCGGCCCGGTCGGCGCCAGCAGCGCTCCCGCGCCCACGACGGGGAGCGTCTCGCGGACGAGCGGCAGGACCGTCGTGACGCTCGCACACGCGGCCACCACGCCGTACTTCACCGCCGCTCGCAGGTCGGCGTCGAGGCGGTCGACTGCCCGTTCGACCGCCGCGCGTCGCTCTCGCGGGGCCAGTTCCACGATGGGGAGCGTCGACAGCGCCGCCCGGCAGGCCAGCGACGCGGCGACGACGAGGCCGAAAAACGAGACCAGCGACACCGTCGGCCCGCCGGGCGAGAGGACGGGCGCGACGAACGCGCCGACATCCACCGTCGGCGCCGGGATGCCGTCGAGCGCCTCGAATCGCGTGACGACCACGGCGCCGAACGCCGTCCCGACGACCGTCGCCGTCGTCAGCGCGGAGCGGTGGATCCGCCGGACCGCCCCTTCGCCGATGCCGTCGCCGAGCGTCCCGGTCGCGCCGAACGCCGCCACCCCGACGCCGACCGCGAGGCCGACGGCGGGGAGGGTCGCGCCGAAGTCGCCGCCGACGCCCGCACCGAGAGTGTCCCGCTCGGCCGCCAGCAGCGTCACGCCCGCGGCGGCGCCGAGGGCGAGGAGCGGTGTCAGCGCCGCGCCCACGGCCGCCCACGCCGGTCCCTCGCGGGCGCGACAGAGCGTCGCGGCACCCAGCGCGACGCCCGTGCCCGTCATCAGTGCGACGCCGCCCGCACCCCGCCCCGTTACGGCCGTGACGAACACCCCGACCGCCACGGCCAGCGCCACGACCAGACTCGCCGGGCGCGAAGCGCCGGCACCGAGCGCGGCCGAATCCGTCGACGCCCCCGCGCTCATCGCAGTTCGCCTCCCGTCCGGAGCGTCCGCGCCAGCGCGACCGGCAGCCGTTCCTCCCGGTCCCAGTCGACGACGGTCGCCCCCCGTCCACGCATTCGATCGAGCCGCAGTGCGCGCTCCAGCGCCAGCACCCGACCCCCGATCGAGTTCGGCGTCACCGACGGCGAGAGGACCGTCGTCGCGTGTCCGTGGGTCCGGATCGTCTCCACCATCGACGGCACCGCGTCGTCGAGCGCCGGCGTACAGAGGATCACCTGCGTCGTCGCGGGGAGGCGCCCGAGGAGGCGGCGCAGGTCGGCGTCGCGGCCGCCGTCCGTCGTCGCCGTCACCGCAGTCGTCACCGCCTCCTCAGTCCCCGTCGCGGCGGCGTTGCAGACGGCGGCCGCGTGGGCCGCGAACCCGTCGGTGTCGGGCGGGACCCACGCCGGCCGCCGATCGGTGATCGGATCGGCGGGGCCGAGTGCGCCGACGCCGACGTGATGCCCCTCGTCGCGGAGGACGCGGAGCGCGAGCGTGGCGGCGTAGGCACACAGCGTCGCCCCGGTGGGTAGCGACCGGTCGGCGGCGACGTGGGCTGAGTCGCGGCCGTCGACCAGCACCGCCACCCGGGCGGCGCGCTGTTCGCGATACTCGACCGTCGACAGTTCGCCCGTCTTGGCGTAGCGCCGCCAGTTGATCCGGCTGACCGGGTCACCGGCGCGGTAGTCGCGCGTGGCGTGGAACTCGACGCCGACGCCGCCCGTATCGGTCGCGAGCGACCCCGAAAAGGCCGTTCTCTGCCGCCTGAGCGGCACGTCGTCGACGTCGACGCGGCACTCGAACGTGCCAGGACCGTCGGCCTCCACCGTCCGCTCGGCGACGACCGTCCCGCTCACGCTCCGCGCGCGGAGCCGAACGGGCCGGAAGGCGTATCTGCCGCGGTTCGCCGTCAGCGTGTACGACACGGTCACCGACTCGCCGCTCCGGAGGGCCGACCCCGCACTCGCTGTCCCCTCGCGGACCGCGAGTTCCCCGGGCACACCGTCGCGAACCCGCAGGTCCGGCAGGGTCGACGCCCCGACGTTCGTCGCCGTCAGCGTCACCTCGACCGGCTGTCCCGGAAGCGGCGTCTCCGGGCGAATCTCGCGTTCGACTCGCACCCGGTCGTCGAGGGGCTGGAGGGTGGATAGCGCCCCCTGCACGACGAACGCGAGCGGGACGATGCCGGCGAGCAGGAGCGTCGGCGTGCCCGTGCCGACGCCGACGGCGACGAGCAGCACCGTCGCGGCCGCCAACCCCTGATACCGGCGGACGCGACGGATCACGACCACCCCTCCAGCAGCCGCCGGAGGGCGCGCAGCCGACCGCCGGGCGCCGATGGCGGCGCCTCGTACCCCGACAGCCGGTCGGCACACGCCGCCTCGACGGCCGCGAGCGCCCGTTCCACCCGCCGTTCGTAGGCACGCTCCGGATAGAGCCACGCGTACACCCGGTGGTACCACGGGTAGTCGACCGACGAGGCGGTGGTGAGAAACGCGGCTGCGTACCGGTCGTCGGTCCACGCACCACGGTCGACGTACTCGGTCGCGGCCGCGCGCCCGTCCCGCTCGTGCCGGTAGCTTTCGACGAGTATCTCCCGGAGCCGCCGGCTGATCGGATCGTCATCCGTCCCGGCCGGCGCACCGGATTCGATCCGCCGCTCGTACTGCGCCGAGAGGTCGGCGCCGGCGACGGCCACGGTCCCGCCCGGCCCGCCGTCCCGCCCGCCGGTCATCGGCGCCTCGGCGTCCGGTTCCGAGAGCCACGCGTAGAGCAGGCCGAGCACACCCGCGACGCTTCCGGCGAACGCCAGCGCGAGGCCGCGGTCGACGCCGAGGGCGGCCAGCGGCTCCCGAATCGCCCCTGGAAGCGTCGCGGGCGCGTACCCGTACCAGACCGCGAAGGCGACGCCGCCGAGGGCCATCCCGACCGCCGCTCGACGCCATGTGATGCGACTCACGACTCCTCGCCCCCGCGCAGTGCCTCGCGCACGGCCCGCACCGCGTCGCGGGCGCGGGCAAGTCGGTCGTCGTCCGGGGCAATCCGCCCGTACTCGGCGTCACGATACGCGTCCGTCAGGGTGCGGATCGGCTCCGCTGGAAGCCCGCGGTCGACGGCGTAGCGGGCGATTTCGCCCGGTGTGCGCGTCCGTGCCCGCGGCGGCGCGACGAGGCCGACGAACTCCCGCCAGAGATCGCGGAGCGTCGTCGTCGACGCCGACTCGCCGCTGCCGCTCCCGGCGTCGGTCGCGCGTCGCCGGTCGCCCGACTCCGCCCTCCCGTCGCCGCGCGCACGCGCCAGCAACCCGACCAGCCACGCGCGGAGCCACCCCAGGAGGCGCCGCGGGTGGAGCGCCGCGAGCGCCGCCAACCCCTGTGCCGCGAGTTGCCGCGGAACCCCGGCGAGGCGGCGGAGCCCGCGGCGAAGCTCCTGCCCGGCGTGGACGAGGAGGTCAGCGGCGCGCACGCAGGCCGTGACCCCCCACGCGGCGAGTCGTGACACGCCCGCCGTGACCGCTCGAACCGCGCCCCGGGCGGTGACCCCACGCCGTCGGAATTCGCGCCCGACGAGGGCGAGCCCGCCAAGCACGATGCCCCCGACGAGCGCGGCGTTGCGGGCGAGGGGGAGCGTCGTCCGCGCCGTCGCGCCGTCGGATCGGGCGACGACGGCGACCGATCCCGCCATCGGCAGCGTGACGCCGAGCGTCCCGTTCTCGCCCGTCGCCCCCGCCTCGCTCCCGTCGACCGCTACCCGTGCGCCGCCGACCGGCGTCCCGTTTCGGGTCGTCCGGACCGTCGCCGGCCGCCCCGGGAGCAGCAGGGGCGACGCGTCGACCGAGACGTTCAGCGACGGCTGGCGGGCGGGCGTCGTCACGTTCGCTCCCGGCGGACGGACCCGGAGCGTCGCCGTCGCGCCGATCGATCCGCGCCGGACCGCGAGCCGGTGGTTGCCCGGCGAGACGCCGTCGAGCGAGACGCCGAGACGCCCGTCCGCCCTCGTCGTCCCGACGCGCTCGCCGTCGAGGGTTACCGTCGCCTCCCGGACGGGCACGTCCCTGATCGTCGCCGCGACGGTGACGCCGCCGCCCGCGACGGGCGTCCCCGCCACCGACAGCGTGACGTTCGTGTCGCTCCGGTAGGTCCGCGAGGAGTGGTTCGTTCCGTCGTGATCGGCGGCGATCGGTCGCCCCGAATCGTCGGCTGGCGCCGACCGACGGGCTGGGAGGTGGTCACTGCCCGCCCACCGGTCCGTCGTCGCCCCCTCGTACTTCGTGGCGTCGTTCGGCGGCCGGGCGGTCACCGTGAACTCCGCGGCGTAGGGGAGCCGCGTGGTCACCGTCCCGTCCGCACCGGTCCACCCGACGCGCTCGTCGTTGATTTCGACCGGGGCGCCCACGACCGGCGTGCCGTTCTTCGCGACGCTGATCGCCACGTCGGCGCCGGCGACGGCCGACCGGTTCAGCGAGATATTGTACGGCGGCTGGGGGTTCTGCACCGGCAGTCGACCGGAGCCGGTCGGATCGAAGCGCACCCATCCGGTGTCGGGGAAGAACACCTCCACCCACGCGTGTCCCCGGTCGGCGGTGACGAGGTACTGGTTCTCGCCGACGCGCTCGCCCGGGGCGTAGCCGACGACGTACCGCGCCGGAACCCCCTGCGTTCGGAGCATGACCACCATCGAGGTGGCGTAGTACTGGCAGTAGCCCGACTCCATCTCGAAGATGAACTGGTCGGCGACGGGTTCGCCCGCCTCGTGGCTCGCGTTCAGCGAGTAGGGTTTCTCCGCGAGCCAGTCCCGGATCGTGGTGGCCTCGTCGTAGGGCGTCTCGTCACCGGCGGTCAACTCGTCGGTGAACGCCCCGACCCGGGCCGGCGTCGTCTCGGGGAGCTGTGTGTACCGCGCCGTGATTCCCTCCGGGTAGTCGGTGCCCGCGGCGCGAAGCGCCGCCGGGTCGTCGGGCGGCGCCGCGCTCCGCGCCAGATACGTCGAGTTCGCGGGGAGACTGCGCGTCGTGCGGACGCCGCCGACCGTCGACGCCTCGACGCCCGCGCTCCCGTTCGGGAGCCGCACGCTGCTCGGCTGCCACGCGGTCGGCAGCGACGACGACGGCACCAGCAGCGTGACACGGTACTCCATCGCCCGCCCGTCGACCGTCCGGGCGTCGTTGGGGACGCCCCGGTCGATGGACTGCCACTGTGGCGAACTCGACCACGACGACCCGGTGTAGGTCGCGTACGCGGTCTGTCGCCAGTACGCGTTCGACGGTCCCTCGACGACGAACTGCGGGGTCTGGGGGAGCGACCCCCCGAACGACTGCGTCGATCCGATCCGCGTCTGCTCGGGGGGTTGCGAGAGCGGGACGCCGCTTGGCGACCCGCCGAGCGGTCCACCGGAGGGTGTGCCGGGGGTTTCGCCCCGTGTACTGGCCGTCGCGGTCGTCGCGTCCCCGCCCTCGGCCGTCGCGGTCGTCGCGTCTCCGCCCTCGGCCGTCGCCGTCCCCCGTTCGCTCGGGTCGCCGTCCGCCCCGCCGAGGCCGGCGCCGGGAAGCAGGGCCGCGGCGACGACGAGTGCGGCGACGACCGCCAGCGCCAGCGCCACCTCGCCGTACTCGACCCCGGTGCCGTCGGAGCCGTTCGATCCGGACCCCCCTGACTCACTCATTGGTGACACCACAGGTCGGCCGCCGTCGACAATAACGCTGTTCCCGACGGAGCCGAAACGATTTATCCCGGGGAGCCGTATCCGTCTCTCATGGTCGACAAGCCGCAGTCAGGATCGATTCTCGGTATCCCGTACAACTTCGAACGGCCCAGCCTCGGGCGCCTGCTCTCCGCCCACTGGAAGCCCGGCGAGGGGATGGTCGTGGAGAAGCCCTTCGGCATCGGCTACACGCTGAATCTGGCGAACTGGCGCTCGTGGATCGTCGTCCTCGTCGCCGGTGTCCTCCTCTGGCAGGAGCGCGGCGGCGACGGCGACTTCGACGCCGACGACACGGACGACGACCCCGTCGAAGTCGTCGTCGACGACTGACCGGCACGCCGCAACGACGTGTCGGAGTACGCGTTCGAACTCGCGCTCTGTGCCCATCTGGAACGAACCCGCGAGTGGGTGCTCGGCCGGCAGATCGGCGCCTCGGTCGCCGATCCCGGCTCCCGCGTCGTCGACGTCTGTGCAGTGGTCCCCGGCCGCGAGTTCGACCGTCGCGCCGCGATCACGAGCGAGACGATACCGCCGCGGGCCGTCGAGAGCGACGTGGGGCCGGGACGCGCCGTCGATCCCGCGTCGGCGTTCGACTGCGCGCCCGATCACGCCCGGCGCGTCGCCGACCGCGCCGTCGAGGTGGGGTTTTTTGAGGCCGAACGCCGCGGCAGCCGCCGGCACGTCCGCGCCACGGCCCGCTACCCCGACTGGTTCGGCCGCCTGATCGGCATCGAGAACAAACCCGACCTCGGGCGCCCCGGTGACCTCCGGCGGCAGCTCCGGCGTGACGCCTCGCTCGGCCTCTTCGACGTCTCCATCCTCGCGACCGAGAGCTACGTCACCGGCGCGCACCTGAACCGCATTCCGGACGCCGTCGGCGTCTGGCGGTTCGTCGACGGCGACCTCACCGTCGTCCGCGAACCGACGCCGCTCGATCCGGCGGCCCCGGGCGTCGAACCCCTCGCGGACCACCCGCTCCGGACGGACGTGGCCGTCGTCTCGGCGGCCGAGAAGGCGCGCAAGCGTCGCGCGGTCGCCGAACGCGCCTACGGCAAGGGGTGGCGACCCGACTATCCGGGCTGTGACGCCATGTGCCCGACCGACGACGGCCGGCCCTACTGTGCGGCCTTCGACCGGATCGTCGACCCCGCGAGCGAATGTGGCGACGCCTGTTCGCGGTACGCGCCCGCCGACCCGCCCGGTGTCGACCCCGCGGCGTTGCGCGACGACCGGACGCCGTGGGTCGCCGACCCCGAGGGACTGACGCGCCGGCAGGCGGGGCTGGACCGGTTCACCTGAGCGCCGTCACGAGCGCGACGGCGACGGCGAGTGCGAGGCCGGCGAGCGCCGCTCGCTGCGGATCGGCCGTGCCGACGACGATAACCGAGACGCCGACCCAGGCGAGTGCTCCCGCGAGGCCGCTGGCGGCGCCGCGGCCGAGCGTCGAGATCATACCGGTCCGTCGGCCCCGACAGTTAAAGATCGTACTGCTCGCCGTCGACGGCCAGCGGTTCCTCGAACGCCTCGTCGGCCGGGTAGTAGTGGGCGAGATGGACCAGCCGCGTCCGGTCGGCGTCGAGGTCGGCCGCGAGCGCCAGCGCCCCCTCGCGGGTCATGTGTTTCGTCCCGAACGTCCGGGGGACGCCCTCGGCGTCGTGGTGACTGCCGCCGAGCGGGTGGTGTTCTGCCGACGACGCGGGGACGATGGCGTCCGCGAGGAGGAGGTCGGGGTCGGCCAGCGCCGCCCGCGACGCCTCGGGAACCGCGTAGCTCGTATCGCCGGTGAGCGAACACTTCGCGCCCGTCTCGGGGTCCTCGATCACGACGCCGTAACACAGGAGCGGCGGATGGTCGACGGGGACGAAGCGCACGTCGAGACCACAGACGCGGAACGTCTCGTGTGGATCGTGGCCGCGGACGCGAACCCGATCGAGGTAGTCGTACTTCCGGCGGATGGTGTCGGCGACGCTCTCGTCGGTCACGGGGTCCACCTCGTCGACGGCGTGGACGGGCAGGTCGTCGAACAGGCGGTAGGCGTTGCCGAGGCCGTCGAGGTGGTCGAAGTGAATGTGTGTCACCAGCGCGGCGTCGGGGAGCGGCACGTCCTGCGTGAGAAACTGGTGGCGGAAGTCGGGGCTGCAGTCGATCAGGAGCGACTCGCCCGTTCGCTCGTTCGCCACGTGGACCGAGAAGCGCGAGCGCTCGACACCGCGCTCGCGCGCCCGTTCACAGGTGGCACAGTCACAGCCGACGGTCGGCGTCCCCGTCGTGTCGCCCGTCCCGAGTAGCGTCACCCGCATTCGGCCGGGCGTTGCCGCCCGTCGGTCTTATACTGTCCGGCGAGCCACCGGTACCGACTCACAATAAACCGTATCAGCGGGCGCGGGTCGCGTCGGCCCGGTGCCCGTGCCCGACGACGAGCGCCGCGGCGTTGCACGCGAGGAGGAGCCACACCCACGAGAGCGGGACGCCGACTGCGAGGAGACTGATGACGGCGAATGGCAGGGCGACGGCGCTCCAGAAGGCGGCAGCGCGGGCGGTGCCCTCGGCCCGGGCGGCGGCCGAGCGGGCGTGATGGGGCGAGACGGAGGGGACCATACTACTCGTCTTGGACGCCGATTCAAAAGGCTGTTCGATGACCCAAGCGCGCGTTTGAGCTACTCGGTCGGGGTCACCGACGGAGCGGATGTGGGTTCCGGTGCCGGGTCGACGTCGTCGCCGACGACTCCGTCGGCGCGCTCGCCTCCCAGCCCCCGCGTCGAGTTCCCGACCACCAGCAGGCTGCTCGCGGCCATCGCCACCGCCGCGACGAGGGGGTTGAGGACGCCGAGGGCGGCCGCCGGCACCGCGAGCGCGTTGTACAGGAACGCCCACCCGAGGTTCTCCCGGATGCGCCGCTTCGTCGCGGCGGTGAGACTGAACACCTCGGGGACGGTGGTCAGATCACCAGTCGTGACGACGGCGTCGGCGGCGTCGGCCGCGAGGCGGGTGCCGCTCTCCAGCGAGATGCCGAGGTCGGCGGCCGCCAGCGCCGGCGCGTCGTTGCTGCCGTCGCCGACCATCACCGTCGTCCCGTCCTCGCGCAGGCGTTCGATCACTTCCGCTTTCGCCTCCGGCGGGACCCCGGCGAACACGTCGTCGACGTCGGGGTGGTCGCGGAAGCGGGCGGCAGCCGCCTCCCCGTCGCCCGTGAGGACGACCACCCGCGCCACGTCCGCGGCGACGGCCGAGACGACCCGTTCCCACTCCGGTCGGGGCTGGTCGCCGGCGACGAGGACGCCCCGGACTGCGCCGTCCCAGCCGACGTACGCCGGAATCCGCCCGGCGTCGACGGCACGGTCGTAGCGCTCGCGGTAGGCGTCGGGAATCTCGCAGTCCTCGAACAGGTCGGCGCGGCCGACGGTCACGCGGTCGCTCCCGTCGGTGTCGTCCCGGGACGTCGCCGACGCCGCGCCGACCACGCCGCTCACGCCCCGGCCGGGGTGGCGCTCGAAGTCGTCGACGGCGATGCCGGTTCCACCGGCGTCCCGAGGCGTCTCCGACGCCTCGCCCGCGTCAACTGCCTCGGCCACGGCCCGTCCCATCGGATGATCGGCGAACGTCTCGACGGCGGCGGCGCGGGCGATGGCCGTCTCCGATCCGACCGCGTCGTGGAGCGTCATCTCGCCTGTCGTCAGCGTGCCCGTCTTGTCGAACGCGACGATGTCCGCGTCCGTCGCTCGCTCGAACACGTCGCCGTCGGTGACGACGATGCCCGCGTCGAGCGCCTCGCGGACGCCGGCGGCGACGGCGAGCGGCGTCGCCAGCCCCAGCGCGCAGGGACAGGAGACGACGAGGACGGTCAGCCCGGTCAGGAAGGCGGCCGTCGGCGCCGCGCCGAGGGCGAGGTGGACCACGAAGGCGCCGAGCGCGAGGACGACGACGACGGGGACGAAGACGGCGGCGAGGCGGTCGGCCAGCCGTTGCACGCCCGAGCGCGAACTCCGGACGCGCCAGAGGTGGGCCATCAGACGGTCGAGCGTGCTCGTCGCCCCGTCGTCGGCTTCGACGACGACGCCACCCTCCGTCACGAGGCCGCCGCCGATCACCTCGTCGCCCCGCTCGCGGCGGACGGGGACGGATTCGCCGGTCACGAGCGACTCGTCGATGGCGGCGGTGCCTTCGATCACCGTCCCGTCGACGGGCACGCGTTCGCCCGCGCCGACGACGAGTTCGTCGCCCGCCCGCACCGCCTCGACCGACACCGTTTCCTCGCCCGCGTTCGTCCGCAGGCGTGCCTCCGCCACCCGGCTCTCGGTGAGTTCCGTCAACTGCCCCGCGGCCCGCGATTTCAGGCGCGTCTCGTAGTAGCCACCGAGCGTGACGACGATGACGACGACCGTCGTGATGTCGAAGTACACCTCCGTTCCGCCGAGGAGGAGCGTCGCCGTCGAGTAGACGTAGGCGGTGCCGGCCGCCAGCGCGACCAGCAGGTCCATGTTCGGCCGCCCAGCCCGGAGGCTGACGTAGGCGCCCCGGAGGATGGGGTAGCCGGTGTAGCCGAGGACGATGCTCGTCATCACCCAGACGTTCCAGAGGAGATACTGGCCGGCCACGCCGGTCACGTCGAGGAGCAACAGGTCGGGGTCGACGCCGAGGTAGACGGGGTAGAGAAAGAGGACGTACCACGCCATCGTCATCATGGCGAAGAAGCCGCCGATGACGAGGCGACCGATCGTCTCGGTCGTGTCGTCCTCGCCCGCTTCGTCGACCGGGCGGGCGCGGTAGCCCGCGCCGTCGAGGAGGGCTGGCAGGTCGGTCTCGTCCAGTCGGGCCGGATCGTAGACGAGGCGCACGAGGTTCGACGGATACGACGCCTCCGCCCCGACGACACCCTCGTGGTCGGTCGCTCGCGCCTCCAGAAACGCCTCGCAGGTCGCACAGTGCATCCCGCCGACGGCGACGAAGGCGGCCTCGTGGTCGTCGTCCGGTTCGGGGTCGGCCGTGGCGTCGTCGCCGAGTGCCTCGCGCACGCCGTCCGGCCCGTCTACCGCGGCGGCCGACGCGCCTTCGACGTCGTCGAGCGTCCGTGCGACTTCGAGACAGCCCCGACAGCAGAAGGCGCCCTCGACTGCCTCGTCCGTCACCGGCGGATCGGGCGTCGGCAGGTCACAGAGCGTGCAGGTCATTATCCGAGTGGCTGATAGACGGGGATCGACGGGTGGGGGAGGTGAATGCCGAGGAGCATCAGTCCGTGAGCCAGCGGCAGGTAGCCGAGGGCCACGAAGGCGACGCCGAGGGCGCGGTGGAGAGTCACCCGGCTTCCCGTTCCGAGCGACTGGAAGACGGTTCCGTAGGCGAGCAGGGTCGGGACCGTCCCGACCCCGAGAACGGCGAGCGACAGCGCGCCGCGGAGCGGCGACCCGACGGCGAAGGCATAGAGGAAGGCGGGGTAGAGCAGGGGACAGGGGAGGAACCCGTGGAGCGCACCGAGCGCGACGATCCGTGGGCCCCCGACCCACTCGTCGACCCGGGTCGTTACGACGCCGTACACCCGGGAGAAGGCGCTCCCGACGAGGGGAATCGAGACGCCGTGGCCGACGGTGCCACGAAGGAGATAGCCCGCGCCGGTGAACACGATGAAGCCCCCGGCGAGGATGCCCGTGACGCCCCGAACGTCGGTCGCGAGGGCGGCGACGGCGGCGACGTCGAAGAGGACCGCCCCGAGCGCCCCCATGAGCGCGCCGATGGCGGCGTAGCTGAGCGTGCGGCCGGCGTTGAACAGCAGGTGTTGACGGACATCGGCGGGACGGACGCGTCGAGAGCCGCCGGCGTCCCGACCCGTCTCCGACGCCGTGTTACCCATACGATCGGCGTACAGCGTGACGAGTGGGCCACACATCCCGAGACAGTGAGCGCCGCCGAGGACGCCGATGGCGAGGAAGACGAGCAGACCGGGGTCGCTCGCCGCGATGGCCGCAGCCGTTTCGGCGCCCGAACCGGCGAGTGGGATCATCGCTACGCCGACGTAGCCTTGAGGGTCGACTCGCTGGGCAGGAACATCGTGTACACGCTCGCCGCGATGAGCACGACGTTGACCAGCGCCACCACCGCGACGATTTCGACCGAGAACGCGTACGCCGCGACGGGCAGCAGTGCGAGCAACCCGAGGATCGGTACCTGGCGGATGGAAACCATACCGGTACTGTTGGGGTGTTCCCTAATAACTGGCGCCGCCGTTCCAGCGAATCGAAAATCGGTGTCTCGTATTATAAGGACGAGGTGGTGAGGAGGCATGTATGGTGGTAGACGACGGTAGCGAACGGCTCATCGGGACGTGGTGCGGGAGCCACGTCGGGAGGAGACGGCGATGACTCGGGATTCCGACGCCGGTGACGCGCGACTGCTCACCCGGCGCACGGCGCTCCGGACGGCCGCGGGAACCGCGGCTGCCGGTCTCGCCGCTGGGACCGCCAGTACCGCCGTCGCACAGGGCGGCGTCGACTACGGCGGCTGGTTCGGCGCCAGTACCGGCGGCGAAACGAGCAACTTCGACGGCACCGTCGACCGGACCGGACAGGATTCGGTGACGGTCGAGGTCGGCGTCGAAGCCAACGGCGGATCGTACGGGTTCGGCCCGGCCGCGATTCGGGTCGACCCCGGGACGACGATCACGTTCGAGTGGATCTCCGATACCCACAACATCCTGATCGAGGAACAGCCGTCAGGGTCCGGCTGGGGCGGCGTCCAGAACATCGAGAACACCGGCTTCTCACACGAACACACCTTCGAGACCGAAGGGATGTACAAGTACTACTGCCAGCCACACCTCGCGCTCGGCATGAAGGGCGCGATCGTCGTCGGTGGGAGCGGTGGCGGTGGCGGTGGCGGTGGTGGCGGTGGCGACGGTGGCGGCGAACCCACTGCCGGCGGCGGTGGCGAAGCGGGCGGCGAGGGCGGCGGCGCGTCGCCCGTCCTCTCGCTCGCCTTCCGGTTGATCGGCGGCGCCGTCGCGGCGGCGCTCGTCGCCGTCCTCGGGATCACCGCGTGGGTGTTCATCAACTACGACCAGTTCACGACGGGCGGCGGAACGACCGCCGAGCAGGCGCCCGCGGAACGGACGCCGGAGGAGTCGGTGTTCGAATCGGGCATCGTTCGCGAACTCGGTCACGACGACTACGACCCGTACGGGACGGCGACGCTCATCGCCATCTACGTCGCCATCATCTCCCTGATGTGGGTGTTCATGTACTTCGTCGAGTTCCTCGGTGGCGGACCGACGGTGATCGGCTAACAGGAGGTGTCAGGCATGGAAATTCATCGATACGAGAAGATCTGGACTGCTGCGGCACTGCTCCTCATCGTCGGGTTCATCGCGACGGTGACGTACGGGACGGTCGGCGCGGGCGTGAAGATGGTCGACGACTCGGGTGGCACGGTCGACGCCGGATCGCTCGGCGACACCGAGTTCGGCGATCCGGGCGTGACGCAGGTCGGCGAGAACCAGTACGAGGTTCACGTCGTCGCCCGGCAGTTCCTGTTCCAGCCGGGAACCACCTCGCCCATCCGCGTCCCCGCTAACTCCGAGGTGACCTTCTACGTCACCAGCGCGGACGTGGTCCACGGCTTCGAGGTCGCGGGCACCAACGTCAACATCATGGCGATCCCGGGACAGGTCGCCGAGGTCACGGTGCGGTTCGACGACCCCGGCGAGTACGGGATCGTCTGTCACGAGTACTGCGGCGCCGGCCACCACACGATGGCGGGCCAACTCGTCGTCGTCCCCGAGGACGAGTACGAGGGAGGTAGCTAAGATGGCATACGTCGACGACTTTCCGACCGACGCACGCATCGTTCGCTGGAACATGGCCGTCGCCTTCCTCGCGCTCGGGGTCGGCGGCCTGTTCGGCATGATTCAGGCGCTCCACCGCACGGGCATCTTCCGCGGGTTCGTGAGCTCCGCCGACTACTACACCGTGTTGACGGGCCACGGCGTCCTGCTCGCCTTGGTGTTCACGACGTTCGCGCTCTGTGGCCTGTTTACGTGGGGGGTGACGCGGAGCCTCGACCGGCCGCTCCCGAGCCCGCGATTCACCCTGAGTTGGTTCGTGTTGATGCTCGTGGGTGCCATCATCGCGGCCGTCACCATCCTCGGCGGCCTGGTGCCGTCGATGCCGTTCAGCGCCGACGTGCTCTACACGTTCTACGCGCCGATGCAGGCACACCCGGCCTTCTACGTCGGCCTCGTGCTGTTCGTCGTCGGCTCGTGGCTCGCGGGCGTCGACTGGTTCCGCGCGTACTGGCAGTGGCGGAAGGACAACCCCGGTGAGCGCATCCCCCTGCAGACGTTCATGGTGCTGACGACCATGCTGATGTGGTACATCTCCTCCGCGGGTGTTGCGGTGGAGGTGCTCTTCTTCCTCCTGCCGTGGTCGCTCGGCCTCATCCAGAACGTCGATCCGCTCCTGACCCGGACGCTGTTCTGGTACTTCGGCCACCCGGTCGTCTACTTCTGGCTCATGCCGGCGTACTTCATCTGGTACACCGTCCTGCCGAAGCTCTCGGGCGGCCGCCTGTTCAGCGACCCGCTCGCCCGCGTCGTGTTCGTCCTCTTCCTCCTGCTGTCGACGCCGGTCGGGTTCCACCACCAGTACGTCGACCCCGGCATTCCGGAGGGCTTCAAGTTCATCGCGATGACGAACACGATGTTCCTCCTCCTGCCCAGCCTGCTCACCGCCTTCACCGTCGTCGCCAGCATGGAACACGGTGCGCGACAGCGGGGCGGTGAGGGTCGTCTGGCGTGGCTGCGGAAACTCCCGTGGGACGAACCCGCCTTCGCCGGCTGTGCGCTCGCCGGACTGATGTTCGCCGCCGGCGGCTTCTCCGGCATGATCAACGCCGGGATGAACATCAACTACCTCATCCACAACACGCTGTGGGTGCCCGGGCACTTCCACCTCACCGTCGGCACCGCGTCGGCGCTCACGTTCATGGCGGCGGGCTACTGGCTGTTCCCGCAGATCACGGGCAACCGCCTGCGCTTCCGGTCGCTCGCGACGATCCAGCCCTACGTTTGGTTCATCGGCATGACGCTCATGTCGAACGCGATGCACCGGGCCGGCCTCGCGGGCGTCCCGCGCCGGACCGCGGAACCCCAGTACGACACCGTCTCGTTCCAAGGTGTCGTCGGCGGCATCAGCGAGATGCGCCTCCAGATCGCGATCGGCGGCACCATCCTCTTCATCGGGCTGGTACTCTTCCTGATCGTCATCTTCGGGACGTGGCTCGGCGGCGACGGCAACGACGCCATCCGGGTCAACGGTTCGATCCCGGTGCCGCTGTCCGGCCCCGAACACAGCCCGAAGATCCTCGACAACCTGAAGCTCTGGACGGCGATCGCCGTCGTGCTGATCGCACTCGCCTACGGCCTGCCGCTGTGGGCGCTCGTCAGCGACGGTCTGCTGGCACCGGGTAGCCCGCCGATCCCCGTCTAACTCCTCCCTCTATCCGTGACCGATTCATCCGACGACTCGTCCGACGAGACCGCCACTCCCGTCGACGCCGACGACACGTCCGACGGCATCTCGAAGCGGACGCTGATCCGTCTGCTGGTCGGCTTCGGCATCGGCATCCCCCTGTTGGTCGAGGGCCTCACCTTTCTGGGGCTGCTCGAACAGCAGTTCGGCGGCGGCGGGGACGCCGAGCGTACCTCGACCGCCACGGACACGGCCGAGTCGGGCGTGGCCGTCGGGGACGACCTCCTCCCGGAGACGGATCGCTCCGAGACGCTCGCGTCCGCCGTCCTCCGGGAGGTCGGTGGCGACCGCTGGCCGCTCTCGCTCACCGTCGAGGTGGATAACTCCGGCGACACCGACTACGAGTTCCAGCTCCTCACCCTCCACCTCGACGACGACCGGACCGTTGGCGGCCGGTCGAGCACCGACCGACTCGATCCCGGCGAGCGGCGCGTGATCACGGCCGAGTGGTCGATCCCCGCGGGGGCGACGCCTCGGGCCGTCGACGTCGTCGCCCTCATCTACCCGGACGGCGAGGACGCCGTGGAAACGATCGAGCGCCGGGTCGAACTGGCGAAGGTCCCCGTCCGCGGCGGCTGATCACTCTTCGGCGTCGCCGAAGGCCGTCGGCTTCCAGCGGAGGGTGCCCCGCACCGCGTCCCACTCGCCGCGTTCTTGGAGTCGATACCGGGCGAACGGCGCGTTTCTGACGAGTTCGAGTTCGGCCAGTCTGATCCGGACCGCCCACCGCAGGCGCTCCCACTCGCGGCGCTGCCGACCCTCCTCGACGGCGCCTTCGGTCGGCTGGAAGTTGATGTACTCGTCGCCGTCTTCGAACCCCGTCACGTCGCCACACTGGAAGCGGAGCCACCGCTCGTACGTGTCGAACGGTACCGTGTCGGTCGGATCAGCCGTCCGCGTGAACAGCGACTTGAATCGCGTGTCGGACGCCGCGCCGCCCCAGCGGTAGCCCCGAGCGGTCAGTTTGATCGTCCCCGCACGATCGACCGCGCAGTTGAACTGGATGCGCGCGTAGCCGTCACGCTCCGTACCGTCCGCGCCCTCCGACATTGGCGTCAGATAGGCGCCGTCGGTGTACTGGATCGGCGGCCGGGTCGAGACGGCTCGTTTCATGACTGACGCCGCTGGCGACGGCGCCGCCGCCATCTCCTCGTCGTCGACGCCGCCCCACGCGTCGACCGCCGTTTCCTTGGGGTCGACCCAGACGTTCATCCCTACGTCTACCGTACCCGGCGAAAAAACGATTCCGGCGGCTCGGAGGGATCGTAACTGTGTGTGGGGCCTCGCCGGGCCGCCCCGGCGAGAATCGAGGTGGATTTCCGACTATCAGTACCGCGAGGGCATGTACGCCATGCCCAGCAGCACGATGGCCGTGGCGAAACTCACGATGGAGACGCCCCACAGGCCGTTGACGTGGCCGTGGTAGGTGTCGATCTCCTCGGTCTGTTCCTGGTAGACGCCGTAGTCGCTCTCGAGGACGAGCGTGCTGTTGTCCGGGAAGTACGCGAAGTACTGCTGCCCGTTGACCGTGACGTTCGCTTCGTTACCCACGTCGACCGTGTTGGTCCGCGGCGCCGTCCACGCGAGGGTCGCCCCGTCGGTCGTCACGTCGGCCACCGTCGTCGCGTTGCCCCCGTACTGAAGCGTCTGGCCTTCCCGATACTGCGTCGCGGACGGCGTCGGGAAGTACTCGCTCGCCGGGGTCAGCGTCCGACTGCCGTTCGAGTCGCGGACGACGTACTCCGTGCCGTTGACCGTGACCAGTTCGTTGTTGACGGCCGCGTCGTCTTGGAGGATTGCGCTCCGATTGACCGTCTCGACCAGTCGGAACGAGGCGGGGTCGTCGCCCTCGTCGACGAGCACGCGGTAGTCCTCGCCCTGGTACGTGACGGTGCTGTTGTGATCCCACGTTTCGGTGTAGCGGGCCGACTCGTTGGTCCACGAGAGCTGTCCGGACCGCTCGACGGTCGCGGGGCCACCGTGCCCGCCGCCACCGCCCGACATCTCGGCCGAAATCGCCGAGACCGTGTACTGCCGGTTCTCGACCGAGAACTGGTCGCCTTGGGAGAGCCTGTGATCCGGATTCTCGAATCCGATCGTCGGCGCAGTGGCCGTCGCGATCACCGAGTACGACGCCGCGCCGAGCACGATAAAGAACGCGACGTAGATGGCCGCAGCGCGTCGTTGCATAGCTCGATCCTAGTCCACCCGGCGTATAACGATTACTAACTGGCGGCGACGTTACTCGTCGAACACCTTGACGAGCTGGAGCGCCTGTCGGAGGTGGAACCGGGTTTGTTCCCCGTCGGCGGCGTCGAGCGCCTCCCGCAACTGGCGTTCGAGCGCGTCGCCCGTCGTGGCGACTGGCACTGTGGCTGTCTCGTCGGCTCCGTTCCCCCCTCGCTCTGATCTCGATTCGGAGCGCATATCCCTTCGTTCAGCGCCATCACCTATAGGTATCGGGAGCCTACCGGGGTGATCGTCCGGACGCATCGCCGTTCGTCTCCTTGATACGAAACTGGAGAAATCGCCCCGAAAAACCGGCTGAAACCCGAGAAATGCTTCCGTACCCGTCGGCGATCGACCCAAACTATCTACTTCCCCCTCTCCGTACCGCGGCGCATGACTCCCTCTCACGACCGACGACGACGGGTCGACCGATGACCGCCGACGGCACACGTCGGCGCTTCCTGCGACGGACCACCGGCGTCCTCCTCGCGGGTCTCGCCGGGTGCGGGAGCGAGCGTGGGAGCGACGCGACGGCGACGCCACGGACGACGGCCACCACCTCGCCGACGCCCGCGGTCGACCGCCCCGGTGTCGGCGTCGAACCCGTCGCCGACGGCTTCGCCGCGCCGACCGACGTGGCGATGCCCGCAGGCGTCGACCGCGCGTTCGTCGCCGACCAGCCCGGACGGGTGTACGCGACTGACGCTCCCGACACGCCGTTTCTCGACCTCTCCGATCGGGTCGTCGACCTCCGTGCCGGTCCCGACGAGCGGGGACTGCTCGGTCTCGCCCCCCACCCCGACTTCGCGTCCAACGGTCGCCTGTTCGTCCGGTACAGCGCCCCGCCACGATCGTCGACACCGGCGGGCTACTCCCACACGTTCGTCCTGTCCGAGTTCACGGTCGATCCGGCCGCCGCGTCCGCGTCGCCGTCGAGCGAGCGCGTCGTGTTGGAGATCGCCCAGCCGCAGTCGAATCACAACGCCGGCTCGCTCGCCTTTGGCGCCGACGGCACCCTGTTCGTCGGCGTCGGCGACGGCGGCGGTGGCGGCGACGTGGGCCGCGGTCACGCGTCCGACTGGTACGAGCGTATCCGCGGCGGCAACGGGCAGGATCTCACCGAGAACCTGCTCGGGAGCATCCTCCGGATCGACGTCGAGGGCGACCCGTACGCAGTCCCCGACGACAACCCGCTCGTTGGTGAGGACGGCCTCGACGAACAGTGGGCGTGGGGGTTTCGGAACCCGTGGCGATTTTCCACCGACGGACCGCCGTCGACGGACGACGATGCCCTCCTCGTCGCGGACGCGGGGCAGGCGCGCTACGAAGAGGTGAGCCGCGTCGAGCGCGGCGAAAACTACGGCTGGAACGTCCACGAGGGGACACACTGCTTCGACCCGTCGGCGCCGACGGAGGAACCAGCGGGCTGTCCGAGTCACACGCTCTCCGGCGCTCAACTCCGCGATCCGGTGATCGAGTACTCGCATCCGGGCGTCGAATCGGGAGCGACGGTGACGGGAATCGCCGTCGTCGGCGGCTACCGCTACCGCGGTCCGATCGACGAGTTCGACGGCCGGTACGTCTTCGCGGACTGGCGGGCCGACGGCCAGTTGTTCGTGGCCGCCCCCACCGAAGACGGTCCGTGGCCCGTTTCGACCGTGCCCATCCGTGGCGAGACGGTCGGCTCGTTCGTCCGTGCGTTCGGACGCGACCCGGACGGGCGGCTCTACGTCCTGACGAGCGACCGCGGCGGGGCGGCGGGATCGACGGGCGCGCTCCACCGTCTCGTTACTTAAGTCGTCGGCCCGACCCCCGCCCGCTCGGACCGACCGACAGGTTTTGTACCGACCTGTCCCTAGGCGGGGCGTATGACTACCGGAATCGTGTTGCTCAACTTCGGCGAGCCGGCGGAGCCGGATCGAGACGTCGTCGTCGACTACCTCGAACGCATCTTCTTCGCCAACATGGATATCGAGGGGAAGGAGACGACCGAGGCGGAGGCGCGGGCACGGGCCAGCAAACTGGCACAGCGCCGTGTACCGGGCCTCATGGAGGAGTACGAGGCGATCGGGGGCTCTCCGCTCTACGACCACGCCACCACGCAGGCGACGATGCTCGCGGCCGAACTCGACCGCCGCGGCTACGACGTGAACACCTACTACGGGATGCAGTACACCGAGCCGTTCATCACGGACGCCATCGAGTCGGCCCGGTCGGACGGCGTCGACCACCTGATCGGGCTGCCGATCTACCCGCTGTGTGGCCCCTCGACGACGGTCCAGTCGCTGGACGAACTCGACGAGGCGCTCGACGAGGTGGGGTGGGACGTGCCGGTCGACGGCCTGACCGGCTGGCACAAACACCCCGCGTACAACCGCGTCCGCATCGACAACATCCGCGAGTTCCTCGACGAGAACGACCTCACGCTCGGCGACGGCACGAAACTCGTCTTCTCGGCCCACGGCACGCCCCAGTACTACCTCGACGAGGGGAGCCGGTACGTGGAGTACGTCGAGGAGTTCTGTGGCGTCGTGGCGGCGGCGCTGGGCGCCGAGGACTACGAACTCGGCTACCAGAACCACGAGAACCGCGACGTGGACTGGACCGAACCCGACGTGGAGGAGGTCATCGAGACGGTCGACGCCGACCGCGTCGTCGTCGAGCCAGTGAGCTTCATGCACGAACAGAGCGAGACGCTGTCGGAACTCGACGTGGAACTCCGAGAGGAGGCCGAGGAGGCGGGGCTGGAGTTCTACCGCGTCCCCATCCCCTACGACGACGAGCGGTTCGTCGGCGCGCTCGCGGACCTGGTCGAGCCGTTCGTCGCGGGCTACGACCCCGAGTACGCCGGTCTCCACCAGTGTGAGTGTCGCGACGTGCCGGGCACGATGTGCCTGAACGCGCCCCACGAATGACGGTCGGTATCGTCGGCGCCGGCATCACGGGCCTCGCGCTCACACACTACTGCCGCGAACGCGGCGTCGACGCCGTCGCGTTCGAGGCGTCGTCGGAGCCGGGCGGCGTCATCCGCTCCAGCCGCGTCGACGGGCGCGTCCTCGAACACGGGCCCCAGCGCACGCGGCTGACGCCCGAAATCGAAGGGCTGGTCGACGACTGCGGGCTTCGGGACCACCTCCGAACCGCCGACACCGACCTGCCGTTGTACGTCTACGCCGACGGTCGCCTCCGGCAGGTGCCCTTCTCCCCGCGGGCGTTCCTGTCGACCGACCTGCTCTCGCTCCGGGGGAAGGTGCGACTGCTCGCGGAGCCGCTGACCGAGGGTGCCCGCGACGACGAGACGGCCGCGGACTACTTCGTCCGGAAGTTCGGCCGGGAAGCGTACCACAACCTCGTCGAACCGCTGTTCGGCGGCATCTACGGCTCGGACCCCGCGGAGATGCCCGGGAAGTACGCCCTGCAGACGGTCCGCAAGATGGAGCGGTCGGGGAGCCTCGTGCGCGCCGCGATCAACCGCCGACTGGAGGGCAAGGAGCGCCAGCCGCCGGTGTCGTTCGCCGACGGGATGGCACAGTTGCCCCGGGCGCTCTACGACCACAACGCCGATCGGGTGGAACTGGAGACGCCGGTGGACCGCATCGCGCCCGCGGAGACGGGCTACCGACTGGAAACCGACGCGGGGAGCCACGTCGTCGACCGCGTCGTCGTCACCACGCGTGCGGACGTGGCTGCTGGCCTGCTAACCGACGTGGACGCCGGGAGCGCCCGTGCGCTCCGCCGCCTCTACTACAACCCGCTCGCGTACGTTCACCTCCACTCCGACGCCGCCCCGGCGGGCTACGGCTACCAGGTGCGCCACGACGAACCCCTCCACACGCTCGGCGTGACGTGGAACGCCAGCCTGTTCGATCGCGACGGCGTCTACACCTGCTTCCTCGGCGGGATGGAGAACCCGGGGATGGTCGACCGCTCGGAGCGCGAACTCGGTCGGATCGCGTCCGAGGAGTTCGAGGCGGTGCTCGGGGCGTCCGCGACGGTGTTGAGCGTCACCAAGCATCCGCGGGGCATCCCCGCCTACGACGGGTCGTGGACGGCAATGGAGGACGTGGACCTGCCCGACGGCGTTACGCTGGCCTCGAACTACGCGGGGCGGATGGGCGTCCCGGCGCGGGTGCGGGAGGCAAAGCGGTTGGCCGAGCAGTTCGCCGCCGACGCCACGACGCCACCCGAGGCTACCGGCTGATCGACTTCGCCGTCTCCACGAACGCCTTCACGGATTCGACCGGCGTGTCGCGGTCGACGCCGTGTCCGAGGTTGAGGATGTGGCCGCGGGGACCGGCGGCGTCGATGACTTCGCGCGTCTGCTCGCGGACGAACGCCGGAGACCCGAACAGGTGTTGCGGGTCGAGGTTGCCCTGCACCGGCCGGTCACCGAGTTCGGCCCGCGCGTCGGCCATGTCGACCGTCCAGTCGAGGCCGACCACGTCCGCGCCCGTCGCCTCCAGACTGTCGAGGCGGCCGTTCATGTTGCGCACGAAGACGATGGAGGGGACGGAGAGGTCGGACAGAATTTCGCGGTGAAGCGGCAGCACGAACTCGCGGTAGTCGGCGGGTGAGAGGACGCCGGCGTAGGTGTCGAACAGTTGGACCACGTCGGCGCCGTGGGCGGCCTGATACTCCAGATACTCGCGCACCACGTCCGCGAACGCGGAGAGGAGCGTCCGGAAGGCCTCGGGGTGGCGGGCGCGGAAGCGACGCACCGGGCCGTGGTTGCGCGAAGTGCCGCCGGCGACGGCGTAGGACGCGAGCGTGAAGGGCCCGCCCGCGAAGCCGATGATGGCGGTTTCGTCGCCCACGCGCTCGACGAGGTTGTCGAGGAGCGCGCCGACGAAGTCGAGGTCCTCGGCCACCGAGCCGCGCGGCCGCTCGGCGTCCTCGGGGCCGTCGACCGGATTCTCCACCACCGGACCGACCCCGCTCTCGATGTGGTAGTCGAAGCCGAGCGGTTCGAGGACGGTCAGAATGTCCGAGAACATCACGAGCCCGTCGGGTTCGTACAGCTCCCACGGGAGGAGGGTGATTCGGGTGGCCACCTCGGGCGTCTCGATGGCCTCGCGGAAAGTGTAGTCGGCGCGGATATCGCGGTATTCGGGGATGTGACGGCCAGCCTGTCGCATCAGCCACACCGGCGGCCGCTCGGTGCGTTCGCCCCGAGCCGCGCGGACGAGGAGGTGCGTCATGGCCGGTGATTGGGCCGGGAGCGGCTAAGTATGTCGCATCGCTTCCGACACCCGTGGCCGTGGGTATATGTGACTGTGTACCGTAGCGCGCGTATGAAATCTCGCCTCATAAATAGTGATAGTACCTCCGGGCTCGATTTGGTTCTCCTCGGGCTGATCGGCGTCATCGTCGGCGCCTACGGCCGCACGATGTCGGTCCCGGCGAACACCCAACCCGACCTCATTCGCTTCTTTTCGGTGTCGCCCGACCGGACGTACGCCGCGGTCCTCCCGCAGGACAAAGCGTTGCTCCTGTTGAGTGATCCGTCGACGGCCCGGACGGCGGGCGAGGCGACGGCGAGCGCCGGTGCGATGAACGGAATCTGGACGTTCGTGGTCCTCCTCGGCATCATGTCGGTTCTCGCCGGCCCGGTCCTCGTCTGGGCCAACCGCGGGAACTACAGTAGCGATTGAAACTGTTTGCCCAGCCGATCGCACGCAGTCCGGCGATCGGCTGTGCGACGACTTTCAATCGTTACTATAGGCCTCGGCCGCCGACTCCTCGGCGATCCACTCTTTCGCCCAGTCGCCGATGGCGTCGAACACCGGACAGAGCGACTCCCCTTTCTCGGTCAGCGAGTAGTACGTCGCCACCGGGGCGTCCTCTTCGAGGCGTCGGTCGACGAAGCCCATCTCCTGCAGGTCGTCGACGACGCGCGAGAGCGTCCGCGAACTCGCGCCCGTCGACCGCTTGAGTTCGTTGAAGCGCTTCTCCCCCTCCTGCAGGTCGTGTAGGACGGCCAGTCGCCACTGGGAGCCGATCTGTTCGAGCGAGTCGATGACGTAACACGTTTCGGCGTCCTCGTCTCCCGTCTGTATTGCCATAGGCCACCCACGCCTTCCCGACGGTTAGCAGTTTCGTCCCGAATCAGGTGTCAAAATGTTACTGTGGGAGTCCCACGCCCGGTGACACGGACGCCACCCGGTGACACGAATGTCAGAGAACGTATATATGGGCTGGCGGCCGTACGGAAAGACACGATGATAGATACGACCAACTCCGACGCATCGTGTCCGACTCCCGCGGCCGAGGTGATGGCCTGATGGCCTTCGACACCGCCGGCGCGGGCATTGCCTTCCTGCTCGCTCGCGCACTCTTCGGCGCCGTCTTCGCCTACACCGGCCTGAACCACTTCCTCGACGCGGAGGGGATGATCGGCTACGCCCAGGCGAAGGGCATCCCTGCCGCGTCCCTCGGCGTGCCCGTCTCCGGCGGGATGCTGATCGCCGGCGGTCTGGGTATCCTCCTCGGCGTGTACCCGACGATCGCCGCCGGGGCGATCGCGGTCTTCCTCGTCGGCGCCACGCCGACGATGCACGACTTCTGGAACGCGCCCGACGACCAGAAGCAGGGCGAACTCAACAACTTCCTGAAGAACGTGGCGCTCCTGGGCGGTGCGCTCGCCTTCCTCGTGTTCGCGAGCGAGCCCTGGCCGCTGGCGGCCAACGTCGGCCTGTAAGCGCACGTTCACTGTTACCATCTTCCAAGTTTTTATCAGCGTCCTCGACGAAGTAGCGTACGATGTACGGAGAGTGGTCGCATCGCCTCCTCGCGGGGACGGTCGTTAGCGCCGTCCTCGCCACCCGTCCGGTGGCCGCACACGTCGACTACGTGACCGAGGGGGGTGGATCGGGACCGGGTGTCGTCGAGTTCCTGACTGCCGTTCTCTCGAATCCACTCAACGTCGCTCTCCTCGTCGGCGGCGGCGTAGGCGTCACCGTCGCGACGCTCGGGTGGCTCCGCTACGGCGACCACGTCGCGGACGTGACGGTGACGCGGCGCACCCTCCGCTCGTACCAGCCGTATCTCGGCTGGCTCCTGCGACTCGCGACCGGCCTGCCGCTGATGGGTGCCGGCTTCGGGGGGTACTTCTTCTCCCCGGTCGTCTCCGTCGAGGCGCGACTCGTCCAGATCTCACTCGCGTTCCTCCTCCTGTTCGGACTGGCGACGCGGCTGGCGGCGCTGGCCGGCCTCCTCACGTACGCCGTCGGGTTGACGACGCACTTCCCGACGCTCCTGCTCAGTTCCGAGTACGTCGCCGGCTTCCTCGGTATCCTCGTCGTCGGCCCCGGACAGCCGAGCGCCGACCTCCTCTTCCGGCGACTGGTCCTCACCGACGGCACGATCATGAGCCGATTCCGCGACGTCCCGACCGTCTCCGACTTCCTCTCCGACCTCGGCATCGAGAAGTCCGTCGCGCCCCTGCTCATCCGGCTCTTTCTCGGGTTCAACTTCGCCTATCTCGGCGTGACCGAGAAGTGGCTCGACCCCGGCCGCGCGCTCCAGGTCGTCGAGAAGTACGACCTCACGGCAGTCCTCCCCGTCGCGCCCGAGATGTGGGTGTTCGGTGCCGGTCTCGGTGAACTCGTCGTCGGCCTCTGCATCCTGACGGGCACGTTCACCCGGAGCGCGGCCGGCGCCGGGTTCGTCATCCTCACGACCACGCTCTTCGGCCTTCCCGACGATCCGGTCCTCGCTCACGTCACCCTGTTCGGCCTCACCTCGGCCCTGCTGATCACCGGGAGCGGGCCCGTCGCCATCGACCGGACCGTCGTTCCCGCGTTGCGCTCGCGCGTCGGTCGGTCACCTCCCTCCGCCGAGTCGGCCACGCCGGCGGACTGACGCCGGCCTCCGATTATCAGACGTTGTACTCGCGGGGTTGCGGTTATTAGTGCCTGTTCGAAAACGGCGCACAGGTATGGGCATCCCTCTTCTGAACCGTATCCGAGAACGGTACGGACTCAAACTCGCGGTAGCGTTCGTCGCGGTCCTGCTGTTGACCGTTGGGGTCGGGACCGTGGTGAGCGTCGACGCGTCCGAACAGTTACGCGACGACGTCGAGCAACATCTCGTCGGGACGGCCGACGAACGAGCCGAGCGGATCGATGCCTGGGTGACCGGCGTGACGACGCAGGCCCGAGTCGCCTCGGACCATCCGGCGCTTCGAAGCAACGATCGCGCGACGATCACGGCGTATCTCGACGAACTGGCGAGCGGCGACCGGGCGCCGCCCGGCGTCGTGGCGACCCACTACGTCGACGCCGACACCGGCGAGATCATCACGAGTTCGAACGACGAACTCGTCGGCGTGGACGCCCGCGCACAGGGGGCGCCGTTTGCCCAGGAAGACGTCTCGTTCTCCGGCCCGAACGACGTGCTCGTTACCGATCCGTTCCGCCCGTCTGTCGTCGACTTCACGACCGTCGCCATCGCGACGCCGGTCGACGGCCGACAGGACCGACTGCTGGTCTACATGGTCAACTTCGAACAGCAGATCGCCCAGTTCACTCAGCTGACCGAACACAGTCGGACCATCGTGATCGACAGCGACGGAACGATCGTCTCCCACCCGAACGCGGAGCTGATCGGTTCGTCGGTCGACGAGATGCCGACGACCGCCCCGGCGACGGCGTTCGAGGGGACCTCGTTCGAACGGACCGATGACGAGGTGACCGCGGCGGCGCCCGTCGGCGCGACCGATTGGGCGGTCGTGATCGCCGAACCCACGTCGGAGGCCTTCGCCGTCCAGCGGGGCGTCGTCTCGGGCATCGTCGGCCTCATTCTCGTCTCCGTCATCAGTCTCTCACTGATCGGCGTCACCATCGGGAGCCGAACGAGTCTCTCGCTCCGGCGACTCTCCGGAAAGGCCGAGACGATGGCGGCCGGCGACCTCGACGTGGATCTGACGACCGGCCGAACCGACGAAATCGGACAGCTGTACCGGGCGTTCGACGGGATGCGAGCCTCGATCCGTGAGCGTATCACCGAGGCCGAGAACGCGCTCGAAGAGGCACGCGAGGCCCGGGCCGAGGCGGAGGATGCCCGCGCCGAAGCCGAGGCCGCCCGCGCCGAGGCCACGGAGACGAACGAGCGCCTCGAACGCACCGCCGAGGAGTACGGCGAAGTGATGCAGGACGTGGCCGACGGGGACCTCACCCGTCGGATCGACGTGAACGACGCCAACGACGCGATGGCGACCATCGGTACCGCGTTCAACGACATGGTCTCGGCCATCGAGTCGACCATCAAGGACGTGAAAGCGTTCGGGACCGAGGTGGCGAACGCGGCCGAGGCGGTCGACCGGAACGCGACCGACGTGATGGCGGCCGGCGAGGAGATGAACGACTCTGTCACGGAGATCGCCGACGGCGCGCGCACGCAAACCGAGAGCCTGCAGGACATGACCGGCGAGGTGAACGATCTCTCGGCCAGCGCCGAGGAGATTGCGGCGACCGTCGACACCGTCGCCGACACCTCCGAGCGTGCGGCCGAGGCCGGCGACGACGGCCGCGCCGCCGCCGAAGCGGCGGTCGAGGAACTCGACGGTATCGAGGAGACGACCGAACACACCCAGGAGGAGGTCGAGGCGCTGAAAGAGGAGATGGCCGAAATCGGCGAAATCGTCGACGTGATCTCCGACATCGCCGAGCAGACGAACCTCCTCGCACTCAACGCCTCCATCGAGGCTGCCCACGCCAACGGCGAGGCGGGCGACGCCGACGGCTTCGCCGTCGTCGCCGACGAGGTGAAGAACCTCGCCGAGGAGACCAAGGAGTCCGCGGGCGAGATCGAAGCGCGTATCGAATCGGTCCGCGAGCGGACCGAACAGGTCGTCTCCGGCACACAGGAGACGGGACAGCGCGTCACCGAAGGCGTCGAGACGGTCGAGGGCGCCATCGACGCGCTCGAACGCATCGCCGACTACGTCGAGGAGATCGACTCCAGTATTCAGGGCATCGCCGACGCCACCGACGGGCAGGCCAACTCCACCGAACGGGTGGTGCAGAGCCTCGACGAGGTGGCGGCTATCAGCAAACAGACCGCCGAGCAGGCGACGGGGGTGACCGAGACGGCCGACCGCCAGGAGCAGACGATATCCGAGGTGGACGACGCCGCGGACGAACTGACCCAGCGGGCCGTCCGGCTCCGCGAACAGCTCGCCGACTTCGACGTCGACGCGACCGACATCACGACGACCGAGGGCCAGCGCGCGGATGCCATCGGTGACGGTGGCCACGACACGGGAGGGATCTGATCATGGTAACGGCAACGACGTGGGCGACGATCGGTGCGATCGGGATGGCATTCGGGACGATTCCGCCGCTGTGGGGGATTCGTAACGACCCCGAGCGCCGCAACCACTACCTCGCACTGGCGGGCGTGACGGGTGTCGCGTCCGTCGCGTACGCCTTGATGGCGCTCGATATCGGGACGGTGTCGGCTTCCGGCCGCGTCGTCTCCATCCCCCGGTACGTCGACTGGCTGATCACGACGCCGCTCATCCTCCTCTTCCTCTCGATGCTCGGCCGGACGGGACAGGGATCGCTCCTCCGACTCGTCGTCGCCGACATCGCCTTGCTCGTCCTCGGCGGCGTCGCCGTCGTCCTCTCGGGGCCCATCCGGTGGGCCGCTTTCGCCGGTGGCATGGTCTGCTTCGGCGTCTTGGTGTACGAACTCTACGGGCGCATTCCCCGGCTGGCGACGTTCTCGAACGAGCGGACACGCACCCTGTTTATTACGCTCCGGAACCTCACTATCGCGCTGTGGACGCTGTACCCCGTCGTCTGGATACTCGCGCCCTCCGGAATCGGCCTGCTCACTCGTGACATGACGATGCTCGTCGTCGCGTACCTCGACCTGATCAGCAAGGCGGCGTTCGTCGCGCTGGCGGTCGACGGGCTGGACGCCCTCGCCGACGCGGACCGCGGGGACGCCGGTGACACGGGCGTCACGGTGGAGCCGGACGCCGACGCCGATCCGGCGCCCACCGCGGCCGACTGACGGTCCGACCCCGGACGACGGCCGTTCCGTCCGACCCCTCCCGTATGCACGAGCCGACCCCCGTATCGATCGACGTACTGTACGTCGACGGTGACGACGCGTTCGCCACGACCGCCGCCGAGCGGCTGGAACAGATCGACGACGACCTGTCGGTCCGGCCGGTCGCGACGCCGGACGACGCCCTCGAACTGCTCGACGGGACCGACTGCGTCGTGAGTGGCTACCGCTTCCCGGCCACCGACGGGATCGAGTTCCTGACGGCCGTCCGCGACGCCCACGACGACCTCCCCGTTCTCCTCCACGCTGACGGGGCGTACGACGCCATCGTTAGCGACGCGCTCGACGCGGGCGTCACCGACTGCGTTCGGCGCGACGCCGGCACGATCCAGTACGAACTCCTCGCACACCGGATCCGCAACGTCGTCGAGTCACACTGGAGCGGCAGTGGGGCGCAGTCCGACGTGGCCGTCGAGCACCGCTCGGCGGACGGTCGGCCGGACGCCGACGACCCCGGCACGAGTCGCCCCCCTGGATCCGAGCGCACCCAGTACCGACAGCTCCTGGAAGACGCGCCCGTCATGTACGTCGTCTTCCGGAGCGTCGACGACGAGCCGATCATCGAAGACTGCAACGATCGGTTCGTCGACCGTCTCGGCTACGAGCGCGACGAACTGCTCGGGCGCTCGGTCTGGGAGCTGTACGCCGACGAGTCGATGGATCGTGCCGTCGAGGGGTTCGACAGCGGGCGGGAGGGAACGTTCGGGCAGCAGGAGCGGACGCTCGTCGCCGCGAATGGGGACCGCGTCGAGACGCTGTTTCGGGCGAGCCCCCGCGTCGAGGCGGGCGACGTGATCGGAACCATCGGCCTGTACGTCGACATCACGGAGCGAAAGCGCCGCGAGCGGACGCTCGAACGACTCCACGACGCCACGCGCGCCCTGCTCCGGGCCGAGACGCGGATGGCCGTGGCCGAGATCATCACCGACGCCGTCCGGGACGTGCTCGGCTATCCGACGAACCTCGTCCGCCTCCTCGACGAGGGCGGAACGGAGCTCCGACCGGTCGCGGTCACGTCCGAAGCGGAGCGGATGCTCGGCGAGCGCCCCGTCTACGCCGTCGGCGAGGGAACCGCCGGCCGCGCGTTCGCCGAGGGCGAGACGCGCATCTACGACGACGTCCAGGCGGTCGACGACGGCTACGACCGACGGGACGCCCGGGCGTCGATGTTCGTCCCCATCGGCGACCACGGCGTCCTGTGTATCGGCGACACGGAGCCGAACACGTTCGACCGGCTGGATCGCCACCTCGCGGAGATATTCGCGGCCAACGCCGCCACCGCTCTGACGCTTCTCGACCGGACCCGTGATCTGGAGCGCCAGAACGAGCGACTGGAGGAGTTCGCGAGCGTCGTCTCGCACGACCTCCGGACGCCACTCGCCGTCGTCGAGGGGTCGCTCGAACTCGCGCGGGAGCGATACGACGACGAGGAACTCGACCGCGCTGCGAGGTCGCTCGACCGCGCGTTCGATCTGATCGAGGACCTGCTGACGCTGGCGCGACGGGACGGCTCCCTCACCACCACGACGGTCGATCTGGCGTCGGTGGCCGAGGCGTGCTGGCGGACCGCCGAGACGGCCGACGCGACGCTCGTCGTCGAAACCGATCGCTCGATCCGGGCCGACGAGTCACGCCTCCGGCAACTGCTGGAGAACCTGTTTCGGAACAGCGTGGAACATGGTTCCACGAGCAGTCGGCCGGGGGCCGACGACAGCGTCGAACACGGTTCGACGAGCAACCGGGCGGAGCCCGGTGACAGCGTGGAGCATGGCTCCACGAGCAGTCGGCCGGGAGCCGACGCCATCACCGTCACCGTCGGCCTCCTCGACGACGACGCCGGCTTCTACGTCGCCGACGACGGCGCCGGCCTCCCGGACGGCGCCCACGACGTGTTCGAGGCGGGGTACACGACGGGCACCGACGGAACGGGGCTGGGGCTCGCCATCGTCCAGCGAATCGCGAACGAACACGGCTGGTCAGTCACTGTCCGGGACGCCGACGCGGGCGGCGCGCGGTTCGAGTTCGCGGGTGTGACGATCGATTAGGGCGCTTCGCCCGTCTCGATGGTGAAGTCGGATTTGGGGTAGGCGACGCAGGTCAGCGTGTAGCCGTCGTCGAGTTCGTTGTCGTCGAGCATCTGCTGGTCGTCGTGGACGACGTAGTCCTCGGCGTTCCCACCGGAGGTGATCTGCCCGGCACACGAGACACACTGTCCCTGTCGGCAGGCGTAGGGCAGGTCCCAGCCCTCGTCCTCGCCGGCTTCGAGCACCGTCTCGTTCTCCTTGACCTCGATGGTCGACCCTTCCTTGGCGTACTCGATTTCGAAGACTTCGGCTTCGTCGTCGGCCACGTCCCACGGGCCGGATTCCTCGGCCGCCTCGGCCCCGCCTTCGAGCTCTGCCCCTTCACCCTCACCGGCGACGGCACCGGCCGCGACGGCGCCACCGCCCCCGGCGCCGATGGCGCGGTTCATCGGCTCCGGGAAGTCCGTCTCCGGCACCGACTCGGCCCGGCGTTCGAGTACTTCCTGGCTGATGTCGGTGGTGGGACTCCATCCAGTCCCTTTCGACAGATGGAGCGCGACGGCGGTGAGCGTCAGGAGTGCCCCGATGCTCAGTCCCACCAGATTTACCTCGACCATGCGCGGCGCTACGGATGCGGGGGTTAAGGGGATTGTGATGTGATTTTCGAAGCGCAGTGGGGCGGTCGTGACCGGTCACTCGCCCCGCCGCGCCACCTCGTGTCGGCCGAAGCCGTAGCGCAGGCGGTTGGCGAGACGACGCGAGAAGCGCTCCCGCCGCGAGGCGAATCGCTCCGCGAGCGCCTGGTGGATCAGCGGCACGGGCACCTCCTGTGCCAGCGCTTCCTGGACCGTCCACGTTCCCGTCGACCCGCCGGCGACGTGGTCGGCCACGTCACCCAGATCCGACCCTTCCTCGCGGAACGCCTCCTCGCAGAGTTCCAGCAGCCACGACCGGATGACGGCCCCGTTGTTCCACGTCCGCGCGACCGCTTCGAGGTCGAGGTCGTACCGCCCCTCGTGGAGGAGTTCGAACCCCTCGCCGTAGGCCTGCATCAGCGCGTACTCGACGCCGTTGTGGACCATCTTCACGTAGTGGCCCGACCCGGCCGCCCCCATGCGGTCGTGTCCGTCCGGTCCCGTGGCGACGGCGTCGAAGACCGGGCTCATCGTCTCGTAGGCGGCCTCGGGACCGCCGATCATGAGCGAGAAGCCGAGGCGGGCGCCCGCGGGGCCGCCGCTCGTGCCACAGTCCAGATACATGGCCACCGTCGCCTCGGCGCGACGGGTCGAGTCCTCGAAGTAGGAGTTGCCGCCGTCGACGACGACGTCGTCGGGGGCGAGATGCGGTTCCAGTTCCGCCAGCGCGGCGTCGACAGCGTCGCCCGCGGGCACCATCAGCCAGATCCGCTTCGTCTCGCCCAGTCGCTCGGCGAGGTCGGGAATCGAGTCGGCCGGCTCCGCGCCCGCGTCCGCCGCCGCTGCGACCGCGTCGTCGTCGATGTCGAACGCCACGACGTCGTGTCCGGCGTCGAGCACCCGGTCGACGACGATCCGTCCCATCCGTCCCAGTCCGATGACGCCCAGTTGCATGACCCGGTCTGGGTCGCGCCGGGAGGTAGTGGTTGTGGTTCGATCCGGCGTCGCGCATCCCCCACAGCGAAAACACGTCCCTGTCGACGAGTCGGTCACCGCATGAACCGGTCGGCCGTCCACCGCCTCGGCCCCGAGTTCGACTTCCCCCTTCTCGCGCCGATGCAGTTCGTCGGGCTCGGCCGCCCGCCGGATCGACTCCTCGACGCCGTCCGGGACTGATCCGGCCGCGAGCACGCCCGGCGCCCTTTTGGACCTTCCCCGCGACCAACCGCCATGGACGACCGCATTCGCGCGCACGCAGAGACGCTCGTCGACTGGAGCGCCCGGATCGACGCCGGGGACGAGGTGGTGATGCGTGTCGCCGAGGGCGCCCACGACCTCGCCGTCGCCGTCGCCGCCGAACTCGGCGCCCGAGGGGCGAACCTGCTCGCGACCTACGGCTCCGACGAGGTCAGTCGGGCGTACCTCCGCGCCCACGACGGCGACTTCGCTCCGAACGACGCCGAGCGGGCGTTGTACGAGAACGCCGACGTCTACCTCTCGCTGGGCGGCGGGCGCAACACCGCGGCGACGGCCGACGTGCCCGGCGAGACGCGGGGTGCGTTCGACCGCGCCCGGTCCGACGCCCGCGAGGCGCGCATGACGACCGACTGGGTGTCGACGGTTCACCCCACCCGATCGCTCGCACAGGCCGCCGGCATGTCCTACGAGGCCTACCGCGAATTCGTCTACGACGCCGTCCTCCGCGACTGGGAATCGCTCGCCGAGGAGATGGGGCGACTGAAAGCCGTTCTCGACGACGGCCGCGAGGTCCGTCTCGTCGCCGAGGGGACCGACATCACCCTCGATATCGCCGAGCGAACGGCCGTCAACAGCGCCGCGTCCGTCGCCTACGACTCCCACAACCTCCCCAGCGGCGAGGTGTTCACCGCACCCGCCGGTGCCGAGGGAACGGTCACCTTCGACGTGCCGATCACGGTCCGGGGCCGCCGACTCCGCGACGCCCGCCTCGTCTTCGAGGACGGCGAGGTGGTCGAGTTCGACGCCACGGAGGGTGAGGACGCCCTCGCCGACCTCCTCGATACGGACGCTGGCGCCAAGCGCCTCGGCGAACTCGGCGTCGGGATGAATCGCGGCATCACCCGCCCCACCGACAACGTCCTCTTCGACGAGAAGATGGCCGGCACGGTCCACCTCGCGCTCGGTCGCGCGTACGACGCCTGCTTGCCCGCGGGGGAGACGGGCAACGAGAGCGCCGTCCACACCGACCTCATCACGCGGATGGGCGAGGGATCCCGCCTCGTCGTCGACGGCGAGACGATCCAGCGCGACGGCGTCTTCCGCTGGGAGGACGGCTTCGAGTGACGACCGTCATCGCCCACCGCGGCTTCGCGGGCGTCAATCCGGAGAACACCGTCGGGGCGGTCCGTGCCGCCACGCCCCGGGCCGACCGCGTCGAAATCGACGTCGTCGCCTGCGCGGACGGCACGCCCGTCGTCTTCCACGACCCCCGGCTCGATTCGGGGCCGGAGAGCCGCGGCGTCACCGACGGGAGCGGGGCGGTGGCCGACCTGTCGCCCGATGCCGTGACGGCCGCGACGGTGCTCGGCAGCGGTGAGCGGGTGCCGACGCTCGCCCGCGTGTGTGCGTCGACGACCGTCCCGCTCAACGTCGAACTCAAGCACCCTGGTCGGGAGCCGGAACCCCGCGGGTCGCTCCCGCCCGCCGACCGCGCCGCCGCCCGCGAGCGGTGGCGACCGTTCGTCGACCGCGTGCTCACCGCCCTCGACGACCGTGACGTCCGCTTCTCGTCGTTCTACGAGGGCGCCCTCGCGGCGGTTCGCGAACGCGACGCGACGGTGCCGCTCGCCCCGCTCTGTGTCGACCTGTCGATCGGAAGCGAACTCGCCGCCCGCTACGACGCCGGGACGATCCACCCGTCGCTGGCGGCGGTTCGGGCGGCCGACGCGGTGCCGACCGACCGCACCGTCAACGTCTGGACGATTCGAACGTGGCACGAGGCTTGCGAGGCGGTGGCGGCGGGGGCCGACGGACTCATAGCGGACTATCCGGGGCTAACGCAGTGGCTGTAGAAGCGTTTGGCACTGTTTGCACAGCCGATCGCAAGACTGCGTGCGATCGACTGTGCAATGACTTCCAAACGCTTCTCTAGAGGAGTGAGCGGCTGAGAGGAGTAAGCCCCCTTCTGTTTTCCCGGCATTCGGCTGAGCGTCCACCTCCGCGTCCGGACTACCTTGACGAGGCGGACTTGCACCGGTGAGGATTCGCCGTTCCATCCGTTCTCGACCGTCGGCTCGCGGCTTGCGCCACTCACCATCGAGGCGCGTCGCGCCTCGCAGCTCACGGCTTGCGCCGCTCGCTCAGTTCGTGATCGCGAAGCGATCACGCGCCCTCGGTGGGTTAACTCCCCTCGCTTGCGCTCGGGTTCGCACACCTCATCGGTCGGGTCGAGTGGTCTCGTTTCTGTTCCAGAGCCAGCCGTCTCCGACTCCGGGCTTGCGCCCGGTCACCTGTCCGGACGGTGGGGGGACTTTCCTCATGTCCGCTTGGACACGGGGGCCGGGCTCTCTCTGCCACCACGAGGTAGGTCGGTCGCTCGAATAAGCCGTTCGGTCGGTGGACTGGTTGGCAGAAATTCATCACGGTTCTTTCCGACGGAAAGGAAGACTTCAAGTCGGTTCGGGGCAACGTTGGCGTATGTCCGAGGCGCAGACGGTACACCTTTCTTACGACGATGGGGCTCGAGCGGTCGAACTGGCTCGTGAGGCCGTCGAGGCGTACGTGCTCCAGGGGCAGCGGGAGCAACCGGGTAGCATGCGCGACGCATTCTACGCGCGAACGGGCGCGTTCGTCCGCATCACGTCCACTCGTGGCCGGGGGCGTCTCCGTGGCTGTGCCGGCGCCTATCGTGGCTCCGACCAGCTCGGCCACGCCATCGTCGACGCGGCAATCACCGCTGCCTCCGGTGATTCCTGTGGCTCCGAAGTCGAACCCCCCGAACTCGAGAGCCTCAACATCTCCATCTGTGTCGTCTGTAATCACGTCCTCACCAGCGATCCGCTCTCCGACATCGAACTCGGCACACACGGCATCGCCATCGACGCCGACGGCCAACACGCCTGGATGTACCCCACCCTTCCGGTCGAGAACGACTGGAACGAAGAGCAGTTCCTCACCCACGCCTGCCGCAAAGCCGGGCTCTCCCCGCTCGCCTGGCAGGACGACGACACCATGATCACCCTGTTCGAGGGACAGGTGTTCCGCGAGCGTCCCGAAGGCGGCTCCGTCGAACAGTTGTAGCTCGGTCCGGCTACGCGTCCGCGCCGAACTCCACAGCCTCGGCGTCGGCCCGCGCCCGCGCCGCCGCTGCGTCCAGGTCGAACTCCCGGACCACCTCGCCGTCCCGAATCAGCGGTTCGAGGAGCGGTTCGCCGTCCGACGGCCCCTCGCGGTCCGCGAGGCCGACGTGGTGGCCGCCGTCCGCCGTCCGGTACGCCTGTTTGGTCCCCGAGAGCTTCCCCCGCTTGGCGGCCGGTTCGCCGTCGACTTCGACGATGTCGAGCGCGAAGTCCACGGGGTCGGCGTTGGAGACGTAGCCGCCGACGCCGAAGCCGTTCGCCACGTCGCGGAGCCGCCGCAGTTCGGCCGGGCCGAGGCCGCCGCTCACGAACACGTCGACGTCCTCGATTCCACGCGCGTCGAGTTCCCAGCGCACCTCGCGGACGATGTGTCTGAGGTCGCCCCGACGTGATCCCGTGGTGTCGATGCGGACGCTGTCCAGGTCGTCGCCGAGCGTCTCGGCCGCCCGGAGCACCTCGTCTACCTCGTCGCTGTAGGTGTCACACAGCGCGACCCGCGGCACCTCGGGCGCGACGGCCTCGTCGAACGCCCGCCACGCCGTCTCCTGGTTCCCGCGGCCGAAGCAGATCAAGAGGGCGTGGGGCATCGTCCCCGCGGCTTCCCGACCCAGCACCTCGCCCGCGGCTACGTGGGAGATGCCGTCCAGTCCCGCGAGCAACGCGCTCCGCTCGACGACCGCCGCGATGGCGGGGTGGACGTGCCGTGCGCCGAAGGAGAGGAGGGTCGAC
>Ga0207718_100167_pt1 | contig 78374 bp, 79 predicted proteins | sample A23M2SouthBayCA_FD_187749 | JGI IMG/M metagenome (GOLD analysis project Ga0207718, IMG submission 187749) | Aerobic enrichment media microbial communities from Eden Landing Ponds, California, USA - A23 M2 (SPAdes) | ecosystem: Environmental > Aquatic > Marine > Unclassified | place: Emeryville...
CCCCCCCGCCAATCCCGTCGCGAATGGCGGTTCTCCTCGACGGTACCGTGGCGACCCCGACGACCGGCTCCCCCGTCCTGACGGTCGCGCTCGTCCTCGCCGGGGTCGGCGCGGGGCTGGTCTCGGGGCTGGCGCTGGCCGCGCTCGCCCGCCGGCGCTCGACGCCCTACCTCCTCGTCGCGCTGGCCGTGCTGACAGTCCTCGGGCGGGCCGTCGTCGGCGGCCTCTCCCTCCAGGGCGTCCTCGATCCGGACGTCCACCACCTCGCGGAGCACCTGCTCGACGTCGCGATGATCGCGCTCGTCGTCGCTGCCGTCGTCCTGGCCCGCCGGGACCAGCGTGGCGAGTGAGCGCTCAGACCGTCACTCGCACGGGGTCCATCTGGAAGAAGGCCGTCTCGTACCCCTCGTGGCGCGCCACCTGCGGCGGCGCGTCGACGGTGATCGTCACCTCGTCGCCGGTCTCGACGCCGTCCACGACGGCCCCGTAGTGGTACCCCAGGTCGTGGTGGACCGTGCTCGCGAGCGCGTCGTCGTAGACCGTCTCGCTGCCCCGCGAGAGCGTCGCCGACAGCGCCATCAGCGGGACCGGATAGCGGTTATAGGGCGTCCGCGCAGAAATCGCGAGGTAGGTGCCGTCGCCCTCGACGCCCGCCGGCGGCTCGTCGAGGGCCAGGGCCGCGACGGTCGCGTCGCCGCTCGACCCCTCGCCGAGGAGCCGGCCGGGGAGGTCCTCCACCGGGGGCAGCTGCCCGGTCGGCACCATGTCCATCTCCATCGGCGGGGCGGCGTCGCGCTCGCCCTTGCGGTCCGGGAAGGGCGTGTAGGACAGGTCCTCCAGCGTCGACCGGCTGTACTCCAGCTGGACGGTCGCGCTCGCCGACTCGGCCAGGGCGCCCGCCAGGTCGCCAGCGCCCCGGGCCTCGACCGGCCCGAAGGAAAGGTCGACGTCGTAGGTGCCCTCGTCCGGCAGCGCGACGTTGTCGCCGAGGTGGACGCCCATGTTCTGGGACAGCATCGCCCACAGCGACTTCTCCACGACGCTCTCGCCGTCCCGACCGATCGAAATCGTCGCGTTCGACGTGGGGAGGACTGTCCCGGTCTCGCCGTCCCAGGCCGAGACCATCAGGTGGAGCGAGTCCTCCTCGCGGAGCTCGACGGTCCGGCGGCGCGAGCCCGTGACGAGCCAGAACTGGTGGGGGAAGCTATACGAGAGGGCGAAGCGGAGTCGGCCGTCCCGGGCCATCCCCGACATCTGCATGCCCTCGACGTGCGTGGGGAGGTAGACCGCCTGCGGAGGGTCATCGACGCGCGCTGGCGTGCTGGGGCCGGACTGGTCGCTCCCGCCGCCACCGACGCCCAGACACCCGGCCGTCGCGAGTCCGAGGGCCGCCGCGCCGCTCGCCAGAAGGTGCCGTCGTTTCATCACTAGGGCCTTGCCGCCCCGTTTCAAAGCCCGTTCTGGTACGGGCGTCGAACGACGGGGGTCTCAGGCGGGCTGCGGGGTCGGGAGCGCGCGGAGCGAGCGCGGCGGGACGAGGTAGTTGCCCCGCCGGACCACCTGCATGTACTGGAGGATGCCGTTGTTCTGTCGCTGGCCCACGGCGCCCCCGAGGTCCGTCCCGTTCATCGCCTCGCGGGTCTCGACGAAGTCCGCGATGGATTCCTGGAGTGCCACGAAGTGCAGTTGCGCCCGGTCGTCGTCCGCCGAGTCGAAGTCGCGCCGGAGGATCAGTGGGTTGCCGTCCGCGGCACGGGCGCGCGCTGACTTCTGGGAGTGGCCGACCACGCCCGACTCGCGGGCGTCGCGCTCGGTGTGGGCCGGACAGCCTCGCTCTTCCATCTGCGCCGTGTTCCCGAGGTTGTCGCCCGCCCCCTCGACGAGGCCCTCCTCGGCGTGGGCCGGGCAGAACATGGTCGCGACGCGGTGGTACCGGTCGTCCTGCTCGTACCACTGGTCGAGGTTGAGGTGGAGCTGCGAGACGTGCTGGGTGGTGCCGCCGGCGAACGGGCCGTCCTCGATGGTCACGCTGTCCTCCGGGGCCTGGTTCTTCGAGAAGCCACTCTTGAAGCCCATGTACAGCGGCGCGTCCTCGTCGACCGGCTCGGAGTCCGGGACGCCCTGGACGTCCTGGTGGTCGGCAGGGAGGCCGTCGCCGACGAACCCCGTCCGGCGGTCGACGCGCGCCAGGACGCCGGCGACCGAGGCCGCGACGTCGACGCCGTTGAGGGTCTCCACCTCGCCCCGGAGCGCTTCCTCCGCGCCCAGGACGACGGACCCGTAGTCGCTGGCGAGGTGGACGACGACGTCGGCAGTGTCCGGTTCCGGGTCTTCGAAGGGGGCGAGGGCCTCGGGCGCGGGCAGGTCGACGCTGTCCGGCAGTGGCTCGTCGTACCGGTCGAAGTAGGCGGGGGAGTACCCCACCGTGAACAGGAGGCCCTCGTGGTCGCGCGGGTAGGCGCGTTCGAGCGAGCGGAGGGCGCGCTCGACCTGCTCGCGGTCGGCATCGGTCGGCGTCCCGTCGCCGGCATAGTCGAACAGGAGGACCGCCTGGTGGCGGGCGGCGACGTCGTTCCCGTGGTCGTCGGTCGCGAGGGCCGCGTTCCAGGCGTGCTGGCGCTCCGGCAGGCTGGCGAGGTCGTCGGGTCCCGTCGGGAGGTCTGGCGACTCGCGCCCGAGGCAGGCTGAGAAGGCCGCGGCGCCGCCGATGGCGACGGCGCTCCGGACGAAGTCGCGTCTGCTGATCGGGTCGGCGCGTGGCCGTGGCATCGGCCACACAGAGGGGACTCGCGAGAAAGTGGATTCTGGTACGCCTCTCGAACGGCCCTCAGTCCTCCTCGAGGAGGCCGTCGGCCAGCCGGGTGAAGCGGTCGACGAGGCGCTCGGGGGCGGTCGGCGTGACCGACTCGAGTCGGCGTGCGACGAGTGCGTCGTCCGTGAGTGCCAGGCAGACGCGGCCCGCCTCGTCACGGCGCTTCTCGACGAGGTCGGCCGCGACCAGTCGATCGAGATGGTACTCGAGCGTGCTGCGCGCCACGCCCACCGCGTCGGCCACGTCGGCCGGTCTCGCCGGCGCGTCCTCGGCGAGGACGAGCAGGACATCGCGGGCCGTCTCCCGACGACAGACGGCGAGCTGGCGACGCTCGGTGGGGTCGACGGCGGGGTCGAAGTAGTGGGTGCGGCCGTCGACCTCCTCGCCGACGAGGCGGTCGGCCCGGCGGAGGCGCCGGAGGTGGTACTGCACCTGGCCGGTCGCCAGGTCGAGGTCGCGGACGAGCGCGCGGAAGTGGACGCCCGGGTTCGCCGCGGCGTGGGCGCGGATCCGTTCGCGCGTCTCGCTCACGACTGCCACCCCGTCGTCGTGGAGCCGCACATGTCCGTGACTACCGGCCTGCCAGACTAGTGCCTTCCGCCTCGGTCCCGTGCGTCCACTCGCCTGATGACGACATCGCTCGCACGGGCGCGAACGGTAACGGTTATAGGCGGGGGCTCCCGACCTGCAGAACATGCAACGACGAGCGGCGGCGGTCTACTTCGCGCTCTTCGTCCTGATCGCAGCGGGGGCGTACGCCTTTCTGCAGGTGGGCATGGCCCCACCGACGGCGGACTTCGACGCCGAGAGCTACAGCCAGGGTGACCAGCTCTCGGTCGGTGGCACGGCCTACTCGGTCGCGACCGTCGAGGCCAGCGAGGGGTCCGAAGGCGAGACGGAGTACACCGCCGAACTGACGTGGTCGAACGAGACGGGGGCCGAACAGACTACCTCCTTCAGCCAGGGCGAGAACGTCACGCTCGGTGAGGTCCAGCACGTGGCGTACTTCCCGAGCGGAAGCGAAGTGTACATCCTGCCACACGACCAGTACCTCGGCCAGTACCAGAACTTCGTGGACACCGAAGAGCACTTCCAGGAGCGCAAGGCTGGCTTCTGGGGCGTCATCTACATCAGCCTCCTCGGCGGGCTCGTCCTGCTGATGTCGGCCTACCTGCCCGTCAAGGGCTGACCGCGGTCCCGTTCTCCTCTCGTTCTGACCGTCCACATCCGACCGGCGACGGCCACGTCCGGCGTGGTCACTCTCGACGCTCAGCTGCGAAAACGGGCGACGGCAGCCGACGCGTGGTCGGTCAGTCGCTTCGGACGATCCAGACCAGCGCCGCACCGACGGCCATCGATAGCACCACGCCCAGGAGCTGGACGAGGACCGCGAGAACGTCGGGGTTGGTCTGCCAGGGCATCCCGGCGAGTGAGCCGAGGCCCCCGAGGACGAGCAGGGCTCCGACGGCGATGCCGAGCACCTCCAGCCGATCCCCGGTTACCAGTGCGTCCATGTCGAGGGCATCCACGCCGCGGGGTCCTAAACCCCGCGGTTCCTCCCGGGTGATCGCACCCGGGCAGCCCCGCCGGCGGGGCGCCACCGTCGGTGGCCACCACGCGTGGCGAGGCCGTTGGCCCGAGCCGTCGACGGCGGCGCAGGGAAACAACAGTTACTAAACCCGTTGTTCCGTAGCCGCGTTCATGAACCGTGACGCCATCTTCGTCCTCGGCGGCCTGATCGTCTGGGTCGCGTTTCTGGGCTACTGGTGGGGCGGTATCGTCTCGCTCACCTCGCCGGCCGTCATCGGCGGGCTGGTGCTGACCATCGCCGCCGTGGCCGTCCACTATTCCTCGGGAACCGGCTGGGAGCCGGCCGACGACATCTCTCAGGACGTCCTCGAACAGCGTGCCAAGTCCGTCCCCGAGACGGACTTCCCCGAGCCGATGAACCGCTCGATCGGGGCTGGTGGCGGCGCCGTCGCCGTCGGCGGTGGTGCCGAGGGTGAACTGGGCGAGGGCGAAGCGGAGGAAGAGGACGAGGGCTTCGACCCCGAGGCCATCCCGGAAGACGAGGTCGAGGTCTACGAGGTCGAGTTCGCCAAGGAGGGCGAGACCATCGAGATCGCGAGCAACGAGAACATCCTCGACGTCGGCGAGGACCAGGGCTGGGACCTGCCCTACGCCTGCCGCGAGGGCTCCTGTCTCTCGTGCTCCGGTCACATCGAGGAGGGACCGGCCAGCGACTACATCCGCCACGAGCGCAACGACACCCTGAGCGAGGACGAGATGGAGAAGGGCTACTGCCTGACCTGCGTGGCCTACCCGGTCGACGACTTCACGCTGGAGACCTCCGAGTCGCCCTAGGGTTTCTCGCGGTTTGTTCTGAAGGCCTGTTTTCCACGGCGAACAGCTGAAAGCCCGCGGGCGCTGGACTCGGTGCGGTCGCTGCGCTCCTCGACCGGTCTCTCCGGTGCTTGCCTCCCGCGCCGTCGTCCAGCGCCCGCCCCCGTTCAGTCCCACCAACCCCGTGGTGTGCCCGGTCGCCGGTTCACAATGGTTATTAGCGGGCCACAGCTAGCGAGTGCGAGGGCGGCTAGTTCAGTGGACAGAACGCCTGGTTCCGGACCAGATGGTCGGGGGTTCAAATCCCTCGCCGCCCGTCGATTTTGCGACGAACGGACGTGAGGAGCAAATCGACGACGCAAGAGGGATTTGAACCCTGCCAGTGGCAGCCCGCGCAGGGTCGAAGGCCCGAGCAGGAACCTCTGGCTCCGGTTCACATCCCTCGCCGCCCCGTGAAGAAGTCGACGCGACTGGGGTCGCCACGCGACGGTGAATTCCGTCACCACACCGGGAAAATTTTACACCCGCGGCGAGACGCCACGACCCGACGAGCATGACTCCGCCCTCCATGACGCGACGCGAGTGTCTCGGCCTCGTCGGTGCAGGCTGCGCAGCCGGTCTCGCCGGCTGCACCGGCGGCGACACCGCCAGCGACCCGGACACGACGACATCGCCGACCGACGATGGCCGAACGCAGACTGCGACGGCGACCGGCGACGAGGCGATCAGCGTCGCCGCCACGGTGAACGGACTGGTCGCCGAGTACGACCCGGCGGCGACGAGCGCGAACGAGAGTGAGATTCGGTCGGCCGTCGCCGAGGCGATCGACGGCGCCCGGCGGAACGTACGCGTCGACGACGCGGCCGGTGTCGTCGAGGTCCGCGCCGACGCGGACCCGTCGGCGCTCGTCGCGGCGCTGGACGACGCCGGGGCAGACGTCGACGCGGACGCCGTGCGCCGCGGCGTGACCAGGGCGACGCTGGACCGGACCGTCGAGGTGCTCTCCGAACGGCTCACCGAGGCGGGCCACGAGAACGCCACCGTCACGGCAGCCAGGAACGGAACCCAGGTCCGGGTCGACGTACCGGGTGCCGAGCGGTCGGCCACCGTCGACCTGGTCGAGCGGCGCGGTCGCGTCGCGATCGTCGCGTCGTTCCCAGGCGGGTCCGGTGACGGGGCCGAGCAGCGCGAGGAGTCGGTAATCACGCAGGGCGACTTCGCTCGCGTCGGGCCGGTGCGGAGTGGTGGCGGCCAGCCGCCCTACGTACCGGTGACCCTGACCGACGAGGCGGCGACGCGCTTCACAGACGCCATGACCGAGTACGGGTTCACAGACGAGGGCGTGGGGAGCTGCCGGTGGCAGGACGACCGCGAGGATCCGGGCTACTGTCTCTACACGGTCGTCGACGGCGAGGTCCAGTACGCGGCGGGCGTCGCGCCCAGCCTGGCCGAGGCGTTCCGGAACGGCGAGTTCAGCGAGGACCCGCGGTTCCGGATGACCGCGGTGGACGCCGCCGCTGCGCGAGCGCTGAAACGGAACCTGGAGAGCGGCGCCTTGCCGACGACGCTCGAGGTGGACGCCGAGTAGGACGAGTCAACTGAGGGACGGCAGCGAGACCCAGCGGGGCTAGCGCCAGCGATCTGCGGTCGCGGCGGGTCGACCTGGGACTGCGGTCACTCCCGCCGTGCGACCTCGTGCCGGCCGAATCCGTACCGCAGCCGATTGGCCAGCCGGCGGGAGAACCGCCCCTCGTCGGGGGCGCGACTGCCGAACCGTTCCGCCAGCGCCCCGTAGATCAGCGGCAGGGGCACCTCCTGTTCGAGGGCCTCCTGGACGGTCCAGGTGCCCGTCGATCCCCCGGCGACGTGGTCGTCGACGGTCCCCAGGTCGGTCCCCTCCTCGCGGAAGGCCTCCTCGCAGAGTTCGAGCAGCCACGAGCGGATGACGGCGCCGTTGTTCCAGGTCCGCGCGACGGCCTCCAGGTCGAGGTCGTAGCGGCCCTCCGCGAGGAGTTCGAAGCCCTCGCCGTATGCCTGCATGAGGGCGTACTCGACGCCGTTGTGGACCATCTTGACGTAGTGGCCCGACCCCGCAGGCCCCATGCGGTCGTGGCCGTCGGGGCCGGTGGCGACGGCGTCGAAGACGGGCGTCAGCTCCTCGTAGGCCCACTCGGGCCCGCCGACCATGAGCGAGAAGCCGCGGTCGGCGCCGGCGGGACCGCCGCTGGTGCCGCAGTCGAGGTAGGCCGCGTCGGTCGACTCGGCGCGGCGTGTGGAGTCCTGGAAGTGGGAGTTGCCGCCGTCGACGACGACGTCCTCGTCGTCCAGGTGGGGGTCGAGTTCCGAGAGGGCAGCATCGACCGGGTCACCCGCGGGGACCATCAGCCAGATGCGCTTCGGGGCGGCGAGGGCGTCGGCGAGGTCTGGGATCGAGTCGGTGGGGGTCACGCCGGCGTCCGCGGCGTCGGCGACGGCGGCGTCGTCCACGTCGAAGGCGACCACGTCGTGGCCCGCGTCGAGACAGCGGTCGACCACGATCCGGCCCATCCGTCCCAGTCCGATGACGCCGAGTTCCATGGGTGGGCGTCGCGGGGCTGGCAGGTAGGGGTTGTGGTTGTCCACGGCTCCGCATCGGCCGGCCTCGATCGAGCGACCGGGGTGCGGACGGCTACCGCGTCGTCTGGACGCCCCGGAGGACGGCGTTCACCACTGCGCCGACCAGCACGACGATGCTGGCGAAGTAGAGGAAGGTCACGAACAGCAGGATGGCGCCGAGCAGGCCGTACGCCGCGTACTGGCCGGCGTTTGCCGCGTAGACCCGGAACCCGATCTGGAGGAGCACCCAGCCGCCGGCGGCGATGACGGCGCCTGGCAGCACCTCCCCCACGGTCACGTCGATCGGCGGGAGTACGTAGTAGATCGGCAACAGCGCGACCGTCAGCACGACCAGCAACACGACGGCACCGAGCACGTTGGCGAAGGGAATCCTGATCTGGAGCGCAGACAGTGCGACGCCGACGGCGACGACGAGCGCGACGGCCAGGCCGATCCCGAGCACCACGACGATGGCGTCGAGGAGCTGCTCCAGGAGCGATGCCTCCATCTCGTTCGTGTATATCTCTTCGAAGGCCTGGTCCATGCCGCGAAAGAGCTTCAGGGCGCTCCAGGTCAGACCGACCAACCCGACAACGGACGCCGCCCCGCGTCCGCTGGTGCTGGTCAGCATCCGTGAGACGGACTCCTGGCCGGCAGCCGAGAGCTGCTGGCTGAGCATGTCGGTCACGCGAGAGGCGAGCGCGTCGCCGCCGATCACCGACGCGACCGCCAGGGCGAGCAACAGGAGCGGGATCACCGACACGAACGCGTAGTAGGCGATCCCCGCCGCCAGGAACGTGAGGTTCCGGTCCCGGGCGAGGTCGAAGCCGTCGCGGACGGTCGACATATCCGGAGGAGGACGGCCACGTGGTTGAGATCGGTGTGTGCGCCTGCAAGCGCCGATAAAACCGGCGGTTGGAATCTGGCTGCCGTCGCCGGACGCCGGGACCCACGACTCGGTTAGACGGGTCCCGGGAAGTCGCCGACGACGAAAACCCTTTTACCAGCTACCTCCCACCGAACGGGTATGGACGTGAGTGCGTCGGTAGTACGGTAGCCGGCTCGCACCGGGCGGGCCCCACGACGCGTCTTCTCGCTGGCGACCGACCGACCAGCCGTCCCACCGCGCACCACCGCTGACACATCATGACCGACCTACCGGACACCTACGACCCAGAGACAGTCGAGACGAAGTGGCGCCAGGAGTGGCAGGGGAGCGACGTCTACGAGTACGAGGACACGGGCGCGACGGACTACGTCGTCGACACGCCGCCGCCGTACCCCACCGGCAACCTCCACCTGGGCCACGGTCTCCAGTGGGCCTACATCGACTTCGCCGCCCGCTACCACCGCCTGATCGGCGACGACGTCCTCTTCCCGCAGGGCTGGGACTGCCACGGCCTCCCGACCGAGGTCAAGGTCGAGGAGAACCACGACATCCACCGAACCGACGTCCCTCGGGACGAGTTCCGGCAGATGTGCATCGAGCACACCGAGGACCAGATCGACTCGATGAAGGAGACGATGCGGGACCTCGGGTTCGGCATCGACTGGTCGGCCGAGTTCAAGACGATGGACCCCGAGTACTGGGGCAAGACCCAGCGCTCGTTCGTCGAGATGGCCGACAACGACTACGTCTACCGCGACGAGCACCCCGTCAACTGGTGCCCGCGCTGCGAGACCGCCATCGCCGACGCCGAGGTCGAGACCGCGGAGGGCGTCGAGGGAACCCTCTACTACGTCACCTTCCCCGGCGTAGGCAACGACGATATCGAAATCGCCACCACGCGCCCGGAACTCCTCGCAGCCTGCGTCTCGATGGCCGTTGACCCCGACGACGAGCGCTACGACGACCGGATCGGCGACACCTTCGAGGTCCCGCTGTTCGGCCAGGAGGTCGAACTGATCGCGGACGAAGCCGTCGACGGCGACTTCGGGACCGGTGCGGTCATGATCTGTACCTTCGGGGACAAGCAGGACGTCGACTGGTGGGCCGAGTACGACCTCGACCTGCGCCCGGTCTTCGGCGAGGACGGCACGCTCACCGACGAGGCGGGCGAGTACGCGGGCCTCGCCATCGAGGAAGCCAAGGAGACCATCGCCGAGGACCTCGACGCCGAGGGGTTCCTGAACGACACCGAGCCGACCACTCAGAACGTCGGGCAGTGCTGGCGGTGTGACACGCCCATCGAGATCCTCTCCAAGGAGCAGTGGTTCGTCGAGGTCCGGCAGGACGAGATCCTCGAACACGCCCAGGCCGTCGACTGGATCCCCGAGCACATGTACGACCGGCTGGAGGACTGGACCGAGGGGATGGACTGGGACTGGGTCATCTCCCGCCAGCGCGTCTTCGCGACGCCCATCCCGGCCTGGCAGTGTGCCGACTGCGACTACTGGCACATCGCGGACGCCGACGAGGTCCCGGTCGAGCCGTCGGAGGACGACCCGGCCGTCGGCGAGTGCCCGGAGTGCGGTGCCAGCGACTGGACGGGCGAGACCGACGTCATGGACACCTGGATGGACTCCTCGATCACGCCCCTGCACGTCCAGGGCTGGCCCGAGGGCCTCGACCTGGCCGACTTCGAACCCACCGGGCTCCGGCCGCAGGGGCACGACATCATCCGGACGTGGGCCTTCTACACCCTGCTACGCGTCGGCGCCATGACCGACGAGAAGCCCTGGGACGACATCCTCATCAACGGCATGGTCTTCGGCCCGGACGGCAACAAGATGTCCAAGTCCCGGGGCAACGTCGTCACGCCCGAGGAGGGCATCGAGGAGTTCGGCGCCGACGCCATCCGCCAGGCGCTCGCCCTCGGTGGACAGCCCGGCAGCGACGTCCAGTACCAGCCCAAGGAGGCCACGTCGGCGGCCCGCTTCCAGACGAAGGTCTGGAACATCACGCGCTTCGCGGCGGGTCACCTGGAGGAAGACCGCGAACCGCTGTCCGATCCCGCCTACCGCGACGTCGACCGGTGGATCCTCTCGCGGTGCTCGACCGTCGCGGCCTCGGTTCGCGAGGACATGGACGCGTACCGCTTCGACCAGGCGCTGCGCACCCTCCGGGAGTTCGTCTGGCACGACCTGGCCGACGACTACCTCGAACTCATCAAGGGCCGGCTCTACGAGGGGCGCCCCGGCGAGCGCGACGCAGCACGACAGGCGCTCCACACGGCCCTCTCGGCCTCGCTGCGGATGGTCTCGCCCTTCGCCCCCTTCCTCACCGAGGAGGCCTGGCACGCACTCCCGGGAACCGAGGGCAGCGTCCACGCGGCGGACTGGCCGAACCTGGACATGGTCGACGAGGAGAGCGAGGTCGCCGGCGCGCTGATCGCCGACGTCGCCTCGACGGTCCGGAGCTGGAAGTCCGACGAGGGGATGGCCCTGAACGCCGAACTCACGAAGGTCGAGGCCTACCCGGACGAGGTCCCCGACCGGGCCGTCGACACGTACGACCTGAGCGAGGCCGTCAACGCCCCCGTGCACGTCCGCGAGGGCGTCCCCGCGGTGGAACTCGTCCCGGTCGAGGTGGACCCGGACCACGCGACCATCGGGCCGAAGTTCCGCGACCGGGCTGGCGCGGTCATCGCCGCGCTGGAGGACATGGATCCAGCCGACGTTGCGGCCCAGAAGCGCCGCCAGGGTGAGATCGAGGTCGAGAGCGACGGCGAGGGCGCCGTCATTCCCGGCGACGCCGTCGAGATCCACGAGGAGCACCGCGCGGAGTCCGGCGAGGAGGTCGCAGTCCTCGAGAGCGAGCACGCGACCGTCCTCATCTACCCCTGAACGCGGTCGCGGGATCCGCCTGCTGCCGGGCGGGGACGTGACGGGGTCCCGTCGCTCCCAGTATTGAGAGGTGGCTGACGTCGACACCCGCGGCTCGCCACGCGTTGAAAGGTGGGAAAGAGTGTGGGGGTGGGGGTGGGGTGGCACCCGAAACGGGTGCGACCTCAGTTTTGAGCCTGATAATTAAGTACCTTGTGATTCACCGGACCCCCTGCCGGGTCTGGCGGTTTCGTCGGCCCCGCAGCCACGTCGCGCCACCATTCCTATGTACGACCGTCGCGTAGCCGGAGGCGTGACGACGATCCCGCCGGCGTCGCGGGACGCGCCCGAGATCCGGCAAGCGGAGCGGGCCGACCTGCTCGCCGTCTACCGGATCGAGCAGGCGTCCTTTCCCCAGCCCTGGCCCTTCGAGGCCTTCGAGGGGTACCTCGGCGAGCGGGGCTTCCTCGTGGCCGTCGAGGAGGGGGTCCTCGGCTACGTCGTGGCGGACGCGGTCCCGAACCACGGGAGTCCGCTCGGGCACGTCAAGGACATCGCCGTCCACGAGGACCGCCGCAACCGCGGGATCGGCACGCGCCTCCTCCAGCGGGCCGTCAACGTCCTCGAAGCTCGGGGCGTCGGCTCGATCAAGCTGGAGGTTCGCGAGGACAACGACCGGGCGATGGCCCTGTACCGCGACTTCGGGTTCGTCCACAGACGGACCATCCCGCGATACTACAGCGACGGGGACGACGCCTACGTGCTGGTCCGGGACTGCTGAGCGGCGGCGGGAACAACGCATTTCACCCTCGAACTCCCACGGTCCGGTGATGGGATACGCCTGCCCGGTCTGTGAGACCCCACAGTCGGACGCGCGGCACCTGGCCAACCACCTGGGCTTCACGGCCGTGGTACGCGGGGGCGACCACGAGGCCTGGCTCGACGACCACGTCCCGGGCTGGGGCGAGTTCGACGAGGAGACGCTCGCGGACCGGGTCGTCGAGTACGCCGCGGACGCCGACTACCCGCAGGTCTTCGAGGACACCACCGGCGGCCACGACCACGCGCACCGCGGAGCCGACCGATCCCGGCCCGACGACCTGCCCGTGGACGTCGCCGGCATGGACGACGACCTCGACGGCGACGCCGAGGAGATTCTCGAGGAAGCACGGGAGCGGACGCGCCAGCGGCGCGAGGACTCCGAAACCGAGTAGTCCGGCGGGCCACCAGCAGGGGTATGGACACGGAAGGGCTGTTCGCGCCGGCCACCCACGACGACGTCCGCGCGCAGTACGCGGCCGTCGGTCCCGCCGCCCAGGAGGCCGTCCGGGAGGTCGCCAGGGAGCTCGACCTCGGGCAGGAGGCCTACCGCGAGCGCGTCGACGCCGACCTCGTGTTGACTGCCAGGGAGGCCATCTACGCGTCGCTGCTGGAGGTCCACGTCGGGACCCGCGAGGAGTTCGACGAGTGGTGTGCGGACCGCGAGCGCGAGGTGACCGAACTCGGGAGCGAACACGTCTCCGGGGTCGCCTGGCACGACGCGCCGTGGGCCGACGCCGTCGTCGCCGCCACCTTCGAGAACGAACCTGAGGCGGCGGTCGGGACGCTCCGGCGCCAGGCCTTCGGGCGCCTCTACCGCGAGGTGGTGTGATGCGCCGGATCACGCGCAACTTCCTTCTGGGCGTCCTCGCCGTGCTCGTCCTCTTGATCGCCCTGGGCGCACTGCCGGGGCTGCTCAAGTCCGGCGACCCGTACTACCTCGTCGCCACGCCGGCCTCGGCCGACGTCGCGGTGAACGTGACGGACCTCCCGGCGAACCGCTACCCCTACGCGACGGCGGCACTGGCGAACGCGACCGTCGACGCCACCGGGCGGTCCGAGCCGTACTGGCGCGGCCCCGTGGGGATCAAGGGTGCGTTCACCCACTCGCCCTTCGACGAGGTGGACGCCCTGACCGGACGTCAGCCGAACGCGACCGACGGTGACGGCGTCTTCGTCCGGCGAAACGGATCGGTCTACCGGCTGGCCGTCACCCGGGAGGTGGGCGCGTGAGCGACGACGGCGACCTGCCTGCGCCGGCGGACCGGGCGGTGATCGACCGCCGGCCCGCAGATGGACCGACGTACCCCGTGCCGGACGACACCGCCTACGAGATCCTGGAGTCGGTGGTCGAGTACGAGACGCCCTGGTACACGGGCGGCTACGACCGCGTCGAGCAACCGGACGGCAGCGAGAAGCGCTACTACTGGGCCGAACTCGCCCCCGCCGTGGTCGTCGTGGCCGTCACCGACGGCGACGTGGTGATGGTCGAGCAGTACCGCCCCGCGATCAGGGAGACGCACCGCGAACTCCCCGCTGGCATCGTCGAACCCGGCGAGACCTACGTCGAGGCCGGGTTGCGGGAACTGCGCGAGGAGACCGGCTACGACGCCGACGGCGGACAGCTACTCTCCTCGTTCTGGGCCGCCACCGGCATCCTCCGGCACCACCGCGGGTTCGTCTGGGCCGAGGGGCTCACCGAGACGGACGTCGACCACGACGACAACGAGTTCCTGACAGTCGAGTCGGTCCCCGTCGCTGACGCGCTCGAGGTGGCCCGGCGCCCACCCGCCAACGACGCCACCATCGAGGGGCTGCTCCTGGCCAGCGAGGACGGACTGCTGTGACCGTGGGCCGCCGGGGCCACCGACGCGCGGGTCCGTCAGGCGTTTACTTCGCGGGCCCCAGGTGTCTCCATGGACGGGGAGATCGATCCCGAGACGCTACGGGCCGCGATGGCTGACGGTGACGATCCGCTGATTCTCGACATTCGCTCGGCAGACGCCTTCGCCAGGGGCCACCTCCCCGGCAGCGAGAACGTCCCGTTCCCCGAACTTCCCCAGCGCATCGAGGACGTCGCCGAGGCGGACTCCGTCGTGACGGTCTGTCCGCACGGGAAGGCGAGCGTCAAGGCCGCCCGGATCGTCGGCGCCTATCGCGACTTCGACGGCGAGGTCGTGAGTCTGGCCGGCGGGCTCGAGGCCTGGGACGGGCCGCTCGACGGCGACGAGCGCGACCAGAGCGCGGGCGACGCGCCGGACGCACCCTTCTGAGGAGCCAGCCCGCCCCAGGCCTCGCGCGCGGCTGCTCAGCCGACAGGTCGCCAGCGCCGCCTCCCGAAAACGAGACGCCAGTGCGGTCCGCGACCGTCACCCACGCCGCATCGCGGCCCGGCTTCACCCCAGAGTATACCAATCCACCATACATCATTGAAATAATACTCTATTGTCGTGTCAGTAGTGGCGCCCTCGTTACGAGTGTCCCGTTCGGCTGCCGGGAAACCGGCCCCTCAAAGAGCCAATCCGCCAGAATACGCGAGCATTGGGATTCGTAGTGGGCCGGTCGTTCGATCACCGGTCCCTGCGAGCGGGGTGATCGTCCACTGCGTGAGATAGGCGCGAAAATCCGCGATAGCGCCCGATAGACGGCGACAAGCGCCGTGGTACGGCTGCAGTACCCCGCGGAGGCGGTCGACGAACTGGTACCGTCGCAAACGTATACGACTTCGTACTATTGTGCATTCTAATAAGAGTGGTTATAATTTAGGAAGAGGCGGCCCCCACGGGACCGCCGGTCGGTGGCGCGTTCGGACCGCGGCGCCGCGGGTCAGACGCCGAGGTACTCCTGGCGGAGGTCCTCGTCCTCGCGGAGGCGCTCGGTCGTCACCTCGTGGACGATGCGGCCCTCGTCGAGGATGTAGTGGCGGTCCGCGACCGCCATCGCGACGGCGACGTTCTGCTCGACGAGCAGGACCGTCACGTCCCGTTCCTCGTTGATCTCCTGGACGATCGACTCGATGCGCCGGACGATGTACGGCGCCAGCCCCTCGCAGGGCTCGTCCAGGAGGATCATCTGCGGGTCCGCGACCAGTGCCCGGGCGATGGCGAGCATCTGTTTCTCGCCGCCGCTCATGTTCCGGGCGGCCCGGTCGCGCATGTCGTCGAGTTCCGGGAACTGCTCGAAGACCGAGGCCATCGGGAGGGGGTCGTCGACGTGGTTGGCCGCGAGGCGGACGTTCTCCTCGACGGTGAGGTCGTCGAAGCACCGCCGCCCCTCCGGGACGATGGTCAGGCCGAGCTTCGGAATCTGGTAGCTCCGCGAGGCCAGGAGGTCGTGCCCGTCGAAGGTGATCGACCCGCTCTCGACGTGCGGGACGTCGGCACCGACGATGGCGCGCATGGTCGTCGTCTTTCCGGCCCCGTTGCGGCCGAGCAACGAGACGACCTCGTCGCGCTCGACGGACAGATCGACGCCGAAGAGGACCCGCCCCGTCTCGTAGCCGGCTTCCAGTCCCTCGACGTCCAGGAGCGTCATAGTTCCTCCCGCATGCCGCCGAGGTAGGCGCTCTGGACGGCGTCGTTCTCCCGGATCGCCTCCGGGTCGTCCGTCGCGAGGACCGACCCCTGGTCGAGGACGGTGATCCGGTCGCTCATCGAGAGGACGATGTCCATGTCGTGTTCGATCAGCATGACGGTGAGATCGAGGTCGCGTCGGAGGTCGGCAATCATGTCCGCCGTCTCTCGCGTCTCGGTCGGGCCCATCCCGCTCGTGGGTTCGTCGAGCAGGAGCACCGACGGGTCGGTCGCCAGCGTGATGGCGATGCCGAGGCGGCGCTGGTCGCCGTGCGAGAGCGTCGTGGCCTTGGCGGCGGGCTTGTCGGCGAGACCGACGCGCTCCAGGTACTCGACGGCCGCCTCGCGGTGGGTCGCCCGGCCGTCGCCCAGCAGGTCGAGCCCGAATGCCCCGGACTCCGCCGTCTGGACGACGAGGCGCACGTTCTCGAGGACCGTGAGGTCCGCGAACAGCTGGTTGGACTGGAACGAGCGCGCCAGCCCGCGGTGGGGCCGTTCCTCCTGTGGCAGGTCCGTGATCTCCTCGCCCCGGAACCAGACGCTCCCGGCCGTCGGCGCCATCGCGCCGGTGACCGTGTTGAACAGCGTGGTCTTGCCCGCGCCGTTCGGCCCGATGATCGCGTGGAGCTCGCCGCGCTCGACGGCCAGGTCGACCTCGTCGACGGCGGTGACGCCGCCGAACTGCTTCGTCAGGCCCTCGGTCCGCAGGACTACGTCCGCGGCGTCGCCGGCACCCTGGGTCGCGCGCGCATCGCTCATTCCCGATCACCTCCCCCGGCGACCAGCCCGTACAGTCGCTCGAGGAGTCCCCGGAACAGGCCCCAGAGGCCCTCGCGGGGCGCGACTAGCACCGAGATCACGAACAGCAGGCCCAGGAAGAACTGCCAGTAGGCGAGCACGCCCGCGAGGTCGATCCGCACGAGCGGGACCTGCGCGAGGGGCAACACGAGCGTCTCGAAGTTGATGAGGAACTCCTCTGAGAACAGCCAGACGAACGCCCCGGCGATGGGGCCGAAGAAGTAGTTCGCCCCGCCGAGGATCGTCATCAGGATGGCGTCGCCGCTCGTGGCGACGGTCAGCGTCGACAGCGTCGCACCCTGGTTGTTGATCGCGAACAGCACGCCCGCGAGCGAGGCGAACAGCCCGCTGAACGTGAACGACCAGACCTTGTACCGCCGGGTGTCGATCCCGACGGCGCGCGCCAGGTCCTCGTTCTCGCGGATCGCGACCAGCGAGCGACCGAACGGCGACCGGACCAGTTGCCAGATCGCCAGGCCGGCGACGAGGAAGATGGCCCCGAGCAGGTAGTACCAGTCGAACCGCGCGCCGGCCGCCACGACGTACTTCACGCCGCGTTCGGCCTCGATCCAGGCCGGCACCGCGCCGACGATACCCGTCGATCCGCCCGTGAGGTCGCCGTAGTTCTGGTTGGCGGCGAAGTGCACCGCCTCCGCGAACGCGAGGGTGAGCATCGCGAAGTAGATCTCGCCCTTCCGGGCGATGATCCGGCCGACGAGGTAGGCGGCGACGGTCGCGACGACCATACCGGCCACCGCCGAGACCGTGAAGGGAAGCCCCAGGCGCGCGAGGCCGATGGCGGCCCCGTAGGTGCCCATGCCGAGGAACATCGCGTGCCCGAACGACAGCAGGCCGGTGTACCCGAGCAGGACGTTGAACGAGGCGGCGAACAGCATCCAGACGAGGATGGTGTTCGCGAAGGGGGAGTAGTCGAGGAGGAACGGCTGGCCGACGAGCGGCCGGAGGACGACCACCAGCACGAGGAGGCCGATGGGGACGCGCCACTTGCGGAGGCGGCCCCCGAGTGTCGCGTCGCGCACGCGCCCGATCGACTCGACCGGGGAGGCGTCCTCGCTCATTCCATGAACCCCTCCTGGCCGAACAGGCCGCGCGGACGGACCAGCAACACGGCGATCATCACGAGGAAGGGCATCAGCCCACCGATGCCGGAGACGTTCAGCGCCGCGACGTTCGTCGTCTCCGCGAGCGTCTGGAGGACGAGCGGCGTCAGGAACGTGGCCTCACCGATGAGGAGACCGGAGACCACACTCCCGAAGAGGCTCCCGACGCCCCCGACGACCACGACGACGAACGCGAGGATGATGAACTGGTTGCCCATACTGAGGTCCATCCCCAGTTCCGCACCGCGGAGGACCCCGCCGAGGCCGGCGATGGCCGCGCCGACGAAGAACATGACGACGAACCGGACGGGGATGTTCACGCCGACGAACTCCGCCATCTCCCGGTCGAGGACGCCCGCCCGGACTGAGAGACCGAAGTCGGTGCGTTCGATCAACAGGAACACGGCGACGATGACGAGGACGCTGACCAGCACGGTGAACAGCCGCATCCGGGCGATGGTCGTGATGCCGAGATTGACGCTACTGTCGAGGACCGCCGGCGTGGGGACGCTCAGCGGGCTCCCGCCCCAGATTGCCCGCACCGCCTCGTCGATCATCAACGCGAGACCGAAGGTCGCGAGCAGGCCGATGAGCGGGTTCTCGTCGTAGACGAAGCGCAGCACGCCCCGTTCGATCGCCACTCCGACCAGGCCGACGAGCACCGGGACGATCACCAGCGCCGCCCAGAACGACACGCCCCAGGCGACCACGACCTGGTAGGTCAGGTACGCGCCGACCATGACGAACGCGCCGTGGGCGAAGTTGACGACCCCGAGCAGTCCGAGGATGATCGAGAGGCCGAGCGCCACCAGCACGAGGATCAGGCCGTAGACGAGCCCGCCGACGAGCTGGTCGACGAACAGCCCCGGGCGCACGAGGAACGCGTGTGCGAGCAGGACGGCGAGGACGAGCGTCGTGGCGAGGGCGGCCGGCGACGCGTCTGTCGCCGCCTCCCGCACTGCCCCGAACCCGGTTTGCACCATTGGGTTACAGGCTGCACCCGGTTTCCTCGCAACTCCTGATGACCTCCTCGCCGGCGACGGACCCGGTGACGTCGTACCACTGCTTGTACGGATCGTCCGTCATCTCGCCCGGGTCGCGCGCCGTGACGAGGTGGGTCGGCTGGACGAGCTGGTGGTCACAGGCCCGCCACCGGAGGGTCGCGTTCGGCTGGATGTCGTTGAGCGTGCTGTCCGTGATCTCGTGGCCCTCGAGCGCCCCGCGGATGGCCTCGCCGTCCGTGCTGCCGGCCCGCATCGCGGCGCGGACGGCCTGGTCGACGCACACGTAGGCCATGTAGTGACGGGCGAAGGGGTCGGTCTCGCCCGCGTCCGCGACGCGCTGTGCGAACTCGTCGCCGCCCTCGACGGTGCTCGTCCAGCCGGTCGGCCCGACGTCGACCATCGAGGCGGCCTCCGTGTCCAGCCCCCACATCACGAGGTCCTCGAACTGGTGGAACATCATCGAGAGGTCCTCGGCCATCCCCCGGTTCTGGATCTGGCCCGCGGCGGCCCGGGCGTCCAGGCCGGGGACGATCATCGCCAGGCCCGTCGCGTCCGAGTTCGCCACGTTGTTGAGGTACTGCGTGAAGTCCTGGTTACCCGGCCCCGGAACGGCGTCGCTGCCGACGACCGACGCACCGTTTTCCTCCAGCACCGTGCCGATGATCTCCTGGGCGGTCTGTCCCCAGATGTAGTCGGTGTAGAGGAGATACCAGCTGTCTGCCTCTTCGGCCATGGGCCCGCCCACCGACCGGGCCATCATCGTGTTCGATGGGTAGGCCCGGAACATGTAGGGCTGGCAGTTCGAGCCGGTGAGCGTGTCGGAGGCACCCTGCGTGAGGAAGGGGACGCCGTTGTCCGAGGCCCACGACCCGATGCTCCCGGCGACCGCCGAGGAGACGCCGCCGTGGGCGAGGTCGATGCCGTCCGAGGTCACGGCCCGCTGCATCCGCTCCTGGGCCGCCGACGGGTTCGTCTCCGTGTCGTACTCGCTGAGTGTGATCGAGACGTCGTACTCCGACTCGAGGTCCGCTTTGGCGAGTTCTGAGCCGACGGTGTGGGCCTCGCCCCACGGTGCGAACGGGCCGGTGTACGGCGCGAAGGTACCGACGTGGAGCTCGCTGGGCCCGCCGCCGCCCGACGTGCTCCCACCGTCGCCACCGTCGCCACCGCTCCCGCCGTCGCCACCGTCGCTTCCATCGCCCCCGTCACCCGAACAGCCGGCGAGCGCACCGACAGTGATGGTGGCGCCGGCCGCCTTGACGAACCGTCGTCTGCGAACGCTGGTACCCCTGCTATTACGTGACATGAATATCCAGTTACCACACCTCGTATTAAATCTGTTGCCCTCGGGGGGCATCCACCGGGGGTACCCACCGGTATCTTCTTGGTCGGGGGCGTCAGAACGTCTCGACGGACATGCACATATCGGAGGTCGCCGTCCTCGGAGCCGGCAGTATGGGCCACGGCATCGCGGAACTGGCCGCGATGGCCGGGTACGACGTGGTCGTGCGCGACGTCGAGGACGACCTCGTCCAGGACGGCTACGACCAGATCGAGTGGAGCCTGAACAAGCTGGCCGAGAAGGGGCGCCTCGACGACGACCCGGACGCGGTGCTGGACCGCGTCGAGACCACGACGGACCTGGCGGCGGCCGTCGCCGAGGCAGACCTCGTCGTCGAGGCGGCCCCGGAGGACCTCGACCTGAAGCGAGAGGTCTTCGCGGACGTGGACGCGGCTGCCCCCGACGACGCGATCATCGCGACGAACACCTCCAGCCTCCGCGTCACGGACCTCGCCGCCGCCACGGACCGACCGGAGCGCTGCTGCGGGCTGCACTTCTTCAATCCGCCGATCAGGATGGACCTCGTCGAGGTCGTCGCCGGCGACGAGACGACCGACGACGTCGTGGAGACGGCCCTCTCGTTCGTGAAGTCCCTCGACAAGACGCCGATCCACGTCCGCAAGGACGTCCCACAGTTCGTCGTCAACAACGTCCTCACGCCGCTCATGGGCGAGGCCGCCTGGATGCTCGACGCGGGCGAGACGACGATCCGGCAGGCCGACGCGGCCATGGTGTTCCGGCGCGGCTACCCCATGGGCCCGTTCGAACTCAACGACTTCGGCGGCCTCGACATCTTCGCCCACACGCGGGAACAGTGGGACGACCCCGTCCCCGAGTCGATCGCGAGTCGAGTCGAGGCCGACGACCTGGGCCGCAAGACGGGGCAGGGCTTCTACGGCTACAGCGACGGCGACGGGCCCGACTACGAACCTGGCGACGGCGAGGACTTCGACTGGCTCCGCGTCGAGGCCCGCATGGTCAACGAGGCGGCGCGCCTCGTGGGCGAGGGCGTCGCCGATCCCGCGGACGTCGACCTCGGCATGCGCCTGGGTGGCGGCCTCCCCGAGGGGACCTGCCGCCGGGGCGACAAGATCGGACTGGACGCCGTCCTGGAGAAACTCGAATCGCTCCACGCGGCGACGGGCGCCGAGCGCTACGAGCCGGCTGACTACCTCGTCGAGCTCGTCGAGGCGGGCCACACCGGCGAGACCGCGGGGCAGGGCTTCTACGATTACAGCGACGGCGGTCCCTACCACTACGTCGACCACGAACTCTCCGACGACGGCGTCCTCTCCGTGACCTTCGACCGCGCCGAGCGGCTCAACGCCTTCTCGGTGGACATGTTCGACGAGGTCCAGCGGGTGCTGGAGAGCGCCGACACGGACGACGTGCGCTGCGTGGTCTTCGAAGGCGCCGGCGACCGGGCGTTCAGCGCCGGCGCGGACATCACCGGCTTCATGACCGCCGAGCCGACGGAGCTGATGGACGTCGACGAGGCGATCCAGTCGATCTACGAGTTCGAGCGCCCGACAGTCGCGAAGATCGACGGCTTCTGTCTGGGTGCCGGCCTGGAGATCACGCTGGCCTGTGACATCCGCATCGCGACCGAGGACGCCCGGATCGGCAGCCCGGAGATCGACCTGGGCCTGATACCCGGCGGCGGCGGTACCCAGCGTCTCGTCCGACTCGTCGGCGAGCCCCGGACCAAGGAACTGGTCTACCGCGGCGAACCCATCTCGGCGTCGAGGGCCGAGGAGTGGGGGATCCTCAACCGGGCGGTGCCCGCCGAGGCCCTCGACGCGACCGTCGCGGACTTCGTCGACGACATCGTCTCCGGGCCGCAGACGGCCCTGGAGGTGGCCAAGTCCGTGATCCAGGAGGGCCAGAACGCGAGCCTGGAGACCGCCCTCTCGCTGGAGAGCCAGGGCTTCGGCCTGTTGCGCACCACCGATGACATGCAGGAGGGCGTGGCCGCGTTCGCCCACGACCGGGAGCCGGACTTCGACTAGGGGCCGTACTGGTAGTTGAACGCGATGACCTTCGAGGCGTTCCGTGCGGCCTCGACGAACTCCGCCCGGCGGTCCTCCTGCGTCAGCGTCGTGGTCGGGCAGACGACCGTGACGACCCCGATGACCTCGCCCTCGTGTTCGATGGGGACCGCGACCAGTCCCATGCCGACGACGTGTTCGTCCCAGTCGACGGCGTAGCCCTGTGATTCGATTTCGTCGAGTTCCTCGACGAGGGCTTCCCGGTCGGTGATCGTCTCCGCCGTGTCCGCGGCGAGCCCGTGGGTCTCGACCACCTCGTCGAGGAACGACCGCGGTCGGTTCGCCAGGAGCACCTTGCCGGGCGCCAGCGAGTGCATCGGGCTGGCGAGCCCGGGATACGTGCCGAGGTTCAGGCCTTCGGCCGTCCCGACGCTGTCGAGGATGACGGCCCGGCCCCGCTCCTCGATGGTGACGTTCGCCGCCTCGCCCGTCGTCTCTGCCAGTTTCTTCAGTTCGGGCTTGGAGACGTGGAACAGCCGCTTTCGGTACTGCACGCGACTCCCGACCGCCAGGAGCCGGAGCGTCAGCCGGTACTCCCCGTCCTCGTTGACGACGAACCCGGTCGCCTCCAGGGTCTTGAGGTACTCGTAGGTCGTGCTCTTGGGCAGTTCGAGGGCCGTCGCGACCTCCGTGACGCCGCCCCCGTCGATCCGCCAGAGGACCTCCAGCGTGTCGAAGGCGCGCACGACCGTCGTCAGCGGGGCATCCTCGGGCATGCACGGTCGTGGGTCACGGTGCCCCTTAACACGTTCGACTATGTCGGACGGGAAGGGGCGGGGCCGGTCGGCTTAATAGATTACAACCGTAGGCGCGTAACGGATTCCGTGGGCAGCCCCCGTGGTCTGGGGCGTGGACCGGCGTTCGTCCGACATAGTCGAACGGAACCGGCCGGTTTCCGCCCGACTGCGTACATCTGGACGAGGGACCCGGACCCGTCAGCGAGACCTGTGGCTGGTGGCACTGCGGACCGGCGGAGAAGAGACGGCCGGTCAGTCGTTCGGCAGTTCGCCGTGAGCGTCGAGGAAGTCGTCGCGGAGCCGCTTCTTGTCGAACTTGCCGGTGGTCGTGCGCGGGATCTCCGCGACGAACTCGAACCGGTCGGGGAGCCACCAGTCCGGGTACGCCTCGCGGAGCGTCGCCCGGAGGTCCGACTCCGTGACGTCGTCGCTGGCGGGGACGACGTAGGCGACGGGGCGCTCCTGCCACTTCTCGTGCGGCACCCCGATGACGGTCGCCTCTTCGACGACGTCCGCGTCGATCAGCGCGTTCTCGAGTTCGACCGACGAGATCCACTCCCCGCCGCTCTTGATGATGTCGTCCTTCCGGTCGACGATGTCGACGTAGCCGTACTCGTCGATGGTCGCGACGTCCCCCGTGACGAACCACCCATCTTCGGTGAAGGACTCCTCGGTCGCCCCCGGCCGCTCGAAGTACGAGTCGGCGAGCCAGGGGGCGCGGGCGTAGATCTCGCCCGGCGTCTCCCCGTCGTGGGGGACCGGCTCGCCCTCGTCGTCCAGGAGTCGCAGGCGCACGCCAGGGGCCGGCACGCCCGCCTTCCGCTTGAGGTCCATCTGGGTCTCCGCGTCGAGGGACTGCATCTCCGTCGTCTCGAAGGTGTTCGCCAGGTGGGGCGAGGCCTCGGTCATGCCGTAGCCCTGGTAGATGGGGGCCTCGTAGACCTCCTCGTACTTCTGCATGAGCTCCGGCGGCGGCGCGCTGCCCCCGGTGAGGACGCGGTCCAGGCTGTCGAGGCTGACGTCGCTGTCCTCCAGGTAGGCGTCCATCTCGATCCAGACCGTCGGGACCGCCGCGGCGACGGTCACGTCCTCCTGGTCGATCAGGTCGGCCACGTCGGCCGGGTCGGTGTGCTGGCCCGGCAGGACCAGCTTCGAGCCGAAGAAGGTCGCGGAGTAGGGAAAGCCCCACCCGTTGACGTGGAACATCGGCACGACCGGCATCACGGCGTCGTTCTCGCTCACGCCGAAGACGTCGACGTGCCCGTGGGTCATCGTGTGGAGGTACATCCGGCGGTGGCGGTACTGGACGCCCTTCGGCATGCCCGTCGTCCCGGAGGTGTAACAGAGGCCGAACTCGCGGTTCTCGTCCAGGTCCGGCCAGTCGTAGCTCGTCGGCTGGCCGTCGATGAACGACTCGTAGTCGACGACCGGGTCGAGGTCCGTCTCCGGGACGTCGTCGTCCAGGATCACGTACTGTTCGACGGTCGCGAGGTCGTCGGCCACCGCCTCGACGGTGTCGACGAACGCCGGGTCGACGAACAGCAGTCGGTCCTCGGCCTCGTTGATGATCTCGACGAGGTGGCGCTGTGGCAGGCGGTGGTTCGTCGTGTGGATGCTCCGACCGCTACAGGAGGGGCCGAAGTACAGTTCGTAGTGTCGGTAGTGGTTGGCCGCCATCACCGACACGCGGTCGCCCAGGTCCAGCCCGTAGTCGTCCAGGGCGTGGGCGAGCTGGCAGATCCGCTCGTAGGCGTCGCCGTAGGTGTACCGGTGCGTCGAGCCGTCCGGCAGTTTCGTGACGATCTCCTTGTGGTCGAACTGCTCGACCGCCCGTCGGACGAAGGTCGTGATCGTGAGGTCGTAGTCCTGCATGGTTAGCGTGGTTCGAACCGGTAGAAGACCCGTTCGTGGTCGACGGGCCCGTCGACGTCGACGATCTTCAACGCGACGGGGTCGCCGATGGCCAGGTCGTCGTACTCGGCGCCGTCGATCCGGGCCGACAGTTTCACCGGACCCAGGTCCACGATGCCCGTGACGAACGGGACGTCGTCTTCCATCCCCAGCGGCGCGCCGGCCCGCATCGCCGAGAAGGCGAACAGGTCGCCCTCGTGTGGCAGGTCCGTCCACGCCAGGTCCTCGCTGTGGCACTCGGGACAGAGGACGCGGGGCGGGAACTGCAGGTCCCCACAGTCCCGACACTCCGTGGTCGTGAGCTGTCCGTCCTGGAGCGCCTCGTAGAACTCGTGGATCCGGGTGTGGTCGGCCGTCTGGAGTTCGTAGAAGTCGAGCAGGCGCGGCAGCCGGATGGTCGCCGGCAGGTCGACCGTGTCGCGGTCGTCGCTCACGGCCGACCCCCCTCCATGACCATGACGCTGTGGACGGCCGCGCTGCCACTCAGGTTGTGAATCAGGCCCGTCTCGGCGTCGGGCACCTGGCGGGCACTCGGGACGTTCCCGTGGATCTGGTCGTGGACCTCGATAGCCTGGGAGACGCCGGTCGCACCGAGCGGGTGGCCACACCCGAGCAGCCCCCCGCGGGGGTTGACGCCGATGTCCCCGTCGAGTTGGCTCCGGCCGTCCTCGACGAACTGGCCGCCCTCGCCCTTCTCGACCCAGCCGAGATCCTCGTACTCGACGATCTCGCTGATCGAGAAGCAGTCGTGGACCTCCGCCACGTCGAGGTCCTCGACGGGGTCGTCGATGCCCGCCTGCTCGTAGGCGCTCTCGGCGGCAGTCGTCGCCTGCGGCCATGCCGACATCGAGGGGAGGTTGTTGATCGAGTTGCTGGCGAAGCAGGCCTGGCCGCTGCCCGCGATCCAGGTCGCCTCGGCCTCGATCTCCGCGGCTTTCTCCTCGCTGACGAGCAGCAGGCCGGCAGCGCCGTCCGTGATCCCGCTGCAGTCGTAGAGACACAGCGGCGGCGACAGCTCGAAGGAGTCCACGACGTCGTCGACGCTGACCTCCTCCTGGAACTGCGCGAACTCGTTGTGGGCCGCGTGGGACTTGTTCTTGGCCGCGACCATGGCCAGTTGCTCGCGGGTCGTCCCGTACTCGTGCATGTGGCGCTGGGCGACCATGGCGAAGTACGGGGGCGCGTTTAGGCCGTTGACGCCGTCGAACTCGCGGTCGAGCACGTTCGTCATGCCCGCCTGGGCCTCCCCCTGGTACTCGCGCGGGAGGTTCATCTTCTCGACGCCCAGGACGAGTGCCACGTCGAGCTCGCCGGCGGCGATCGCCAGCCACGCGTACCGGAGCGCCGCCTGCCCGCTCGCACAGGCCAACTCGGTTCGGGCGATCATCGCGTCGACGTCGACGCCGACCAGTTCGGCCACCATCGGCGCGACGTGACTCTGGAAGGCGTACCGTTCGGGCTGGACCGAGCCGACGAACAGGCCCTCGACGTCCCCGGGTCCGAGTCCGGGGACGGCCTCGAAGGTGGCCTTGCCGGCTTCCTGGATCATGTCCTTGTAGGTGGCCGAGCGCGCGCCCCACGTCGTGTGGCCGCCCCCCACGATGCCGGCCCTAGGCATCGACCGGTCCCCCGGCTCCGCTACCGTTCGGACTGCACTGGTCGCTCATGATGTACACCACGACGAATTGGGGCGTCACCACGTAATCCTTTCGTCGCTACCAGCGTTCGTGCACGCGCGCCCGAGTGACCACCCCCCTCCCCACGGCATCCGCCCGAATACCACCGCCGACCGACGCACCGATAGCGTCGAGGACCGCGACGGGCGGCGCCACGGACTCGATTCGCGGTGGAATCGGCAGTCGTTTCACGCCGGCAGTCAAATACTCATTATTTTACTTGTTGCGCATAGTGACTGATTCTTTATCATTTCGGGCCGCCACGTCGCAGTGGTGGCACGGGGGTGCGGATCGGCGCGTGGATCAGCGCGCGGACCGGCTCCAGCCCGCCGGCCCGTCACCCCGCCGGTACCCATCGCCGAAAGTGGCGTCGGCCACCCGAAGACGGCATCGGCGGACAGCGGCGGAGTCACAGACGACGCGGCGGACTGCTGGCTCGCCACCGAACACCGTGTGTGGACGTGCCCCCGACTCGACGATGGTGGGCTAGCAGACGATACTCGGATGGGCACATCGCGTCCCCGCCGACCCAGGGGGGCGGCTCCCGGCAGAAGGGAACCGCACAGTCGGTAGACGGCCGAAGTCGGTACCGGGACGGCAGTGAGGTGCACGCAGTCGGTGCCAGTCCCAGCTCCGCGCGGCTCACTGCTCACAGCACCGGGTCTGTCCGAGACACCGAGAGCGCAGCGGCCGAAACGCGAGTCGGCGGCCGCCCACCGACGTCCGTCCCAGGTGCCCTGCGACGGGTAGTTATAAGTAATCTATCTATTAGCTATGTCAGACACTATTCGTTCGGCCACCTGGAGTACGGATCGCCGTCCGAGTCGCGTCGCTCGGCGTCGGGTGGGAAAGTGCAGTCCGGTCGTCGGTGAGTGGTGGCTCGGGTGAAACCTGTCATCAGACGGGGCTCAGTGGGGGTAACGTCTCGTCATCGCCACCGGCCGGGGGTAGGACGGTCACGCATAAAAGCCCCACCACACCTGTCCGCGGCGCGATTCGGCGTCGGGGTTTTTGCCGCTCCCGGCCCTCGCGCCGAGTGAGACATGGCGTCGACGAACCCTGGACCCCGTGCAGTGCCGAGGCTGGCCGTCTGGGCGGTGTCCATACTCGGGACGGTCCTGGGCGTGCTGTCGGTTCTCGGCGGGGCGGTCCTGGCCGCCGTGGTCGACCGGGCGAGCGTCGCGTCGATGGTCCGCTCCGGCCAGATTCGAGTCGACGGTCTGCGCGACGCGCAGGCCGTCGACCTCGTGGTCGCGGTGGCCTGGTGGGTCGGGGTCGGCCTGGTCGTGACCGGCACCCTCTTGGTCGTCGCCGGGGTGGGCTATCTGCTCCTCGAGCGCCGTCTCGCCGGAGCCGAAACAGGGGCACCGGCGACGGCAGTCTCACTGGCGCTGTTCGGCGCCTTCGCGACGGTCTTCACGAGCTTTCTGCCCGCGTCGCCGCTACTCGGCGGCGGCCTCGCCGGCTACTTCAGGGGTGGGAGTCGCGTCACCGGCGCCACGGTCGGGACGCTCTCCGGCCTCGTCGCGGTGGTGCCGCTGATTGTGCTCCTCGGTGCGGTCGCCATCGGAGTGGCCGTCGCCGTCCCCGCACGTGGATTGGTCGGGGATCAGCTGTTGCTGGTCCTGGTCGTCGGCGGAAGCGCGCTGTTCAGCGTCGTCGTGACCGTCGCACTCGGGGGTGTCGGGGGCGCCATCGGGTCCTACGTCGCCGCAGACCGACGAAACGGGGAATGAGACCAAATCCACGTCGCGGCGGACCCGGCAGGACCGTCACTCTTCCTGGTGGACGGGGAACGCCACCTCGACCGTCGTCTTGTAGTCGGTAACCTCGCCATTCTCGACGTTGGCCGTCCAGTCCTCTACCTCGATGCCGTGGATTTCGTCGATGGTCTCGTTTGCCTGTGCGACCGCCTCGTGTGCGGCGTCCTCCCAGGATTCGCTGGAGGTGCCGAGTACCTTGATTATCTTGACTGCTGTCATGCACTCGAACGTCGCAGCCGACCGGTATAGCTACGCGCGTGCTAGCGCTGCGCGTGGCGACGGTCGCCGCGGGTAAGGTCGCGTTACGAGTGGCGAGCGTCTCGTGCCGGGCTCACCGACGCCAGGTGGCGAGGTCGCGGTGCTCGTCGGCCACGGCCACCACCCCGTCCTCGCCGAGGACGCCCCGTTCGGTGACGACGACGTCGACGAGCGAACCGGGCGTCAGGTCGAACGTCGGATTGGCGACGACGACCGACTCGTCGTCCGTCAGCTCCGTCCGATCGCGTTCCTCCAGGTCGGGGTCCACCGCCGGCGTGATCTTGTCGCTCGCGGCGACGACAGCGACGGTCGTCCCGTCGTGGGCGGCGGCGATCGCTGCGCCCCGCGTCCCGACCTTGTTGACGACGCGGCCGTCTCCGAGGATCGCGTCGGCGCCGACGACGAGGGCGTCTGCGTTCCAGGACACGAAGCGGTGTGCCAGGGCCGCGTCCGTCGTCAGCCAGACGGCGCAGTCGAGGCGGTCCGCGAGGTCCTCGGCGACGCCGATCCCCTCGCCGCCGGGGCGCGACTCGGCGACGAGGACGGCCGCTGGCTCGGCCGCGACGATGGCCTGCCTGACCGTGCCCGACCGGGATAGCGTCACGATGCGGGCGCCCTCGAGTCGGTCTGCCGCGATCGAGGCCGCCCGCCGGTCGGCGGCGAGTGCCCGTTCGAGGCCGGCGTCGGCCGCCGCCTCGAGCCGCTCTGGCGTCTCCCCACCCTCGATCGCCGCCGTCGCCGCCCGGTCGACGCGCGTCCGCACCACGGGCATCGACTCGCGAGCGGTCGCGAGGTCCCGGGCGATGCCGAGGAGGGACTGCCAGTCGCGTGCGTCGCCGTGGCGCGTGACTGCCAGGGCCGCTTCGTCGCGAAGGACCTCGAGGGCCCGCAGCGAAAGGTACGCCGATCCGTGCTCGCGGTCCGATGCGACGGCCTCGACCCCCGGGCGGACGCGATCGTAGGAGGTCCAGAGGTCCGGGACGGTCTCGCGCCGGAGGATGGCCGTCGGCGGCGCCCACTCGGCGGTGGTGGTCTCCTCGTTGGGCCGGACCTCGCGGGTCTCGCAGTCGAAGAGGTACGGGTGGACCACCCACCGGGTGTCGAGGTCGGCGTCCTCGACGTCGAAGGGGTCGCCCCGGCGAACCAGCGTCGTCGACTCGTCGGGGTCGATGCCCGTCTCCTCGCGGATCTCCTGCCGGGCGGCGGCGTCAGCGTCGCCCTCGGCGTGGCCGGCCACAGCCCCCCACCGTCCCGAGTACGACCCCACCGCCTCGCTTCGGCGCAGGAGGAGGACGTCGCAGTCGTGCCGGAGGAAGACCGTGACGACGGCCGTCTCGTCCATGGGCGTCGCTTGGCCGGCGGTCACCAAGAACCTCCGGGGCGAGAACTTTGTGGGGCCGGGCCCGAGGGTGACGCATGAAGGTAGCGATCGTCAGCGACTCCCACATCCCCTCGCGGGAGTCGGAGCTTCCAGAGCCGTTCAGCGAGCGCATCGAGGCCGCCGACCACGTCCTGCACGCGGGCGACTTCGACTCGGAGGGGGCGTTCTCGAATCTCCGGGCGCTGGCGGCCGACCTCACCGCCGTCCACGGCAACATGGACCCGACGCTGGGACTGCCGGGCGTGACGACCGTCGAACTCGGCGGGGTCACGTTCGTCCTCACCCACGGCACCGGGCCACCGAAGGGCTGGCACGAGCGCCTCGCCGAGACGGTCATGGAGAAAGCGGGTGCCGACGGCGTGGGCGTCGCCGGCCACACGCACCGCGTCGTCGACACGGTCCACGAGGGCGTGCGCCTGCTGAATCCGGGGAGCGTCACCGGCGCGATGCCCGCCGAGGCGGCGACGATGTTCACCGCCGAGGTCGACGACGGCGACCTGACCGTGATCCACCACGAACGCTGAGGTGGCGGTTCGTACCGGTATCGGTCGCCTTTTGCGTCCCGGTCACCACGCGGCGGTATGGAAATCGACGCCGTCGAGGGGTTGCCCGAGGTCCGTCCCCGGGACGACCTGGCGGCGCTGATCGCGGACCGGGTCGACCCCGGGCCGGACGACGTGGTCTGCGTCGCCAGCACCGTCGTCTCGAAGGCCGAGGGGCGCCAGGCCGACCTCGCGGACTTTCAGCCGAGCGCGCGTGCGCGGAGCATCGCCGAGCGGATCGGCGAAATCGCCGGCGAGGAGAAGGACCCGCGCTTCGCCCAGGCCGTCCTCGCGGAGAGCCAGGAACTCGTCCTCGAGGCGCCGATCCTGCTCGCAGTCACGCACTTCGGACACGTGACCGTCAACGCGGGCATCGACCGCTCGAACGTGCCCGACGCCGACCTGCTGTTGCTGCCCGAGGACCCCACGGCCAGCGCCGAGGGACTGTCCGACGCGCTGGGCTGCCCGGTCGTCGTCACGGACACCTCCGGGCGCCCCTTCCGGACGGGACAGCGGGGCGTCGCCGTCGGCTGGGCGGGGATGCCGGCGGCCCGCGACTGGCGAGGCCGGGAGGACCGCGACGGCCGCGAGATGGGCGTCACGGTCCAGGCCGTCGTCGACGAACTGGCGGGCGCAGCCAACCTCGTGACCGGCGAGGGCGCCGGCGGGACTCCCGTCGCCGTCGTCAGCGACTGGGCCTTCGGAGACTTCGACGGCTCGGACGAACTGTTCCGCCGAGACGACGACGATCTGGTCCGTGCCGCCCTCAGGGAGTGGTCGTATGCTGGGCATTGAGCTGACGCCCGAACACCCCGTCGACGAGGTCGTCGACCTCGCGGTCCTGGCCGAGCGGTCGGGCTTCGACGCCGTCCTCGCCAGTCACCACTACAACAACCGCGACGAGTTCGTCGCGCTCGCGGCCATCGCCGGGGCGACGACGGCGATCGACCTGGGTCCGGGCGTGGTCAACCCCTACGAGACCCACCCCGTGACGCTGGCCTCGCGGATGGCCACCCTGGACGAACTGTCGGACGGCCGGGGGGTCTTCGGCGTCGGCGCCGGCGACCGCTCGACGCTGTCGAACCTCGGCGTCGAGCGCGACCGGCCGCTCCGGCGGGTGCTGGAGACCATCCAGGTGGCCCGCCGGCTCTGGGACGGCGAGCGCGTCGACCACGACGGGACCTTCCGGGCCGACGACGCCGGGCTGAACTACGACGCCGGCGAGATTCCGGCGTACGTGGGCGCCCAGGGCCCCGACATGCTCCGCATGGCCGGCAAACACGCCGACGGCGTCCTGATCAATGGCTCGCACCCCCGGGACCTCTCGTGGGCGGCCGACCGCGTGGCCGAGGGACGCGCCGACCGGCTGGGAGAGCGAGGCGAGGTGGACGTCGTCGCCCACGCGAGCGTGAGCGTGGCCGAGTCCCGAGAGGCGGCCCGGGAGGCGGCCAGGCCGCCGGTGGCGTTCATCGCTGGCGGGGCCGCCCGGCCCGTGCTCGACCGGCACGACCTCGACCACGAACGCGCGAGCGCCATCGGCGAGGCCGTCGCTGCCGGGGAGTTCTCCGCGGCCTTCGAACGGGTGAGCGAGGAGATGATCGACGCGCTCTGCGTGGCGGGGACGCCCGACGAGGTAGGGGAGCGCCTGCGGCGTCTCCGCGACCACGTCGACGGGATCGTCGTCGGATCGCCGCTCGGGCCCGACCGCGACCGGGCCGTGGAACTGGCGGCGGGAGCGGCCCCGTCTACGCCGGACTGACCAGGTCGACGACGGCGCCGGCCGAGAGGTAGGCCATGGCCCCGAGGGTGGCCGCAAAGACGAGCGAGCCGACGACGAAGAGTGCGGCAGCCACGGGATCGTTCGAGACGATCGGCTGGAAGTGCGAGGGGAGTTGGACCGCGCTGTCGATCAGTTGCGAGAGGACGCTCATGTCGCCGGCTTGGACCACCTCGTACATAGTGATGACGAAAGGCCCGACGGCGGCAGATCCAAGAGCGCGGCCGTCGAAGGGGCCCCATGGAAGAGACGTCGCTCACCGACTTCGTCGGCGACGCGAGCGACGAGGCCGAGTCCGCGGCCGGGTCTGCGGACCGCGAGCCAGATCCGCCCACCGACCCGGACGCGACTGCCGCGACGGCGGACGAGACCGACCCGGTCGTCCCGGCCGAGACGACGGCCGCCTGGTCGCCGGCCGGCGGAGCCTGCGAGGAGTGTGGAGCGTCGGCCATCTGGCGGTGGCGCGAGGCGGGGGCGCTGGTGTGCCAGGACTGTAAATCCTGGTAGCGTGTGAGACTGTCACGCACATCCAGCAACATTAGTACGTTCGGCCAGTATACCACGTTAGATCCGCTCGCGTCCCGGGCACGGCCGTCCGACGGAGGCGACGGAGTCGGCGTCACCATGACAGACAACACCCCGATCGAGACCGACGCAGAGACGCCCGAAACGGACCCGGCGGGGTCGATCGAGGCCGCCCACGACGTCGCCATCGCCGTCCGCGACAACGTCGAGGCGGTGATGGTCGGCAAGCGCGAGACCGTCGAACACACGCTGACGGCCATCCTCGCCGGCGGCCACGTCCTCCTCGAGGACGTCCCCGGGGTCGGCAAGACGATGCTGGCCCGCGCCATCGCCGGGTCGGTCGACGGCGACTTCAAGCGCGTGCAGTTCACGCCCGACCTCCTGCCCTCCGACGTGACGGGCGTGAACGTCTTCGACCAGACGACCCGGGAGTTCGAGTTCCGCCCGGGACCGATCTTCGCAAACGTGGTCCTCGGGGACGAGATCAACCGCGCCCCGCCCAAGACCCAGAGCGCCCTGCTCGAGGCGATGGAGGAAGAGCAGGTGACCGTCGACGGCGAGTCCCACGCCGTCCCCGATCCCTTCACCGTCGTCGCCACCCAGAACACCGTGGAGGGGGACAGCGCCTACGACCTTCCACTCGCCGAGATCGACCGCTTCATGAAGACGCTGGAACTCGGCTATCCCGACCAGGAGCAGGAACGCGACCTCCTCCAGCGCGTGTCCGGACGCCACCCGATCGAGGACCTCTCGCCGGTGGCCTCGCTGGCGGACCTCCGTGCCGCCCGCCGGACGACCGCGGGCATGACCGCCAGCGAGGAGATCAGGGACTACGTGACGCGACTGGCGGCCCACACGCGCGAGTCGGCACGCCTCGGCGTCAGTCCCCGGGGCAGCATCGCCCTCCTCCGGGCCGCGCGCGCCCGGGCCCTCCTCGACGGGCGCTCGTACGTCGTCCCCCACGACGTGCAGACCGAGGCGCGAGTGGTGCTTCCCCACCGCATCCGGACCGGTGACGAGCGGACGGGCGCGGATCTCGTCGCCGACGCCCTGGCGACCGTCGACGTCGAATGAGACCGACCCTGCGAGGCCTGGCCGTCCTGGCAGTCGTCGCCCTCGCACTGAGCGCCGCCGCCGTCTCCGGCCAGCGGTCGCTCAACGCGGTGGCCGCGCCGCTGCTCGGCGCCGTCGCCTACGGGGCCGTCCAGTGCTGGTGGGCCGACCCACCCACGGTGACCGTCGACGCCGTCCGCCCGGGCCACCCCGGCGACGAACGGACGGTTCGCATTTCCCTCGAAGGTAGTGGAGTCGTCGGCGTCGCCTGGGACTGGCCGGCGGGGATCGAGGGCGAGCCGGTCGACGCGGTCCTCGCCCTCCCGGAGACGGTCACTGCCGAGGTTCGCCTGGCCGAGCGTGGCGTCCACGACCTCGACGGACTGACCGTCTCCCGGCGCGACTCGCTGGGGCTCGTGCGGTCGCCGGCGTCGGTCACCGACGCGACGACGGTGGTCGTCTACCCCGAAGTCCACGCCGTCGCTGGCGACGGAGCGCTCTCGGCGCTCCTGGCGGACGAGCGGCAGGTCGAGCGCCAGGAGTTCGACCGGCTCCGCGAGTACGAGGCCGGCGATCCGCTCCGTCGGATCCACTGGAAGACGAGCGCCAAGCGCGACGAGTTCTTCGTCGTCGAGTTCGCGTCGGGTACCCGGCAGCCGCGCGTGACCGTCGCGGCCGAGGCCGCCGAGGGCCGCGCCGACGAGATGGCTGCGGCGGCCGCCACCGTGGCGCTGCACGCGCTGGGGGCCGGCCTCGACGTCGGCCTCGTCCTCCCGACCGAGAGCGTGCCCGCGGGTGGCGGCGAGGCCCACCGCGCGAACCTCCTGTCGGTCCTCGCCAGGGCCGAGGCTGGTCGGCTGACGGACGCCGATCGCGCCGCCGCCGACGTGTCCGTCGTCGCCGATGACGCGGAGACGACGGTCCGGATGGGCGAGCGGGCGACGGCCTTCGCGAGCCTCCTCGCGACGGCCGACGCGGACCCGGGACGGGAGGTGACCGCCCCGTGAGCGTCCGGCAGCGCGTCCTCCCCCGCGGCGTCCTCGCGCCGACCCGGCTGCTGGCGCTGCTCGCCGCGCTCGCGCTCATCGCGGCGTTCGGGAGCACCCTCTACGGGCTCGTGGACGTCGCGGGGAACACGACCCACTTCGCACTCGCGTTCGGCGCGAGCCTGCTCGGGGCGACCGCCCTGGCCCGCTTCGTTCGCACACGCGTCGCCGTGGCGGTCGCACTGCTCTTGCTCGCCCTCGGGCTCGCCTGGTACGTCCTCTCGCTGTCGCGAGAGCCGCAGTTCTGGCCCCTCCTCGCCAGCAACGTCGAGTTGCTGACCGGGCAATCGCTCCACCGGATCCGCGCGTCCGGCGTCTGGGCGGTCGCGGTCACGCCAGCGCCCGTCCTGACGACCTGGTACCTGGCGCTCCGGCGGCGGTACGTCGCCGCCGCCGTCGTCGGCGGCGCGACCCTCGGCTACCTGGTCCTGACGGGCGACGCGGTCACCGTCGTCACTGTCCTGGGGACGCTCGGCGTCGCCGGCTTGCTCGGCTTCGGCGACCTCGACCGCCACGCGGGGACCGTCGCTGGCGCCGAGCACGTCGCGGTGGTCCTGGCGATCATGGTGGTCGTGCCATTCGCCGTGACGGTCGTCCCCGGCGGCACGGGCGCTCCCCTGGCCTTCGCCGGCGGTGGCTCGGCCACGCTCGAAGAGAACCTCCTCGACGACCGGCGGGAGATCACCGTCAGCGGCGAGGTGCGGCTCTCGCCGGCGGTCCGCTTCACCGTCGAGAGCGAGGTGGGCCGCTACTGGAAGACGAACAGCTACGATCGATACACCGGCGACGGCTGGGTTCGGACCGGTGGCAGTGTCCCGCTCTCGGTGGCGGACCTCCGCTTCCCGCCCGGGCCACGGCAGACCGTCCGGCAGACCGTCGAGGTCGAGTCGCGCCTCTCGTCGATGCCGGCGGCCTGGCGACCGATCGACGTGGGGGACGGGGTCGCCAACCAGACGATGGCCACTGACATGGGCGACCTGACGCTCGACGAGCCACTCCGGCCCGGTGACTCCTACACCGTGACCTCTGCGGTGAGCGCCGACCTGAACGAGCGCCTGCAGACCGCCGGAACCGACTACCCGGAGCGCATCCGGACGCGCTTCACCCAGGTTCCCGAGAGCACGCCCGACCGGGTCGCCGAGCGGACGGCGGCGATCACCGGCGACGCCGACGGCCCCTACGAGACCGCGGTCGCAATCGAGGAGTGGCTCGAGGCCAACCGGGAGTACTCGCTCTCCGTCGACCGCCCGGACGGGTCCATCGCCGACGCCTTCCTCTTCGACATGGAGGCGGGCTACTGCACGTACTACGCGACGACGATGGTCGTCATGCTCCGTAGCGAGGGGGTGCCAGCGAGACTGGCGACCGGCTACACCACCGGCCAGCAGGTCGACGAGGACCGCTACGTCGTCCGGGGGCTCGACGCCCACTCGTGGGTGGAGGTCTACGGCGAGGACCACGGCTGGGTGACCTTCGACCCGACGCCGGCCGGGCCGCGGGAGGACCGCGAGAACGTGCGCCTCACGGAGGCCCGCCAGAACAACGTCAGCGACGTCGACACCGCCGAGTCCGAGGGGCGCACGCCCGCGCCGCCGCCAGCGGCGTCGAACGGGACCGACCCGGCGATCGCCAACCCCGGCATCAACACGTCCGTCAACCCCGAGAGCCTGGAGGAACTGGAGGACCTCGACCCCGGATCCGCCACCACCGGCACCTCCCTCCTCAGTCGACTGCCGCCCCGGGACCACCTCGCCCTGGGATTCGTGGTCCTCGTCGGGGCCGTGGCGGGGATCCGGCGGTCGGGGGCCGGACGGCGACTCCACCGGAGCGTCGCCGTCCGCTGGCAGCGACGCGTCGACCCGGCGACGGACGTCGAGCGGGCGTTCGAGCGCGTCTCGATCGTGTTGGCGCGCCACCACCGTCCGCGTCGCCCCGGGGAGACGGTCCGCTCGTACCTCGACGACGTCGACGCCCCCGAGCCGGCGCGCCGGGTGGCGACCATCCGCGAGCGAGTCCGGTACGGTGGCGAGGTGGACGCCGAGATGGCCGACGAGGCGGTCCGGCTGGTCGACCAGGTCCGGGCGGCGTACGATCGGGCGAATCGGGGCTCCAGGCCGCCAGAGCGGTAACTTCTGGGTCCCGACAGTGTTTAATAGGTTGATTTCGTACGCCGAACTGTAATGTCGGAAGTCTGCTCGACGTGCGGGCTGCCCGAGGAGCTCTGCGTCTGCGAGGACGTCGCCAAGGACTCCCAGGAGATCACCATCCGCATCGACGAGCGCCGGTACGGGAAGGAGGTAACGGTCATCGAGGGATTCGATCCGAGCGACGTCGACATGGACAGCCTGTCGTCGGACCTCAAGTCGAAGTTCGCCTGTGGGGGCACGGTCGACGACGGCCAGATCGAACTCCAGGGCAACCACCTCGGACGCGTCGAGGATTTCCTCCGGGACAAGGGCTTCAACGTCGCCTGACCTCGCGGTCTGCTTGCTGCCTGCGCCACCGCGCCCACCGACGGGTCCGGCCGGGCCCCGGCGGCGAGTGGCAGTCGAGGCACCGTCTTCCCTCGAAGGTAGTTGATCGCACGCGTCAGCGCGCGTCGGTGCACGCGGACGGTGCGACTTGGCGTCGAGTGCCGTCCTGGGCTCACCGCGTCGGCTCGCGCTCCCGGGCGGCCTCCTGGAGGGCTCGGCCGCGCTCGGACTCGACGGTCAGGTCCGGGACTGGCGTGGGCCGACCGTCGTCGACGGCCACGAAGACGAAGAAGGAGTCGGCGGTCCGCTCGCGCTCGCCGGTCCGTGGGTCCTCGCGGTAGGCCTGGAGCCGGACGCGGACGCTGGTCTCCCCGACGTCGTAGACGTACGACTCGATGACGCAGACGTCCCCCATCGGCACGGGCCGCTCGAAGTCCAGCGCGTCGACGTGGGCGGTCACGCAGGGCTCGCCGGCGTGGCGCATCGCCGACATCGCGCCGACCTCGTCCATCCACTTGACGACGTTGCCGCCGTGGGCCGTCTGGTAGATGTTGGTGTCGTTGGGCTGGACGCGCTCCCGGTTCTCGACGTAGGTCTCGGTGACGCTGGCCATGCGGTCACTGCTGCGCGCGGATGGAAAAGTCGCGGGGGCGCCCCGGTCGCCGCTCAGGAGAAAAACTGCAGCAGTTCGTCGTGGTGCTGGTCACGGAGGTGGGCCGCGACGGCGTCGTTGAGCGCGGCGATGGAGCCACGCTTGGCGCTGATCGGCGCGACGGTGTCCTGCCACTGCTGCCAGGGGGTCGCGAGACCGAGGCGTTCACAGAGGGCGTCCAGCCGTGCGTCGCGGTCGTCGACCTTGTCCATCTTGTTGACGGCGACGACCGTCGGGATCCCGAGTTCCCGGAGGAAGTGGTAGAGTTCGACGACGTGGGGCACCTCGTCGTCGCCGCTGTGGCGGTCGATGATGTCCACGACCGCCTTGCCGTCGACGACCAGGACGGCCACCCGAATGGCGTCGGCGTGTTCCTCGACGTACCGGACGACGTCCGTCTTGATGGCCTCTCGGACCTCCTCGGGGACGCCGCTCATGAACCCGAACCCCGGCAGGTCGGTGAGGACGAAGTCCTGAGGCGCCCAGTCGAAGTGGTTGGGTCGACGCGTCACGCCGGGGTTGCGGCCGGTCCCAACGTCGTGGCCGGTCACCTCGCGCATCAGCGTGGACTTGCCGACGTTCGAGCGCCCGACGAGGACGACCTCGTGGGCCCGGTCCGGCCGCGAGTCGAACATGGGCGATCGGAGGGCGCCGCGGCGGATAGCCCCTGCGATCCACGTGCAGGCGGGCGCGACCGTCCGGGGGCGACGGGGCGGAACCACAGCTATTTGACGCTACCCAGCGTGGTCGCGTCCGTGCGTCTCGTTCAGGTCACACTCCCCCGGGGCGAACGAGAGCGGGTTCTCCGCGCCCTGGACGACGAGGGGGTCGACTACGTCGTCACCGACGAGACGAGCGGCCGGGAGATCAGCGGGGTCGTCCAGATTCCGCTGCCGACCAACGCCGTCGAGCCGGTCCTCGAGCGACTGCGGGAGGCTGGCCTCGACGAGGACGCGTACACCGTCGTCCTCGAGGCGAACACCGTCATCTCCCGCCGGTTCGAGCAGCTCGAGGAGGAGTACGCCGGCGACGAACTGAGCGACGAGCGGATCGCCCAGGAGGAGCTCACGGCGGCGGCCCGGGACCTCGCACCCTCGACGCGGACCTTCGCGATCATGACGGTCATCAGCGCGCTGATCGCCACCGCCGGGCTCTTGCTGGACTCGCCGGCGGTCGTGGTCGGCTCGATGGTCATCGCGCCGCTGGTCGGCCCGGCGATGGCCGCGAGCGTCGGCACCGTCGTCGACGATCGGGAGCTGTTCCGGCGCGGACTCTACCTCCAGGTCGGCGGGATGCTCCTGGCCGTCGTCACCGCGGCGGTCTTCGCCGCCATCGTCAAGAACGCCCACCTCGTGCCACCGCTGGCAGAGGTCTTCCAGATCTCGGAGGTCAGACAGCGCGTCGCGCCCGACACGCTCTCGCTCGCCGTCGCGCTCGGGGCCGGGGCGGCGGGCGTCATCAGCCTGACCAGCGGCGTCTCGACCGCACTGGTCGGCGTCATGATCGCCGTCGCCCTCCTCCCACCCGCGGCGACGGTCGGCATCGGCATCGCCTGGGGCGACCCCTGGACGACCCTCGGTTCGACCGTCCTGCTCCTGGTCAACGTCCTCTCGATCAACCTCGCGGCGCTGGTCGTCCTGTGGTACACGGGCTACCGGCCGCGCCACTGGTTCCGACAGGACGAGGCCAAACACGCGACGATCAAGCGCGTGAGCGTCCTGGCGGTCGCGATCGTCGTCCTGTCGCTGTTCCTCGGCGGCGTGACCTACGACTCGTACCAGCGCGCCACCACCGAGCAGGAGATCAGGGAGGAGATCGACGACCTCGTGGCGGCGACGGACGCGAACACCGCCTTCGACGTCGACCTGCTCGACGTGGAGATCGAGTACACGAACACCGCCGTCTTCAGGCGGGCCGACGCCGTGGTGGTCACGGTCGGCGTGACGCCCGGGGAGACGGTGACTAGCCTCGCCGATCGCATCGACGTCGCCGTCCAGGACGTCGTGGGCCGTGACGTCACCGTCGACGTGCGCTACCTCCCGGCCGAACGGAGCTGAGAGGGCCGGGCGGTCGAGCGCTCACTCCTCGAAGGGCAGTTCTGGCTCGTAGTTCACGGCCTCGACCGCGGCGGCCAGCACCGCGTCGACGTTCTCGTCCTCGGTGACGCTCATGTAGTAGTCGGCCGCCACGTCTCGCGAGCGGTCGGCCTTGTTGCAGACCGTCAGCACCGGCGCGTCGAAGCGGCCGGCGACGTCGTCGCGGAGGTCGAGCTGGACGTCGAGGGGGTAGCCGCACTCGCCGCTGGCGTCGACGAGGACGAGCACTGCGTCCGCGGCGTGTTCCAGCGCGCTGACGGCCTGTGACTCGATCTCGTTGCGCTCGTCGGCGGGCCGGTCGAGCAGGCCCGGGGTGTCGACGAGCTGGTAGCGGATCCGGTCGCGTTCGACGTGGCCGACGTGGATGCTCGTCGTGGTGAACGGGTAGGTGTCGATCGGGTTGTCGGCGCGCGTGACGGCGTTGACGAACGACGACTTGCCCACGTTCGGGTAGCCCGCGACGACGATGGTCGGCTCGTCGGGTCTGACGTCCGGGAGCTGGTTCAACTCGTTGCGGGCGTCGTTGAGCGCCCGGAGGTCGCCGTCGACCTCCTCGACCACGTCGGCGAGGCGGGCGAAGGCCTGTTTGCGCAGCTTCTTCGCCGTGTCGGCGTCGCCCGCGAGTCGGCGCTCGTACTCGCGGCGGATCTCGCCGGTCTTCCGGCTCGCCCAGCCCACCTCGCTCAGGTGCTGGCGGAGGTCGTCGACGCCCGCGACGGCGTCGGCCAGCTCGACGTAGAAGGGGTCGAGCGCGTCGAAGTCGGGCCAGGCGGTCACGACGTTCTCCAGGTTGTCCGAGAGGACGTTCGAGGCGGTCGTCAGCATGGACTGCTGGGCCTCGAACCCGGACTTCGCCCGGCCGGCGCGGGCGGCCCGCGAGAAGGCCTGATCGACCAGCTCGTCGGCGGTCGGCGTGGTCGGCAGGTCCTCGAACGGCTGTGCCATTGGCCGGGATAGACGGTCGGCGGGTAAAAGGCCGTCCGTTGGCGTCGCTGGTGATCGCCGCCTCACCCGTCGACCAGGGCCACGGCCTCGATCTCGACGAGCATGGCGGGATCGATCAGCCCGCTGACTTCGACCATCGTGGCCGCCGGCCGGACGTCGCCGAAGGCCTCGCCGTGTGCCGGCCCGATCGCCTCCCAGTCGTCCACGTCGGTGACGAACAGGCGCGTCCGGACGACGTCGGCCAGGGTCGCGTCGAGAGCCGTCAGCGCGCGCTCGACGTTCGCGATGGCCTGCCGCGTCTGGGCGGCGGGATCGCCGACGCCGACGACCTCGCCGTCCTCGTCGGTCGCGGTCGTGCCCGAGACGTGGATCTGGTCGCCGGCCCTGACGGCCCGCGAGTAGCCCACGGTCGACTCCCACTCGGTGCCGGTCGCGACGCGCTCGCGGTCCATGCGGGCCGATCGGCCGGCGTCGGGAAAACGGTGTGCCTGGCCGGTCAGTCCGCGACGCGGACGGCCCGGAACCGCAACCGCCGGTAGGGCACGGTCCAGCACTCGTCGGCGGGGTCATAGTACCCAGGCCGCAGCCGATCCTCGACGCCCGCGACGGCAGCGGCGCGCTCGTCCCCGAATGGGGCCAGCAGGGCGTCCCCGAACTGGTCGAGCCAGGACGCGAGCCCGTCCGGCCCGTCCAGCGTCGTCTCGCGCTCGAAGACGCGCACGAGACGGACCTCGAATCCGTGGGCCTCGAGGCGGGTGGCGTAGTCCCCGAGCGAGGGGAAGTGCCAGGGAGCCGTGACGGCGACGTCCCGGGCCTCGCCCTCGGCCCGGGCGGCGTCCACGATGGGGGCGACGTTGCCCGTCGTCCCCAGTTCGGCCACGAACCGGCCGCCGGATCGGAGCGCGTCGGCGACGGCGGCGAGGGCGGCGTCCTGGTCGTCGATCCAGTGGAGCGCGGCGTTCGAGAAGACGGCGTCGAAGGGTGCGTCCGCCTCGAAGTCGGTGACGTCCACGCGCTCGAAGGCACGATTGGGGTAGGTCTCGCGGGCCTCGGCGATCATCGCGGGCGAGGCGTCGATCCCGAGCACGGCGCCGTCGTCGCCGACGGCCGCGTCGATGTCGGCGGTCAGGTGGCCCGTGCCACACCCGAGGTCGAGGATCCGCTCGCCGGGCTGCGGGTCGAGCACGTCGAGGACGTCGCGGCCGTACTCCACGACGAAGCCCTGCCGGTCGTCGTACGTCGCGGGGTCGAAGTCGGCGTCGTCGCTCACGGCCGGTCGCCCCCGTGCCGCCGGGTCGCGTGCTCCAGGTCCATGCCCGCCGTCTCGGCGTGGCCGAAAGATGAATCCGTCCCTTCGCGGTCAGGACGCGCTGACGGTGGCGGGTTCCTCCTCCAGCAACTGGGCGAGCAATTCGCGCTGGCCCAGCCGGAGGTGGCGGCTGACCGTCGGCTGGGTGACGCCGAGCATCTCCGCGATGTCCTCGCCGGAACTCCCCCGGGGCCAGTCGAAGTAGCCGGCGTAGTAGGCGGTCCGCAGCACCTCCAGCTGGCGGTCGGTCAGCCCCTCGAGCAGGTCGCTGACCATCTCCTGTCTGGTCCGCGTCGCCCGCGTGACCGTCCGGCGGCTCTCGAGTTCGACGGTCGGGTAGGACTCCCCGAGCATCTCCACGAACTCCCGGACGTCCGTCGACGTCGAGACGGAGACCGTCAGGGCCACGTCGGTCGGCGTGGCGCGGATGGCGGAGGGCTGGGCGCCGTGGCGGATGAGCTTCGCGGGCAACACGGGTCCCGCGACGGCGGCCTCGAAGACGCGACGGCCCTCCGCCTCGCTGAGCAGCCGGTACTCGCTGACGCTGACGAGCGCTTCCAGGGCCGCTTCGACGTCCGCCTCCCCGTCCGTGGCGAAGAAGACGCTCGTCTCGTCGCCCGACTGGCCCCCGATGCCGACGTACTCGACGTCCGTGTCTGCACGGCGGGCGACCTGGGCGAGGAAGGTCTCGGGAGCCTCGACGCGCAGAGAGAGTTCGAGGAGCGTGTCCGCGTGCAGCGCCTCGCGGGTCTTGACGGCGTTGATGGCGTTGGCGATGGTCTGGCCCAGCTCGGCGAAGACCGTCAGTTCGAGGTCGCCGAAGGCGTCCGGCTCGTCGGCGTAGACCGCGAGCACGCCGTGGTTGTACTCCTCGAAGGCGATGGGCACCGCGAGGACCGACCGGAAACTCCCGTCGAGGGCCCGCTTGCGCCAGGTCTCGTTGGAGACGTCCGCGAGGACGTTCGAGACGACGGTCGGGTCGCCCGAGCGAGCGGTCCGGACGGCCGGCTCCGCGACCTCCGAGGTCAGGGACAGCGAAACGGCGTCCAGGTAGGTCTCGCCGCTCCCCGCCCACGTCCCCGGGACCAGCGCGTCGCCGTCGGCGTCGACGGCTCCGATCCAGGCGAAGGCGATGTCCTCCGCGTCCGCCAGCTGCTCGCAGACGGCGTTCTCGATCTCTGCCTGGGTGTTGGCGCCGACCAGCGACCGATCGACGCGCCGGATGACGTCGGTGAGGTGGATCTGTCGGCGGAGGCGTCGATTCCGGGCCTCGAGCTCCGCGTCGCGCTCCCGGAGGCTGGCCTCGCTCTCCACGCGGTCGAAGGCCGCCTCCGTGGTGGCGACCAGCGTCTCGACGAGCTGACGCGTGCGGACGGGCACGCCCGCCTGTGCGGTGGTCACGACCAGCACGCCGTGGTCGCCGATCGGGACGACGAGACCCCCGTCGACGGGGTCGGAGAACAGGTCGGCGCCCGCCTCGTCGCCGTCGTGGAACACGCGGCGGGTCCCGGTCGCGTAACTGTTCCAGACGACGTCGTCCTCGTCGCCGACGGGAATCGGTGGCACCTCGTCAGTACCGACCTCGTAGTCCTCGGTGGCGGCCTCGGGGACCAGCTGGCCCGCCTCCGCGTCCAGCAGGTACAGGCAGACCCCCGACACGTCGAGGACCGCCGACGCCGTCTCGACGACGAGGTCCGACACCTCCGTCGCCGAGTCGGTCTGGAGCAGTCCCTGGGCCGTGTCGTGGAGCGTCCGCAGGGCCTCCTCGCGCTCCTTGGCAGCCGTGACGTCCTGGATCGAGCCCCGAATCTTGGTCGTCCCCTCGCTCGTCTCGACGGGTTCGCCCAGCGCCCGCACCCACCGCGTCCCGCCGTCGGCAGTCAGCAGCCGAACCTCCATGTCGTAGCTCTGGCCGGTCTGGATCGCGGCGTCGAAGGTATCGCGCATGTAGTCGAGGTCGTCGGGATGGTACTGCGAGAGGACGTCCTCGATCCTGACGTCGGCCGCCGACTCGATGTCGTGGAGCCGGCGGAACTCGTCGGTCAGCGTCAGTTCGCCGGTCTCGACGTCGTACTCCCACCCGCCGACCTGGGCGATGCGCTGAGCCTGCTCGAGGAGCTTCGTCGTGCGCTCCAGGGCGGCCTGCCGGCGATTGCGCTCGGTGACGTCCCGGCCGATGCCGACGAGTTCGTCCTCGCCGTCGGGGTTCTCCACCGTCGAGGCGACGAACTCGTAGGGAATCTCCTCGCCAGACCTGGTGACGAGGGGCGCTTCGACCCGCCGACTTCCCGGCTCCGCGAACACCAGGTCCATGGCCTCGAGGATCTGGGTGTGCTCGGACTCGGGGAAGAACTCCAGGGCGTTCCGGGATTCGATGTCCGCGTCGGCGTACCCGGTCACCGCCGGCAGGGCCTCGTTCCAGCGGAGGAAGGTGCCCTCGTCGTCGATGACGTAGAAGACGTCCTCGATGGCGTCGAGGATCTCGTCGGTGTAGTCCTTGTAGCGCGCGAGGCGCCGTTCGCGCTCGCGGAGCTGGCGCTCGGCCTCCTTGCGGTCGGTGATGTCCTCGAAGACCCCGACGTAGCCGACGACCTCGCCCTCGTCGTCGTGGAGGGGGGCCGCCGAGATGGTCACGTCGATGACCGTCCCGTCCTTGCGCGGGCGCACCGTCTCCCGGCGCTCTATCACCTCACCCTCGTCGAGAGCGGTCAGGGTCGCGCCCACCTCCGACCGTCGCTCCTCGAGTGCGGCGCGGGTCGCCTCGTCGTGGTGGGGCTCGTCGGGCGCGATTGGGATCTGTTCGCCGACGACTTCCGCCGCGCTCCACCCGAAGATGCGCTCTGCCGCGGGGTTCCAGACCGCAACGGTCCCGTCAGGCGCAATCTGCACGATGGCCGCCGGCGACGCCTCGATCGTCGCCTCGAGCATCTCCGTGGTCTCGCGGAGTTGCTGTTCGTGCTCCTTGCGCTCGGTCACGTCCTGGATGGCGCCACGGAACGCGACCAGTTCGCCGTCCTCGTAGACCGGCTCGCCGACGCTGCGGAGCCAGCGTTCCTCGCCGGCCGGCGTGATGGCCGGCGTCTCGTGCTCCCAGGCCTCACCCCTCTCGAAGATGCGGTCGAACTCCGCGCGGCGCCGCTCCCGGTAGTCCGGCCGGGCGTAGGAGAGGAGGGCCTCCATCGACACGCCACCGTCGGGGTCCAAGTCCAGCAGATGGGCGATGTTCTGGGAGAACTCGGACTCGTACGGTGGCTCGCCGGTCACGTCCGTCTCCCAGCCGACGACCCCCGCCAGGCGCTGGGCCTGTTCGAGGAGGTACTTGGTTCGCTCGAGTTCGCGCTGCCGTTCCTTCTCCGCCGTGACGTCCTCGAAGACCGCGACGATGCCGGCGACCGACCCGTCCTCGTCGTGCATCGGTGCCGCAGAGACGGTCACGTCGATGAGCGTCCCGTCTTTCCGTTTGCGCCTCGTCTCGACGCGCTGGAGTATCTCCCCGTCGAGTAGCCGATCGACGAACTCCTGGAACTCCGCGCGTCTATCGTCGGGGACGATGGGAACGGGCTCGCCCAGAACCTCGTCTTCGGTCCAGCCGAAGATGCGCTCGGCCGCCGGGTTCCAGTCGGTCACGGTTCCATCGGGCGATATGCAGGCGATGGCCGCGGGGGACGCCTCGATCATCGTGGTCAACGTCTCGGTCGTCTCGCGCAACCGTTGCTCCCGCTCCTTGCGCTCGGTGATGTCCTCGATGGCCCCCATCGCACCGACGATGTCGCCGTCGGCGTCCCGGTAGGGAGCGACCGAGAGGCTGACGTCGACGAGGTCGCCGGACCTGGTCTGGCGCTTCGTCTCGACGCTGGTCAGCGTCTCGCCCTCGAGGACGCGCCCAAAGAGTTCCATGTGGTCGTCGTCCTCGGGGGGCGTGAGCGGGAACGTGTCGCCGAGAACCTCGGCTTCCGTCCATCCGAAGATTCGCTCGGCCGCGGGGTTCCAGACCGTGACGCGGTCGTCCTCGTCGAGGGCGACGAGCGCCGCCGGTGAGGCCTCGACGACGGCACTCAGTCTGTCTTTCGTCTCCCGGAGTTCGCGCTCGCGGGCGGTCCGGGCGGAGATGTCCCGGCCGATGCCAGCCAACACGGGGTTCCCGTCGGGGTCCTCTAGGAGCGACGCGACGAACTCGTAGGGGATCTCCTCGCCCGACGCGGTCAGGACGCGAGCTTCGACCCGCGCGTCACCCGTCTCGAAGACCGTCTCGACGGCGTCCTCGATCGTCTCCCGTTCCTCCTCGGGGAAAAAGTCCACGGCGTCCATGTCCGCGACCGCCTCGGCGTCGTAGCCAGACGTCTCGACGAGGGTCTGGTTCCAGCGGCGGAACGTGCCGTCCGGGTCCAGGACGTAGAAGACGTCGTCGATGGCGTCGAGCACGTCGTCCGTGTACTGGTTCCGGCGTTCGAGGCGGCGTCGGCGCCGGTCGCGCTCGAGTTCGTACCCGATCCACCGGCAGGCCAGTTCGACGAAGGCACGCTGGTCGTCGGTGAAGGAGCCGTCACGGGCGTCCTGGTCGACGAAGGCGAGCGTCCCGTCGAGGGTCCCCTCGACGGAGACGACGGCGCCGACGTACGTTTCCAGTCCCCACCGCTCGTACGCCGGATCGTCCGCCCAGCCGCGCTCCGAGGCCGCCGTCACCTCGAAGACCTGGTCGCTCCGGACGGTCTTGCGACAGTACGTTTCGGCCATCGGCGCGACGGTTCCTGGCGGGAGGAGGTCGTCGGTCCCGCTGGTGTGTGAGAACTCGAACGTGTCGGCGTCCTCGTCGATGAGCGAGACGAAGGCCCCGTCGGTTCCCAGCACCGATCGCCCGAGGTCGAGCACGGACTGTATCTTCTCGTCGAGCGACTGGCTCGTGTCGGCCCCGATCCTCGCGAGGCGGCGGAGTGCCCGGTTGTTCGCTTCGAGGCGGTCCCGGGCCGCTTCGAGAGCCTGCTGGGAGTGGAGCTGATCGGTGACGTCCCTGAACGTGAGGACGGAGCCGGCGAACTCGCCCGCGTCGTCCCGGAAGACCCCCACGGTGGCCTCGAACTGGCGCTCGGTTCCCGCCGCGTCGGTCAGGGCGAGTTCGACCTGTTCCCGCGCACGGTCCGGGTCGGCGAGGAGGCGGCCCTGGGCGGCCTCGATGGTCGCGACGCCCGCGTCGTCCACGAGTGCCGTGGCGTCGGCCCCGACGAGGTCGGCCCGGTCGGCGCCGTGGAAGGCCGCCATCGCCTCGTTCAGGACCTCGAAGCGCCCGTCGGCGTCCAGAACGGCCATCGGATCGCCGGCGCTCTCGATCAGCGGCCGGACCCGGTCGAGTTGCCGGGCCTGCTCGCGGCTGCGCTCTTCGGCCGACGCGCGCTGCTCCCGGCAGGCGACGAGGTCGTCGGCCAGGTCGCCCACGGCGGCGTAGAGGGCGGCCAGATCGTCGTCGCCGTCGGTCTCGAAGCTGACGTCCGTCTCGCCATCGCGGACGCGGTCGATCTTCGCCACGAGGCGGTCGACGTCGTCGTCTCCGTCGGTCGTGAGCCCGAGGAGCGCGACCAGGCCGACGCCCCCGGGGAACGCGAGGCCGGGACCGCCGAGAGTGACGCCACTCGCCCAGGCTGCCGCCACGACCGCGGCCGCCGCGAGCGTCCCGAAAATGGCCAGGGATCGGGCCGAGGGGTCGGCGCGGCGACGGTCAAGGAGTACCGTCGAACGAGTCATGCTAGCACGTTTGGGCCTCCGCGTATATGGATTGTCCGGCGAGAACGGGTCCAGAGTGTGCCGACGCTAGATAGCTAGCGCCCCATCGCTGTCGCCTCAAGGTATATTGCAGTCAGGAAGATGGGTGCGTGGTCCGTTCACTCTCGTATGCAAGTTGCCAAGGCTGCGAGCGAGTCCGAGAGCCCCACGATGACCGTCCTCAGCGCCGTCGCCCGCCAGACCGGCGTCGACGTCGCGGACCTGGAAGCGCCCCTCTACGAGGCCATCGACCCGGACGCACTCGATCGGCTCCTCCAGCACGGCGCCGACGTCACCGTCAGCTTCGAGTACGACGGCCACGACGTGTCGGTCCGGGGCGACGGGACGGTCAGCGTGGTCGAGGACGACGGGGGTGCCCTGCAGTGACGACGTCCGTCCAGGACGGCGACGAGGGCGAGGCGATCCGCGAGACCTACGAGGAGTTCGACCTCGGCGACACGACGGTCGCGATGATCTCCGACCCCCACGCCGACAACGCCTGGATCCAGTCGGACACGGTCCAGCAGATCGTTCCATGAGCGAGCGACTGCGCCCGCGCCGTCGCACGGCGGCGGGCGGGGAGGACGAGTCGCGTCGATGAGCGACGACGTCTGTTCGCTCCCCGCGGCCACCGCCGTGCCGGGGGTGCCGCGTCCCGCCGACGCCGTGACCGTCGAGTGTGTCTACGCCGACGCGACGGTGTGTGACCAGGTCGCGGACGGGCTCGCCGACCACGAGTGTCTCGACGTCAGGCAGACCACCGACTCGTCGACGGCGCTGGAGCGGCTGAACGAGACGGACTGCGTCGTCACCGACGGCGACCTCGGCGTCGCGCTCCTCGAGGGGAGCCGCGAGCGGACGGAGACCGTCCCGACCGTCTTCTACACGGACGCACCCGTCGCGCCGCTGCTCGAGGGCACCCCGGAGGGGGCCTGGGTCGACGTGGTCCGGCCGAGCGAGAGCGAGGACTCGATGACGCTGCTGGCCCACCGGCTCACGACGCTCGCTGACCACCGCCGGGCGGCGGACGCGGTCGCCAGAGCGAGCGCCGCCGCAGACGCCGCCACGGACGGCATCGCCGTCGTTGGCCCGGCCGGCACGATCGACTTCGCCAACGCCCAGTTCGCTCGCCTGTTCGGCTACGAGCGGGACGAACTCGCCGGCCGACCGTGGCGAGACCTCTTCACCGAGGAGACGACCGCACAGATCGAGAGCGACGCGCTCTCGGCCGTCGACGACGGCTGGCAGTGGATCGGCACGTGCCAGGGCCGGCGCGCCGACGGGGAGTCGGCCACGCTCCGGACCAGAGTCACCGAGGGCGCGGACGGATCGGTCGTCCTCGCGGTCTTCCAGCAGGCCGACGACGCGCTCGCCTGAGAGCGCGTCGCACCGAGCGTGGGGGCTCGGACGCTAGGTGCCGTGCTGCCAGGAGTCCATGTACGACGCCTGTGCGTCCGTCAGCGCGTCGTACTCGACCCCCTCGGCAGCCAGCTTGATCTCCGCGACCTCGCGGTCCAGGTCGTCGGGCACGTCGTGGACGCCGGGCGCGTACTCCGCGCCCGAGTCCACCAGTTCGCGCACCGAGACCGCCTGGACCCCGAAGCTCTGGTCCATCACCTCGACGGGGTGACCGAGGGCGACCGGCGTGGCGAGGTTGACGAGGCGGCCCTCCGCGAGGACGTTCAGTCGTCGGCCGTCGGGGAGTTCGTAGGCCGTCACGCCGTCACGAGCCTCGCGCACGTCCGCCGCCATGTCCGCGAGGGCCTCGAGGTCGATCTCGACGTCGAAGTGGCCGGCGTTGGCCAGGACCGCGCCGTCGGCCATCGCCTCGAAGTGCTCGCGGACGATCACGTCCCGGTTCCCGGTCGTCGTTACAAAGACGTCGCCCTCGGCGGCGGCCTCTGCCATCGGGACGACCTCGTAGCCCTCCATGTGGGCCTCCAGGGCGCGCCGCGGCTCGACCTCGGTGACGAGGACGCGGGCGTTCTGCCCGGCGGCCTTCTTCGCGACGCCCGTGCCGCAGTGGCCGTAGCCCGCCACGACGACGGTCTTGCCCGCCCACGAGAGGTTCGTCGTCATCGCGATGGAGGCCAGCGCGGACTCGCCGGTGCCGTGGACGTTGTCGAACAGGCGCTTCATCGGCGTGTCGTTGACGGCGAAGACCGGATAGTCGAGGGCGCCGTCGGCGTCCATCGCGCGCAGGCGGTGGACGCCCGTCGTCGTCTCCTCACAGCCACCGACGATGCCGTCCAGTAACTCGGGGTAGTCCTCGTGGATAGCCGCGATGAGGTCCATTCCGTCGTCGACGGTGATCGTCGGCTCGTGCTCGATGACGGCCTCGATGGCGCCGTAGTACGCCTCGTCGTCCACGCCGCGACGGGCGTAGGAGGTGACGCCGTCGACGGCGTCGAGCGCGGCGCTCACGTCGTCGTGCGTCGAGAGGGGGTTACAGCCCGTGATGGCCACTTCGGCCCCGCCGGCCGCGAGGACCTCCGCGAGGACCGCGGTCTTGGCCTCGACGTGCATCGCCATGCCGATGCGCTGACCGGACAGCGGCTGGTCCGCGGCAAAGTCGTCCTCGATGGCCGCCATGATCGGCATGTGCTGGCGGGCCCAGTCGATCTTGCGGCGGCCCGACTCCCTGGCCTCGGCGGCGTCGGGCAGTCGCTCCGTGATGGGCGCAGTCATACCTGTGTCGAGGGAAAGCGGCGGGAAAACGCTACCGACACGCCGCGCGCCTGTCGGCGCCGAGTCAGAGGCGGGCGTCAGCGCGGGCCGCGGTCCGCTGGCGGCCCACCGTCACCGCCGCCGTCACCGTTCCCGCGGTCCTCGGGCGGGCCGCGCTCCTCGCTGTCGGTCGAGCCGTCCGTCTGGTTCCCGGCGGGCCCGGCGTCGGACGGGGGCCCCTGGCTCACGTTCGACGGCGGTCCCTGGGTGACGTTCGCGGGCGGCCCGGTCGTGACGTTCGCCGGGGGTCCCTGGGTGACGTTCGCGGGTGGCCCGCGCGTCACGTTCGCCGGCGGTCCCTGGCTCCCGTTGGTCGGCGGCCCAGCGTGGTCCGGAATCACGTCGGCGGCGGGGTTGTTCGCCAGCACGAACGTCGCGACCAGTCGGCCCATCGGGGCGTCCGTCGAGTTGTCGTCCTGCAACGAGTCGACGAAGGCCGAGACCTGCTGTCCGAAGGACAGCGTCGTCTCGTTGCCCTCGGCCGTGTCGTTGCCGTCGAGCGTTTCGTTGCCGCTGACGGTCTCGTTGCCGTCCGTCTCGTTCGCGGTGACCGTGTCGTCGGTCGTGTTCGTCTCCGTGGTGTTCTCCGTCGTCTCCTGGGCCATGGCACCCGTCGCCCCCGCACCGACCGCGAGGACGAGTACGAGCAGGAGTGCAGCCAGGATCGGTGACAGCGCAGTGCGTCGCATACACGAGCCCACACACCGGAGGACCGCCTAAACCCCGGGCGCAGTTCAGTTCGGTTTCACGTCGTTCACCGCGAGCGAGGGCGGCGCAGCAGCCGTTTCATCGTTCACGAGCGGTGCTCGGCGTTTAATTCTGGTCAGTTAGTGGTCAGAAATCGGCCTCGGTTCGTCCGAACGGGGGGAGCGACGCGGGCGGTGCTGTCACTCAGCGCGGGCGACGAGCGCCGTGGCGCGCTCCTGGGCCGCAGCACGGGCCGCCGCCACGTCGACGGTCTGCACCTCGCGGTCGCGCATGAGGACCGTGCCGTCACAGACTGTGTGGCGGACGTCGCCGCCGCGGGCGGCGTACGCGAGGTGGCTGACGAGGTCGTGACGGGGGGTCAGGTGGGGCGCCGCGAGGTCGACGACGGCGAGGTCGGCGTTGGCGCCGGGTTCGATCCGGCCACTGTCGATACCGATGGCGGCCGCGCCGCCCGCGGTCGCCATCTCCACTGCGGTCGGGGCGTCGACCGCGCTGGCGTCCTCGGCCGCCAGTTTGCCGAGCATCGCGGCGTCGCGCAGTTCGTCGAACATGTCGAGGTCGTTGTTCGAGGCGGCGCCGTCGGTTCCCAGGCCGACGGTGACGCCGGCGTCGACCAGCGCCTGGACGGGCGCCATCCCGCTGGCGAGCTTCATGTTCGAGGCCGGGCAGTGGATCACCGCTGCGCCGCGCTCGGCCAGCAGATCGATCTCGGCCGCGTCGACGTGGACGCAGTGGGCCAGGAAGGAGTCGGGCGCCAGGACGCCGAGGTCGTCGGCGTAGGCCAGGGGGCGCTCGCCGTGCTCGTCGACGATGGGGTCGACCTCGTCGGTCGTCTCGTTGGCGTGGACGTGGACCGGGATCCCCGCCTCGCGGGCCCGGGGGACGTACTCGCGGTAGTAGGCTTCGTCGACGGTGGTCAGGCTGTGGGGCGTCAGCATCGTCGAGATCCGGCCGTCGGCGGCGCCGTCGTACTCGCGGGCGAAGGCGAGGCCGGTCTCGAAGTCGGCGTGGGCCGCCTCGGCGTCCTTCCCGACGGTGATCGCGCCGTGGCCGAGCCGGGCACGGAGCCCGGACTCGGCGACGACCGACGCGACCTGGTCCATCTCGAAGTACATGTCCGCGAAGGCGGTCGTGCCCGAGCGGATCATCTCGACGACGCCGAGGCGCGCGCCGGCGGCGACGTCTTCGGGTTCGAGTTCGGCCTCGACGGGCCAGACGTCCTCCTGGAGCCAGGCGTCGAGTGGCTTGTCGTCGGCGTAGCCCCGGAGGAGCGTCATCGCGACGTGAGTGTGGGCGTTGACGAAGCCCGGGATCACGAGGCCACCCGAGGCGTCGAGGGTCTCGGCGCTCGCGTGGGCGGTCGCGTCGTCGACGTCGCCGACGGCCGCGATGGTGCCGGCGTCGCGGTCGACGAGGACGTCCGCCTCCTCGACGGTCCCGTCCGGTCGGAGGACGCGGCCGCCAGCGACGTGCAGCGAGTCCATATCCGCACTGGCCGCGCTCCGGCCTTGAAGGCTCGGATGCGCCGTGTCGCTTCGGGAGACTTTTTGTCGGGCCTCCCGTGGCCGTGGGTATGAACGTCCTGCTGGCCCTGGACGGCAGCGAACTGTCGATGCGGGCCCTCGACCGGACCCTCGAACGAGCGCGCGAGGCGGGCGACGACCTCACGGTCGCGGTCTACGAGGGCGGCGAGTCCGTCGACGTCGACGACGTCGTCGCGACGGCCACCGACCGCCTGTCCGAGGCCGGCATGGAGGCCGAGGTCCACCGCCTCGAGGGCAACGTGGGAAGCCGGCTGGTCGAACTCGCCGACGACGGCTTCGACGAGCTCGTCATGGGCGGCGGGACGGTCAGCCCGATGGGCAAGATTCGTATCGGGGAGACGATCGAGTTCGTGCTGGTCAACGCACAGACGACGCTGACACTCGTCAGATGAGCCCGGACGACACCGCATCCCCCGACGACTTCCCGACGCCACCCCGGAGCATCGTCGACGGCAAAGGACGCGACGTGGACCTCCGGGAAGGCGACGCAGCCGACATGGAGTCGGTGGTCGAGATGTACACGCGCTTCGACCCGGCGGATCGCGCCCAGGGCATCCCGCCGAGCAAGGAGCCGGCCATCCGCGACTGGCTGGAGACGATCACGTCCGGCGGGAGCCTCACCGTCGTCGCCGAACACGAGGGCGACATCGTCGGGCACGGCATGCTCGTCCCGGACGAGGATGGCGGCTACGAACTCGCGCTGTTCGTGCTCCAGGACTTCCAGGGCGCGGGGATCGGAACGGCCCTGCTCCGGACGCTGCTCGGCCTCGGGGAGGCGCGCGACGTCGAACGCGTCTGGCTCAGCGTCGAGCGCTGGAACGAGGCCGCGATCACGGTCTACGAGAAGGTCGGGTTCGAGCGCACCGGCCAGGCGAGCTTCGAGATCGAGATGGACATGGAGCTAGACTGAGAGGACGGGCTGGCTCGCGTACTCGAGGACGTACAGCGCCGCCTTCCCGAGCGTCTCCTCGGGGTCGCCGCTCGGCGCCTCCCGCGGAATGACGATGAAGTCCGCGCCGATCTCGTCTGCGGTGTCGAGAATGACGCTGCCCGGCGTCCGCGAGAGGCGGCTGGCCGTGAACCCGGCCGCCGAGGAGTGGGTCACGGCCCTGATCCCTGGCGCCTCCGCGGCCATGGCGTCGACCTCGTCGGCGAAGTCGTTGTACTCCCGTGCGATCGCCTCCGCCTCGAGGTCGCCCGCCTCCATGCCCAGCGCGACGCGCTCCTCGACCACCTGGAGCATGTGCAGCGCTGCGCCGTAGCGGTCCGCGACGGCCACGGCGTACTCGGTGGCCAGCGCTGACTCCTCGCTACAGTCCGTCGGCGCGAGGACGAGGTCGATGTCGGCCATCGGCATCAACTCCGGCCGGCAGCGGCAAAAAGCCGCCGGAACCGCGCCCCTTTATTTACCGGCCCGCGCTAGTCCACCTATGTTCGAGACGGTCGTGATCGCGACCGACGGTTCGGCGAGCGCCGAGCGCGCCGTCGAGGTGGCCCTCGACTTCGCCGACCGCTTCGACGCCGCCGTCCACGCCTGTTACGTCGTCGACCGCGGCGAGGTCGCCGGCACCCCCGAGGAGGTCCGCGAGGACCTCGCCCAGGCCCTGGAGGACGCCGGCGACGAGGCACTGACGTTCGTCGACGAGCACGCCGCCGAGCTCGGGGCCGGCGAGGTCGTGACTGCCGTCCGCGAGGGCGAACCGGCCGTCGAACTCATCTCGTACGCGCGGGCACACGACGCCGACCTCATCGCAACGGGGACCCGCGGTCGCCACGGCGAGCACTCCTTCCTGCTCGGCAGCGTCGCCGAAGCCATCGTTCGCGAGAGTCCCATTCCGGTCCTGACTGTCCGCCAGCTCGACGAAGACGAGGAGCAGGCGGCGCACCCGCGCTGAGCGCCGACGGCCCTGCGATAGGCCGACCGGGGCCTTCTTGCCCGTACACGTTCGACGGCACCCATGGACGACTGGCTCATCGACGACGATCGACTCTCCATCGGGCGCAAGTCCGTCCTCCCCGGCGAGGGCTTCTTTCGCCCGGACTCCGTCGAGGAGGCCCAGGCCGAGCGCGAGACGGCGGACGCGCTGGCCGGCGCGACGACCGTGGTGGTCGCCGACCCCGACGCCGACGGCCTCGCGTGCGTCGCCACCATCCGCGAGGCCCGTGGCGACGCAGCCCTCGTACCCGCCGGACCCCACGAACTCGACCAGGCCATCGAGTGGAGCGCGGAATACGCCGAACCGGGCGCGACGGTCTTCGTCTGCGACCTCTGTCCCGACGATCCCGGCGACGTGGCCGCCCTGGACGCCCTCGTCGAGCGGGTCGAGCGCGTCGCGTGGTACGACCACCACCAGTGGCCCGACGAGGTCGAGGCGCTCGTCCGCGAGGCCGGCGTCGACCTCGCCATCGGTGACTCCGAAGAGGTCTGTACGGCCGACGTCGCCCTCGCGGAACTCGACGCCGACCTCCCCGAGCGCTTCGCGGACCTCGCCGCCGCCACGCGCGATCACGACCTGTGGATCCGCGAGGACCCGCGCTCGGACGACCTGGCGGACTACAGCTACTGGTCAGAGCCCGAGGAGTACGTCGCGACCGTCGCCGCCCACGGCGCGGATCTCCCTGGCGAGGTCCAGGAGTACCTCGCGGAGCGTCGCGTCGAGAAGGAGGCCCTCATCGAGAAGGCCGTCGAGCGCGCGGAACTCCGCGAGGTCGGCCCGTGGACCGTCGGCGTGACCTACGGCCGCTGTTCCCAGAACGAGGTCGCCGAGGCCCTCCGCGAGCGGGGGGCCGACGCCGCCGTCATCGTCAAGCCGGCGGGGAGCGCGAGTATCCGCGGCACCGAGCAGTTCGAGCGCGCCCACGAGGTCGCCGCCCAGGTCAACGGCGGCGGCCACCCGCGCGCCGCCGGCTGCAAGCCCGACGTCTACGACGACATGCTCGACTACGCACACCACTGGACTACGCACGGCGCCGTGGCGAAGCAAGCCATCGTGGCCGTATTCCGGCGGCTGGATGTGGAATCGGAGGCAGAAGATATCGACAGTAGCGACGCCTGACGCGGTTCGGCCCTACCAGGTCTTCGAACTCACCGACCCCACGTCGATGCGTACGAGGGTATTTTCTCCCTCCCACGAGTCCTCCGCGACGCCGTACTTCCGGTTCAGCTTGCGGTTGGCCTCCCTGGCCCGATCCTCGTCCTCGACGACCGTCGCGGTTCCGAGGATGGTGACCTCCCAGTCGGGCATCCCCGCCTCGTCGCGTTCGATGGACAGGGCGACCTTCGGGTTCCGCCGGAGGTTCGCCAGCTTCTGGCCGGTCGTCAGGATCTCGACGACGCCGTCCTCGTAGCGGTACCACAGCGCCGCGACGTGCGGGCGCCCGTCGACGCACGTCGCGAGGTGTGCGGGCACCCGGGCGTCGCGCAGGCGCGCCTCGACCTCCTCGGTGACCTCGGGGTCCATATCTCACCTGTCCGGAGCGGCGTCGAAAAGGCTGACGCCGGCACGAACCGGGTGCCCTCGTGTGTACTTATTCCTCGACGACCCACCGGTCGGAGTAGGCCTGGCCGCAGGTACAGCGTGCGTAGGCGTGGATCACGTCGCCCTCGGCGTAGCGGTCGCCGGCCTCGGGGTTCTCTTCTTCCGCGAAGGCGAAGACGAAACGGACGGCGTGGTCGCCGCCGTCGCCGGCCTTCGGGCAGGTCCCGTCGGTGCAGTCGGCGGCGATCTCGCTCTCGGTGGCCATCGCCTCCTTGGCGAAGGCCATGGGGTCGACGCCGACGGCGCCCTGGAGGGCGCTCCGGCCCTCGTCGCCAGGCACGACGATGACGGTGCCGCCGTCCGAGCGCTCGCCGACGTCGGCCAGCGCGTCGGGGTCCCCCACCGACTCGTCGGCGAGGTAGAGACAGACGTCCTCGGGGCGATCGCCGGCGACGAAGGCCGCGTGGTCGCTCATGGGGGAGCGTCGGTGGGTCGGCGTGAAAAGGGCGTGGGTCGGCGGCTGGGGAGCCGGGGCGTTCAGATGGCGAGGAACGTCGTCACCAGCGTCTTCGTGACGATGGAGATGAGCGCGCCGATCCACGCCATCGAGACGAAGTGGATGTAGGTGTTCATCTTGTGACCGCCGTCGATGGTCCGGATCATGAGCGCCGACAGCATCGCGGAGAACATGATGACGACGACGAGCAGGAACTCGATGAGGGGGATGTCGTAGACGCCGGTGTGGATCAGGGTGGTGGCGTCGAAGGACCCGGTGGACGCCAGATTCAGGCTCATGTTCGAGAGGATGTTGACGACCTGCAGCCCGATGAAGAAGGCGAACGTCGAGGCGGCGGTGATGCCGTAGAGGAGGCCGATCATCGTCGTGGTGGCCTGGCGGCGCTGCTGGCGCAACTGGATGACCTCGTTCATGTTCTCGCCGATCAGCTCACCGAGCATCTTGGGGCTCCCACCCATCTCGCGGCCGATGAGGTACATCTCGCTGAAGGTCTGGATCAGGTAGGAGCGGCAGTCGGCCGTGAACCACCGCCAGGCGTCGGTGGTCTCGATGCGCATGTTCAGGCGCTTGTAGAGGTCGTCGACCTTCGGCGTCAGCGGCCCGAAGTCCTTCTTCCGGAGGCTCTTGAGGACCTGCGAGGTGGTCGACTGCTTGGCGCCCTCCGTGGCCCCGAGGGCGCGGATGAAGCTGGGGAACTCCTCGTCACGGGCCTTGATCGACTGCTCCTCGCTCCGGATCACGATGCCGGGAATGAGCAGCGGCGTGACGGGGACGACGGCGTACAGCGGGAGGGGCATCGGATCGCTGAAGAGCGGGACGATCGCGCCGAGGCCGATGGGGCTGAACCCGAGCAGGCCCCCCAGCGAGATGAACACCAGGATGCCCGAGAGGGCGACGCCGGCGATAGTGCTCTTGCGGAGGGAGTCGTCGAAGTCCCCCTCGCGCTCCTCGGGGTGGTACCACAGCGGGTCGTAGGGCGCCATCGACCGGATGGCCAGGAAGAAGCCCGACTGGACGAAGATGAACATGACGATGACGGCGCTGACGGTCATCGTCGGGTTCGTGCCGGTCAGCACCGGAAGGACGACCGCGAACACGAGGGCGAAGGTCATCGAGAGGATCATCGACAGGTAGAGGTCCTTCATGACCTCCAGGCTGTCCAGGGCGCTCTCGTAGACGGTCGTGTAGTTCGAGATGATCTGCTGTTGCTCGGTCACGAGGTAGTCGTCAAGCGACTGGCCGGCGCCGATCGTGTAGGCGAGGCGGTCGAGGAAGTCCGAGACCGCGTCGCTGGGCACCTCCTTGGCGCGCCGGCGGCAGGCGTCGTCCAGGCTCTGGTTCCAGGAGTCGACCAGCTGGACGATCCGGTGCATCTCGTTGGCGAGTTCGCCGTACTCCTCCTCCTGCGCGAGCGTCCGGAACACCTGCATCCGGTCGATGTTCGTCGTCGCCAGGACCGTCATGTGGGTCACGAGGAGGTGAAAGCGGTTGTTGAGCTGCGTCCGGCGCTGGGACAGCAGGATCTTCGGGTAGAAGACGGCCGCGAACAGCGCCAGCGCTCCCAGGAACGGGATCGGCAGCCGGATCATCATCGGCAGGTCGAGCAGGAGCGCGAGGATGAGCGAGAGGAGGAAGAAGGCCCCCGAGGGGACGAGGATGAACGTGACGTACTGCCCCATCGGCATCTGCATGCGCCGGTAGGACTCCAGGAGGCCCTGGATGGTCTCCGAGGCGGTGACGTTCAGCCCGGTGAACGGCTCCTCCGTGGCCATGGATCTAGTCGGGCCGGTGGATGTCGAAGGGGAGGCCCTCGACGCCGTCGCGCTGGAAGTTCGCGATCAGCTCGTTGACCTCGTGGTAGCCGACGATCCCCTCCTGTATCGCCCGCTCGATGATCGAGGCGCGGAAGTTCAGCTCGTCGTAGATCTCGCGGGTGTCCTCGTAGCCGAGCAGCGTCGCGATCTGCTCCTCCAGAACGTACGAGTTGTTCATGCCCTGGAAGGTGATTTCGTCCTCGACGGGGTCCCAGTAGAAGGCCTGTCGCGTGACGACGCCGTCCATCTCCTTGGAGTATCCCTCGATCTCCTGGACCGAGGTGACCCGGCGCAGGACGTCGTCGCCCTGCTTGACCCGGTTCTGGAAGAGCGCGACGTCGGCGACGTCCATGAACGTCTCCGGGACGTTGATCGGTTCGCTGGTGAACCGCTGGATCATCGAGACGATGTCGCTCGCGTGGAACGTCAGCATGACCGGGTGACCGGTCTGGGCGGCCTGGAAGGCCATCCGACCCTCCTCGCCACGGACCTCGCCCATGATGATGTAGTCGGGACGCGACCGCAGCGCGGCGGCGACCAGGTCGAACATGCTCACGCTGGTGTCCTCGCTCTCGCCCTCCCGGGTGAGGAGTTGCTGCCAGGTGTCGTGGGGCGGGATGACCTCGGCGGTGTCCTCCGCCGTGTATATCTTCGCGTCCCGGGGGATGAACGAGAACGCCGCGTTCAGCGTCGTCGTCTTCCCGGACGCCGTCTCTCCGACGACGAACACCGTCTGTTCGTTCTCCAGGCACAGCCAGAGGTAGGCCGCCAGTTGCGGGCTGAGCGTCCCCCACTTCGTGATCTGGAACATCGAGAGGGGTTCGCCCTCGGACTGGCGGATGGTGATGGAGGGGCCCTGGACGGAGACGTCGTCGGAGTAGATGAGGTTGAGACGCGAGCCGTCGGGCAGCGTCGAGTCGACGATGGGGTCGGAGTCGGACACGGGGTCGCCGATGCGCTCGCCCATGTTGCGGAGCCACTGGTCGAAGTCCTCGTCGCTCGGCCACTCGACGGTCGTCTTCAGCATGCTGTAGACCGAGTGGTCGACGAAGGTCTGGTTGGGCCCGATGACGTGGATGTCCTCGTTGGCCGGGTCCCGCATGATCGGCTCCAGCGGGCCCAGGCCGACGATGTCGCGGTTGAGCCGGTAGCGGATGTTCTCGAAGGTCTCCTCCCCGACCTCGACCTTCCCCATGTCGGTGAACGACGAGATGCGCGAGAGGACGCCCCGCTCGTCGTCGGAGGCGGTGCTGATCCGCGTCGTCTCCTGGAGGAGTTCCTCGATGCGGTCGTCGTACTCGGCCTCGTTCTGCGGGGCGGGCTTGGTGACGCTGCGCTCCAGCAGGCGGTTGCGGACCTTGTCGAAGACGACCCGCTCGTCTTCGGACAGCTCGGGCTCGATTGCGTAGTACTTCGTGCTCTGGCCCATGTCGCCGTAGATGTGACAGTAGATGGGGCCGCCGACGGGATAGAGGACGTTCGGCCGGTCGGACTCGTAGTCGTCGTCGGCCTCCTCGATCAGCTGCGGGAACTCGCCGGTGATCTGCTTGAACTTCTGGAGGTGCTCGCGGAGGTGGGGGCGCCTGGCCGCGTGCTGTCGAAGCTCGTCCGACGGTTTTGGCGTTCCGTGATCGGTCATGCTACGCGACGCTCCTGGACTCGATGACGATGCCCGTGCCCGAGCGCACGGAGTACCCAATGGTGTCTCCGACCTGTTCGCCCATGCCGGCGAAGCGCATGACGCTGATCTGTCGGCGGACGTCGTTGCCGACCTCGACCATCTCCAGTTCGAGGAAGACGTCGGCGATGGAGCGGAAGGGGCCCAGTGCCTCCTCGTCGAGGGTCGTCGGGTCGACGGTCAGCACGATCACCTTCCCGCGGGAGATGATGTCCCGGAAGAAGGAGATGATCTCCAGGGCCGCCTGGCGTTCCTCGTTCTGGCGGACCAGCGCCTCGAACTTGGGGTCGTTGCGGAGGATGGCGTCGAAGGTGTCGATGATGACGACGTCGGACTCCCACATGACCTCTGCCTCCATCAGCCGGCGGAGGAGCTCCTTGCGGTCGCTGTCGTCGCCGCCGGAGAAGTTGTTGTTGTCCCCGATGTCGGCGTGGAGGAACAGGACGTTCTCGTCCAGCATGTGGTCGACCATGTCGTAGTCCAGCGAGTGCATCTGTTCGAGGAACGACCCCGTGGTGAGTTCCGTCGAGAGGACGGTCACGGTGTGGCCCTCCTCGCAGAGGCCGTAGGTGAACCGCTGGCTGATGGCCGACTTGCCGGCACCGTAGTCGCCCTCCATCAGGACGATGCTGCCCGGCGGGATGCCGCCGCCGAGCTCCTTGTCTAATCGGTCGCGCTCGGACAGGCCGATCGAGTAGAGTTCGGATCTGGCGATGCTCATGGGATGCGGAACTCGAACACCTCCTCGTCGCCGTTGACGATCACCTTCGCCCGGTGGTCGCCCGACGGCAGGCCGGGTTCGTCGACGTTGAGCCGGACGACGTCGTCGGTGTTCCAGGAGTCTGCCCCGCCGAGGAGGTCCACGCCGACGTCCTCGGTGGGCTGGTACTGCCCCCGGACGAGGACGTCGATGTGCTCCGACCTGGCCGACAGCCGACTCGACCCCGTGTTCTTGACGAGCAGGGTCAGGTTGCCCGCGCCGTCGCAGTCGTAGACGCAGGCGCCGGTACCGTTGTCGCTGATGATCTCGATGTCGGTGCGGACGTCGTCGCTCAGGTGGATTCCCTGGTCGTCGATGGCGTTGCTGATCTCGCCGACGGTCGACGTGAACACCCCGGCCACGCTCGCCGCGACGATCATGCTCGCGATGAACAGGATCATGTGCGAGACGGAGACGCTCGCCATCAGGCACGCACCTCCGGGACGGCGCAGTCCCTCGCGAGGATCACGCTGCGGCCACCTCCGAGGCGTCCGCGACGCCGGTCTCGGTCACGAACCGGACGCGGTCCGGCGTGGTGGCGAACCCCGTCACGGTGTCATCGTCCTCGAGGACGAGGGTCTCGCCCGGCCGCCAGACGTCGGTATCGACGCCCGCGACTTCGACGCGCTCGTAGTCGTCGACGGCGACGTAGCGGCCGTCCACGACGGTGTCAGCCGCCGAGACGGACAGCGTGGTGTCGCCGGTGTTCTCGACGGTCACCGTGAGGTTCGCGTCGCCCGTCGACCAGGTCGCGTCGGTGACGGTGACGCCCGTCGTCTGGACGGCCCGGTGGCGCTCGCGCTGGTCCTCCTGGGCGTCACCGAGTCGCTCGCCGGTGTTCGCGGTGACGGTGTAGATCGTGCCGAGGGCGATGAACAACCCGATGAACACGATCAGGAAGCTCCCGCTGGTGGCGAAGCCGCGGCGAGCGCCACGCGGGCCCTGGCTCGTCACGCCTGGGTCACCCCCGCGGTGTCCGCCACGCCCGTCTCGGTGACGACCTTGACGCGGTCGGGCTGCGTCGTCGCCGGCACCGTCACGGTGAGCTGTTCGCCGCTCAGCCAGAGGTCGGTCTCGCCGTCGCCAGCGACGGTCGCGCCAGACGCCCAGCCGGTCTGGTAGGCGCCGTCGACCAGGAGGTCCGTCGTCGAGACCCGGAGCTGTGACGCACCCGAGTTGTTGACCTCGATCGTCAGTTCGTCGGCGTTCCCGTCGTAGGTCGCGGCTCCGATCTCGACGCGGGTGTTTTGCTGTTCGATGGCCGCGTCGGTCCGGGCGGCCTCCGCGTCGGAGACGCGCTCGTAGCTGTTGGCGGCGGCGGTGTACCACATCCCGAAGGCGATGAACATGCCGACGAAGACGATGGCCGCAGAGCCGCTAACGCTGAAGCCCACTCGAACCACCTCCCTGGGACATGCGCGACGCGGCGACGGCGTCCGCGCCGCCGCCGTCGAGTTGCGCGATGTACCGCAGGCTCCGCGTGTGGTGGTCGATCGTCAGCGCCGCCGACCCGCCACCGTCGAACCCGGCGAGGTAGTCCTGGAGGTCGTCGGCCACTGCCTCGTCGATCCAGTCGATGTCCTCGTAGTAGTCGATGGCCCGTGCCGTCTCGCGAACGCCCGCCTCCTCGACCAGGAACTCGAGCCACTCGACGACGAGCAGATCGGTCGAGAAGCCCGCCGGCAGGGTCGCGAGGTAGGGCTTGTCGCCGTCGCTCGCGCCCGCGTCGGTCGCCGCCTCGGCGTCCTCGTCCGCTCCCGACGTCGTTCCGGCCGACGCCTGCTCGGTCGCGGTCGGCTCCGGCGCGGGATCCGGATCGGGGGTCGACGCCGGCTCCGGCTCCGGTGCTGGTTCTGGCTCCGGGTCGGGGTCGACCTCGGGTTCCGGCTCCGGTTCCGGTTCTGGCTCCGGGTCGGTATCAGTCGAGGGTTCGGGCTCGGCCGCCGTCTCCGCCTCGAGCGCGGCGTCCTCGGTCGGCTCGTCCGCGGAGTCCTCCTCGATGACCTCGTCGAAGAGGTCGTCGTCGGCGAGGTCGTCGGCGGCGTCCGCTGCCGCCTCCGCTGCCTCGTCCAGACCTGCCTCGTCCGCGTCGGCCACCGCGTCCTCGTCCTCGGCCAGGTCGTCGAACTCGTCGTCGGCTGCCCCGTCGGCGCCCTCCTCCTCGGCCCACTCGGCGTCCCCGGACTCGTACTCCTCCTTCAGGTCCTGGAAGGAGGTCCCGCCACCACCGCCGCCGTCGTCGTCCCCGCCGTCGTCCAGGGCCTCGTCGTCGAGGTCCTCGTCGAAGTCGTCCTCGAAGTCGTCTTCGAAGTCGTCGAAGTCGCCGCCGTCGTCCACCTCCTCGCCGCCGAGGTCGTCGTCACCGAGCACGTCCCCGACGTCGGCGTCGGCGTCGAGCGCCTCCTCGTCGTCCACGAGGTCCTCGTCGAAGAAGCCCTCGGCGTCCGCCTCCGCGATGTCCTCGTCGATGGCGTCGTCGGAGCCGCCGCCTCCGTCTTCGTCGGCGAACAGGCCGAAGCCGCCACCCTCGCCCATGCCGCCACCGGCCATGCCCGCGTCGATGTCGTCGGCGAAGGGGTTGACGCCCCGCGTGACCATCTCGTAGATGTCGAGCAGCTTCCGGACGTTCTCCTCGACCTCCTGGACGCTCTCGGAGATCTGCTCGTTTTCGTTGCGCACCGTGTTGACCGTCGAGGAGAGGCTCCCGACCTCGGCCTCCATCTCGTCGAGGCGGTGCTCGAACTCGTCGAGATCGCCGCCCGCACCGCCGCCCTCGCCTTCCATGTCGCCGAACCCGTCGTCGTCGAAGCCACCGAGGTCGTCGTCGCCGTCGTCGAGGCCGCCGAGTCCGCCGAGTTCCTCGCCGCCGTCGTCGTCACCGCCGCCCTCGTCGGCCATCAGGCCACCGCCGTCGGCGGTTGGCCCGTCACCGCCCGCCGCGCCGCCGGCGTCGCCGCCCTCCTCCTCGGACATGATGGACTCGAACATGTTGCGGATGCTCATGCCCACGAGGCCACCCCCCAGTAACACGGCCAGGACGGGCCAGGCGTCCCCGACCGGGACGGCAGTCTGGAGCGGCTGGACCAGCGCGACACTACTCATTGTACTGGGAAGTGCCGACTGAGACCCTTGAATGTACCGTTTCGCCTATCATTAGTGATAACAAGCCGTCTATCTACCAACCAGGAGGGTGGCAGTACGGGTCAATTTGGGCACAGGTGCGGTCATATTGCCGTTACTCTATATACCGAATGTCTGTCGGACGAGAATCAGTTGTCGAAATCGGTTGCCGGAGGAGCGGGGTGCCGGACCGGTCAGAGTCGGTCGATGCCCTGCTTCGCGCTCTTGACCACGAGGTCACCCGTCCGCGACTCGAGACGGAGGGACCGGCCGTGGTCCCCGCCGACGTCCTCGGCCGTGATCGGGACGTCGAGCGTCGCGAGGGTCGCCCGGACGACCTCCGCGTTGCGCTCGCCGATGCCCGCACCGTTCTCGGAGAAGTCCAGCATGTCGCTCCCGCCGGCGATCTTTGCGACGAGCTGGTCCGAGTCGGCCCCCGCGGCGGTGACCTCCTCGACGAGGAGTTCGGTCCCGGTGTCGGCGAACTTCGCAGGGTCGCCGCCGTCGACCTCGTCGGCGGAGGGCATCATCACGTGGACCAGCCCGGCGACCCCCGAGTGGGGGTCGTGGAGGGCCACGCCGATGCACGAGCCGAGGCCGCTGGTCGTGAGGACGGCACCCTCGGTGGCGACCTCGTACTCGGCGATCCCGACCTTCCGGCGCTCTGGCTCCGGGTCCGCGGCGTGCTCGACCTGGCTACCGTCGTAGACCTTCATCAGAATATCTGTTCGACGTCTGCCTCGGTCTGGTCGGCGCGGTCGACCTGGAGCTCCTGGAGCGCCTCGCGGAGTTCGGCCTCGTTGGGCAGGGCGTGGATCTCGCTCTCGAACGCCAGCCCGTCGGTCTGCATCTTCGAGTCGATGATGAACGCGTGGCGCTGGTGCTGGCCGAGCTGTGCGGCGAGCGGGTCGATGATCGCCTGTCCCATGTCGTGGACCAGCTTCGGCGGCGTGTGGTCGACGGACTGCTGGAGCACGTTCGCCCAGCCGTCCACGAAGCCGCTCGTCATGATGTTGCCCAGCTCCTCGATGGCGGCCTCGTGCTGTTCGGTCAGGCCCTCCTCCTGGGGGTCGACCGGCATCAGCGCCTCCGCGACGTTGATCGCCGACTGCTCGTCGAACAGGACGAGCAGGTAGCCGCTGGGGAGCCCGGTGAACTCGACGACCGTGCCCACGTAGGTCTCGTTGCCGATCTGCTTGGGCACGTCCTCGATGGGGGCGAAGCTGATCTGGGTGACCTCTGCGGAGACGTCGAGCCCAGCCATCATGCCGAGGTTGTCCGCCGCCTTCTGGGTGCCCGACCGGGTCATGCGGTTGAAGGTCTCCAGCTTCTCGATCGGGATGGCGTCGCTCTCGGCGTCGGCGTGCTCGCCCAGGAGTCCGGTCAGGGAGTCGTACTCGGGGAGCATGTAGATGTAAAAGCGGATCGTCTCCTCGACCCACTCGACCTGGCTGCGGAACACGAAGATCTGGTCGCGCTCGCCGGCCACCGAGGCCGGCAGGATGTCTGCCCCCTCCCGCTCGATGTACTGTGGCGGTGAGTGGTCGATGGTGGCGCCGAGGTAGTCGGCCCAGCCGTCGATGAAACCGCTCATCATGATGTTGCCGATCTCCTCGACGCTGCTCTGTGCCATCGCCTCGTCCGCCGCGCCACCGGGAACGAGGGCCTCGGTGATCGTGTCCCTGCTCGCCTCGTCGAAGGCCAGCACCGTCTCGCCGGCCAGGGCGCCCTCGAATCCGAACTGGACGCCGACGAAGGCGTCGCTGCCGAGTTCCTCGCCGACGTCCTGGCGGTCGACCAGCGAGATCTTCGTCACGTCGACCTCGGCGTCCATGCCCGTCATCTGGGCGAGCGAGCCCGTCGCCTCCTGGGCGCCCTCGTGGGCGAGTTGGTTGAACGTGCCCAGCGACTGTACGTCGACCTTCATGCTCTCACGACGGGACGACGTCCTGGATGGCTTCCATCACGCTGGGCTTCTGGAAGGGCTTCGTGATGTACCCGTCCGCCCCGGCCTTGACGGCCTCTTTCATCTTCTCTTCCTGCCCGACGCTGGTGCACATGATGACGTGGGCCCCGGGATTCTCGGTTTTGATCTCGTCGGTGGCCTCGATCCCGTCGCGGATGGGCATCACGATGTCCATCATCACCAGATCCGGTTCCTGCTCTTTGAACACCTCGACGGCTTCGACGCCGTTCTCGACCTCTCCGACTATCTCGTGGTTCTCCTCCAGGATCTCCCGAAGGAGATTCCGCATGAACTCCGAGTCGTCGGCTATCAGTACGTCTGCCATACCTGCTCACCACGTTGTACCCCGATTACCTACTAAAACCTGACCCGGTAATTATCGGCGTTGATAGTTGCTGCCAGCGACGCGAGTCGGGTCGTCGCTCACCCGACGGTGGGTAGCAGCCCGGCGACGACGCGGACGAGGTCCAGCGCGTGGTTGCCGTCGGTAAAGACGACGAGGCCGGAGGCGACGACGAACAGCGTCGTGGTCCCGGCCGCGAGGGCGAGACCGACGGCGACGGCGCGGTCGCGTCGGTGGAGCGGCCAGCCGACGGCGGCGAGAGCGACGACGACCCCGGCCCCGAGCCCCAGCAGGGCGTGAAGCTGAACGGCTTCGCCCCGGGCCAGGTCCAGAGTCGCGAACGTGACCCCCAGGGCGAGCCCGCCCACGAGGAGCGTCCCCGCGTAGGCGCCGCCCACCAGTCGACCGTGGTCGGTGAGCGCTGCCCGGACCGGCGCCAGCCGACAGACGCCGTACAACACGAGCGGCATGACGAGAACGACGTACCGCTGCGTGATCATCGCGAACAGCGGGAGTTCTGGCAGGTACACGACGAAGAGCGTCAGCCCGAGCGAGGCCGCGAAGAGGTCGGTCTGTCTCACGGGGTCGGCCAGTCCCGATCGGAGGTGATCCCGGAGTGAACCCGCCCGCCGCGACACCCCCGCGACCAGCAGCGAGGGGAGGGCGAGGAGTGCGCCCGACAGCGGGAAGGCCTCCAGGAACGAGAGCTCGAGCGTCTCGTAGGCGGTCAGGTGGTAGCGCACGTCCGGGACCCAGCCGCTCCGGACCATCACGTGGTAGAGCCGGTCGAGTTCCGTCGCCGCCGCGAGGCCGGACTCGATGGAGCGGAACATGATTTCGAGTATCCAGAAGAACCGGTCGACAACGGGTGCAAGCGGCGCGAGCACCCACACGAAGGGGATCCCATCGCCCGATTGCCCGGATCCGTCCCCCGGTGTGGGCCCTCCGTCAGTACCGCCACCGGTCCCCGAACTCTCGCCCCCGGCCGACCCAGCACCGGCGTCCCCGATTGGCGCCTCGGCGGGGTCGAGTGAGAGTCCGCCGTCGACGCCCACCAGCTTCCGCGGTGGCTTCATTGGGTTCCCAGAGATGGCGGTGTTCGTCACGAGCATCGGCACCAGCGAGACGGCGAACACGACCAGCACCACCGCGAGCGTCCGCCGGTCGTTCGTCGGGGCGGTGAGAACGTCGAGCGGGACGAGCACCGCGAAGGTGAACACCGCCTCGAAGGCGTGGACCGACGCGAACAGCCCGACGACCGCATAGGCGCCCGCCCTGGCGAGGACGGCACGTCGGTCGGTCCCAGTTCGGCTCGCCGCGAACAGGGCGACGACGAGGACCAGCACCGTCGCGGAGAGGACGTGTCGTTTGGGGAACGAGCCCCAGAACCCGACTGGCGTGGCGAGGACCAGGCCGAGGCCGCCGGCCATCCCGACGCGCCGACCGTGGATCCACGAGAGGAGGCGATAGAGGGCGGTGGCACCGGTCGCCGCAAGGAGCATCGTCGACAGCCCGAGTGCCACGAGCGGTCGGGGCCGCTGGAGCCAGCCCATGTCGGTCGCCACCAGTGCCGACGCCGCGAACGCCCCGACCGCAATCACCGCACCGGCGTCGGCGAGGACCGGCCGGTCCCGCAACCGAGCGACGGCTCGGGCGAGGGCGAGGAGGGCCAGCGACCACCCGGCAGCGAGGAGGAGGCGGAGGTCGACGAGACCCGCGACGGCATCCAGCGACCAGAGGAACGGCACGGCGAGGTAGATCTGACCGTAGTTCCGTCCGTAGAACTGGCCGTCGACCGCCACGAGACCGGGCTGCTCCCCGGCGGTGAGGGCGTACGGAGACTCGGTCACCGCGAGGTGCCCATCCGCGACGTTCACGAGGACGTTGCCGACGGTCGCGCTGTCGTTCAGCAGGAAGTCGACCCGCCAGAGTCCCCAGAGGACGACCACGGCAGTCAGGAACACGACGAGGCCGCCAGCGTCACCGAACAGTCCTGCGCGTCCCCGTTCGACGGTCCGTCGCAGTGTCGCGACCGACGGCCGCTCCCCCGGCTCCCCGTCACTCATCGTGCGATCCGCACCCCCACCGTCCGGTTCGCGACGACCGTCTGACCCGAGAAGCTCTGCACGCGGACGGTCACGATTCCGGTGTAGACTCCACTGTCGGGTGCCTCGACGTCGCGATACCTGTAGTCGGCAGGCGGAACTGCCACGTCGGCGAGTTCCAAGCGGTAGCGGCCAGGGCCGGAGAGGCGGCGTTCGACGGGACCGGTGTCCAGGTCGAGCGCGGGCACGTCGAGGTCGTAGTAGAGTTCCGGGCTCCCGGACACGTTCGAGACGTCGACGACCAGGGGTGGCGAGCGCAGGTACGAGGCGTCGGTCCCGAACCGACCGGGGTCGTCGCGCAACACGTGGTCCGTCGGGCCCTCGCCCGAGTCGAGCCACGTCGGTGCGAGGACGTCGACCTCGGCGGTCCCGTCGCCAAGCGCGGTCGGCGTCGCCCAGGACGGCCCGAGGACGACGAGTGCCAGGAGGATCAACGCGGCCGCGACGACCGACGAGTCCGCGCCATCCAGCATTGTCAATACGGGGTCGGCGGGGCACCAAAAGGGAACCGGTGGTGTCGCGACGCGACCTACAGCTGAATGCCGTCCTCGGCCTCGACGGCCGCGATCAGGTCGGCGATGGAGTCGTTCGGCCCGAGGTCCGAGGAGTCGAGCAACTGCTTGAGGCTCCGCGGTGGGTAGCGGATCGGCACGTTCGACTCGAGAAGGAGGATGCCGAGGACCTCCTCGACGGGCGTGTCGGCGTCTATCTGCTGGGCGTACCAGAGGACGAGGCTCTCGAAGACGGTGACGACGTCGTTCGAGACGAGGCGGCGCTGGGCGACCGACCCGTCGAAGGTCGCCGTCACGTCGAACCCGTACCGGGAGGAGACGCCCTCGACGTCGTCGGCGAGCCAGTCGTGCACCGCGTCGCTGTCGAGCGCTGGTGCCTCGGGTTCGGGCGGCGACGACGGCTCGGGCGCCGGCGCGGCGTCCACGCCCACCGGGTCGTCCGCCGGGCGCTCGTTGGGGGAGACGACGAACCGACCCTCGTCGATCTGGGTCACGTGCTCGTCCTGGGCGATGTCGAGCTCCTCGGGCGCCAGGATGGGCCCCTCCTCGAGCTCGGCCTCCGATGGGTCGTCGTCCCGCGCGGGCATACGTCAGGCTCCAACGCGGACACGTAAAAGCATATCTCCGGTCACCACGCGGTCGCCCGGTGGTCACTGCGACCGGTGCGGCCGCTGGGCGACGAAATAAAACGAAGAAGGTGAGGTGGACCGGTTACAGTGCGACCGCACTCACGCCCGACAGCGACTGCGGGGCGGAGATGCGGATGACCGAGGTGGAGCCCTGCTGGGTGGTGAGGCGCAGTTCGACCTCCTCGCCCTCGCCGAGCGGCTCGCTGAACTCGCCGCTGTAGTCGCTACCCAGGTCGAACCGGATGATGAACCGGTCGTCCGGGTCGTTCAGCACCGGGTAGGACGTGTCGGCGTCCTTGAACGCGGACGTGGTGAAGTTCGACTCACTGCTTCCAGCGGCGCTCTCCTCGAGGATGTTGAACGTCCCCTGTGGACCGACCCACTGGGCGGTGACGTTCTCCAAGTTGATGTCTTGCGCGCCGGGCGACTTGGACACCGTGACGTTGACCGTCTCGATGCCGGAACCGGTGATGTCGTCACCGGTGATGGCGACCGCCTGGATGCGGTCCGTGACCTGGCTGGTACTCTCTTCGCCGGTCTGTTCTGACTGACTCTGCAAGAAGCCGGCCGTGTTGATCAGGACGCCGGCGGCGATCGCAGCCACCAGGACCATCGCGATGAACACGATGAGCGTCCCGATCCCGACCTGGCCTCGATCGTCGGTTTCGGGGTGGTTCGCTTCCATAGTTTACCTCGCCTGGGCAGGGATCTGCCGCAGACTTACTCGGAAGGTGCAAGTCACACCTCTTAAGGGTAACCCGCAAATTATCGGGCGTGAAAACGGTGTGACGTCGGTTGCGAGTCGGTGTTCAGATGGTGATAACCGGCGTTTTCGGACGTGATATCGACAGACGGGGCCGGGGTCGCCGCGTCCGCCGCCACGAGCGGGAGGGCGGGGTAGCCGCCTCGGCCGAGGTGGGCCACCGGCGACCAGTCCGACGCCACCAGTAGACGACACGTGCGCGGGCATGCCTGGACAGCAGGTGCGGCTCCGTCCGCTGGTCAGTGCGGGGGCTCGGCTCGTGGCGTCGTGAAAACGGGACCGTGGGGGTCGGAGCAGTCGTCACTCGTAGGTGACGAGGCTGTACATGACGAAGATGAATCCGAAGGTGGTCAGGCCGCTGTTGACGAGCAGCAGCGACCGAACGCCCTCGAAGTTCGTCAGGAAGGCGCTGATCATCGTCGCCGCCGCACCGGCGACGGCCAGCGAGAACCCGAGCGAGAGGTGCATCATCGCCCGGCGAGACGTCTGAACGTACGCCCGCATGCCCATTCCGACCATCACCAGACCCGCGACTACGAAGACGAGTGTGGACAGCGCGTAGAGCGATTCGACGATTCCTGGGGGCACTACGTCGAGACTACCCAACAACGGCTATTAAATCCACCTTCGAAAATATCTCTCGTGATAATTAACGGTGACGGCCGTGAGAACGAGGGTCTCGACCCTGAAAATCGAGCCTCACGCGCGTGCAATCGGTATATGTCTGTGCCTAATCGGGTAGCAGCCGACCGGAGTGTGGGCCGGCGACTGACGAGGTGGCGCGAGTCGGTCGGAACTGGCGGGCGAGGATCGATCGTCGCACTGCTCACGGATATGAGGCCGGTCAGCTCTCGGAGAGCGTCCGCCAGGCCTCGTCGAGCGTGTTCGTGACCTCGGAGCGCTCCTCGACGGTTACCGAGAGGGATTCCTCGAACTGCACCCGGACCTCCTCGACGTTCCGGCGGTAGACCTTGATCCGGCGGCGGTCGTCCGACAGGATGTTGTCGTGGAGTTCGAGCAAGTCGTGCTCGGTGAGCTCGTCGATGCGCCGGTAACACGTGGCTATCGGGATCCCCAGCTCGTCGCTCAGCTCCTGGGCGGAGCGCGGTTCGTCCGTGGCGTCCAGGATGGCCGCGCTGTATTTGTTCCCCAGAGTCTGCAGCAGATCCGCACTTGCCATCGGTATTATCAGATTATGAAGTACTGCGTTCATAAAGGTATCGCGCGTTGAAACAGCGTGAAAACACCCGATAATCGGGTTCAATCCTGTATACTCACTATCGATAACTGGTTGTCGCCGAATCGCGCAGAAGGAGCGGTCTACCGGACGTTCGCTGGTCGGGTGCCCTCAGATCGGCGAGTCCTGCTCGCTCATCATGGAGAAGGCGCTGGCGTTCTGGTGGACCGTGATGCCTCCCTCGGAGATCTCCATGGGGAAGATGTCGGTGTCGATGTTCTGCTTTCGCATCTTCGCCACCCAGAGGTAGCGGTTGACCCCGGAGTCAGTGGGGGTCTGGAGGAGGTAGATGTTTCCGTCGGTGAGGAAGTTCTCGAGGCCGATGTCGGTCTCGGGGAAGACGGTGCCCTGCTCGTTGATGAGGAGCGTCGTCAGGCCGTTGTCCCGGAGGATGTCGGTGAACTTCAGGAGGTAGGTCCGCTGCTCCCGCTCGTCGTCGAAGAACAGCTGGAACATCGTCAGCGAGTCGAGGACGAGGCGCTCGTAGTCCTGGTCGTCGAGGTCGTCGAGCAGCAGTTCCAGCGAGGAACTGAAGTCGTTCTCGCGCAGGAGCACCTGTTTGTCGTAGACCTTGATGTGCCCCTCGTCGACGTACTCCGCCCACCGGTCGAAGCCGATAGACTCGGCGGCCTGCCTGAGGTCCGCCTCGTTCTCCTCGAAGGACAGGTAGATGCCGTTCTCGTCGAACTGGTCGACGCCGTTGTAGATGTACTGCAGTCCCAGGAGGCTCTTCCCGGCCCCGGGGTTGCCACTGACGAGCGTCGTCGAGTTGCGCACGATGCCACCGTTGAGAATGTCGTCGAGACCGTCGATGCCGGTTTTCGTTAACTCAATCATAACTCTCCCGACCGGATTTAAGTGGGCTATCCTGCGTCGTGGGAGTACAAAAGGTTTGTTCCTCTATCGGCGTGCCGGGTGGCGGTCGGTCGCGTCGACGGCCGTCAGCCGGCCGGCTCGGCTCAGGAGTGGACCGCGCGCGGATCGACCCAGATGACGAACTCGCCCTCCTCGCGCTTGACGACGCCGCGGATCGCCTCGTCGCCCTCGGCCGGCGACGTGTCGACGTCCGCTTCGTCGACGCGGACGACGTGGAACACCTCGTCGACCAGCCAGCCGGCAGCACCCTGGTCCGCGACGATGCCGGGGTCGAAGACGATGATGCGCTGCTCGTCCCCGTCCTCGCCGATGCCGAAGACGACCTTCGGATCGACGATGGAGGTCGTGCGCCCGCGAAGGTCCATGACCCCGCGAACGTGACGCGGCGAGTTCGGGACCGAAGTGAGGTCGCCGACGTCGACGATCTCCGTGACGGTGTCGATGTTCACGCAGTACGTCTCGTCGCCCAGCTCGAATTCGAGTACTTGATCGTTCGTGGCCGACATGTGGATCCTCCGGAGTGGGTGGGAGCCACCCGTCCGTTCTACCTCCGAGGAGCCAGTTCTGACCCATAAAGCTGCCCTCCCTGCTATCAGATTTGAGGACGGCGGCGGAGCGTTTATTGTGAGCCTACCCAGACGAAGGGACGAGAAAATGGCCTCACTCGCGAACGGGGACGAACCGGTGTCGGTGTACGATCGGAGGCGGTGACCCGTGAGCGGGCCGCGGGCGGTCGTCGCCGACGACTCACACTTCATGCGCAGCGTCATCTCGAACATCCTCACCGAGGGTGGCATCGAGGTGGTCGGCCAGGCGAGAAACGGTGCCGAGGCCGTCGAGCTGGTCGAGCAGGAGTCGCCCGACGTCGTGACCATGGACGTCGAGATGCCGAAGCTGAACGGCATCGAGGCGACGGAACAGATCATGGAGCGGTGTCCCACGGCCGTCCTCATGCTCTCCGCGCACACGGAGGAGGACGCAGACGTCACCTTCGAGGCGCTCGACAAGGGCGCCGTCGACTTCGTCACCAAGCCGGGCGGCGAGGTGTCGATGGAGATGTCCCGCCTCGAGGACCACCTCGTCGAGATGGTCGAGTCCGTCGCAGCGGCGAGCGGCGTCGAGACCCGCGAGGAATCGTCGTCGGCCTCGTCGACCGCACCCACCGGCCAGGGGTCGACCCCCAGCGAGGACCAGACCATCGTCATCGGCTCGTCGACGGGCGGTCCGAAGATGGTCGAGCGGGTCCTCTCCGAACTGCCACGGGAGGCCGACTACCGCGTCCTGATCGTCCAGCACATGCCGGCCGGCTTCACGAATCGGTTCGCGGAGCGTATCGACGACCGTAGCGACTACGACGTGCGCGAGGCGACCGACGACGAGTGGATCGAGGGCGGCGAGGCGCTGGTGGCGCCCGGCGACAACCACCTCCTCGTCTCGGACTACCGTGACGGCCGGCTCCACGTGACCCTCACGGACGACCCGCCGGTCAACAGCGTACGACCGGCCGTCGACATGACCATGGGCAGGGCGGCGGAAGTCGTCGACGACCCCCTGACCGGCGTGGTCCTCACCGGGATGGGCCAGGACGGCGCGGCCGGCATCACGTCGATCAAGTCCGTCGGCGGTCGGACCATCGCGCAGGACGAGGCCACGTCGGCGGTCTTCGGGATGCCCAAGCGGGCCATCGAGACCGGCCACGTCGACGAGGTATTGCCGATCGAAGACGTCGCGGCGGGGATCCTCTCCCCAACTGCAGAGGTGACCGAATCATGAACGACCAGTACTTGGACGCGTTCGTCCGCGAGAGCGAAGAGGAGATCACGAAGCTGAACAACTCGCTGCTGGCCCTGGAGACGGATCCCGGGGACGAGGCGGCCATGGACCAGATCTTCCGGACGGCCCACACCCTCAAGGGCAACTTCGGCGCGATGGGGTTCGACGACGCCGCCGACCTCGCCCACGCGATCGAGGACCTGCTCGACGAGATGCGACAGGGCGGCATGGCCGTCACCCCCGAGGTGATGGACCTGATCTTCGCGGGCGTCGACCAGATCGAGGCCATCGTCCACGAGATCGAAGACCAGGGAGAGTCGAGCGTCGAGACCGGGACGACGGTCGATCAGTTGCGGACCGTCCTGGAGGAGGGCGCCGGGGGTGCCCCGGCGGCGAGCGACGGTGGAGAGGCTGCGGCCGTCCCCGCCGAGGACGAGACGGGCGACGCGACCGCGTCGGTGGCGGACGTCGACGTCGACCCGGGCGACGTCTCGGGGACGCTCGTGCGCGCGGAGATCGACGTCGGCGACACGGACATGGCCGGCGTCGACGCGATGCTCGCCATGGAGTCCATCGAGGAGGCTTTCGCCGTCCTCGCGACCCAGCCCGACCGGGCAGCCATCGAGGACGGCGAGTACGAGGACACCTTCGCGATGTTCCTCGACGCCGAGGACCTCGGCCGCGTCGACGCTGAACTCGACTCCGTGGGGAAGGTCGCGGCGGCGGACGTGACGGACGTCTCCGACGCCGTCGGAGACGACTCGCCGGCCGGCGACGGCGATGACGAGGGCGACCACTCCGTCGACGAGATCAAGTCGGTCAGAGTCGACGTCGACCAGCTCGACGACCTCCACGGGCTCGTCGAGCAGCTCGTGACCAGCCGGATCAAGCTGCGCCGATCCGTCGAAAAACAGGACCTCGACGCCGCCGGCGAGACGCTCTCGGAGCTGGACAAGATCACGGCCAACCTCCAGAACACGGTCATGGACATGCGGCTGATCCCCCTGAAGAAGGTCGTGGGCAAGTTCCCCCGGATGGTCCGGGACCTCGCCCGCGAACTCGACAAGGAGGTCGCCTTCGAGATCGAGGGCGAGGACATCGAACTCGATCGGACGATCCTCACCGAGATCAGCGACCCCCTGATGCACATCATTCGGAACTCGCTGGACCACGGGATCGAGTCTCCCGAGGAGCGCGAGGCCGCCGGCAAGCCACGTCAGGGAACCGTGACCCTGCGGGCGTCCCGCGAGCGCGACCACGTCATCATCGAGGTCGAGGACGACGGCGCCGGCCTCGAGGTCGAGCACATCGCGGAGCAGGCCGCCGAGCAGGGCGTCCGCTCGGCCGACGAACTCGAGGCGATGGACGACTCCGCGATCTACGACCTGATCTTCCACCCCGGCTTCTCGACGGCCGCGGAGGTCACCGACGTCTCCGGGCGGGGCGTCGGGATGGACGTCGTCCACGACACGGTGACGCAGCTTGACGGCTCGGTCAGCGTCGACTCGACGCCCGGCGAGGGGACGACCGTCAGTCTTCGCCTGCCCGTGACGATGGCCATCGTCAAGGTGCTGTTCGTCCAGGTCGGGGGCGAGGAGTACGGCGTCCCGATCAAGAACGTGGACGAGATCACCCGCTCGAAGGACGTCAAGGTCGTCAACGGCCGCGAGGTCATCAAGCACAACGACGAGATCTACCCCGTCGTCGAACTCGCGGAGACCTTCGACGTCCCCGGCGAGACGAAGACCAACGGCGACGGCATGCTCGTGCGCATCCGCGAGTCCGAGCGCCAGGTCGCCCTCCGGTGTGACGCCGTCAACGCCCAGGAGGAGGTCGTCGTCAAGCCCCTGGAGGGCATCCTCAGCGGCACGCCCGGCCTCTCCGGGACCGCCGTCCTCGGGGACGGCAACATCGTCCACATCCTCGACGTGGTGACGTTATGAGCGGCCAGACGGACCGCGGGTTCGGCAAACTGCTCTCCTACATCGAGGCGAACATGGAGTTCGAGACCGGCTTCTACAACGACGCCTACCTCGACCGGCGGATCACCGCGCGGATGCGTCGCGTCGACGTCGACTCCTACCGCACGTACCAGCGACTGCTCGATCGAGACGACGACGAGCGCGAGGCGCTGCTGGACTCCCTGTCGATCAACGTCACCGGGTTCTTCCGCAACCCCGACGCCTGGGAGTCCCTGGCTGACGTCCTCGCCACGCTGACCGACGAGCAGCGCCACGTCCGCATCTGGAGTGCGCCCTGTGCCGACGGCCGCGAGCCCTACTCGCTGGCGATGCTGGCGATGGACGACGACGACGTCGCCCACCAGCGCGTCGAGATCCTGGGCACCGACATCAACCCCGACATCCTCGAGGCCGCCCGCGAGGGACGCTACCGGACCTCCCAGACGACGGACATCGAGGAGGAACTCGCGCCGCTGTCGAACTACCGGCGGTACATCGAGCGCCACGACGACACCTTCTCCGTCAGGGACGTCGTCAAGGACATGGTCTCCTTCGAGCGCCACGACCTGATCAGGGGCGATCCCAAGGCAGACTTCGACCTCGTGTGCTGTCGCAACCTCCTGATCTACATCGACGCCGAGTACAAGGAACCCATCTTCGAGACCATCCGCCAGTCCCTCCGCGAGGGCGGGTACCTCATGATCGGCATGACCGAGACGCTCCCGGCGGCCTCCCGGGAGTACTTCGAACCGGAAGCCAAACGACAGCGCATCTACCGACGGACGTAATGTCACTCTACCAGTACGAACGCGAGGGCGACGCCCAATCCCTGATCGGGGTGCTCGACCGCTCGGAGAACGAGGAGATACGCAAGCGGGCGGCGGAGGCCCTGGGCCAGCTCGAGGACCACGACGACCGGCGCGACATCGTCAGCGCCCTCGTCGACGCGGCCGAGACAGACGAGTCGGCCGTGGCGTCGGCGGCCATCGACGCCCTCGACGAACTCGGCGGCGACGCCATCGAGACGCTCATCGCGAGCATGGCCGACGTGGACTTCGACGACGGCGCGGCCGACTGGGCGCGCGCGAAGGCGTTCACCCAGGCGCTCTCCGCGGAGGTCCCCGAACTCCGGATGGCCGCCGCGAACGCACTGGGCGACGTCGGCGACGCCGACAGCGTCCCGCACCTGACGAAGCGCTTCGAGGACCCGGACCCCCGCGTCCGGGCCCGTGCGGCACGGGCCTGTGGTCTCATCGGTGACGCGCGCGCGACCGACGCCCTGACGGGACTCCTCTCGGATCCGAAGGCCGGGGTCCGTCGCGAGGCCGCGGAGTCGCTGGGCCGCATCGGCAATCGGCAGGCCCTCCAGGCGCTGCTCGCCCTCTACGACGACGACAGCGAAATCGTCCGTCGAATCGCGGTCTCCGGGTTCGGCAAGTTCGACACCGACCGGCCCGTCGAGGCGCTCGTCGAGGCGCTCGGGGACCCCTCGCCCGCCGTCCGGCGGACCGCCGTCTACGCACTCATCGAACTCCTGGCGAACGTGCCGACCGAGCAGAGCCACGAGATCAGGGAGACCGTCGTCGCAGAGCTGTCGGCCGGCGACGGCACGGTGGTCGAGCCGCTCGTCGAACTGCTGGAGGAGAGCACCCAGGTCGCCCAGCGGCGCAACACCGCCTGGCTGCTCGGGCGCGTCGTCGACGACCCCGACCGGGCCGTCGTCGACGCGCTGATCGACGCCCTG
>Ga0207718_100168_pt1 | contig 77968 bp, 68 predicted proteins | sample A23M2SouthBayCA_FD_187749 | JGI IMG/M metagenome (GOLD analysis project Ga0207718, IMG submission 187749) | Aerobic enrichment media microbial communities from Eden Landing Ponds, California, USA - A23 M2 (SPAdes) | ecosystem: Environmental > Aquatic > Marine > Unclassified | place: Emeryville...
CCGCCTTGTGACTCTTTATTTTGCAAGGCAGCGCTACCAATGAAACTGGCGATGATCGGCTTCGGGCAGGCCGGCGGGAAGGTCGTCGACAAATTCCTCGAATACGACGAGGCAACGGGGAGCGGGATCGTCCGCTCCGCGGTCGCGGTCAACACGGCGAAAGCGGACCTGCTCGGGCTAGAACGGATACCCAAGAAGAATCGCGTGCTCATCGGCCAGGCCCGGGTGAAGGGCCACGGCGTGGGCGCGGACAACGAGCTCGGCGCGGAGATCGCCGAGGAAGACATCGACGAGGTCCAGGGCGCGATAGACAACATCCCGGTCCACGAGATCGACGCGTTCCTGATCGTCGCGGGACTGGGCGGCGGGACCGGCTCGGGGGGGTCGCCCGTGCTCGCGAAACACCTCAAGCGCATCTACACCGAACCGGTGTACGGCCTGGGCATCCTGCCCGGTTCGGACGAGGGTGGCATCTACACCCTCAACGCCGCACGTTCCTTCCAGACGTTCGTGCGCGAGGTAGACAACCTGCTGGTGTTCGACAACGACGCCTGGCGACAGTCGGGCGAGTCGATGGAGAGTGGCTACGCGGAGATCAACGACGAGATCGTCCGCCGCTTCGGCGTCCTCTTCGGCGCCGGCGAGGTCGAATCCGGCGACGCGGTCGCCGAGTCGGTCGTGGACTCCTCGGAGATCATCAACACGCTCGCCGGCGGGGGCGTCTCCACGGTCGGATACGCCGCCGAGGGCGTCGAACCCACCAACGACAGCGGGTTGCTCTCGCGCTTTACCGGCGGCGACGACGACGGCATCGACGACGGCGGCATGGACGCTGCCAACACCACGAACCGGATCACGTCGCTCGTCCGGAAGGCGGCGCTCGGGCGGCTGACGCTGCCCTGTGAGATCGACGGTGCCGAGCGTGCACTGCTCGTGATGAGCGGTCCGCCCCAGCATCTCAACCGGAAAGGCATCGAACGCGGTCGCAAGTGGCTCGAAGAGCAGACCGGGAGCATGGAGGTCCGGGGCGGTGACTACCCCGTCACGGAGAACAACGTCGCCGCCTCCATCCTGCTGTCGGGCGTCCACAACGTCCCACGGATCAAAGAGCTCCAGCAGGTCGCCATCGAGGCCCAGGACAACATCGACGACATCCGCCAGCAAAGCGAAGCGCAATTAGAGGAGTTGGTTGAAGATGATCAAGATGAGCTGGATCCGCTCTTCTAAGGGCGCGACACTGGTGGCACTGCTCGCACTCCTGCTCGCCGTGGCCGGGCCAGCGGGAGCGCTGACGGTAACTGACGAGACCGACTTCCAGGAGTCCAGAGTCGGCGAGACGGTCTCGACGACGGTCGTCATCGACGACCCGTTCACCGAGAACGAACAGTGGACGCTCCGGGGAGTCACCGAACTCGAGAACGTCAGCTGGACCGTGTCGGTCCTCGACCAGGGCAACCAGCTCAACCAGACCGTCTACGGTGAACAGACGTTCGAACAGGAGCTCGCACTCGACAACGGTGGCGACCAGATCGAGCTCGAGCTCACCGGCACCACGCCGGCGGTCGAGAACTACACCTACGACCCGCCCCAGAGCTACGTGCTCTGGGAACTGGTCTCGATCACGGGCAGTAGCGAGTCGACGCTGAACGCGACATCGGTCCACCACTACACGAACGACAGCGACGACGCGCGCAACGACATCGACGACGCCGTGGCGGCGATCAACGAGTCCGGTGGCAACGCCGAAGCCCAGGACACGCTGAACAGCTCCATCTCGTCGTACGACAACGGCAACTTCCAGAACGCTCGCGACCTGGCGAGTGACGCCCAGAACCAGGCCGAGTCGGCCCAGCAGTCCCAGCAGCAGACCCAGACGCTGATCTACGCCGCGGTCGCGGTCGTCGTGCTCGCGCTCGTCGGCGGCGGCATCTACTACTGGCGGTCCAACCAGGGACCGGAGTCGAAGCTCCAGTAGATGCGCGTCGTCGTGCCGTTCAGCGTCGACCGACCGAAAACGCGACTTTCTCCCGTTCTCGATACTGCAGAGCGCGCGGCGTTCGCCCGCGCCATGCTGGAGGACGTCCTCGACGCACTCGCGAGTGGCGACCACGACCCCACCGTCGTCGCCACCGCGCCCGTCGACTGTGACGCCCCCGTCGAAGTCGACGACCGCCCGCTCACCGACGCGGTCAACGACCGGCTTCCTGGCGGGGGCGACGGCGAGAACGGAGACACTGCCGCCGATCCCGTCGCGGTCGTCATGGCCGACCTCGCGCTCGCGACGCCCCGGGCACTGCATCGACTGTTCGCCCCCGACGCGGACGTGGTGTTCGCACCGGGGCGGGGCGGCGGTACCAACGCCCTCGTGGTTCGGGACCCCGCGTTCCGGGTGGACTATCACGGTGCCTCGATACGCGACCACCGGGCGATCGCCCGTGACGTCGGTGCCGAGACGGCGACGGTCGACTCCTTCCGGCTGGCGACGGACGTCGACGAACCCGACGACCTGGTCGAAGTCCTCCTCCACACCGAGGGGCGGGCGGCCGCCTGGCTGCGCGAGGCCGGGTTCGCGGTGACGGCGGCCGACGGGCGCGTCGAAGCGACCCGATGAAGGGAACCTAGAGGGATTCGGGGGAAAATTCGGACAACCGTTTTGTTCGTCTCTGTCGAACGTTCGAACGCACGGGCTAGCCCGTGCAGACGGCTCGCGCCGCGCACCTGAACCGTGCCAAGCTGACGCCGCTTCCGTCCTCGACTCGACGTCTCCGTGACGGCGAGTCCACTCCGTCCCCCCTCTGGACGCCGCCACACTCCCCCGGGAGCGCCCGCTTCGGTCCCTCGTCACCGACGACCACGCTGATTCGCCGCGAGCGTCACTCCTTTGCCGGTCGAACGCGGACGACCGACCGTGATACCAGGCGCGGCGGCGTACGACGTCGACCTGACTGTCAGCGACGCCGCAATCGAGGACCTCCTCGCCGTCGAACCGGCCGACGTCGACCCCGCCGCGGAGTTGACCTTCGCGCGCAACGTCTTCGTCCCGCTTACCACCGCCTGTCGGTACACCTGTACGTACTGCACCTACTACGACCCGCCCGGTCAGGCGTCGCTCATGTCCCCCGACGCAGTCAGAGAACTCGTCGCGATGGGCGCCGACGCCGGCTGTACCGAGGCCCTGTTCACCTTCGGTGACGACCCCGACGACCGCTACACCGAGATCCACGACCAGCTCGCCGAGTGGGGCCACGACTCTATCCACGAGTACCTGCGGGAAGTCTGTGAGATCGCCCTCGACGAGGGACTCCTCCCTCACTCCAACCCCGGTGACCAGACCCGCGAGCAGATGGACCTCGTCGCCGACGTCAACGCGAGCATGGGCGTCATGCTCGAAACCACCGCCGACGTGCAGGCTCACGGTGGCCCCCGTGCCAAGTCGCCGGGCCAGCGCCTCCACACGATCCGGACGGCGGGCGAACTGGGCGTCCCCTTCACCACGGGTATCCTCGTGGGTATCGGCGACGAACCCGAAGACCGTGCCGAGAGCCTGCTGGCCATCCGCGAGTTACACGAGCGCTACGGCCACGTCCAGGAAGTGATCGTCCAGCCGGTCAAAGAAAACGAGCGCTGGCAGTCCGGGACGCCCGACACCCACACCCTGCGCCACGCCGTCGCGATGGCCCGCGCCGCCCTCCCCGAGGAGGTGTCGGTGCAGGTCCCGCCGAACCTCACCGACGTGCGCGAGGTGATCGACTGCGGCGTCGACGACCTCGGCGGGGTGTCGCCGGTCACCGACGACCACATCAACCCCGACTACGCCTGGCCCGCCCTGCAGGAGTTGCGTAACGTCGCCGACTACGCGGGCGTCCCACTGCGCGAGCGATTGCCGGTCTACGAGCGGTTCCTCTCGGCGGACTTGCGGGCGACCGCGGTCGAACCGGCACCCGCGCCCCGGGAGGCCGAGCGCTGGGTCTCCGAACGGATCGAGTCGGCCATCGACGCCCCCGACGCGGCCGGCGAGCGCTATCGGACGGTGCTCGCTGGCGGCGCGGCGGACTGACCGTCGTCTCCCGCCGACGGTACCGAGCGGTCGCCAGCCGCCGGTCACCGCCCACCGGCCGATTCCGTTTCGCGTTCCCGTTCTCGCGGCCCGTCAGCCGTTCGAGTCGACGTATCACCGTTCGCCGACTGCGACGGAACGGTCTGGCCCGCTGCCGTCGGTCCGGCCGTCGACTCGTCCCCCGATTGCAGTTCGAGCGTCACTGGGCGAGCGATCCGCCGTGCGAAGTCGACGAGCGCGTTCCGGGCCCCGGCGAGGCCTCTGTCGTCCGTGGCGCCGTCGAGGCGGAACTCGCTCCCCTCCTGGACGACCACGCGCCGCTCCCGGAGCCGGTCGAGCGCTGTCTCGACGGTGTGGTCGTCGGCCTCCAGCGCGTCGAACAGTTCTCGACGAGTGTGGGGTCGCTCGTCGAGCGTCTCGTGGATCTGCCGGCCGACGTAGTCGCGGTAGACCTCGCGGCCGGTCGGTTCGTCCTCGGTGAGTCCCTCGTGGCGCACCGTCTGGACCGCGTCGAGGAGGAACCAGGCGCCAATCAGGAGAAACGTCACAGAGAACCAGACGGGTCCTTCGCCGAGACCGAGCAGGGCAGCGCTCCCGACGACTGCGACCGCGCCAGCCCACGCGCTCGTCACCGACTGACGGACGTCGTAGACGTCGCGAACGACGTCGGCAGCGCCGGTGACCAGCGACAGGACCGCCGTGACGGCCAGCTGTGGGACCGACGCGTCGACGACGAGCCGCAGTATCGCTACCGCGACGAGGAAGTAGACGACCGCTCGGAGCGTCAGTCGCTCGCGGACGGCCTCCTGAAGGGTGGAGGAGGTGGGCATACGCGAGCGGTCGGTCACCTGTCACCTAATGGCTGGCGTTCTCCGTTTCGTGCGCTCGCTGGCTCAGGGCGCAACTGGTGACTCGTCACTGTGGTCGTGAGCGAGCGGCGTCACGACGAGGTCGTCGTACGGGAACACGGGTCGTTTCGCCCGTCCAACCTCCTCGAAACGGACGACACCGAGAGCTTCGAGCGTCGTCAGTTCCTCGTGGACGTTCTTCACGTCTCGACCGACGAACCGCGCTGTTTCGCGGATACTCTCCGGAGCCTCGTCCCTGATGACGCGGATGAGCGTGTACGTGCGCTCGTTGAACACCTCCGTGAGTCGGGATTCGTTCGGAAAGCGAACGGTCGCCGGTTCGTCGATGGACTCCCCGTCGTCGAGTCGCCGAATCGCCTCCAGTCCTGCGACGTAGGGATCCGGGTCGTCGTCGACGGTGACCAGGAGCACGTTGGTATCGTCAGTCATGATTCGTCAGTGGGCTCGGGTGGACCGAATCTGGGTTTCGGTATCTCGTCCCAGAACCGTTCGTAGAGTTCCTCGATCCCCGGGAACTCGACGGTCTCTGGGTTCGGATCGGGCGCGACGTGGCGTTCGTGACCTTTCGTCTCTTCGTGGGCGTTGTCGTATCGTCTGATCGTTCCGTCGTCCAGCGTCTCGGGGCCGGCGGTGAGCGACCCGTAGTGGAACGTGTACCGCCACCCGGACGGATACGCCTCGTCGTCGGTCCGGCGGACCGACACGCGGACCACGGTCCCGTCCTCGTACACTGTCGCGTCGTCGTACCCGTCGAGGTCGTCGGCTGCCGGCACCATCCGATACTACGTTGGTTGCAGAGCCAACAACAAAACGGTGTTGACCATGCAGATAGCGGAGATCACCCCCGCGAGGGAGCGCCGGTGCTCGGATGGCGGGTCTCACTCCACGAGCGGTGTCCCGTCCGCTCGCGGCCCGAGTTCAGGACCGTGGGGTGTGTCGTCGGGGTCGATGCGGCGGCGCTGTCGGTAGTCCGTCGAGCGCTCGACCGGAACGCGACCGATCGCCTCGATCATCTCGACGTACTCCGAAAAGGAGCGGTACTGGCCGAACTCGCCGCCGGCGCGTTTGGTGATCTCCTCACTGAGGATAGTGCCCATGAAGTCGTCGGCGCCACAGGAGAGCATCTTCAGGCCCTGCTCGTCGCCGTACTTCACCCAGGAGGACTGGATGTGCTCGACGTTGTCCAGAAAGAGTCGCGAGACGGCGATCATGAGTTCGTCCTCGTCGGTCGTCGCGCCGGCGTCGACCATCCCGCGCTCGTGGAGGGGGGTGTTCTGGTGGACGAACGAGAGGGGGACGAACTCCGTGATGGCCCCGGCGCGGTCCTGCAGTTCCCGGACTCGCGCGAGATGTTCGACTCTGTGGGTCTCGTTCTCGACGTGACCGTACATGATCGTCGCCGTCGTGTCGAGGCCGACGGTCGCGGCCGCCTCCATGGCTTCGAGCCACTCGTCGGTGCCGATCTTGCCGGGGCAGATGACGTCGCGGACCTCGTCGACGAGGATCTCCGCCGCGGTCCCCGGAACGGAATCCAGCCCCGCGTCCTGCAGGCGCGAGAAGACCTCCTCGTAGGACCAGTCGGTACCGCGGCGGCCGTGATAGGCCTCCTCGGGCGTCATCGAGTGGACGTGGACGCCACCCACGTCCATCGCGCGGATCTGCTCGCAGTAGGTGGCGGGGTCCGTCTCGTACGCCGCCGGCGGTCGGTAGTTCAGGTCACCCCGAGTACTCGATTCGAGGATCTCGCGGTGTTCGGCGTCGAGTGCGAACGCCGGGTGGAGTCCGGAGACGGAGGTGACCTCGTAGATACCCCGGTCCAGCGCGCTCTCGACGATCTGGCGAGACTGGGCCGGCGTCTTCGTGAACCCGTCGTGGGGTTCGTCGTTTTCTTTCCGGAACTGCTCGGAGCGGTCCTTGAAGTTACAGAACAGACAGCCGGTGTTGCAGGCCGTCGTCACGTTGTTGTTGAGGTTGGCGACGAACGTCACCTCGTCGCCGACGACCTCGGCGCGCCGGCGGTCGGCGGCTTCGAGGACGAGTTCCTTGCGCTCGCGGTCGATACCGGGACGGTCGGTCCCCGTCGTGAGGAGTTCGATCCCGTCCTCGACGTCTAATCGGTCGCCGTCGCGGGCCTTCGCCAGCGCGTTCTCGAACGACTGGTCGGTCTCGGGCCGGTGGTCGAACCCGAACTCACCCCGGGGGACGTTCGTCCCGGGCTCGGCCGCGTCGGACATGCACACACCTTGACGAGCCACGACAAAAGGGTAGCGGGTTCCGGCCGGACTGGCGGGCGGTCGGCGGTAGCGGCCGGGTTTGCCGAGAGCGAGGACAGCAGCGGACAGACGGACCCAGCCGTCGGCAGGACCTAGACGCGGCCGTTCGGGAGGTAGTCGACGACGGTCGTCAGCGTCTCGAGGACGACCCAGACGACGAAGACGACGTAGGCGACCAGGAGGGCGGCGGCCTCGGGCCGAGAGAGGTGGAGGTCGGTCCGGAGGAAGGTAAAGAGGATGATCGTCGCGAGCGTCAGGACGGCGAACATCGGGACGGCCATCGCGAAGTCGAAGGTCGCGCCACCGAGGATGAGGACGCCGACGGGAATGGCGACGAGGAGGTCGAACGTGTTCGAACCGAGGACGTTCCCCAGCGAGGCGACGCCGCGGTCGTCGCGAGCGGCACGGACGCTCACCAGCGCGTCGGGGAGACTCGTCGCCGCGGCGGCGATGGTCACACCCATGACGAACTGGTCGATACCGAAGGCGATGCCCAGCGCCTCGACGGACGCGACGAGTTCGTGGACCGCGACCAGGATCAGGACCAGCCCGCCCAGCATGAATAGCCACTGTCGGCGAGCGTCGATGCCCTGGGCGCTCTCTGGGTCGGATTCGTGGTCGGCGGTGTCCTGGAACTGGATGAAGACGTACAGCCCGTACAGCCCCAGGGGGATGAGCGCCAGTTGCCAGGTGACGGTACCCGCGAGGTACTCGACGGAGTCGTCGGGGTAGTAGATCACGCCCATCGCGAACGTGATCACGAGCACCGAGACGGCGAGCATGTAAAACTGCGCTTCCTTGTAGACGAGCGCGCGACTCGACTCGATCTCGTCTTCGGTGGCGATCCCGGCCGCCGCCGGGATGACGAGGATGTTGAAGATCGCCGACCCGACGATCGCCCCGACACCGAGTCCGAGTTCACCCGTCACGATGGCCGCGAACACGACCGTCGCGAGTTCGGGGAAACTGGACCCGATCGCTGCCACGACCGACCCCTGGACGACCTGTGGGAGGCCGTAGTACTCCGAGAGTTGCTCGCTCGCACTCTCTAGCCAGCTACTCCCGGCCCAGATGACGCCGGTCGTGACGAGGATGATAGCGACGTCGAGCAGGTGTGAACCCGTTGCCATCGAGCGAGGGGTCACTCGCTGTACACAAAGCCGTTCCGGCCGTCAGAACGTGTGAGACGTACTCGAACTGATCCCACAATAGCGCCACCTCGCCGGGAGCCACTCCCGAGCGTGAGCGGCCCGGATCTCAAACCCTTTTGTCGCGGGCGGGGTAGGCCCGGCAATGACCTCGGTCAAAGAGTTCTGCGTGGAGCGGCCCGCCACCGCCGACGAACTCGGGCGCGGCGCGTTCGTCTTCACCGACGACTACTCCGTCTTCGACTGGGGGACGATGCCCGACGAGATCCCCGACAAGGGCGCGTCCCTCTGTACGATGGGCGCGTTCAACTTCGAACTGCTCGAAGCTGAAGGTGTCCCGACCCACTACCTGGGGGTCGTCGCCGACGGGGATGACGACACCGGTTCTGGCGACGCGAGCGAGGAAGTCAGCGACGCCGTCTGGCTCGACGACGCACTCGACGGCGGTGGCGCGCCCCGCGAGATGGTCATCGAACTCACGCAGGTTCCAGACCTGCCCTTCGAGGGCGCGGACGCGGCCGACCCGAGCGGCTACGACTACGAGGCCTACCACGACGCGGCCGGCGAGAACTACCTCGTGCCCCTGGAGATCGTCTTCCGGAATCGTGTCCCTGTGGGGTCCTCGCTCCGGAAACGGACCGACCCGGCCGACCACGGACTCGGTCTCGACGAGTGGCCCGACGAGGCCGTCGACCTCGACGAGCCGGTCGTCGAGTTCTCCACGAAGTACGAGGAACAGGACCGCTATCTCTCCCGGGAAGAGGCCGACCGCATCGCCGGTCGCGCCGACGTCGACGCACTGGAATCGGTCGCCCGCGACGTCAACCGGGTCGTCACCGAGCGCGCCGCAGACGTCGGGTTCGTCCACGAGGACGGCAAGATCGAGTGTTGCTACTACGAGGGAGAGATCCGCGTCGCGGACGTCGTCGGCACCTTCGACGAGAACCGCTTCTCCTACGACGGTCAGCAGGTCTCCAAAGAAGTGATCCGCCAGTACCACAAGCGCACCCAGTCCGAGTGGGTCGAGGCCGTCTCGGCGGCCAAGGCCGAGGCCGACGAGCGCGGCGTTGCCGACTGGAAGTCACTGTGCACCCACGAACCCGAACCGCTCGACCCGTCAGTCGTCGCGGCCGCTCGCGACCTCTACTGTGCCGGGACGAACGCCTACGTCGGCCGCGACGCCTTCGAGGTCCCGGGGATCGAGGCGGCAGTCGAAGCCGTCCGCAACCTCTGAGGCCGTGACCGACGACCGCTTCGACGTTCCGGTGCGTGGCGTCGGCGTCGACGCCGAGACCCGCTGTACCCACTACGACACCGCCCTGGACGTGGTGGCGCTCCGCTTTCCCTGCTGTGAGACCTACTACCCCTGTTTTCGCTGTCACGAGGCCGTCACCGACCACGAACCGGCGCGGGTCCCTCGCGAGCAGTTCGACGAACCCGCGGTGCGCTGTGGCGTCTGCGAGACGACGCTGTCCGTCCGGGTGTATCTCGACTGTGAGGACAGTTGTCCGGCGTGTGGGGCGTCGTTCAATCCTGGCTGTCGGCGCCACCGCGACCGTTACTTCGCGGTCGAGCGGTGACGCGGCCGCCCGAGCCGGACGGACCTGCGGAAGGTTCAAGTACGATACCGGGACCATCCCCGCCGTGCGCTGACTATCGGCGCGGGGCGGACAGCGAGAGCGCGACACGACCGCCCCGCGAGCGGCGCGAAACGCCGGCGGCGGACTCGGTCACCGGGCGGACCCCGTCGAACCGCCGACAGTGTCGCCTGTTCGCCATTCGATACCTCGCAACTCGGCCGGCATGCGGCGTCGTTCAGGCGATATCGCGGCTCGTATCCACGGCGATGCGGTCGGTGAGCTCCACCCGGATCGAGTCGGTGAGCGCCCGGCCGCCGCGGAACTTCGGCACGAGGAGGTGGTTTTCGACGGTGTCACCGTCGGCGTCGGTGACGAGGTCGAACACGAGGTCGGCCGCGTAGGCAGTCCGGTGGCGCTGGTCGGGCGCGGCGTCGTGTTTGAGTCCATAGAGGACGGCGACGCCGTCGGTTCCCGCCAGTTGTGACCGGAGCGTCGAGAGGAACGTGCGGAACCGACCGGGGTCGGCACGCTCCAGTGGCCCCACGGGGTCGACGACCACGACGGCGCCCTCCGGGAGTCGTTCGACCTGCTGGACGGCGTCGACGACTGGGGCGTCGCTGTCGAGGGCGACCACCGCGACGTCCTCGCAGTCGCGATTGCCCTCGCGGAGAGCGTTGGTGACGGCTGTCGCACCCCGTTCGGCCGAGAGATAGAGGGTGTCCTGTCGGGCGGCGAACTCGTGGAGGAACAGCTCGGCCTGGCTCGCCGGGTCGGCCAGGAGCGCGACCATCGTCCCTGGCGGGATCCCGCCGCCGATCTCCCGGTCGATCGGCGCGATCCCGGTCGAATAGGGCTCGGTCATCGACTCACCTCCCGCCGGCAGTCCGGACGTTCGACGAGGTATCGACGACCGCCTCCCGGTCGGTCGGTCGACGGGGTCCGGACTCCGGAGCGGGGGTCGGTCGCGTCACTGTGCGCTCGGTCGGTCGCTCCCACACCACCCATGTGCAGGTCACGAGTCCGCAGAACCTTGGTTACGGGCCCTATACCCGGTTAGAAACGGTCGCTAGTCGCCGACTTCTGCTTCTGGCGAGTCCACATCGGCTGCGTCGCCGTCGGCACCGCTCTCGTCGTCACCATCGGCTTCGCCGTCGACGGCCTCGTGCTGGTCGGCGACGTACTCGCCGAGTCCGTCGACCGGCCGGTCGGGGTTGGCGCGGTCGAGCTCCTCGGGCGCGCCCAGTTGCGCGTCGGCCCCGTCCGGGTCACGGAGCCGTGTGCGTCCGCGGTGGACGCTGACCTCGTCGCTGAGGTGGAGGTCGATAGCCTCCAGGAGCGCCTCGGCCTCGAGGGGCTGACCGATCGCCTGGAGTTCTTCTTCGGTGGCGTCGTCGGGGACGTTGAACGCCCGCTGTGCGATGATGGGACCCTGGTCGAGGTCGGTCGTCACGTAGTGGGCAGTGACACCGGCGATGCGGACACCCTCCTCGATGGCCTGCATGTACGCCGACGCCCCCGGGAACGCGGGCAAGAGCGACGGGTGGACGTTGATGATCCGGCTCTCGTAGCGGAAGACGACGTCCGGGCTGAGGATACGCATGTACCGCGCGAGTACGACGAGGTCGGTGTCGTACTCGGCGAGGAGATCGAGCAGTTCGCCCTCGTCCGGGGTTCCCTTCTCGTCGCCGATATCGTGGAAGGGGACGTCGTACTTGCGGGCGAGCGGTTCCAGGTCGGAGTGGTTGCCGATCACGACCTCGACGTCGGCACCCAGGTCGCCGCTGGCCCAGGCCTCGAAGATCGCTTCGAGACAGTGCGATTCCTTGGTGACGAGCACCGCGATGCTCTGGGTGTCGCGGTCGCTGGGAAACCGAACCTGCACGTCGACGCCGAGTTCCTCGCCCAGCTCGTGGAGGTCCTCGCGGAGCGTCGACTGCTTGCAGACCATTCCGTCGGTGTCGACGCGCATAGTCATCCGGAAGAGCCCGTCCCGGACAGCCTGGTCCAGGTCCTCGATGTTGACGTTGCGCTCGAAGAGGAGGCTGGTGACGTTCGCGATGAGTCCGGTGTCGTCCTCGCCGACGACGACGATCTCGGTCAGACCGCGGGTCACCGCAACCACCACCGGGTGTGACTCGACAGACGAGCGTGGGGGGTCATCGGTCGGGTGGTCGGGTTGGGCGGGGCAAAAGCCTTCCCGTTTTCGGGAAAACCGCCGGGAACGGACGCCGACAGCCGCGGGCTGAGTTCAGATTTCGAGAACTACACGCAGAGAGTTATGTGGATGGAGCCGATACGCTCCGTATCAAATGGCCGGACTGACGATCGCGTGTGTCGACGATGACCCCGAGGCGCGCCGCGAGACGCGAGACGCACTGGTCGACGACGACCACGACGTCGTCAGTTGTGGCACCGTCGCCGAAGCGGCGGACCTGGTGGGGACCGGCGACGTCGACTGTGTCGTCACCGAGTACTCGCTCCCGGACGGGACTGGGCTGGACCTGACCAGCCGTATCCGGGAGCGCTCACCGGACACGCCCTGCGTGCTGTTCACCGACGCGAGCCCAGAGCGCATCGACTCTGCGCGTCACGAAGAGGTCGTCGTCGAGTACCTGCCCAGGGACATGCCCGGAGCCCACGACTCTCTGAGCCGACTCGTGGAGAACGTTGTCGCCCAGCGGACACAGGTCGGCTATCCGCTCCCGCCCGAGGAGGACGAGCGCCTCGCCGCGCTCGCCCAGTACGACCAACCCGGTCTGGACACCGCGGAGACCTTCGACCGGCTGACCGCGCTGGCACAGCACCGCTTCGGCGTCGACGTGGCGTTCGTTGGCCTGGTCGACGCCCACGAGGAGCGGTTTCTCGCCTGTGCCGGAGAAGACTGGGAGACCCTCTCCCGTGAAGACACGATGTGTACCCACACCATTCTGGAAGACGACGTGCTGGTCGTCGAGGACGTCGACGCCGACCCACGGTTCGCCGACAACGACCGCCTCGACGAACTCGGAATCGTCGCCTACGCCGGTGTTCCGCTGCGGACGAGTCGAGGGGCGACGATCGGCGCCTTCTGTCTCACTCACGGCGAACCCCGCTCGTTCTCGGAAGGAGAACTCGCGGACCTGCGACTGTTCGCGGACGAGGCGATGGAGCAACTCGAACTACGACGGCGACTGGCCGAGGGGGACGACGGCGAGACAGGGTCAGCCCAGTCGCCGGAAACGGACCCGGAGCTGTCGGTGGAGACGACGAACGACCCGCAGGACGACTTTGGGGGTGAGACGTCGTGAGCGTCCAACAGAGTGGGTACTCCTTCGAGGGGTTGCCACTGACGGAGGTTCCGAACGGGACGAATCTCCTGGTGACCGGCCCCGCTCTCGGCGGGATCCGGACGCTGCTGTTGCGGATGCTGTTGCGCGGTGACCGGCGCGAGGGGACCCTGTTCATCACCGCCGACACCGACGGGCCGACGACGCTGTCGGAGTACGCGGCGGTGGGCGGCGACCACGACCCGATGCGGGTCGGCGTCGTCGACTGTACCGAGACCGGCGTCGACGACGCCGACTACAACGTCCACGCCGTCGGCAGTCCGAACGACCTGACCGGCGTCGGCATCGAGTTCTCGTCGCTGTACGAGTCACTCTACGCCAACGGCGCCGAACGAGTCCGCACCGGCGTCTACACGCTCGCACCGTTCGTCGTCTACAGTTCGGTGAAGCCGGTCTACCGGTTCCTGCACACGCTGACCGGGCGCATCCGCACCGCCGACGGCCTCGGCGTCTGTGCCGTCGACCCCGACGCCGTCGAGACGGAGACGCTGACGTCGATCGCCCAGGCGTTCGACGGTCGCGTCGCGCTCCGGTCCGAGAACGGCGAGGCGGCCATCCGCGTCGAGGGGTTGGCCGACCAGCCCGACGGCTGGCAGCGCGTCGAGTTCTGACGGCTTGCTGTTACCGACTGAATAGTTCGTGTAAGTGTATGGGGTATCCGACCGTCACCGGCGCGGCGGCGCTGGCGCGCGTGACCGGGCGAACCCGTTGCCGGTTGGTTCAGTGGCCTCAGAGGGTGGTCGAGGGGGGTTCCGAGGTAAGAAAACTTATACCGGTTGCGCCAGAACGGGGGTGTGAAGGCCGAAAGGGCACCTGGGTAGGGGTACCGAGACGTGCCATTTCGGCTATACCGGTTTATTGTGGCGCTATACAGTGAGCAACAGCCATGAACTTCGCGACCTGGGAACCCGTCTACGAGGCGATCCTCGAGGACTTCGGGTTCGCGCGTGCGTCTGACGAACGGGGCCGAGACCTGCTGGCCGACCTCGTCGCCGACGCGGAGACGCTTCGCCCCGACGCGCTCGACTTCGCCGGACAGCGTGTCGCGGTCGCCGGTGCCGCCCCTTCACTGGCGGACGAACTCGACGTAGTACGGGACGCGGACGCCGTCGTCGCCGCTTCGGACGCCGCAACCGTCTGCCGCGAGCACGGCGTCGCGGTCGAGTGCATGGTCACCGACCTGGACGAGCGTGGCGACATCGTCCGGACGCTGACCCACGAGGGGACGCCGGTCGCCGTCCACGCCCACGGCGACAACAAACCCGCGGTCCGTGAACGGGTGCCCGAGTTGGCACTCGACGCCGTCCTGCCGACCACACAGGCCGAACCCATCCCGCCCGTCTACAACACGGGCGGGTTCACCGACGGTGACCGCGCGGCGTTCCTGGCCGACGAGTGTGGCGCCGCCGAACTCGTCTTCGCCGGCTGGAACTTCGACGGGCCCGACAGCGACCCGACGAAGCGACGGAAACTCACCTGGGCCGAGCGGCTCCTCCGGTGGCTGGAACGGCGCCGCGGTGAGCGCTTTTCGGTCCTCGACGGTCGCCGCGACGCCATCGACGAGTCGGTACTGCCCGGACCGAACTAACGACTGGTAACCCTCAGAGACCGCCGCCGCCGACGGACCTAAGTCTCGCCGTACCCGCCCGTGAGGTAATGACCGACGACGCTTTTCTCGACGACCTGCTGGCCGACGAGCAGGTATCACGGCGCGAACACGCCCGCGACGAGCGCGCAGGCGACTGGAGCACCCAGCCCGGGGAGGAGGTCCGCCCGGACGTCGTGGTCTGGCCCGAATCGACCGACGACGTCGCCGCGGTGCTGTCGGCCGCCGACGAGCGCGGGGTTCCGGTGACGCCCTACGCCGCCGGCACGGGACTAGAAGGAGCCGCCGTCCCGGTCGATCGAGGCATCAGCATGGACCTGACGCGAATGGACGCGGTCCTCGACGTGCGACCCGAGGACCTGCAGGTCGACGTCGAACCGGGCGTGCTGGGCAGCGCCGTCGACGAGGCCGTCGAGCGTCACGGCCTCTTTTTCCCGCCGTTGCCGTCTTCGGGCGACATCTCGACTATCGGCGGGATGATAGCCACGGACGCCAGCGGGATGCAGACGGTGAAATACGGCGAGGTGGCCGACTGGGTGCTCGAACTCGAAGCCGTTCTGGCCGACGGCACGGTCGTGAAGGCGGGCAGCAAAGCCCGGAAGACCTCGGCGGGGTACAACCTGAAAGACCTGTTCGTGGGTAGCGAGGGGACACTCGCAGTCGTGACGCGCGCGACGCTGGAACTGGCCGGTCGCCCCCAGCAGGTCAGGGGCGGGCGGGCCATCTTCCCGGACCTGGAGTCGGCCGGCGGCGCCATCTCCGACGCCGTCCGCTCGGGCGTCGACGTCGCGAAGATCGAACTGATGGGCCCGTTCGCGGCACAGCTGGCCAACGCCTACGCCGGCACCGACCTGCCCGACAGCCCGATGGTCTTCGTAGAGTTCCACGCCGACCACGGCATCGACGAGGAGATCGAGTTCTGCCGGACGGTGTTCGACGCCCACGACGTCTTGCAGTTCGAGATGGCCGCCGACGAGGAGATGGCCGAACTCTGGCAACTGCGCAAGGACATGGCCTACGCGCTACGAGAGTACGACCCCGACCTGCACCCGCTCCACCCCGGCGACGTCACCGTCCCGATCGGGTCGTTCCCCGACATCGTCCGGTTCGCCCGCGAGCGGGCCGACGAGGCGGACCTGCCGATGGCCTGCTACGGGCACGCCGGCGACGGCAACCTCCACTACGAGATCCTCGTCGACCCCGACGACCCGGCGGCGGTAGAACGCGGCGAGGCGGTCTACGCCGCGATCGTCGAACAGGCCATCGAGATGGGCGGGACAGCGACGGGTGAACACGGCGTCGGCCTCGGCAAGCGGGCCTTTCTCGAACGGGAACACGGCACCGGCGCGGTCGGAGTGATGCGCTCGATCAAGGACGCGCTCGACCCGAACGGGACGCTCAACCCCGGGAAGATTTTCCCCGACGTGGAGTGATAGTATTTTTATAGACCATTCCCGGATCGCGACGTTCCCAGTGGTGTCGCGTCCCGGTAAATCGCTACAACGATCACTCAGCGCGTCATAGAATCGGTCACAGCCGATCAGTAGACCTGTGAAACCATCTTTTTCCCGCTCGGGTATCCTCGGTCGCTTCGCTCACGGGTCGTTCCTCCCCGTTCGCATCGAGGTACTCGCTCCGCTCGCACCTCGCACCGCTCCCTGCGGGTACCACTTCTGCTCACGGGCGCGTAGCGCCCGTTCGCACGGTCAGCGAGACCGCCGGTCTCGCTCGACGCGGCAAAAACATGGGTGAAAAAGGCTGAACCCTCGCTACGCTCGGGTTCAGTGAACCGCGCCTCACTCCGTTCGGCGCGGATGCCAATGATAACGTCACACCCTGTACTGAACGCTCGTGGATGGCCACAGGAGAGTGTGAGAGCAGTTCTATGACACGCTGATCACCACGAGAGACCCGACGACCGAGTACGCTCCGTCGATACTACCTGCCCACCCGCAATACCCGCCTGGCTGACCGCTACAATCGTTCGAAACTAGTTACCGGTAAATGTTCGGCCCGGAACGATAGACATAATCACCGACACAGTTCTGAAAGGATAACAGTTTTTCTCGGTAGAAATGAGAGAAACTCTGTTTGTATGTGTAATTAGATGTTGATAGTCGGGAAGCAGGCAGCAAAAGTGACGAATCGATTGGGGAAAATTGTGATTTTGAGAGGGCTGTTCGAAACTGGCGCGACCGCTCCACGTATGACCGGGCTGGTGTCTAACTCCCGGTTGCGCCTATGGGGGTAAGAACGACGTATGGATTGTTTCGGCAATGATTCACGCATTGTCCCGACTCCGAGCCTCGGCGCCGAAACAGCGAATTCAACGGGGTGGCACTACAGCCGACGGGCCGAACGGCTGGAACTATCCCTGTCGACAATCTCACGGTAAAGATTAATGATCGAAACTGTCACGCTACACTGGACGACACGACGCTACTGTCTACACGCCCACAACGGTTTTATAGGGGAAAGCTTGAAACCGGTCGGCCCGAACAGTTCGTCCGCAATGTCCGACGAGGAGTACGTCATTCCACCGGGAGGTGGGGTTCCCTGGCGGGACCTGACGATGGACGAGCGGAATCGACCGGCGGACCGGGACCTGGAGATAACGGGTATCGAGACGATGGCCCTCCAGGGCAACTTCACCTGGGGACTGGTGAAAATCGAGACGAACGGGGAACACTACGGTATCGGTGAGGTGTTCGTCGGGCAGGAGGCACTCGACATCATCGAGCGAGATGCACATCTCCTCGTTGGCGAGAACCCGCTCGACGTCGACAGGTTGAGCGAACACCTGGAGCAGAACCGCACCGCGACGGGGACGATGGGCCAGGCCGCGTTCAGCGCCGTCCAGACCGCACTGCTGGATCTCAAGGGCAAGGTCGTCGACCTCCCAGTGTACGAACTGCTCGGCGGCAAGTACCGTGACGAGGTCCGTATCTACTGTGATACCCACGGCGGAGAGTCGCTGGGACAGGCACAGAAACGCGACCCTCAGGAGGTGTACACGCCGGAGTCGTACGCCCGGGCGGCTCGCGAGGTCGTCGACGAGGGGTTCGACATCCTGAAGTTCGACCTCGACGTCCGGACACACCGGTCGGTCGACACCGCCGCCCGCCGTCTCGACAACGAGGCCATCGAACACAAGGTCTCGCTCGTCGAGGGTGTCCGCGACGAGATCGGCTACGATGTCGACCTGGCCGTCGACCTCCACTGGAACTTCACGGCGGAGACTGCCATCCGACTCGTCGACAAACTCGAACCGTTCGACCTCGCGTGGATCGAAGACCCGGTCCCCCCGAAGCGGATCGAAGCCCACCGCCGGATCACGGAGACGTCGACCACGCCGATACTGACGGGTGAAAACGCCGTCACCGTCGACGGGTTCAACGACCTCGTGACCGAAAACGCACTCGACATCGCCGCCCCCGACGTCAATCGGTGTGGCGGCCTCTGGGAACTCCGGAAGATCGCGACTATCTGTGACCTCTACGGCGTTCCGCTCGCGCCTCACAACATCGCGAGCCCCGTCGGGACGATCGGTGGCGTCCACGCGATGGCCGCGATGCCGAACGTCATCGCGCTCGAGTACCACGCACGCGACGTGCCGTGGTGGGCCGACCTCGTCACCCGAACCGGTGAGTCGGGCCCGATAATCGAGGACGGGACCGTGACTGTCCCGGAGGGCCCGGGACTCGGTATCGAGATCGACCCCGACGTCGCCGCCGAACACCTCACCGACGACAGCGAACTGTTCTTCTAGAACCCGACGGAGACGGTCCCGTCGTCGTTTACGGTCCACTCTCCGGCGCCCGGTTCGCTCTCGACGCGCTCGAGGGAGCGGGAGTCACCGTCACCCCCGTCCGCGCCGCTGGATTCGACGGTCACTGTCTCCGGAACACCGTCGATCCCCTCGATCGTGGCAGTGAACCGCGCCGGTGAGAGCGAACACCCGCTGGCGGCGTCGAAGGCGAACTCGACCGTGTCGTGTGCGGGGTCTGCGGTGGCGCGGACCGTTCCGGCGACGTCCCCGTCGGCGTACTCGAACGCCGCGTCGGTCGCTCCGTCGTCGAGCAGGACACGGAGTTCGACGCTCTCGAAGGGCTCCTCGGACACGAACTCGGTCGGTTCGGTGGTCGGCGTAATGGTGCCGGCCCGGAGGAACACGGGCATCGTTTCGAGGTCGACGTCGAGCGAGAGGGTCTGTCCCCCCTCGTAGGGTTCGCCGGTCCAGTAGTCGACCCACGTCCCTCGCGGGAGGTACACCTCGACGTGGCCGTCCGAGTCGAACACCGGCGCCAGCAGCAGGTTCTCCCCGATCATGAACTGGTCACCGATCCCGTAGACACCCCGGTCGCCCTGGAACTCGAGCACGAGCGGGCGCATCACGGGCAGTCCGGTTTCGGGTGCCTGTTCGGCGTAAGAGAAGAGGTAGGGCAACAGGCGGTATCGCTCCTGGGCGTACTCGCGGACGATTTCGAGGGCGCGGTCGCCAAAGTGCCACGGTTCTCTGGGCGTCGTCCCGTGGAATCGAGCGTGGCTGTTTCCGAGCAACCCGAACTGGGCCCACCTGACGTAGAGCTCCGTCGACGGTTCGCCGTGGAACCCGCCGATGTCCGCGGCCCAGAACGCGTAGCCCGAGAGCGCGAGACTCAGTCCGCCCCGGAGCGAGGCGGCCATCGCTTCGAACGTCGTGTTCGGGTCTCCGCCCCAGTGGACGGGGAACTGCTGGCCGCCGGCCCAGCCCGGTCGGGCCCACAGTATCGGGCGACTGTCGGGCCGCGCCTCGGCCATCGCCTCGTGGACCGCCTCCGTGTAGCGGTGGGCCTGGCGATTCCTGCTCACCCGACCGCTCGTCCCGTCGAAACAGATCGCGTCTTCCGGGAGGTACTCACCGAAATCCGTCTTGAACACGTCGACGCCCATCTCGAGCAGGTGGGCGTGGCGGTCCTGCCACCACTTGACCGCCTCGGGGTTCGAGAAGTCGACGATCCCGCCCCGGACCGGTGACCAGCTGAGACGACTCAGGAGATACGGCTTCCCGCCCGAGTCGCGGACCAGATACCCCTTCTCCCGGGCCTCCTCGTAGGCCTCGGTGATCGTCAGGACGTAGGGGTTCTCCCAGAGTGAGAGCTTGAACCCGTCGGCGTGTAGATCGTCGATCATTCCCTCGGGGTCCGGGAACGCGTCGCGGTCCCACACGAGGTCACAGAGCCGGTCGCCGTCGAGCCACGTCGGGTCCAGGTGGACCACGTCACAGGGCATACCAGTCTCCCTGAGCCGTTCGGTGACGCCCTCGAGTTCCTCGCGCGTCTCGTATGCCAGTCGGGACATCCAGACGCCCAGACTCCAGCGAGGCACTTGCCCGGGACGACCGGTCAGCGCCGTGTAGTCGTCGAGGATTTCCTTGAACGACGGGCCGTGGAAGAACACGAACTGGAAGTTGTCGTCGTCGACCGTGACCTCGTTCGAGACGGTCGAATCGCTGCCCACCTCGAAGTCAACTTTCCGGTAGGTATCGGCGAGAAAGCCGTAACCCCTGGAGGAGAGGAAAAACGGGACGTTCTTGTAGGAGTGGGGGGTCTCGGCCCCGTGTGGTTGGGTGACCCAGGATTCGACGCGCTGGCCGCGCTTTTCGAACTCGGTGAACTTCTCGCCGAGCCCGAAGATTCGCTCGTCGCCCCGGAGTTTGAACGCCGCGCCCGCACCGGTCGTCCGCAGGGGCCACCGGTTCGTCTCCTCGGCTATGAACCCGAGCGGAGACGACCTGGCGCCGTCTTTCGCCGCGTCGTCCTCCCGTTGCTCTGTCAACAACGACCGACCGTCGACACTCTCGACGTGAAACGACCACTCGGTCAACCCGACGTGGACACGCAACTCCGCCGTTTCGAGTCGGAGCGTATCGCCGTCACTGACGATGCGGAGTTCGCTGGGGCCGCCCAGTGCGTCCTCCGCTAGGGGCAGTGTCTCGTGATCCGCCCGAACCTCTGGAGCTCCGTGAAACTCGAACCGGAACACGCCGTCGTCGTAGAACCGGATCTCGACCGGGTATCCCGTCTTGGGCAACGAGAAGTTTCCAACCTCGCCTCGGTCGTACTCGACGTCACAGTCCAGTGCGACACCGTCCTCGAACTCCCTCGCAACTGTCGCTCTCGCTACCCTGGCACGCGGCATATGCAACTCGCACCGCGGCCAGCGATAAATATCATTCCCCTGCTGGAGACGCCTGGCCGGCTTGGGTCAACTATATGATCCGGGCGTCCCTCGGTGGGACCGATGCGACTAGTCAGATTCGAGACGGAGCACGAAGAGCGTCGACTCGGTGTCGAGAAGCCGGACGAGGGCGTCGTCGTCGACCTGGAGACGGTCGGAGCGGAACTGGACGTCGGGCTCCCGGACCGGATGTCGGCTCTGCTCGCGGAACCGCGCTGGCGCGACAGGCTCGACCTCCTGGTGGCTCACGCTGGCGACACCGGTGTCGGTGAACGCGACCGCGACGCCGTCCAGTTACTGGCGCCGGTCGGGTCCCCGGGGAAGGTCGTCTGCGTCGGCCTCAATTACGTCGAACACGTCGAGGAGGGTGGACAGGAACGCCCGGAGAATCCGGTGCTGTTCTCGAAGTTCCCGACCGCTATCACCGGTCCGGAGTCCGACGTCGCCTGGGACCCCGAACTCACCGAAGAGGTCGACTACGAGGTCGAACTCGCGCTCGTCGTGGGCGAGCGCGCTCGCCGTGTCGACCCCGCGGACGCGACCGACCACCTCGCGGGATACACCGTCGCCAACGACGTCTCGGCGCGGGACCTGCAGTTCGCCGACGACCAGTGGGTCCGGGGCAAGAGTCTGGACACCTTCTGTCCGCTGGGGCCCGCCATCGTCACGCCGGAGGAGATCGGCGACCCCGAGGACTGTTCGATGTGGACGGATCTCAACGGCGAGCGACTCCAGGACTCGACCACTGGGAACCTCATCTTCGGGATCGACGAACTGGTGTCGTTCTGTAGTGACGCCTTCACGCTCGAACCCGGGGACGTGATCCTCACCGGGACGCCGCCGGGCGTCGGAGCGTTCCGGGACCCACCCGTCTACCTCGAAGACGGTGACGAGGTCACGGTCGGCGTCGAGGGGATCGGTGAACTGACCAACTACTGTCGGTACGACTGATCCCGAAGCACCGCGGGACGACTGCGGTCGCGGCAATTCCGCGGCTTGACGTGGTATCCTCACATCCTGAATCGAACAGTAGTGGCTCATTCTTCGATATTCGTCCGTTTCGATGGTCATCTGTCACGATTCTCGACGAGAGGGGTAGTTACCTGTGGTGACCCCGTCGAAGGAAGTATAATACACTACTCCTAACGACCTCCAATGAATCAGGACCGAGCGCTGGTCGCGAAGGTGTTCCCCGACCGCACCGTCGAATCGGTGTCGGCGTCGGACGCGGGGAACTCGAAGCGGACGGTCGCGGTCTGGTTCGAGAACCACGACCCCGTCGTCCTGCAGTACTCCACGGAGACGTCGCTCAGGACGGAGGGCGAGTTGGCCCGTGCCATCAGGGAGCGGACCGACGTCCCGGTGCCCCGCGTCGTCGAGATCGGTGCGCACGGGGACAGCAGCTACGTGGTCAGCGAACTGGCCCCCGGCGAGAACCTCCACAGTCGGTTCGCGGGACTGGACCGACCGACACAGCTGCGGATCTCGCGGGGTTTCGGGCGATATCTGGCCGAGATCCACGACGCGTTCGCGTTCGACGGCGTCGGACCGGTGGTCGCCGCGTCGACCGATACCGGAACGCGGTTCCGGACGGTCAAACCGGTTGCGTTCGACACCTGGTTCCGGCGCTACGCGCAGGCGGGTATCGATGCATTGCCCGAACAGTTCGACGAGGTCCGCGAACCACTCGAAGACGCGGTCGCGTCGACCCCCGGCGGTACCCTCGGTGACCCGGTCCTCTATCCCTGGGACCTCCGCCCGGGGAACGCACTCGAAATGGACGGGGAGCTCTCGGCGGTCCTCGACTGGGGTGACCCCCTCGCGGCGCCGCCCGGACTCGCCGTCGCCAAGGCGGACTACCTGCTGACTGACTGGTACGTGGCCGACGCCGAACCCCTCCAGTCCGCGTTCCGCGACGGATACGAGTCGGTTCGCGAGTACCCGACCGTCCCGCCGGTCTTCCGGCTCGTCGCGGTCCTCCGGTCCGCGGTCGACTCGCACGGTGTCGTCACCCGACCCCGCTATCCGGAGTGGACCGGCGAGAAGGCAGTCCAGTTCCACCTCGACCGGTTGCAGGAACTCCTGCTCGTCAGCAATCACGCCTGAACGCGTTCAGTCAGCAGCCTGTACACGTTCGTCCGCGGGGGTTCGGTCACCAGTTCGCCCTTGTTCGTTCTCGTCAGCCGACACGGATCCGCATTTTCGGACAGTTTCGACCAGTCTCTGGTGGTTCGAGTGTCAGCGAGGAACGAGCAGCGACGGCCCGGCCGCCGCACAATATATATATGATGGATGAATTGTGTTCAGCAATGGGCCGAATATTACTACTCCGACACGGGGAAACGGACTGGAACCGGGTCGACCGGATCCAGGGCTGGGGCGACATCTCACTCAACGACCGCGGTCGGAAGCAGGCGCGTGCGGCGGCACAGTTTCTCGCGGACCGGTATCCTGACATCGACCGGATCGTCTCCTCGGACCTCCCGCGGGCGGCCGAGACCGCAGAGGCTGTCGTCTCGACGCCGACGTTCGAAGAGCACGATATCGAACACGACCCGCAGTGGCGCGAACGCGATTTCGGCGTCTACCAGGGACACAGGGGGGACTGTTTCTTCGAAGAGAACCCCGAGTTCGCCGTCATCGACGGACTGGAGGGTGCGAAGCACAACGTCCCGGAAGAGGGCGAGAGCTTCGTCGAGTTCCGCGAGCGCGTGCTGGAGGGCTGGTCGGAGGTCCGTACTGGTGAGGAGACGGTCCTGCTGGTCACCCACAGCGGGGCTATCAGGACCGTCATCGCCGCCATCGAGGGGGTCGGCATCGAGCACGCGCTCCTCGAGTACGACGTCGAAAACGGGAGCATCACCGAAGTCACCGCCCAAGACCAGGTGCGACTCGAGACCGTCAACCGCGTCGGCCACCTCTCGCCGGTCCAGTAGTCCGGTCGGCCGTCGTCGGTCGTCGTGTGACCAGTCGTCGTGTGACCAGTCGTCGTGTGACCAGTCGTCGTGTGGCCGTCGGTCCCCGCCGCCGTGGTCGCCAGTGTGCACACAACTGTTTTGTGCGATTCGTCCGTCTCCCGCGTATGGAGACCGTTCCGTCGTTCGAGCGTTTCGCGAGTCGTGACTGGCTCGACAGCGACACCGACCCCGACGGCCGCGTGCGGTTCGCGCTGGTCGGACTGGGGTCGTTCACGCGCGAGTGGATCGTTCCCGCAGTCGAGGAGTCGGCCTACGCCGAGACGACCTGTCTCGTCAGCGGCGACGCCGCGAAGGCCGACCGTATCGCCGCCGAGCACGACGTCGAGGTGGCCGTTACCTACGACGAGTTCCTGGACGGGGCTGCAGACCACTCGTACGACGCCGTGTACGTCGCGACGCCCAACGCCCTGCACCTGCCCTACGCGGAACACGCCGCCGCACACGGCAAGCACGTCCTCTGTGAGAAACCGATGGAGGCCACGGCCGACCGGGCCCGTGCGATGGTCGAGACGTGTGCCGACGCCGGCGTGACGCTGATGGTGGCCTATCGCCTCCAGTTCAGCCCGGTCGCCCGGTGGGTACGCCACCTCGTCCGCGAGGGACACCTCGGGACGCCGGTCCACGTCCGGGGTGCGATGTCACAGGACATCTTCGAGATGGTCTCGCCCGACCCGGACCAGTGGCGCCTCGACCCGGAGCTGTCGGGCGGTGCCGCCCTCGCCGACCTCGGACTCTACCCGCTGAACACGACGCGGTTCCTGCTGGACGCCGACCCGGCGGGGGTCACCGCGCAGGTGAGCAACCGCCACGAGGCGTTCTCGGGCGTCGACGAGACGATCGCGTTCACCGTCACGTACGACGACGGGACGGTGGGTGCCTACGCCGCGAGCCAGCGGGCGAGTATCGACAGCCACCTCCACGTCACCGGGACCGGGGGGACGGTCCGGCTCGAACCGAGTTTCTTCGGCGAGGTCACGGCGACCGTCCGGACCGACGAGGGGACGGTGACCGTCGACACGGGCGAGGAAAACGAGATGCTCGAGGAGTTCGACTACTTCGCGAGCCGCGTGCTCACCGACGAAGGGGTACACCCGGACGGCGAACACGGCCTCGTCGACATGGAGACGATCGGCCGACTGTACGCCGACGCCGGACTCGACCTGGGGTGACCGTTTCCAGTCGACGCCCCGCTAGCCGGTGCCGAACTGGGAGTGACCGCGAGCGCGATTCGAACGGCTGGAGAAGACCGTGCGCCGGTCCCACGCCGTGATCAGGGAGCGACCCGTTCCTCGGGCCGTATCGCCTCGCCAGTTTCGGCGTCGAACAGGTAGATGTCCTCCCGGTCGACGGCGACAGTGACCGTCTCGTCCGGCGACGGCCGAACCGACACTGGCGCTCTGGCCGTGATGTCGGTCCCGTCGGCGCTGAGAAACAGGAAGTTCCCGTTGCCCTGGTACTCGACTTCCCGGACCGCGACCTCGAGTGTGACGTCGCCCGACCCGCCGACGGCGATGTCCTCCGGCCGGATGCCGACCACGACAGACGAGGGCGAGCCGTCGACGCTGGCCGCGGGGATCGTCGCCAGGTCCTGGCCGAGAAACCGGACGGTGAACCCGTCGCCGTCCGTCGAGAGCGGGGGTTCGACGGTGTTCATCGACGGACTGCCGAGGAACTCGCCGACGAACCGGTTCGCCGGCTCCCTGTAGGCGGTGTCGGGGTCCGCGAGCTGTTGCAGGCGCCCGTCGCGCATGATCGCGATCCGGTCCGACATCGTCATCGCCTCTTTCTGGTCGTGGGTGACGTAGATCGTCGTGATGTCGAGCGTGCGGTGGATCCGCTGGAGTTCGCGACGCATCTCCGCCCGGAGCTTGGCGTCGAGGTTCGAGAGTGGCTCGTCCAGCAGGAACACGTCGGGTTCGCGGACGATCGCTCGCCCCAGCGCGATGCGCTGTTTCTGGCCGCCGGACATCTCGTCGGGCGTATCGTCGAGGATGTCGGTGATCTCGAGCAACTCGGCCATCTCGGTGACGCGCTCGTCGCGCTCTGCCTTCGACATACCGCCGGCGTGTTTCAGCCCGTAGCCCATGTTCTCGCGCCCGGTCATGCTCGGGTACAGGGCGTAGTTCTGGAACACCATCGCCACGTCGCGTTCGGCCGGTGCCAGTTCCTGGACCTCGCGGTCGTCGAAGCGGATCTGCCCCTCGGTGACCGTCTCGAGGCCGGCGACCATCCGCAGGGTCGTCGTCTTCCCACAGCCCGACGGGCCGACGATGACCGCGAACTCGCCCTCGTCGATCGTCATGTCGACGTCGTCGACGGCCCGTTCGGTCCCCTGTGCGTCGTCGTAGACTTTCGAGACCGAGTCGAGCGTGACTCGCACCATCAGAGTCGCCTCCCGTCACCGTCGAACGCGAGTATCGTCTCGGCGTCGAACTGTATCTCCACCGGGTCCCCCGGTTCGCCTTCGAGGTCCGGAGACTGGAGGGCGAAGCGGCGTCCGTTCCGTTCGAGCGTCGCCTCGTAGGTGTGCCCGAGCGGTTCGATCACGTCGAGTTCGAAGGTCACCGGGTCGGTGAATCGCCCGTCGGACGGCTGTTTCCCGGCGACGAACGCGTCCTCGGGGCGGACGCCGATCCGGGCCGTCTCACGGGGGACGTCGATCCCGATCTCGCCCAGCGAGACCTCGCCGCCGAAGAGCCCGCCCTCGCCGACGTCGAGGAAGTTGATCGAGGGCTCGCCGAGGAACTCCGCTACGAACTCGTTGTCGGGTTCGGTGTACACCTCCTCGGGCGTCCCGACCTGTTCGATCCTGCCGTCGTTCATGATGACGACCCTGTCGGCGATCGACAGGGCCTCCTCCTGGTCGTGGGTGACGTACACCGTCGTCGTCCCGAGGCGGCGCTGCAGCGAGTGCAACTGCGCCCGGGTCTGGACCCTGAGTTCGGCGTCGAGGTTCGAGAGCGGTTCGTCCAGCAGGAACACCCGCGGTTCGCGGATGATCGTCCGGCCGACCGCCACGCGCTGGCGCTGGCCGCCCGACAGCTGGTCGGGGTCTTTCTCCAGGAGGTCGGTGATCTCGAGCATCTCGGCGACCTCCTCGATCTTCTGTTCTTTCTCCTCGGTGGTCAGGTCCGTCTTCCCGAGCGGGAAGGCGAGGTTCCCCCTGACGGTCTTGTGGGGGTACAGCGCGTAGCTCTGGAACACCATCGAGATGTCGCGGTTCTGCGGGAGCGTCTGGGTGACGTCCTCGGAGCCGATCCTGATCGACCCGTCGGTGACCGTCTCGAGGCCGGCGATCATCCGCAGGGTCGTCGTCTTCCCACAGCCCGAGGGGCCGAGCAACACGAGCAGTTCGCCCGGTTCGACCTCGAGTGAGATCTCGTCGACCGCGATCAGGTCGTCGAAGTGTTTCGTGACCGAGTCCAGCCGGATCCGCTCGCCGGCCGCGCCCTCGATCGACGTGCTGACCTCGCCCGTGGAGTCGTCTGTCCGTGCCATGTCAGTCCATGTTCCCGAAGCTGAGTCCTTCCACGAGGTACTTCTGGAGGTACAGGAAGATGAGCAACACCGGGATCGTCGTCACGACCGACGCTGCCATCACGTCCCCCCAGACGTTCTGGAAGGCGTACTGCAACTGTTCGATGCCGATCGGTAGCGTGTAGAGGCTCTGGTCCCGGAGGATGACGCTGGCGTAGAGGTACTCGTTCCACGACAGGAGGAACGCGTACATGTACGTCGCGACGATCGCAGGTTTGCTCATCGGGAGGGTGATCCGGACGATCACCTCGAGGCGCGAGTAGCCGTCCATCAGCCCGGCCTCTTCGATCTCCCGGGGGACCGACCGGAAGTAGTTGCCCAGCAGGTACAGTCCCAGGGGGATCACGAAGATGAAGTGCGTCACGATGATCCCCAGTCTGGTGTTGACGAGTTTCGCCCAGACGATGATCTGGAAGATCGGGATCACCAGCAAGATTCCCGCGAACATGTAGTTCACGAGCACACCCCGGGAGAACACCCACCGGCCGGGGTACTCCAGGCGTGCGAAACTGTAGGCCCCGAAGATCGAGAACGCGAGTCCCAGCGCCGCCGACACCGTCCCGATGAACAGGCTGTTGAGGAAGTACTGCACGAACGGGACCGATTCCGCCCCGAACAGCGCCTCGTAGTTCTCCAGCGTGAGGTCTGCGAGGGCCGGGATCGCCTGTGGAACCCGGGAGTACAGCCAGGATTCCGGGACGAGGCTCGTGACGCCCATGTAGTAAAACGGGAACACCGACACGAACCCGACGACCCCGAGCGTGAGGTAGAACAGGGCCCGTTCCCACAGCGGTGCCTCGATCGACTGGCGGCGGAACCGCCGGCTCAGTCCGCCGAGTGCCTCCGTCGCCGAAGTGATGAGTTTCAGTATCATGTTACCAGTCCAGGATGTACCGGACGTAGACGAGAACGAGCGCGAACAGCGCTATCACCATCAGGTTCGCGACCGCCGCAGCGAAGCCCTGGTTGGGCGGGATCGTGTTGAACCCCTTCACGTAGACGAACGTCCCGAGGATCGGGACGTTGTTCCCGACGAACAGCCACACGTCGGTGAACACGTTGAAGTTCCAGATCCACCGCAGCAGGAACACCGCCGCGAGGACGAACTTCAGTTCCGGCAGCGTGATGTCCTTGAACCGGGCGAACCGGCCGGCGCCGTCGATCTTCGCCGCCTCGTACAACTCCTCGGGGATCGACCGGACGCGCGCCAGGATGAGCAGGAACGCGAAGGGGAAGTACCGCCAGGTGTCGAAGATGATCACCATCTCCATCGTCTGGCGGATGTTCTCTCCTGGAGAGTAGATCCCGAGGACGTCCTGCAGCAAGTGCGGGACGATCCCGTAGGTCGGCTGCAACAGCCACCGCCAGGTGAACGCCACGGCGATCAGGGGTGCGATGTAGGGCAACAGTACCAGCCCGCGCATGACCCCGTCGCCGCGGAACTTGTTGCGGAACAGCAGCGCCACGCCCAGCCCCAGCGCCGTGGCACCGACGTCACTGAAGAAGGTGAACACGAGCGTGTTCTGGGCGGCCTGCCAGAACTCCGGGTCGGTCAACAGCGCCTCGTAGTTCGCCAGCCCGACCCACTCGGGGGACTCGGTCGGGTCGAGGGGGACCTCGGTGAAGCTGAGGTAGACGTTGTACGCCACGGGATAGATCAGCGACGCCCCGACGAGGAGTATCGAGGGGAGGATCAGCCCGTACCCCAGCAGCGTCTCTTTCTGTTCGATGGTGTACTCCCGGTCGAAGACCGACCAGCTCGTGACCCACCGCCGGATTGATGTTGACATCGATGGTGAACTGACTCGTGATTGCTATCGAGGTGACGTAAACGCTTCGGCCGTCAGCAGCGTCAGTTGATTATGTCGCGCATCTCGTCGGCCGTCTCGCTGGCGACCGTGCTGGCGTCGTCGCCGTCGATGACACGGCGGATGGCGTCGGTGATGACGAAGTTGCCAGTGATGTCCCCGATCTGGGGGAACACCTGGTCGCCCCGGCGGCCGAACCGTTCCATGTTCTCGATGGCGTTCGGGATGGTCTCCTCGAGCCACTCCTCGCGGTACTTCTGGATGGTCTCCTGGTTGCGGTAGGCCTCGCTGTTCCAGACGTCCGGCCGCGTCGGGTTGAACAGCGCCACCTGGAGGTGCGAGAACGTGACGTACGGACTGTCGACCCCGCCCTCGGTGCTGTGCATGTGCTCCTGGAACGACCGGGAGGCGCGGCGGGACCCGTCGTCGACCTCGAACGTCGTCGTCGAGACGACCTCGCCGAACGTCACCTCCTTCTCGGGGCCGTCGATCAGCGGCACGAACCCGAAGTAGTCCAGGTCTTCGGTCGTCTCGGCGTTGAACGCCGCCTCGAAGTAGAGGCTGATGATGTTACTGCCGTAGAGGTACACCTGCCGGTCGCCCCAGATGGGTCCGACGTCGCCCGACCCCATCTCACCCGGCGGGTTGTACTGGCGGCACATCCGCCCGTAGAACTCCAGCGCCTCGACCATCGGTTCCTGGTCGAAGACGATGCTGCCGTCCTCGCCGAAGACGTGAGCGTCGTTCGAGAGAGCGAAGGGCTGGAACGACTGCAACGTGAACTGACTCTGGTCCGAGGCCAGCAGACAGCCGTACTGGTTGTTGTCGGGGTCGTGGGACGCTTCCGCGAAGGTCTCGAAGTTCTCCCAGGTGTTGGGTACCGGGAGGTCCTGCTCTTGCCGGTAGGCCTCGCTGTACCCCAGGATCTGCGTCCAGACGTACAGCGGGACGCCGAGGTAGTTGCCCTGGCCGTCGCTGACGAACCGGAGGACGCTGTCGTAGAAGCTATCCTCGCCGATGTTCTGGACGACCTGTGTCGGGTCCTGCCGCGAGATGACGCCCCGGCCACTGAACAGCGCGCGGTTCGACAGCTCGGCGGTGGACGGCAGCGTCCCCGTGGCGGCCGCGCTGCCGATCTCCGTCGGCAGGTCGGCCTCCGCGATGGCTCGCTGTCGCAGGTCGACACCGGTCTCGTCTTCCCACGGGGCGGCGATCTCGTCGATCGCAGTCCGGCGCTCCTCGTTCGTCTCGAAGTGGAGGAACGTCATCTCGCTCGGGAGCTCGGCCATCGGAGTCGACGTCGCGGTGTCGGTCGGCGTATCGCCGCCGTCGCCACCGTCACTGCCGTCGCCGCCGTCCATGGGGGTGTCGGTCGGCGTATCGCCGCCGTCGCCGCCATCGCCGCCGTCGCCGCCATCGCCACCGTCGCCGCCGTCGCCGTTACCACCACACCCAGCTAACCCCGCCGCGAGGGCGAGCGTGCTACCGTGAAGTAGTCGCCGTCGAGTGAGCGGGGTCAACGAACTGTCTGGATCGTCTGCCATACGCGTGAGGATTGCTACCATGCATATAAAACTTGGCTAATTTGCCAGGCGAAGGATACGGTAGAGTATGAGTGTCCTTATGTACGTTTCTCTGTCACGATCGTGCGGGTTTTCGGCTGTCTTTCCGCGTGAAATCGATAATCGAGCGGTTTCCGGACCGAGTCTCGGACCGAGCTGTTTCCGGACCGAGTCTCGGACCGAGCGGTTTTCCGACCGGGTTCGGGGCGGGGCCACCGGACTCGGTCTCCGAAGAGTCTCCACGACCGGGGTTTCGGTCCTGCGAACCGAGCAGGTCGTGTTTCGTCGGGTGTAGCCAACAGTTTAGCTCGTGGTTCGCCGGATGTGGACAACGGTTGAGCGCGTGGACAACGGTTAATTGCCTCGCTTGCCCACGTGGGTGTGTGACGCAGTTACCATCCCGGATCCCGTCTCCCTCCAGCGCGGACATCCGTGAACTGTCCGACCGCTACCACCTCGACCTGGACGACGAAGAGGTCGAGGCGTATCGAGATCTCGTCGACGAACACCTGGCCGTCCTCGAGGCGCTCGACGCGTCGCGAGAACCCCGCGAGGAGTACCGACACACAGACCGCGACCCGGGCTCCCGCCCGGACGCGAGCGCTGACCCGCACAACGCGATCGTGCGCCGCTGTCACGTTCCGGGGGCCGAGACGGGCCCGCTGAGCGGGTACACGGTCGGCGTCAAAGACAACGTCTCCGTCGCCGGCGTGCCGATGACGTGTGGCACGCCAGTGCTCGAGGGGTACGTCCCCGTGTCGGACGCGTTCGTCGTCAGCCAATTGCTCGATGCTGGCGCGACGGTCACCGCCAAGACGAACATGGACGAGATGGCAGTGTCGGGGACCGGTGAACTCGGACTCGGCGGGCCCGTTTGCAACCCACACAGCGAGACCCACCTCGCGGGCGGGTCCTCGGGTGGCTCGGCGGTGGCGGTCGTCACCGGCGACGTCGACGTCGCCATCGGGACCGACCAGGCAGGGTCCGTGCGGGTCCCCGCCGCGTGGTGTGGCTGTGTCGGGCTGAAGCCGACACACGGCCTGGTCTCCTATCGGGGGATCGCCCCGCTGGGCCACTCCTTCGACCACGTCGGGCCGATGGCCCGGACCGTCGCCGACACCGCCCGGACGCTCGAGGCGATCGTCGGGACGGACCCGCTGGACCCCCGACAGGAAGACGTCGAACCCGGGAACTACCTGGCCGCGACCGACGACGCGGACGCCGAGGGGCTCTCGGTCGGTGTGCTCGCCGAGGGATTCGACAGCGAGTTCGCCGACCCGGCGGTCGGCGAGTGTGTGAGAGACGCCGTGGCCGCGACGGGCGCCACGTCCCGGGTCGTCTCCGTCCCCTTCCACGACGAGGCCTTGCCGATCGCGCTCACGATCCAGTTCCACGACATCGCTACGATGTGGGAGAGCGAAGGCACGGGGAAGTTCGTCGGCGGGGCGGCCGACAGCCACTTCGCGAAGACGTTCGCGAAAGCGCGGCGCGCCAGCGGCGACGAGTTCGCACCGACGGTCAAGCAACTCTTCCTCATGGGCGGCTACCTCCAGACGGCGCTCCAGAGCCGCTACTACAATCTCGCGCGGAATCTCCGCCGTGACCTCCGGGCCTCGTACGACGACGCGCTGGCGTCGGTCGACCTGCTGGCGATGCCGACGACGCCGATGACCGCCTTCGAGCGCACGACTATCGAGTCCGACCCCGAACTCGTCGAGCGCGCACAGGGCAAAGACGGCCGCGGACGGAACACGATGCCGTTCAACATGACCGGACACCCCGCCGTCTCGGTCCCCTGCGGGACGGTCGACGGCCTCCCCGTCGGGCTGATGCTGGTCGGGCGCCCCTTCGAGGAGGAGACGCTGCTCCGCGGGGCCGCGGCGGTCGAGCGCGCAGTCGACTCGGCCCCAGCCCTCCCCGTCGACAGCTGACTTCTGGACGGAACACGCGGCATTCACTTCCTCTGACCGGCCGCCCCGAATCACCTACAGGAATAAGTAGGCGCCGGACTGTATTCCGATCGAATGGTGGACTATCTGATCGAGGGCGGGACCGTCGTGACCCAGAACGCCGAGCGAGAGTGGTTCCGCGACGGTGCGGTCGCGGTCGAGGACGGGGTAATCGCGGCCGTCGGCCCCGTGGCGCGACTCCGGCAGGCGGTCGACGCCGACGAGACGGTCGACGCGAGTGGCTCCCTCGTCCTCCCGGGGTTCGTCGACGCGCACGTCCACGTCTCGGACATCCTGTTGCGCGGGTACACTGGCGAGGACCGCGGCCTGTTCGACTGGCTTCACAACGTCAAGTCACCCGGCGTCGCCGCGATGTCCGTCGAAGACCACCGGATCGCGGCGGCGCTGTTTTGCTCTGAAGCGCTCCAGGCGGGGGTCACGACGTTCGTCGAGAACGACCTTGATCCTGTCTGGAGCACCGAGACCGCACAGAGGAAACTCGACACCTACGAGACAGCAGGGGTCAGGGTGGTCTACGGTCGGGGTATCGTCGACGTGGCGCCCAGCGAGGAGTTCGAGACGCTCAAGCGGAACAAGGAACGACGTGAACCGGATGTCGACCACGTCCCGGTGACGGACCCGCCTGCGCTCGACGCGCAACTCGAGAGTACCGAATCGCTCGTCGAGGCGGTCGAAGACGTCGACCGGCAGTCCGTGTGGCCGGCGCCCGGCATCGTCGAGGGCGTGAGTCCGGCGGCGCTCCAGCGCTCCGTGGCACTCGCCGAGAAGTACGACGTGATGACGACCACACACGCTTCGGAGTCCAGACTCCAGGAGAACCGCACGACGTCGGTCGTCGAGTACCTCGACGACGTCGGCTACCTCGGCGAGCGAACACTGCTAGGACACTGCGTCCACGTCTCCGACCGGGACGTCCGACTGCTCGCGGAGACCGGGACCCGGGTGACACACAATCTGCTGACGAACCTCAGACTGGGATCGGGGATCGCGCCGCTCCGGGAGCTACGAACCCGGGGCGTGCCGGTCGGTATCGGGACCGACAACGCGACGCTCAACGACACCGTCGACCCGCTCACCGACGCCCGGTACGCCGCCCTCCTCCACAAGGGGTACAACGAGGATCCTGGTTCCGTCACCGCACAGGACGCGCTCGACATGATCACTATCGAGGCGGCACGGGCGATCGGCCGCGGAGACGAACTCGGCTCCATCGAGACGGGCAAGCGAGCAGACCTCGTCCTGGTCGACACGGAACGCCCGCACCTGACCCCGTCGCCGGACCCCGTCGATGCCGCTGTGTACGGCGCCCACGGGTCCGACGTCGACGCCGTGTTCTGTGACGGCGAGCTGGTCGTCGCGGACGGGACGGTCCGCACGCTCCAGTCCACGCACCCGGACCTGCTGGAGTCCGCGACCGACGCGGCGGCCGACCTCGTCGAACGGACCGGCATCGAGACGACGAGAGACCACTGATCGTCGGAGAGTGCCGTCGCCACCCAGTATTGGCTGGACCGGTTAGACCGCCGACCCCGGGTCGGCCCCGATACTTATGCTCCAGGCGCGCAGAGACCGAGACACGCGTGGAGATCACCGAAATCACCCAGCACAGGCTCCGGCACGAACTGCCCGCGCCCTTCGACCCCTCGTGGGTTCCGGGCGGCGAACAGACCGACCTCACCACGGACCTCTTCGAGGTCCACACCGACGAGGGGGTCACGGGCGTGACGGCGATGCCGTCGTTCCCGGGCGGACTCGACCTCGAACCGGTCTTCGAGGACCAGCTCGTCGGCGAGGACCCCCACAACGTCGAGCGGATCCTGCAGTTCCTGGAGACGGTCGAGTTCCTGGGGGCTGACGCCTGGTACATGGAGGTGGCCCTCTGGGACATCATCGGCAAGGACGCTGGGAAACCGGTGTACGAGCTACTGGGAGGCGACGACGACCCGATCGCCGCCTACGCCAGTACGGGGACCATAAAACCGGTCGAAGAGCGTCTCGATTACGTCCGCGACCGCGTCGAGGAGGGGTTCCAGGCGGTCAAACTCAGGTTCGGGTCGGACGACGTCGAGACGGACCTCGCGGTCGCTCGCGCCGTCCGCGAGGAGTTCCCGGACCTGACGCTGATGGTCGACGCCAACAACGGGTGGAGCATGCGCCTGGCCGGCGAGGTCGGCGACACGTGGTCCCTGCCCGAGGCCAGACAGGTCGCGGCCGAACTGGAGTCCATCGGCGACGTCGCGTGGCTCGAAGAGCCCCTGCCCCAGCACGACTACCAGCGGCTCGCGGAGCTCCGCGAGAGCACCTCGATAGCCATCGCGGGCGGCGAGTCGACCGGGGGTCTCACGCCCTTCAGGGACTACGTCGACCACCGTGCGCTGGACGTCCTCCAGCCCGACGCCATCTTCGCGACGGGCATCCTGAACGGCAAGAAAGTCGCGGGGATGGCCGAGGCCTTCGGGCTGGAGTTCGCCCCGCACACGTGGTCGAACGGGGTCGGACTCGCCGCCAACCTCCACCTCATCGCCGCGACCCACGCCGAGTGGTGTGAGTACCCTTACGAACCGCCGGGGTTCGTCCCAGCCGAGCGCGACCACCTGCTCGAAGACCCGATCCTCGTCGAGGACGGCTACCTGACCCCACCCGACGGTCCCGGCCTCGGCCTCGACATCGACTGGGACGCGGTCGAAGACGCCAAAATATAGCCGGCTAGTGGGTCCGGTACCCGGTCGTGATGCCGTCGTTTTCCCTCTCTCAACGCCCGTCGAGCCACGCCTGGCGCCAGTCCTCCGTCGACTCGGTCTGGTTGAACGTGTAGAGTCGCAGTCTCCGGATGTCGTACAGCGGGTCGCTTCTCGCCGCAGCGAGCGTGGGGAGCATGTCGTCGGGCTTGTATCGCCCGCCGGACCCGACGAGTTCACGGAGGAACGTGAAGACGCCGGCGGTCTTGCTGATGAACTCGAGCGGACTCGCGATACCCCACCGCCTCGCCAGGGACATCAGCCGCCGGTACTCCATGACGCCCGGGATACCGACCTCGACCGGCAGGTCGATCCCCCGGTCCCGGACCCCCTCGATCCAGTCGACGATGGCCGTCGCGTCGAAACACAGTTGCGTGACGAGATACGTCGCGTGGGGGACTTTCTCCCGCATCGCCGCCGCGAGCGTCTCGTCGTCGATCACGTCGTGTCCCGTCGGATACCCGCCGATGCCCACTTCCTCGAACTCGTAGCCCAGATCTTCGAGTGCGACGAGCAGGTCGTGTGCGGACGCGAACTCGCCGACCGGCTCGTCGCGGTCGCCCCCGGGAACGAAGATATCGGTGACCCCGGCCTCGCGCAACCGCCCGGCGATCTCGTCGAGTTCGTCGGTGTCCTCGACGAACCGGGCCGCGACGTGCGGGACCACTTCGTAGCCCAGCTCTCGGGCCTGGACGGTCCGCTCGACGGTCGGCTCCATCCCGAGATGGGGCGTGAGGACGACCGCCAGCCGCGCCCCGCCCGGGAGGTGCGAGAGCGCCTCGTCGAAGTCGTCGGTCGGGAGCAGGTCGAACGTGACGTCGGAGAGACAGGATCCGATCGCTGCACTGTCGACGTCCGACTGCGTCGCCCCAGACATGTGCTATGGCAAGGCGATTGTCTACAAATAACTATGGGTCACCACCGATACTGCCGGGCACGCGAGGCGGATCCCCGGGATCGACGTCCTCGACCCCGAGGTCCGCCTCGCCCCACCCGGTCGCCGCGTAGTCCTCGCCGGTGACGCTGGAGGCGATGGTGATCAGTGAGTCTATGACCGGCGTCTCGGCGCCGGCCACGCGAGCCAGCGTTCGCATCGGGACGAGGCCGAACGGGACGTCCTCGTGGAAATAGCGGTGGTCGACGGACGACGGCGCGCGTATCTCCTTGTTCGGTTCGCTCTCGCGGAGGACGCGCAGGAACGACCCGCTCTCGCCCGCAGCCGCCGTCGTCGAGCCGATATCGGCGAACAGTTCGGGGAACGGGTCGACGTCGAGCCCCCAGGCGTCGGCGACGGCCAGTCGCTCCTCGTCCAGGTCGGCCATGAGGTTCGCGACCGCCGGCGTCCCGGCGTCGTAGTAAAAACGGAAGTCCCCGCCCGTGTGTTCTATCCAGGCCGCAGCGAGGACGATACCGGGTGGGTGCAAGACGGCGTTGACGTTGCTCAGTGCGGTGTGGAGGACGTTCGGCACCCGCTCCAGGGACGGGTACAGCTCGCTGACGGGGCCGAAGGCGTCGTCGTCGGTCGCTGGCAGCGTCCCACACCGGACGTTCTCGACGAGCGAGGAGACGTGGACGTGGTCGTCGCTTCGCTTCCGGCAGATGTAGGTCAGCGTGTTCGTCTCCGCGAGGGGCGGGATCGACTCACAGCCCGCCTCGGCGAGTGCCCTCCGGACCGCCAGCGCACCGCCCGTTCCACCCGGGTTGAGCAGGACCGGGCGCGACCCGTCCACGTGGTCCGCGAGCTGGGCGGCCACGGCAGTCAGCGCGGTGGCCGGGAGACAGACCATGACCAGGTCCGCGCCGTCGAGCGCTTCACCCATGTCCGTGGTGACGACCGGGACGCTGGCAGTCCCCTCGCCGAGGACGCCGCTGTATCGGATGCTCTCGGCCTCCCTGACCGCCGCGATGGTCTCCGCGGAGCGGTTGTACAGCTGCGGACGATGGCCGAGCGTGGACAGGTGTGCCGCCGCCGCGAACCCGCCGTTTCCGCCTCCCAGGATGGCGATCGTTTTCATCGTCGGACTCTCACGCGTCCGGGTCGATGCTGTAGGTGTCGAGTTTCGCCTCGTCGACGTCGACGCCCAGTCCGGGCCCCTCCGGGACTAACACGTCGCCGTCCTCGTAGGTGAAGGGCTCGGTGACGATATCGTCCTCGTAGTAGACGCTCGCGATCTGGCCGTCGTAGGCTTCGGCCGGGCGGTTGACGGGCGTGACACTCGCCAGCCCGGCGATCGGGACGGCCGCACCCAGGTGGAGGTTCGCGGCGTTGCCGATCCCCATCTCGATCGACCCGCCGATGTCACAGCGCATCCCCACCGACTCCGCGACGACGCCGACTTCGCGGGCGCGGTACAGTCCCCCGGGCTTGGTCACGTACAGCGCGAACAGTTCGGCTGCACGGTGCTCGTCCAGCGAGAGGATGTCCTGTCTCGTCCAGGCGCCCTCGTCGGCCATGATCGGGACGTCCACCGCGCGAGCGACCTCGGCCATGTCCTCGACGTCCGCCACCGGCTGTTCCATGTAGGCGATGTCGTAGGCCTCCATCTCCCGGATGACGCTGATCGCCTCGCTGGGCAGTTCGTAGCCCTCGTTGGCGTCGACGCGGATCGTCACGTCCGGGCCGAGCGTCTCTCGCAACCGCCTGACGAGTTCGACGTCGCGGTCCCCGTCCAGTCCCGTCTTCACCTTGATCGTCTCGACCCCTTCCTCGACGGCCTGCTGGGCCTCCTTGACGGCGCGGTCCGGTTCCATGATCCCCAGGCTGTGGGCGATCGGGAGTCTGTCCCGGTGTTTTCCCCCGAGCAGTTCCGAGACCGGCACGCCGAGGTGTTTGCCCGCGAGGTCGTGGAGAGCGATGTCGACGGCGGCCTTGGCGTAGGGGTGTCCCTTGACCCGCTCGTCCATCTCGGCGTGGATCGGGCCGATATCGAGCGCCGACCGCCCCTCGACGACCGGGAACAGGTAGTCCTCGACGATGTGGCGGGCGGTCTTGGCCGTCTCGCCGTAGTACTGCATGTGGGTGCCGCCCCACGTCGCGATGGCGGGCGTTTCGCCCCACCCCACGAGGCCGTCGGCCGTCTCCAGCCTGACGATGAGGTGAGAGCCGATGGGGGTGTCCATCTTGCTGGCCCAGTTGTGGGTTCGCCGCGGCGGCAGCTTCACGAAGTAACACTCGATGTCGCTGATCTCCATGCACAGAGAGCAAACTCGGGGAACCTTAATAGTTGCCTGCCGGCCGCCCGTTCGGCGGACAGGACAGTCTCATCCCGTACGAACACGACAGTCTCACCCCGTACGATTAAGTGGCGGTCGTGCCTGTGTTCGGGCGAATGTTCGACGACGACGCCCCGCACATGTACGAGACAGACAGTTCTGGGGACTCGGCGGCGCTGGACGGCATCACCGCGGCGGTCGTGGGCGGTGACGGTCGGGAGGTCGAGTACCTCCGAGGGCTCAAAGAGAGCGGTGCCGAGGTCCGGGCCTGTGGCCTCCCCCCGGAAGCGGCCGAGGTGCTGGGTCACCCACAGGCCGAGGATCCGGAGACGGCCATCTCGGGTGCAGACGCCGTCTTCACGACCGTCGTTCACATCACCGAGGAGGGTGAACTGCACACGCCCGGGTGGGAAGGGACCGTCTACCAGGACGCGTTCTCGCACGTCGACCCCGGGAGCGTGCTGTACATCGGGACGAGCACGCCCGAGATCGACGGCTACGCCGAGGAGACCGGCTTCGACGTCGTCGAGTACGGCGACGACGACGAGCTGATGCACCTCCGGGCGCCGACGATCATCGAAGGCGTCCTCGGGATCACTATCGAGCACACGGACGTCTCTATCCACGACTCGCACTCGGTCGTCCTGGGCTTCGGACGGATGGGGTTCTCGATGACCCGGACCCTGGAGGCGCTTGGCGCACACACGACCGTCGTCGCACGTGACGGCGCACAGCTCTCCCGGGCGCGGGAACTGGGCGCACGTCCCGTCCACCTCGACAACCTCCCGGCGGCCGTCGGTAATGCGGACATGATTTTCAACACGATCCCAGTGACGGTTCTGTCCCGGGACGTCCTCGAAGGCGTCCCACGAGAGGCCTTTATCCTCGATCTGGCGAGCACGCCGGGCGGGACCGACTTCGACGCCGCCGAGGACCTCGGTATCGACGCGGTCCTGGCGCCGGGGCTCGGCGGCCGCGCACCGAAGACCGCCGGCCGCTACCAGTGGATGGGACTGCGACGGATGCTCCTCGACCGACTCGACCGGGACGACTGAGCGGTGAGGCGATCACGAGAGGACAGCGGGCGACATCCAGGAGGACAGCGGGTGACCGCCGGGAACGACGTGGAGTCGCCGGTCCCGCTTCAGCCGAACACGCGGAGTTCGTCGGGCGCGTCGGTGAGTTTCTCGTAGCCGTCGTCGGTGACCAGCACCTCGTCTTCGATGAGAAAGCCCCCGTGTCCGAGTTCGTTGTACGGCGGTTCGATACACAGGACCATCCCCGATTCGAGCGTGCCGCCGTCCGGGACGACCGTCGGCGGGTCGTAGATCTCAACGCCGATCCCGTGTCCGAGGTGGAACGGGTCGAACTCCGCGAGCGCGTCGACGCCGCTCGACTGCACGGCCGCGACCCCGGCGTCGTAGACGTCACCGGTGTCTACCCCGTCGCGGAGTTCGCCCAGCGCGGCCGAGAGCCCGTCGGAGAGCGCCTCGTAGGTCCGCTCGAAGGCGGGGTCTGCCGACCCGAAGGCGTACGTCCGCCCGACGTCCGAGCAGTAGTTGCGGTACGTACACCCCCCGTCCCAGCGGACGAGGTCACCCTCTTGGATCTCCCGGTCGCCGGGAAGCGGGTGTGTGTAGGCCGTCCGGTCGCCGAACCCGACCGTCAGGAACAGCGGTTCGCCCCCTTTCTCACAGACCCGTGCCCGGAAGTCGGCGGCGAGTTCGGCCTCCGTCGTCCCCGGTTCCAGTGCCGCCATCGCTTCCTGCATCGACGACTCGGTTATTTCGGCCGAGCGCCGGAGACACCGGATCTCCTCGTCGGTCTTGACCCGCCGGAGTTCGTGGAGATACTCCTGGGCACGGGGGAGTTCGTGGTCGGACAGTCGGTCGGTGAGTCGCGAGAACTCGTCGGGGGAAAAACCCTCGCGCTCGACGGCGACCTGCGGCCCGCCCGCGAGGTCCTCGACCGCGGCCGTCAGGGCCACTATCGGGTCGTCGTAGTCGCCGGACTCCTGGAGGGACAGGACCCGCTCGTCGGTTGCCGAGAGCGAGTCGCTGCTGTAGATGTTGGTCGCCCCGTACGGGTAGACCCCAGCGGGGTCTACGCCGTTGTCGAGGAGACTGCTCATCTCGCGGGCCGGCATGACCAGGTACGGGCCGCCGGCGTCGGCCGACCAGCAACTGAACGCCGCCTCGCCCAGTCCCTTGGTCGCCACGCAGTAGGTCCCCGCCGTGTAGTAGACGTTCTCGACGGTCGACGCCACGAGGAGGTCGATATCTGCCTCCTCCAGAAGCCGCTCCATCCGCTCGTTCGGAACCATCTCGGACGAAACGAGGACAGGCGGGGATAAAAATGGTCGGCCGCTGGGCACCCGTAGGTTCAAGGCTCCGACCCGAAAAGACGCAGTCGAGGTACCAGTACGATGCCAGTCGTCACAGTCGACATGTACGAGGGACGAACCACCGAACAGAAACAGGCACTCGTCGAGAGTATCACGGAGGCCATGGTCGAACACGCCGACGCGTCGCCCGACCACCTCCACGTCATCATCAACGACGTGCCCAAGGAGAACTGGGGCCGGGACGGGAAACTCGGGATCCACCGGGAGGACTGACGATGGCCGAGGACCACGGTTCGGTCTCGCACCTGCTCGTGCAGGCGACCGACCTCGAGGAACTGGTGACGTTCTACACCGACGTCGTCGGGTTCAGCGTCGCCGAACGGACCGACTTCGGCGACGGCCGACCGCTCGTGATACTCGAAGAGCGCATGGGGCTGACCGAACTCCCCGACGACCGCGCCGAGTCGGGACAGGCGGTCGAACACATCGCCTTCCAGGTGCCCGACATCGACGCGGTCGTCGACTCGCTCGAGACACACGACGTCCCCATCGACGACGGACCCAAACCCACGAGTTACGGGACGTCGGTGTATTTCTTCGACCCGGACGGTAACCGGATCGAGTGCCACGACTGATAGTGAGTGTTGTAGATTATTTCCGGATCGCGACGTCCTCGGTGGCGTCGCGTACCGGTAAATCACTACAACACTCATATGAGCGGCTACTCCGTTTCGGCGACCCCCTTCAGAACCGTCCCGCCGGAGAATCGCACCCTCCGATACGCTCTTTACACGGGCGAGCGACACACTGACACGAGAGGCGCCAACGAGCGTACACCATGTCAGACCTGTTAATTCAAGACGTCGACATCGCCGTCACGGTCGATCCCGAAGACAGCGTTCTCGAAGACACGTCGATCGTCGTCGACGACGGACGCATCGAGGACATCGGTCCGGCCGGAGAGATCGCCGACGAGTACCACGAACCGACTTTCGACCGCGTCCTCGACGGGAACGGGATGTTGCTCATGCCCGGCCTCGTCGACTCCCACTTTCACCTCTCGGAACACCTGAGTCGCGGCCTGTTCCCCGACAACATGTCCACCAGGCCGTGGGTGTTCAACTGGGCGAAACCATACTACTCGTCGGTCGACGAGGAAGCCGAACCGTGGAGCGTCCGCATGGCGTGTCTGGAGATGATAAAGACAGGTACGACCTGCTTCCTGGACATGGGTTCGCAAACCGACGCGGGCATCAGTGTGAAGACCGCCGCGGAGACGGGGATCCGGGGCGTCACCGGGCGTCACGCGGCCGACGTCGAACCCGACGAGATACCGCCGTACTGGTCCGAGGAGATGGTCGACCACCACTTCTTCGACGACGCCGACGAGGCCCTGGCGGCGCTCCGGGAGAGCGTCGAGACCTGGAACAACTACGCCGACGGCCGCATCCGGTGCTGGGCCAACATCGAGGGGAAAGAACCCTGCAGTCCCGAACTCCACAGGGGCGCGAGCGAACTGGCCGAGGAACTCGGCGTCGGGACCACCTACCACATCGCGTCGTCGATCGAGGAGGCCGAAGGGAGCCAGGAGAAATACGGGAAGTGGCCCGTCCAGCGGCTGGCGGACATCGGCGCACTCGGCCCGAACGTGGTCCTCGCCCACGTCGTCGCGCTCGAAGACCACGAGGTGGACCTGCTCGCCGAACACGACACGACCGTGGCGTTCTGTCCCGGCACGTCGTTCAAACTCGCGAAAGGTGCGGCGAACATCGGGAAGTACCCCGAGATGCTCGACGCCGGTGTCAACGTTTCGCTCGGGTGTGACGGGAACTCCGCCGCGGGTTCGGCCGACATGTTCAAGCAGATGTACATCGCGGCGGGGCTGTTCAAGGACGCGCGGATGAACCCGGAGCTGATCCCGGCCCGCAAGGCGGTGCGCATGGCGACGATCGACGGGGCCCGCGCGCTGCTGTGGGACGACGAGATCGGGTCCGTCGAGGTCGGCAAGCGGGCGGACATGATCATGCTCGACCTCGACGACCTGGAGTGGACGCCGTTCCACCGACCGATACAGACGCTGGTCTACTCCGCGAACGCGCACAACGTCGCACACTCCATCATCGACGGCGAGATCGTGATGGAAGACCGGGAGGTCACGACGATGGACGAGGCGAAAGTCAAAGAACAGGCACGCAAGCACGCGGTCAGGACCGCAGAGAAGTCCGGACTGTCCGACGCGGTCCCGACGACGACGACGCTGTACGACTAGTGGGTCCCCTGATACGGTCGGTTGTAAGCCATTTCCGGATTTCGCCGGACCACTCGGCGAAAGACTGGTAAATCGTCACAACCGACCGTATGACCTCGCCGGGGTCGTCCACGCGGTAGTATTTTATCGGATGAATTTCAAGGGTGCTGTATGAGTCGGCAAGCGGGTATTATAGGCACTGGTGGCGTCGCCGGTATGGGACTGCTGGGCGTCCACGACGAGGACGACATCGGGACGGAGCCGGTCGACGCCAGTCACGCGGGTGGCTACGCCGAGAGCGACGCGATCGACCTCGTCGCCGTCGCGGACATCGACGAGGAGAAACTCGAGCGGTTCGGCGAGGTCTGGGACATCCCCGCGGACAGGCAGTATCTCGGTCACGAGGCGATGCTCGAAGCCGAAGACCTCGACGTCGTCTCCGTCGCGACCCCGACCTATCTCCACCACGACCACGTCGTGGACGCGGTCCGGGTCGGCGACCCGGACGCGGTCTGGTGTGAGAAACCCATCGCGTCGAGTGTCACCGACGCGAGAGAGATGATCGACGACTGTGCGGAGACCGACACCGCACTCGTCGTGAATCACACGTCCCGGTTCACGGACAACATGAGCACCGTTCGCGAACACGTCAGCGACGGACTGATCGGTGACATTCAGTCGATAACCGGGCTGTTCCGGCGTGAACTGCTCCGCAACTCCACACACGTTCTCGACACGATGGTGTTCATGACGGGGTCCCGTGGCGAACACGTGAGTGGATATCTGAACGGCGAGAACGACGCGGTCGACGCGCTCGGTGCGAGCGAATCCGTCGACGACTCGGGCGGTGGCGGCCACATCGTCTTCGAGGACGGGACGTTCGCGACGGTCGACTGCACCGCCTCGCGCGAGGCGTCGACCTACGCGTACCACTTCCTCGGAACGGACGGTCGCATCGAGATCAATATCATCGACGGGTCCTGGCGGTACTGGGACCTGGAAGACGGGTACCACGTCGAACGGGAACTCCCGGGTGTGGAACCGGACCCCGACGAGTACGCCAAGGGATTCGCGAACGCCGTCGACCACATCGACGCGGTCCTCGCAGGCGACGAGCAGAACCGATCGAGCGGCGAAGCCGCCGTCCGTTCGCTGGAGATCATCGTCGGACTCTACGTCTCCGATTTCACCGGTGGGCGGGTGTCACTGCCCCTCGACCGACCGCTCGAGGACGTGACGATCAAGTCCTGGTGACGACCGCCGCGGCGGACGTGGCCACGATGTCGCCGCGGTCGACGTGGTCACGATGCCGTCGCGGCGGACGTGGCCGCGATGCCGTTCACCACGAGTAAACGTTATTGGATTTCAGACCAATTACGAGGTATGGAACAGGACTCGAAACAGGTCGAGGCGGTCAAGACGAGCGGGCGTGTGATCCACGCGCTCGCCGACCGAGGGCCGAGTGGCGTCACGGAACTCGCAGACGCCCTAGAGATGCCCAAGAGCACCGTCCACGTCCACCTGTCGACGCTCGTCGAACAGGGTCTGGTCCTCAACGAGGGTGGGACCTACCGGCTCTCGCTCCGGTTTCTCGAGATCGGCGGGAAAGTACGGTCGTACACGATCTTCGACCAGGCAAAGCGGGAAGTCGACGCAGTCGCGGACGACCTGAACGAACTGGTGAACCTGATGGTAGAGGAAGACGGCATGGGGGTGTACATCTACTCGGTACGCGGGAACGACGCAGTCGACCTCGACACGACCCCCGGACGACACTGTCCGCTCAACACGACAGCGCTCGGGAAGGCGATCCTGGCACACATGGACGAGGAACGGGTGCACGCGATCGTCGACAGATACGGACTCCCCGCCCGAACGGAGCGGACGATAACTGACCGGGCGGAGCTCTTCGACCGACTCGAGACCATCCGCGAACGGGGCTACGCGTACGACGACGAGGAGAACCTCCGGGGCGTGTCGTGTGTCGCGGTCCCGATCGTGGTCGAACGGGGCGTACTCGGCGCACTCAGCGCCTCCGGACCAGTCAGTCGGATGAAATCTACCGAGAGGATCTGTGAACGACTCCAGGACGCCGCGAACGTTATCGAAGTGAGCGTCGAATACAACTAGTTCACAGCTATCGAACGTCTCCCGATCGGATTACAATACTAGGACTGTAATGTACTCTGGGGCCTCTGTCCCTGGCCCACCCGTGTGGCCGCTCCGGTGTCAGAGTATTCGGTCGTACAGAGACCTCGGAATGAGTGTCCGTACCCGGTCCGAGAGGCGCTAGAGCGCGTATAACTCGCCGTTCGACACTGTTACACACCGTCGGTTCCCCGCCTCGTTCAGTCGTCGTCTCCGTTCACGTGGATTGAACGCAATCGAACACTCGTTGTGAAATACGATCAACTGGGAAACGAGCGGCCATCTATTGGATAAATAGGTCCATGTTCAGAAATATACTGGCGGTGGGGACCGTACTTCGTCGGAGTCCGTTCGGGTCTCTCCCAGGCCTCGAAGTACTTCGGTAGACGAGTACGTGGGCGTCCCGAACGCGTCGTGAACTGCACCGTGTCCCACGAACCCCGTTCACACGCGACAAACGGGTGACTGCGGATGTGTGGGCACGGCTGGTGTGCCTGTCACTGTCGGAACGGTGTCACCCGGCACGCGATCTCTTCCCCGGTTGAATTATGGTTCGGGTGTCCGAAGTCGGCACCGACGATGGCTATCGACATTCCCGAGAGATACGGGTTTCTCGTCAGCGGAACGGAGCAGCGACCGAACGACGACGTCACCGTCCGGGACCCGGCGACGAACGAACCGCTCGCGACAGTGCCGGAGGCCGGCGAGGGTGGCGTCGACCGGGCGCTCGAATCCTCGGTCGAGGCCGCCGGACAGTGGGCGGCGTACGACGGGGCCGAGCGGGGGCGGCTGCTCTCGGCGGTCGCCGACACGATCCGCGAGAACGCCGACCGGCTGGCGGCGGTCGAGACGAGAGAGGTCGGTCGCCCCCTGTCGGAGTCACACGCGAACGTCGCCGGTGCCGCCGACACCTTCGAGTACTACGCCGGACTCACCGACAAGATCGAGGGGCGACAGGTCCCGCTCGGGAGAGACGGCGACTACGTCGACTACACCCGCCGCGAGCCCTACGGCGTGACGGCACAGGTCGTCCCGTGGAACGCGTCGCTCGCGCTCGCGGCCCGCGGGTTCGCCCCCGCACTCGCGGCGGGAAACACGGTCGTCGCGAAGGCCCCGTCGAACGCGCCGCTCTCGTTGCTGGAACTCACGAAACTGGTCCACGACGCAGGGTTCCCCGACGGCGTGGTCAACACCGTGACCGGGACCGGGTCCGGAACGGGCGACCACCTGGTCCGCGACGGGCGGGTCGACTTCGTCGAGTTCACCGGGTCGACCGACACGGGGAAACGCGTCATGCGTGCAGCCGCCGAACACGTCACCGACCTGCACCTCGAACTCGGCGGGAAAGGGGCGAACATCGTCTTCGACGACGCGGACCTCGAAGGCGCCGTCGACAGCGTGGTCGCGACGTTCAACAACGCCGGGCAGATATGCTTCGCGCCGACCAGGGTCTTCGTCCAGTCCAGCGTGTACGACGAGTTCGTCGACCGGGCGGTCGACCGCGTCGAGGCGATGGCACTCGGCCCCGGGATCGAGGACCCCGACATGGGGCCGCTGATCACCCCCGAGGCCCGCGACCAGGTCGCCGAATTCGTCGAGACGGCACGTGAAGACGGGCGCGTCCTGACAGGCGGACACGTCCCCCGCGAAACCGGGAACTTCTACGCGCCGACGCTGATCGACGGCGTCACCGACGACGCCCCGGTTTCGTGTGAGGAGATCTTCGGCCCCGTCCTGACACTCTACGAGTTCGAGACAGCCAGTGAGGCCGTCGAACGAGCCAACGACACCAGATACGGCCTGTCGAATCTCGTCTGGACCTCGGACCTCTCGACCGCGCACACGGTCGCCGCCGGGCTCGAGAGCGGGACGGTCCAGGTGAACGACTACCCGGTGCTCTCACCGGCGGCCGTCTCCGGCGGCTACAAGGAGAGCGGGCTGGGACGGGCGAAGGGGCTGCAGGCCATCGAAGCGTTCACCCGGACGAAAAACGTCGCCATCTCGCTGGACGACTTCACGGAGTGACTGGACAGTTGGGGCCTGGAAACCCGTCCCGCCCGCTCAGCGAAACGTCAGGCCGCCGTCCGGGTGGAGCGTGCTCCCGGTGATGAACGAGGCCTTCTCGCTGGCGAGGAACTCGACGCTGTCGACGACGTCCTCCGGCTGGCCGTTGTAGGGGAGACACTGGTGGTCGGTGATACCCTCGAGATACGCCTCGTCGAGTTGCTTGCTCGCCTCCGACGTGACCAGTCCCGGGGCGATCGCGTTGACCCTGACGTTGTCCTCACCCACCTCCGTGGCGATGGCGCGTGTCATCGCCGGGAGCGCCCCCTTCGACGTGACGTAGTGGGGGTAGCCGGTGATGCCACCGTAGATGACCGCCGAGGAGATGTTGACGACGCTCCCGTGGCCCTGTTCGGTCATGTACGGGATGATCTCCTGACAGCAGATGAACACGCCGGTGGTGTTGACGTCGAGCACCTCCCGCCACTCGTCGACCGGTATCTCGTCGAAACTCCGGTCGCGTTCGGTGACCAGCGGCGCGTAGATGGCCGCGTTGTTGACGAGGACGTCGATAGAACCGAACTCCTCGATCGCTCGCTCGCCGAGGGCAGCGACTTCCTCCGGTTCGGTCACGTCCGTCTCGACGCCGATCGATTCTGTGTCGAGTTCGTCGGCTGTCTCCCCGGGAGCGGCGACGTCCGCCACGACGACGTGTGCCCCTTCCGAGGCGAACCGATGTGCGATCTGTTCACCGATACCGTTGGCACCACCCGTGACGATCACTGTTTCGTCCTCGAACTGCATCAGTGTCTGAACGGTCTCCGCCAGTCTGTATAGGTGTTTCCCCGCGGTCGGCGACTGGCCCGGAACCCCGGGGAGAAACGAGGGGGCGGGTCGGGGGACGCCGTGACGGTCAGATCGACAGTCGACTGACCAGCGGCGGGTCGGAGGACTTCGCCACCTCGGTGTCGAGCAGGGCTCCACAGTCGGGGCAGACGAACTCGCGGAGACAGTACCCCTCAGGTCCGTGGTTGTGGACGCCAGCGACCGAGATCGACCGTTCGATGGTCCCGACAGCGGCTTTCCAGTGGCCGTCTGCGCGGTCGAGGGCCGCGTCGCAGCGGTCACAGACTGCATACGCGTCGCCCTCGGCGTCGGTCACGACGTCGACTCGCGCACCGAGGTGGTACTCGGTGGCCCCGGGGTCCTCGATAGTCTCGGCGGCCCCGGGTTCCTCGGTCGAACCGGACGACTTGGCGGCTTCCAGTCGGTCCGCGTACCGGCGCTCGCGGGCCTCCTCGGCCGATCCCGCGGGCTCGCCGTCGTCGGTGACCGGCACACCGTAGACCGAGCGGGCGGTCTCCGGTGCGACCTTGCCCTCAGCGACGTCCCTGCGGACGGCCTCGGCGTCGCGTTCGAGCGGGTCTCCGTAGCCCCCGCTCCCGGGCAGTTGCACCCGGAACACGTCGCCCTCGTCGAGCTCGTTCACCCCCCACTGGACGTACTCCGGGTCCGGGAGGTCGTCGTCGGACGGCGGGAACCCGGTCTCCCCCGACAGGGCGCTCGACCCCTCGTATTTCGTGTACTCGATGTTGGCGCCCGGATACCCACCGAACACGCCGGTCGAGGGAGGTGTCTCGACGCCGCGACCACAGCTCACGACGTCGAAGAACTCGACGTCGCCGTTGTCGACGGGGGTGAGCGCGAACTCGTGGCCGACGCCGCCACGGTATCGACCGGGGCCGCCCGAGTCCTGGAGGTAGCGTCGATAGAGGTAGACCAGCGGCAGGTTCGCCTCGTGGCGCTCCGCGTTGCCCCAGCGCGCGACGATGTTCACGACCTCCCCGCCGAGGTCGACGCCGTCGTCGAACGCACGAGCGCCACCCGCCCCCGCGAAGGTGTCGGTCAGCGTCTCGACCTGCGTCCCGTCGCTCGTCCCGACTTCCAGCGAGGCGTGGGTGTGAGCGCCGTGCCAGACGCCGGTCGCGCGGTCGGCGTACTTCTCGCTGGCACCGAGTAGTTTCGAGACCGCGAGCGTCGACAGCGAGTTACACATCTGCAACGTTCCGATGGTGGCGATCGAGATGGGGGCGGGGCGCTCGGCGTTGACGATCGTCCCCTTCGGCGCCTCGATGTCCACGACGTCGATGATACCGTCGTTCCAGGTCATATCGTGACAGAGCAACGGGAACAGGGGAGCCATCACGCCGCCGACCGTCGCGGTCCGGGTACAGTTGAACCCGTACTCGCTCTGTTCGTCGGTCCCCTCGAAGTCGAAGGTGAGCGAATCGCCCTCCTTCTCCATCGCGAGCTGGACGGTGAACGACCGGTCCTCCGGTGCGGAGTCCAGATACTGGCGTTCCTCCCACCGACCGTCCGGCAGTTCCCGGAGTCGGTTGCGGAGTTTCGTCTCCGACTGTTCGATGAGCTGGGTCCCCACTCGGTCGATGGTCTCCGGCCCGTACTCCGCCATCAGATCCTGTAATCGCTCTTTGGCGACGTTGTTGGCCGCGATCTCCGAGCGCAGGTCCAGTTCGACCATGCCGGGGTCCCGGGACATGTTCAGGATCGTCTCGAGGACGTCCTCGCGCATCTCGCCACCCTCTATCAGCTTGAGCCCCGGCGTCTGGAACCCCTCGTGGAAGACACTGGTCGAGTTGGGCGAGAACCCGCCCGGGTCGACGGCCCCGATGTCGGCCACGTGGACGAAACTGGCCGAGAACGCCCGCAACTCGCCGTCGTAGAAGATCGGCGTGATGATGTAGACGTCCGGCGGGTGCAGCGCCGCGGTGTAGGAGTCGTTCAGCATGAACATGTCCCCCTCGTGGATATCGTCCCCGTACCTGTCGATGATGTGTTTGGTCGCTTCGGAGGCTCCGAGGTAGTGATGCAGAAAGCCGACACCCCCGGTCAACAGGTCGCCCTCGGCCGTGTACAGTGCGACCATCAGGTCGTGTCCCTCGTTCGTGTTCGGGGCTCCGGAGACACGTTTCAGCGCCTGGACGGCCTCGTCGGTCACACGAACGAGTCGGTGTTTGATGATCTGGAACGTGACCGGGTCGATCCCTTCGAGACCGACGGTCGGGTCGGCGTCACTCATCGGCGGCCTCCCGGATACCGATCCGGACGTTCCGATAGCGGTCCATCCGGGCGACGTCACCCGGGTTGACGACGATGGTCGTCACCGGGGTGAGGATCACCCCCGGTTCCCTGATCTCGTCGCCGGGAGTCAACTGCTCGAAGTCGTAGAGTCCCGCCTCGATGACGCCATCGGCGGCCTCGAAGTGCATCTCTTTCGTGTCGATCAGTGCGTGGTCGGCGTGTGCGTCGTCGACCTCGCTCGCTGCGATCTCGGGCGTCTCGAGGGGACCGATACCGCGGACCCGGAACTGGGTCATCTCGATACCACCCTCCTTGAACGCCGATCCCTCCCCGTAGCGCTGCTCGTAGAGCTCCTCGAAGCGGTCGACCGTCTCCGCGACGTCCGAACGCGTCAGGTCACCCGACGCCTCGACCGGCGTCAGCAGTTCGTGGACCTGTCGCTGGTAGCGCATGCTTATCGACCGTTCGATGGTCGTGTTCGCGTCGTCGAACCCCTCGTCACGGAGCTTCTCGCGTGCCTCGGCTTCGAGTGCCGACAGCGTCTCGTTGATCTCCGCGACGTCGAAGGGCGGTTCGATCTGGCGGACGTCGATGTGTTCGTGGGTGACGTCCGTCGAGAGGAGGCCGAGCGCACTGTTGACGGACGCGGTGTAGGGGACGATCACCTCCGGGATGTCGAGTTCCCGGGCGTAGGACGCCGCGTGCATCCCGGCGGCACCGCCGATCGCGACCAGCGTGAACCGCCGGGGGTCGATGCCCTTCTCCACGGTCGTCTCCCGCAGGAGGTCCGCGATGATCGAGTTGATCAGCTTGTACATGTCGGCAGCGGCCTCGGTGACGCTCTTTCCGAGGGGCGCTGCGACCTGTGACTCGAACACCTCGTATGCACGGTCGGGGTCCATCTCTCTGTCGCCCCCGAGGAAGTATTCCGGCGAGAAATACCCCTGTATCAGGTCGACGTCGGTGACGGTCGGGACCGTTCCGCCCTGGCCGTAACAGACCGGCCCCGGGTCGGAACCGGCGCTCTCCGGACCGATAGACGGGACCTTCGTCTCGTCGTCGAGGGTTATCACGCTCCCGCCGGCGACGGCGATGGAGTGGACGTCCCGCTTGGGGAACTGGTAGTGGTGGCGCCCGACCATCGGTTCCGAGGCGTACTCGATGCGGTTGTCGTCGATCACGCCGACTTTGAACGTCGTGCCGCCCATGTCCGTCGAGATGATGTTCTCGATGCCCCGGGAGTTGGCGACGAACTGACTCCCGAGCAACCCGCCGACCGGCCCCGATTCGATCAGTCCGACGGGTCGCTGTATCGCGTCCGCCTGGCCGACGAGGCCACCGTGCGCGAACATGAGGAGCAACTGCCCGTCGAACCCGTACTCTTCGAGCGTCGACCGGAGCGTCGTCAGGTACTGCTCGACGGTGGGACCGAGATAGGCGTTCAACACGGTCGTCGCCGTTCGTTCGTACTCCCCCATCGTCGGGGAGACGTCACTGGAGACAGAGACGTACAGGTCGGGATAGCGCTCCTGGACGAGTTCTTTCAGGCGCTTCTCGTGGTCGGGCGAGACGAACGACCAGAGGAAACACCCCGCCAGGGACTCGACACCGGCGTCGACAAGGCTGTCGACCGCCGCCAGCACCTCGCTGTCGTCCATTTCCTCGAGTATCTCGTCACGGTAGGCGCGCTCGGAGATCCCCTCGATCTTCGTCCGGGGGATCAACGGCTCGGGTTTGTCCGAATTGATGATGTCTTTGACCTGTTCGAACGGGAGTCCCGACCATCGGCCGTATCCGCCCCGGGTGGCGTGTAGTGTCTCCTCGAAGCCGGCTGTCGTCACGAGGCCCGTTTCGGCCCCCTCACGTTCGAACAGCGCGTTTTCACCCACCGAGGTCGCGTGCAGGAACAGCTCCGTGTTCTCCAGGAGTTCCTGCAGGTCGACACTCATGTCCGCCGTCGCGTCGGCGAGTGAGTCGAAGATCCCGCCGGAAAAATCCGGGTACGTGGTCAGGTCCTTCCCTACGTAGACCGAACCCGAGTCGTCCATCACCGTCGAGTCAGTACACGTTCCGCCGATATCAGTCCCTATTCGAAAACCCATCTGTCTAATTCACAGCGATACGATCACTGGACGGCGGTCGGAAATAAAACTATGGTCCGTGCGGGTGGTCGTCTGCAGCGATGCTGGCGACCAGTAGATATATCTCCCCACAGGAAAGCCGCGACCGAACCAGTCACCGCTCGTGTCCGATTCGGCGTCGCTGAAAGTCAATCACAATGACTGTTCGATCTTAATGAAGCAAAGATTATATTTATAGTGCTGGTGTGACCTCTCGTCGTTCGCAGGTGCGATCGTCGTCCTGCGACGACAGAATCTGTCGAGTCTGGCTCGTTTTCACGAGAACTGCGGCCTCCTCGACGTCGTGGTTCCAGTCGTCTCTACCGAGTACTGATTCCGCAAGGAAATCTGATCTGGGGACGATCGGTCCCGGACGATCGGGCTGTCGCAAGTCCCCCCACTGTGGTGGCCAACGAGCTCGATCCCTCGAAACATAGAAAATCAAGACAATATATAGAATCGATAGCTAGCGATCAGTCCCTGTATACCGAGCCGACGACAGCCCCAGTGTCGGTTCGCGTTCGATAGTCGCTGCGGGAGTCGTGCGAAACTATTTACCGGTTCAGGTTCGATCCAGGGTAATGGGTAGACTGGACGACGTCACGCTGGAAGAACTGCAGGAACTGCGTGAGCAAACACGGGGAGAGATCCCCCGGGAGCGAGTGCTGGCTGCTATCGGTCGAAAGCAGGGCGACACGCTGGAACGACTGGCCGAACGACACGGCGTCGTCGAGAAGACGGTCCGGAACTGGCTCGACCGGTTCGCACACGAACCGATCGAACAGGCACCCTACGACGACGACCGGCCGGGTCGCCCGCCGAAACTCGACGAGGGCCAGCGCGAGCGGCTGTTCGAACAGCTCCAGCACCCGCCGACCGAACTCGGCTACGAACAGCGGTCGTGGTCGTCACCGTTGCTGCTCCACCACGTCGAAGCGGAGTACGACGTCGAGTACAGCAGCGGACACGCCCGGAAACTCCTGAGCGAGGCCGGCCCGTCAGCACCGACAGCTCGACCGCGAAACGACGACCGTGAATCGGAAAACGACGATCGTGAGTCGGAACGTGATGATCGTGAATCGGTAACGGAGGCAGAACTGTAGAGACAGCCGAAAACACGGCCGGAACGAACGGAGGATGGCTCGACTCTGTCCACGATCGCCGGTAAAAACTAACGCACGCCGGTGAGGCGGAGGGGAGTCGGCTCCGTGGTGGAGCGAACTGGGCGGGGGGCAGGTCACTCCGCTTGCTTCGCGAGGTCGCGGGCGGCGAGGTTCACGTTGCGACGGTTGGCCTTCCAGTAGGCGTCGAAGAGGTCGCCGGCGACCGGGACCAGCCCGGTGGCGTAGTCCACCGTGAGATTCAACACCATCCGGACGAGCGTGAACAGGGAGACGCCGGCGAAGACGGCTTCGAGGACGATGTACAGCGAGAGTGCGGTCGCGACGGTGTCACCGGCCACGGGGAGGACCCCGAGTAACGGGTCGAGGCCGAATTTGAAGCCGGTTCCCGGTACCCGGAAGCCATCGTCGAGGACCGTCGCAGCCAGTTCCATCCGCTCGAGCGCGGCGCTGTCGAGTTCGGCGGGGACGTCCTCGGCGTCGAGCACCTCGACCGGCGCGGTTTCGGTGTCGGTCTCGGACATACCCCGTGTACGATCCGCGGCGCGATAAGGTCGGCGGTGGTGACGGATCGAGTGAACGTCGCGTCGACAGTATCGACACCCTCACTCGGGCGCCAGCGCCCGGATGGTCGTCCGGATCTCTTCGGCAGTAGCGTCGCGCGGGAACGACACCGAGACCGCGTCGACGCCCTCGATGGCCTCCCACTCGGCGTAGCGGTCCCGACACTCTCCGGGCGTGCCGAGGACGCCCAGGTCGTCGAGCAACTCGTCGGAGATGGCGGCCATCGCCGCTTCGTGGTTGCGGTTCGCCCACTCGCTGGCCACCTCGTGAGCGGTCGACTCGTACCCCTGCCGGGCCAGTGCCTCGCGGTAGAAGGTACCCATGGCGCCGAGATAGAAGGCCAGATGATTCCGCGCCGAGTTGCGTGCCCGTTCCCGGTCGTCCAGCGCCATGCAGGGAAGTGAGAGCGTCACGCGCACGTCGTCGGGGTCGCGGTCTCCCAGTTCGGCCCCGCGGCGTAGGTCGTCGAGGCGATCGCGCAGCCCCTCCTGTGTGAGCATCAGCGCGTGCCAGCCGTCGGCGAATCGTCCGGCGAGTTCGACTGATTTGGGACCCATCCCGGCGGCGTCGATCTTCGGAGGCTCCTCCGGCGGGTCACAGCGCAACCGCAACCCCGATAGCTGGAAGATGTCGCCGTCGTATTCGAGGCGTTCGCCCGAGAGTACCTGCCGGACGATGTCGATATACTCGCGGGTACGCCGGAGCGGGTTGCCGTACTCGACGCCGTGCCACCCCTCGACGACGGCTGGCCCGCTCGGCCCGAGTCCCAGGCGAAACCGGCCGTCCGAGACCTCCTGGAGCGTGGCGGCGGTCTGGCCCAGCAGGGCCGGCGAGCGCGAGTAGACGTTCGCGATGGAGGTGCCGATCCCCACCGTCTCGGTGCGCTCGGCGATGGTCGTGAGTAGCGTGACGGCGTCCCGGCCCCAGGTTTCGGGGAGCCAGACGCGGTCGTAGCCCTCGGATTCGGCCAGTTGCGCGAACTCGACGAGAGTATCGACCGAGGGCTGGGCGGCGACGGGCAAGAAGACGTCCCGCGTCGGTAGATCTCCGTCTGCGGTCCCGCCGTCCGTGAGTGAAGTGTCGCCCATCGGTCACACCTCCGGGAGTTCCTCGATATCCGGGACACCCCGCGGAGCGACGGTCTCGCCCGTCAGGAAGGAGGCGGCGTCGCTCGCGAGGAACTGCGCGACGTCGGCGATCTCCTCGCTCGTGCCGACGGTTCGATCGACGGTCTCGCGGTCGACGTCGTCCGCCGAGATCCCCATCTGGGAGGCTAATCCTGGGGTCGCGACGTAGCCCGGTGCGATGCAGTTGACGCGGATCCCGTCGTCCGCCCACTCGGCGGCGAGTGTCCTCGTGAGGTTGATCACGCCCGCCTTGGCCGCACCGTAGTGGCTCATGTAGGGCGCGCCCTGCTGGCCGGCGACGCTCGCGACGTTTATCACCGCGCCGCCGCCGTCAGCGAGGTGTTCGTGGGTGGCCTGCAGACAGTTGTAGGTCCCGCCGAGGTTCACGTCGACGACGCTCTCCCACCCGTTCTCCGAGATGTCGGTAAAGGAGGCCATGAAACTCGCGCCGGCGTTGTTGACGAGACAGTCCACACCGCCGAAGGCCTCGACGGTCGCCGCGACGAGCGCCTCGACGGCGTCGCTGTCGCGCACGTCACAGGCCTCGCCGACCGCGTCGCCGCCCGACCCATCGTTCAGGGCCGCGACGGCGTCGTCGACGTCCTCGTCGGTCCGTGCGCAGATGGTGACGTCTCCGCCCTCGGCGACGAACCGCTCGGCGATGGCGTGACCGATGCCCTCGGTGGCGCCGGTCACGATGGCGGTCCGGCCGGCCAGCGAAAAGCGCTCGTTCGCCGTCGACGCTGTGCCAGGGGATGACATACCACTTCCTGGGGGTGCCACGCGGTTAAAACCACACAGCACGCGAGCCAACGGACGAGGCGTTTCTCACGCTCGATTTCCGGGGCGGAAATCCTAAATCCGGTCGCGCGTTATCAGGGGTATGGAGCTCACGAAGCTGAACCGCCAGCAGATCATCACGCTCGTCATGGTGTTCATGATGGTCGGTTCGGGGTTCGTCTACGTCCTCGCCTACGCGTTCTGACGGCCGTCGGTCGCCACCGTCGACCCGCGCCGGTCGTCAGTGCTCGGTTTCATCACCTGTTTCCTCCGCCGAGTCGCGCCCGGGGTCGAATCGGGCGAGCCACTCGTCGATGGTCTCTAACCGGTGGATCGCCCGGTCGGGGTCGCCGACGTTGTGGTGTTCGTCGGGGTAGACGACGAGTTTGGCCTCGACGCCCCGTTTCCGGAGCGACCGGTAGAGCTGTTCGGACTGTGTGGGCGGACACCGCCAGTCGTTCTCGCCCGCTGTGAGCAACAGGGGCGTGTCGATGGCGTCGACGTCGGTGATCGAGGAAGCGTCCTCGTAGGCCCCGGGGTTCTCCCAGGGCAGGCCGAAGTCGTGTTCGAACCACTTGTGGGAGTCGTCGGTGCCGAAAGAGGCGCGCATGTCGTAGACGCCGTGCTCGGCGACGCCCGCCCGGAAGCGGTCGGTCCGCGTGAGGACGTAGGCCGTGTTGACCCCGCCCTGGGAGAAGCCACCGACGAACAGTCTGTCGGGGTCGGCCCACCCCCGCGCTTCGAGAGCGTCGACGCCCGCCAGCAGGTCCTCGACCTCCAGGGTGTTCCAGGCGCCCTTGAGCTGTTCCGAGAACTCCCGACCGTAGGAGGTCGACCCGCGGTAGTTGACGTTCGCGACGACGTATCCACGGGTCGTCCAGAAACTCGTCGAGAAGGCAAAGGAGGGCGCGTCGTAGGCCATCGGCCCGCCGTGGATCCACAGCAGCGTCGGGTATGGGTCGGGGTCGTCGGGATCGAACGTCGGCGGGTAGTGGACCAGCCCCTCGATTCCGGTTCCGTCGTCGCTCTCGAAGGTGAATCGCGAGAATCCGGGGTGGTCGTAGTCGGCGAGGAGGTCCGGATTGAGGTCGGTCAGGCGTCGACGCGGGTCGGTGTCGTCGGGCCCGGCGTCTACGTCCGTGACGTCGAGCGCGACCACGTCCGTCCCCTCCGCGGGGTGACTGCGGACCGTGGCGACCGTGCCGCCGTCGACGCCGAACCCGCCGTGACTCTCGTCGCGGGACTGGCGGTCGAAGACGCGCTCGAAGCGGTCGCCGTCGGTCCCGGGGTCGGTGTCGTCGCCCGGGCCGAAACCGCTGGCGTCGAGGCGGACGAACCGTGACCACCCCTCGTCGCCGATTCCCGCCAGGAGGGTGTCGTCGTCGACCCACACCGGACCCCCGCCATACGCCAGCGTGCGGTCGAGTCCGTCGGTGAGCGCGACGCTCGTCCCCATCTCCGGGTCGAGCACGCGGACGTCCGAGGGGACGTACCAGTTGTCCGGCTGGCCGGCCTCGATGGCCAGTCGGTCGCCGTCGGGACTCCACGCCGGCGCGGCGGCCGTGTGTTCGCCGTCGGTCAGCGTCTCGACGTCGCCGGTCTCGGCGTCGACGACGTGGACGTCCCGAACGTAGGTGTCGTCTGGATCCTCGCCGTGGTAAGCGACGAACGCGATCCGGTCGTCGTCGGGGTTCCAGACCGGCTGGGGCCCAACGGCGGCGTCGAAGATGCCGCCGCCGCAGGCGTCGTCCAGACGGCGCTCCTCCCGCGTTTCGACGTCGACGACGAAGAGGTAGGTGGTGACGGTATCGAGCCAGCCCTGCCCGTCGAACTTGTGCTGGAGCCGTTCGGTTTCGATGGGACCCCCCTCCTCGCGCTGGTCGAGGTACTCTTCCTCGTCGTCGGTCGGGTCCCGCGCGGCGATCACGACGCGCTCGCCGTCGGGTCCCCAGTCGAAGTCCCGCACCCCGTGCTCGCGGTCGGTCATCTGCCGCGCGTCCCCGCCCAGTTCCAGGTCGTACACCCACACCTGGGGTTTCGGTTCGTCGCCGTTCCCGCCGTTCTCGTCTGCCTCATCGTCGCCATTTTCGTCCGCATCGTCTTCGTCGCTCTCGCTGTCTTCGGCCTCCGCGTCGCCTTCTTCGTCGTCCGCGTCGCGGCCGACCCGGAGTTCGGTGTCGGTGTCGCGGGCCATGAGGACGCCCAGCTTGCTCCCGTCGGGCGACCACTCGACGTTCCAGGCCGCGGAGGCGCGCGTGAGTCGGTGCGGGTCGCGACTCCCGTCCGCGGGGGCGGTGAACACCGACCCCACTTTCTCGTCCTCGTCGGGGTCGGATTCGCTCGCCGTGAAGGCCACGCGGTCGCCGTCGGGGGAGACCGCGACCTCGCCCGGGGTCGTCAGGTCGTAGTACGCGGCCGTCGGCAGTTCGTCCATGACCTCCGGTTGGACGGGACCGACAAACGCTTTGGGCCGGTGTGGGGGCGACTGACACCGGCGTCCCCCCGTCACTTGCCGGCGTCAGTCCGCGTCGGCGCTACTGGCTCGCCCCAGCAGCCAGACGGCGAGTGCGCCGAAGACGACGTCGAGCGCGACGAGTACCGCGACGGCGGGCACGAGCGTGTTCCAGACCCCGCCAAAGGCCGTCACGTCGAGGACGGTCATGACGTCCTCACCCAGTATTATCGCCCGGACGGCGTCGACGCCGTAGGTGACGGGGTTGAACGTCGCGAGCAGTTCGATGTCCGAGGATATGGGGATAAAGGCCGGCGAGAGAAAGAGCAACGGGAACATGAACAGCATCGTCGCCGCGTTCAGCACCTCCTCGTCGCGGGCGAGCATCCCGACGACGTTCGAGATCGCCATGAACAACACACCGACCGGGAGACAGACGGCGACGACGGCCACAGCACCAGGAAGTCCGGTCTCGACGTTCGCACCGAGGACGACGGCCAGTCCGAGGACCGCCGAGAGCTGGACGACGATGCGGAGCACCTCGGAGGCGGCCTTGCCCGCGAAGACGGCCGTCCAGCTCATCGGCGCGACGGTCGTCTTCTCGAACATCCCCGTCTGCAGGTCGCCGACGAGGCCGATCCCGGAGTTGAACGACGAGCCGATCGTCGCCTGCATGAGCACAGCAGGTACCAGATAGGTTATGTAGCCGACGTCGCCGTAGCCCGCTTCCGCGAGCGCGAACTCGCCGACGTCGCCGAACACCGCCGCGAACAGCACCAGCGAGAACAGACCGATCACGATCTCCAGCAGGAACGCCGTCGGGTTTCGTATCGCTTTGCGGTTCCAGCGCGTGAAGTTGACCCGGACGTCGCCGAGAAACGAGTTGCCCGTCGGCGGTCCGGCGGGACTCGACTCGTCTGTCGACCCGCTATCGATCCCGGGTGTGCTCATACCGTCACCTCCGACGACTCGGCGCTCTCACGTGTCTCGTCAGTCGACTCGGCACTCTCGCGTGTCTCGTCCGCTGGTTCGCCGCTCTCGCGTGTCTCGTCCGCTGGTTCGCCGTCCCTGGCGTCGAGGTCTGGTACTTCCCCGTCGGCGATAGCGAGGAACACGTCGTCGAGGGAGGGTTCCTCGACGTCGAACCGCTCGACCGCGACGCCGGCCTCCCGGAGCGCCACGACGAAGTCGGTCCCGCGTTCGCTCGCCCGTCGGGTCGTCACTCTGACCCCGTCGTCGGTCGTCTCGACGGTCGCCTCACTCCCGAAGTGGTCCGCGCGAGCGATCGCTGCGGCCGTCGCGACGGGGTCCGATTCGTCGGCCACGGCCACGTCGGCGGGTGCATCGTCACCGGTCGCGTCGGTGCTGCCGACGTCGACTTCGAGGATCTCGCCGCCGATCCGTCGTTTCAACGCCGCAGGACTCCCTCGTTCGACTATTTCGCCGTCGCGGATGACCGCGAGACGGTCACAGAGCGCGTCGGCCTCTTCGAGATACTGCGTCGTGAGAAAGACCGTCGTCCCGGCGTCGTTGATGCGCCGGAAGTAGTCCCACAGCCGGTTGCGGGCTTTCGGGTCGAGTCCGGTGGTCGGTTCGTCGAGGAAGACGAGTTGCGGGTCGTGGACCAGCGCGGTCGCCGCGTCCAGTCGCTTTTTCATCCCGCCCGAGAAGCCGCCGGCGGGTTTGTCGGCGACGTCGGCGAGATCAACGAGGTCGAGCAACTCGTCGATGCGGTCGGCACGCCGGTCGCGGGGGACGCCGTAGGCCGCGCAGGCGAAATCGAGGTTCTCGCGGGCTGTGAGTTCCTCGTCGATAGCGGTCTCCTGTGCCATGTAGCCGACGGTGGCGCGGACGGCGGTCCGGCGGTCGGTCACGTCGTAGCCGTTGATCTCGACGGTGCCGCCAGTGGGATTCAGCAGGGTCGCGAGTACTTTGATCGTCGTCGTCTTCCCGGCGCCGTTCGGGCCGAGGAAGCCGAAGAACTCGCCCCGCTCGATGGCGAGTGAGACGCCCTCGACGGCTTTTGTTCCGTCCGAGTAGGTGAGTCGCAGGTCGTCTGTCGCGACTGCGAGGTCGCTGTTTGGCCCGCCGTCGGTTCGGGTCGTCGGGTCGGCTCGGGTTGTCGCGTCGGTCGCTTCGGTTCGCTGTTGCGTGTCTGGCATGTACCTCGGTGATACCGCGGGTCCCGGGAGGGCGTTCTGGCGGGCATAGAACCCGGCTTTATGTTCCCCTCGGGTGACGTCCCGGTCGATGAAACACGTCCGCGTGACCGCCTGCGTCGACCCCGACCGGGCACCCGCCTTCTTCGACCGTCTGGCGAACGCGCCGGCAGTCGACGAGGCGCGGGTACTCGACTGGAACCTCACCGCCGAGGACGCGATGCTCCTGTTCGAGGTGGCCGGCGACCCCACCCCGCTCGTCGAGGGCGCGTCGGATCTGTCGGGCGTCGACCGCGTCGAGACCTCCGGTGACCGGCCCATCGACCGCGAGAGCGCTGGCGAGGGAGAGACGCAGGTGCTCGCCCACGTCCAGCGGTCGTCGGTGCCTATCTTCAGCTGTCTCGCCAGCGCGCTGGCGAGCGGCGGACTGATCGTCCGGACGCCACTCGTCTTCCGTGACGGGGAGATACACGCTCGCATCGTCGGCGACCCCACCCCGCTCCAGGACGCCTTCGAGCGACAGGGCGACGACGTCAGCGTCCGGGTCGACGAGGTCGCCTCGCGTCCGACCGACGCCGAGCGCTCCGCCAGGGAGACACTCAGCGACAGACAGCGCGAGGCACTGGCTGTCGCGACCGAACTGGGCTACTACGAGACGCCCCGCGGGGCCACTCACGAGGACGTCGCCGCCGAACTCGGCTGTTCCGCCCAGACCGCCGGCGACCACCTCCGGAAGGCCGAGGCGAAACTCGTCGACGCTGCCACCGACGCGTTCGGTCCTGACGTGTGAGGGCGGGACTGATACGATCGGTTGTCAGTCGTCCGTCGCCGGACCCTCTACTCGCACGCGGGGTGGCGTTCCCTCCCGGGCGAGGCGGCTGTGACCGTACGCGAGGACGAGTACGAGTGCGACCGAGAGGCCGGCGACCGTCCGGAGCAGGTAGCTGTTGGCGGCGACCCACCCGGGCGCGGGACCGACGGGGTCGAGAACCGGTGCCGGCGCGTTGTTCGCGGCGTGGAAGACGAGGACCGGAACCAGCCCCGCGTGGGTGTACAGCCAGGCCATCACCACCGAGAGGGCGACGAGGTTGAGCGTAAACAGGGGCAGCGACATCGACGACCCGTACCCGAGGTTACCGGGCAGTACCTGCGGCAGGTGCCAGAGCGTCCAGGCGAGGCCGACGAGTACCGCCGCGACCGTCGCACCGTAGTGCTCCTGCAGTCGCGGCTGTGCGAACCCGCGCCAGCCGAGTTCCTCCAGCGACCCGGCCAGCAGGAGCGTCCCGAGGAAGTAGAAGGCGAACCCGCCGGGGTCGAACCCGACGGTCACCTGGGTCCCGGTCGCGGCGTAGGCGACGTCGTCGGCGAACTGGAGCGCGTTCGGGACGACGAGCGCGACGGCGTACCAGCGCAGCGACACCCGCCAGTCGGTCACCTGTCCGACCAGCGCGCGGACGTCGTCGCCGACCAGCCACGTGACGGTCACCGCCGCCAGCGACGGCCCGACCGTGATCGGGGTGTACCTCGCGACCATGAACGCCAGGCCGGAGAGCCGCGGGGCCAGCACGGTGACGAACAGGGCGTAGTAGGCGACGTTCGCCACAAGCGCGGCGAGCACTACCGCCACGACCGGGTGGTGCTCGATCGCGTTCCTCACCTTGCCCCGCAGTCCGCCGGCAGTCATCGCTCGTCTCCCGTCGGGTGGATTCGGCGGCACACTGCCAGGCAGTCTCTCTCCGCACGTATCGAGTGTCGACGGGCGAGCGACGGCCGGTCGCCCCGCCGGCCGCTCCCCCCGACTCGGATTCGGTTCACGTCCACCGCGACTGGCGGCGACGGAATAGGGTTTTTCTGTAGTGCAGTATTGTTACTCGTCCGAACGGTCAGTCGACACCGTCTCCAGGTTTTCGTCGAGGGTCAGCGTGAACCGCTCGCCGTCGACCGCCCAGCGGAGTTCGTATCGCAGCGGGTCCCGTCGGACGACCGACTCCGAGTCGGGGACGAGGAGCCGATAGGTCGCCCAGGGGTCGTCGGTGAGGTCGTGGCCGTGGTCGTGAAAGAACGCGAGGGCCGGGACAGACGAGAGCGGGACGACGAGCGGGGTGAACCGGGCCCGCAGTCGGCAGACGTCACAGCGGAACGTCGCGAGGACGCCGTACCGCAGTCCGCACCGCCCGCAGACGCCGGCCGTCTCGTCGTGGTCCGGACAGACCTCGCAGTCGCAGTCGAGACCGGCACCACAGTCGGGACAGACCCGCTGGACGCAGGACCGCATCTTGACGAACGTGCGGTCGACCGCGTCGTCGAGAACCGCCGACGGGTCTCGGCCCGCGAGCAGCGTCAGCGAGAGGTCCAGCGTGGTGACGGTCCCGTCGTCCGTCGCGGGGTCTGCCTCCGCAGTCGGGCGGTCGCCGCGGTAGAGGGCCGGGCAGTCGGGACAGCAAACGCACAGTGTGTCGCCGGACCACTCGACGCGGACGTCGGCGCCACAGAACGGACAGGCCCGGTCGACTCGCGTCGGTGACAGGTCGGCCCGACCCGTCACGTCACCGGTCGCGACGGCCGTCATCACCGACCAGCCCGCCCGGGTGAGTTCGTAGCAGTCGTGGGTCTTTCGGACGAACTGGGGACGGAGTTCGTCGAGGTGATAGCTGAAATTGGCCGTGTCGGCGACCCCCGCCCGCTCGGCGAGAGCGGAAAACCGGAGCGGACCACCGGCCTCCCAGAGCTCGCGGACGGCCGCCATCCGGGTCTCGTTTGCCAGCACCGCGAACGTCTCGGCCGGCGACGTCGCGTTGTCGCCTCCTTCCTCGTCGGCCTCGTCGCCTCCGTGGTCGCCGCCCCCATCCATACGACCGCTCGCGTGTCGCTCCGAATGAAGGTTCCGACTGCGGTCGACCCGCTGGCCCGGTCTCGGTCCGGCCTCATATACGGGCCGCAAATGTCTCGCAGTAGCGGTAACCGTTCGACGGACCCACCATCGTTCGATGACGCGTGACACTGCTGGCGGGCGACCTGCGACGCGAGAGTCACTCCGGACGTGGGTCGTGCTCGTGCTCGTGCTCGGTTCGCTAGTCGGGCTACCGTTGCTCGTGCTCACCGAGACGGAGTTCGGACTGCTCTCGGCGTTCGGCCTCCCACGACAACTGACCCTCGGCGTGCTCGCGCTCGTCCCCGGCTTCGCCCTGGGCGGGCTCTCGCTGCTCGTCATGACAGGCTGGGAGTGATGCCAGCGTCCTTTTTCAGGCCCCGGCGCCCACGTCCGTGCGTGAAACGCGTCCGGATCACGCTCGACCCGCCGGAGGTGGCGCTCCCGCCGATCTACCGGCGGATGACTCGCGGTGCCGACCTCGACGCCGTCCGCATCGAGAACTGGAACGTCTCCGAGCCGCCGACGACCTTCCTCCTCCAACTGCGGGGGGACTACGAGCGCTTCGCGGACGAACTCGCCGCTGACGACGCCGTCGCCGAGTTCGAGATATTCCCGATCGACGACGCCTCCTGTTACTGCTACCTGACCGGCGAGGTCGACCCGGCCTCGCGGGCGCTGTTCGAGAACTTCACCCGCGGGAGTCTGATCACCGTCCCGCCGGTCGACTGTCACGGCGACGGGTCGAGTACGTTCACCATCGTCGGGACCGACGCCGACATCCAGGCGGCCGTCGACGAGGTTCCCGAGGGAGCGGCGGTGACCGTCGAACAAGTGGGCGGGTCGCGGGTCGCGCCCGATAGCGGCCTCGACAGGCTCTCGGCTCGTCAGCGCGAGGCGCTCGCGGCGGGCGTCGCACTCGGCTACTACGACCAGCCCCGGGACGCGACTGCCGAGAACGTCGCCGACGAGATGGGGTGTGCGACCGTGACAGCCGCCGAACACCTGCGGAAGGCGGAGGCGAAACTCGTTCGAGCGGCGCTCGCGGAGTTCGAGAACGACTGACGGCCCGCGGCCAGCGTCATTCGGTGTCCCACACGTCCGCGACCGGGTTCGACCGCGACCCCGACCGGCGCGAGCGGCGCGACCGAGAGCGCGAACGGCGTCCCTGACTCGACTCGTCGCCCCCAGTATCGTCACCTGACGCCGAACCACCGCTCGACCCGCGTCCGGCGGACCCGCTTTGTGACCCGCGCCCGCCGTCGATCCCGGCAGTCGCCGCCGCGGGGTCGGCCGCAGGCAGGTCCGGTCGCGTCATCAGGTCGACCTGTTCGGCGAACCAGCCGGGCATGTCGTGACGTGCCCGCTCGAAGAGGTCCAGCAGCGATGAGTCGCCCAGATACGTCGCGCCGTGGTCGTCGGGTGCCCGGACGACCCGCCCGCAGGCCTGAATGACGGTGCGCAGGGCGGTGCGGTAGTACCAGCCCCACTGGTCGTCCTCCAGTCTCGCCGCCACCCGCGAGTCGCGGGTGTTCGGATAGGGCGCCTTGCAGAGCAGTTGCCACCGACAGAGGTCGCCTTCCAGGTCCAGCGCCTCCTCCATTTTCACCGAGAGGAAGACTTCTGGGTCGTCGACGCGCTTCCACGTCGAGAGTTGCGGGTCCCGGTCGTCCTTGTCGTGAGCGCGAATCCGCTCGGCGACGCCGTGCTCACGAAGGAGGTCAGCGAGTTGCTCCTGGATGGCGTAGGAGTGACAGTGAACCAGTCCCTTCTCGTCGGGGTGGCGGGCCATCAGGCGAACCAGGATCTCGGCCAGCTTCGGGGTCGTTCGGTCGCGGGCCTCGTAGGTCATCTTCCCCTGCGTGACGTCGTAGAGTGGGCGGTTTTCGACGGGGAAGGTGTGGGGGACTTCGACGAGTGCGACGCGGTCGGGCGAGAGCCCGACGTTCGCACAGAAGGCGTCCTTGTTGAGGATCGTCGCGGAGAGCAACGCGAAGCGCTCGGCGCGGTCCCAGACGGTGTGTTTGAGGTACTTCTCGGGCGCCATCGGCTTGATCGTCACGCGTGACCCGGCGCCGTCGGGTTGGTCGACGACCCACGTTGTGGCGCTCTCGGAGTCGCGGTAGTCCTCGACAAACCACGACAGATCCCCCTGGAGTTTGACCAGCGCGTCGCGTTCGGCGACCTCCTCGGCGTCGAGTTCGACCTGTGAGCGGACTTCGGCGAGGCGCCGGTCGGCCATCGTATCGAGTTCGTCGGCGTAGCGGGCGGCGTCGTCGAGTCCCTCGATTTCGGGCGGTTCGACGGCGTCCCAGATAGGGACGGTGTCGGGACCCAGGTCGATAGTGGCGTACATCTCGGCCCAGTTCCCGAGGCCGTGGGCTTCGTCGACGACGAGGACGTTCCGCTGGCCGAACACGTCGCTACCGGCCGTCTGCATGAAGTAGGCGAGCGTCATCGCGGCGACGGGCGCGTTCGAGGCGATGGCCCGATCCGAGAAGTAGGGACAGCGGTGTTGCACCTGGCAGTCGAAGCCCCGCTCGCGGGCACAGGGTGCCTGGTTGACGGGGGTGTCGGTCTCGCCGGGGAGGATACAGTCGTAGTTGTTCTTGCCCCTGATGACGGCGAGATCCGAGAGGAGGTCGTCGCCGGCGACGTCGTCGAGCTGGGACACCTGCGGCGTCGTGTAGTAGGCGCCGGTGACCTGGCCGGCCTCGGCCTCGCCGGGGCGGCGCGCACAGCCGGCGATGGCGCGGGCGAGCAGTGACTTGCCGCTGCCGGTCGGCGCGCGCACGAGGACGACGTCGTTGCCCGCGGCGAAGGCCTCCTGGATGTCCGCGAGCGCCTGCTCCTGTGCGCCGCGGTATTCGGGGGCGGGGAACTCCTCGTAGATCCGGCCGACGTACACGACACGACGGTGGTGGGGGGCGGACCTAAACGCTACGGGTCCGGGCCGGGGTCGGCCGCCACCGGGCGTCGAGTCACGGAACCTGTCACGGACCGGAACCGATTTCATCTGCCGGCCAAAACGGCAGGAAAATGCAACGAACGCGACGACAGCTACTCGAACTCGGGGGAGCGACGCTCGCGACAGTCTCACTGGCCGGCTGTGTCGGCGGCGAGCTCGGGACAGACACGGACGACCCGGACGGCGGGACGCCGACCGATGGTGACGGCGAATCGACGCCGACTGCCACCGCGACCGACACCGCGACGCCGACACCGACGGAGACACCGACACCGGCGGACACGCCGACGCCCGCCCCGACGGGAGACCGTTCGGCCACGGACCTGGCGGGCTACGCGGAGTGGCTGCCGGCGCCGTCGACGATCGAATTCGTCGACGACGCAGGCTACGCGTTCCTGGGTCTCGCGCCCGCCCAACTCGTCGAACTGGCCGATTCGCTCGGTGACGGAGCGACCGACGCGCTCACCCAGGAGACGCCCCTACCGGGTATCGACACGCTGGCCGACGCGACGGTCTTCCTCCGGTTCGCCCGGTCGACGTTTCTCTACGAGACCGACTTCGACCGGGAGACCACCAAGAGCGAGCTCGCGGAACTGGGCTTTTCGGGGGCAGGCACTCACCGCGGATTCACGGTTTTTACCGCGGGGAGCGGCGATTCCGGGGGCAATACCCGGGCGGCCGCGGTTAGTGACGACGCGATCGTTCTCGTCGGCCAGTTTTCCAGCAACGATTCACTCGACAAACGGCCGGCGATCGAGGCCATCGTCGACGCCAGGACCGGGAACGCAGAGCGCTACACCGACGCGGTGCCCGAGTGTGGGCGACTGGTCGAAGCACTGGGCAACAGCCACGCCGTGACCGGACGCACACACGAGACTGGTGCCACCTTCGAGGGCGCTGTCGGCGAGGGGACGTCGACACACGTCGCCAGTGAGCACTCCCGCGTCCGGGCGAGCGTCGTCTTCGACGGCGAGGCCGACGGCGACCCGCTCGCCGAGTGGGCCGGTGACGCCGAGCTGTTCCACGGGCAGGAACCGACCACTCGCGCGGACGAGTCGGTCGCCACCGCCGACGCGCTGGTGCCCACTGGCGAGATTACGGCGTTCTCCTCGGAGTTCCCGGGCCCGCCGATATCGGACGACAGCGGACCGCGCACCCCCCAGGTCAACTTCGCGTTCGAGTACGAGGAAACCGGCGACGGGCAGGGGCTCCTGGAGATAAGCCACGACGGCGGGGACACGGTCCCGGCCGAGGAGCTGTTCGTCCGTGGCTCGGGCTTTGCCGACGTGAGCGACGCCGACCAGACCGCCGCGGGACAGTGGCAGGGGACCGCGAGCGGGGACGACAACGCGGTCGTCGCGGGCGACTTCGTCGAAGTCGGCGTCACTGCCGACTACGATATCAGCGTCGTCTGGGAGTCGAGCGACGGGGACCCCTCGGCAACGCTCGCACAGGACCAGGGACCTGACGCCTGAGCGGCGGAGGCGGTGACGGGGTCGGTTCCGAGTACACCCGAGTGGGACCCGCTCACAGCTCCGCGACGTCCTCGGCCGTCGGTTCGTGGTCGTCGGGGAGCCGGTCCATACAGTCGTGACAGAGGAAGTGTTCGGAGCCGTCGGCGAGTTCGAGCGTCATGCCGCCGGTGGGCTCGCTGTCGCTCGTCCAGAAGCCGCCGATGCCGCCGGCGACGTTGACCTGCTCCTGGCAGCCGTCACACCGTCGGGACACACTCCCCCTACGGACAGTACCGACAAAAACGCGCCGGCCGGCGAACGTCGAGTCGTCTCCCAGTACCTGCTACGACGTGTTCGCTTCTCGAACTACCCGGGCGAGACGATACAGGAATCCTGTGACTGATCGCGCCGAGACACCGGTGCTCGCCGGAGAGTATACTGACGAGACGCGGACGAGAACGGGGACCACGACGACGAATTCCGCATTTGCACTCTGTATCTTGCACGCAATTCCTGGAAATACTGTGTCGGGTGGGGGACCAAGGCTTCTACGACACGCTGTTTTTCACTTGGGTGCCGACACTCTTCCACGAAATCGAGGATATCGATCCTCGTTTAACAGGATCGAATTCCTCGTCCTTGCTCTTCGAAAGCCGTGATATCGGCCGACAGGTCCGCTATTCAACAGAGCAGTGGCCGACAGTCTCTTGCTGCTGGCGAGTGTCGTCGAGGACAGTATGTCGGGGTCAGTCACGTCGGGATTCGGACGGACTCGAGACAGGGACTCGAATACTGGCGGGGAGTAGGCGATGCAGGCAATCGTCTGTGTTGGAAGCGCAGTGCTCGATCGGGTCTACGCTGTCTCGAACCTGCCCGAACGAGACGGCGGGGCCTTCGTGACTGGCTACGACGAGCGCGCTGGCGGCGTCGCCGCAAACGTCGCCTGTGCACTCGCGACGCTCGAACACGATGCGACGGTCGTCTCACGCGTCGGGCGTGACGACGCAGCCGACGTGATCGTCGAGTCGCTGGCGGCGTACGGCGTGACCAGCGCCATCGAACGGGGGGAGGGCGACTCCTCGTATACTCTCGTTCTCCGGGGTCCCGACGGGGGCCGGATGATAATTGCCGGGGGTGACAGTATCCCGCAGTTACGACTGTCCGAGCGGGACTGTACCCGGTGTCGCGAGGCTGACTGTGTGTTTACGAGCGCGTATGCACCCGAGCCAGTCGTCGAGCGCCTCATCGAATTACGGGAACAGGGGGAAATCGAGACACTCGTGTTCGACCTGGCGGGCCCGCTGGCAGAACTCCAGGGCCGTGGGACGGGGATAGAGACGATCGACGCCGCCGCGAAGCGTGCAGACCTCTTCGTCACGAACGAAGTCGCTGCTCGGTCGTATCTCGACCAGTCGCCCGCCAGGGCCGTACGGACGATTCGAGACACGGGTTCCCAGCGAGTCGCGGTCACCTGTGGTGCAGACGGCGCGTATCTCGCGGGGGCGAACTCGGACCCGGTGCACGTCCCGGCAGTCGACCGGGATATCGTCGATACGACCGGTGCAGGGGACCAGTTCACCGCTGTGTTGATCCACGCGTGGGTGCTCGACGGGGTCGCACCTGCGACCGCTGGCCGGATGGCTGCCGTCGCGGCTGCGCAGAACTGTGCCGCGCAGGGACCCCGTGGCTCGCTGGCGGCACCGGCCGAGCTGCCGGACGACGGCTAGTCCGGTCGCGCTGCGGCGACGAGGTCGCGGACGCGTTCTTCGTCGACCGGCGCGGTCGTGGTGCCACTCTCTTTGAGTGCCGTCCCGACGACGACGCCGTCCGCGAGTGACAACATGTCGGCGACGGTGTCGCTCGTGACGCCGCTCCCGACGAACACCGGGACGTCGCTATCGAGTTCGTCCCGGGCGGCGACGACTGCTTCGAGATGCTCTCGGTCGGTCTCCTGACCCGTCCCGACGCCGCTGGCGATGATCCCGTCGGCGTGGCCACGGCCGACGAGTTCGGTGACCGCTTCCTCGAGTGAGCGTTCGGCGAGCGCCGCGGAGTGTTTCACGGCGACGTCGGCCAGGATCGAGACGTCGGCGTCGAGACGGTCCCGGAGCCGTACCGTCTCGGGGGCCGCGCCAGTGACGACCCCCTGGTCGGTGAGCCGGGCGCCGACGTGGACGTTGACCCGGACGAACGACGCGTCGGTCGCCGCGGCGATCGAGAGTGCCGCTTCGGCGTCGTTCCGGAGGACGTTGACCCCCAGGGGGAGGTCGACGGTACGCGCGAGGTCATCGACCAACGCCGTCATCGAGGCGACGACGTGTTTGGGGACGTCGTCGGCGTAGAAGGGGGCATCACCGAAGTTCTCGACGACGAGCCCGTCGACCCCGCCGGCTTCGAGCCGGTGGGCGTCGCGAATCATCGCGTCACGGACGGCTACACGGTCGCCGTCGAACGCCGGTGCACCAGGCAACGGGTCCAGGTGGACCATGCCGATAACCGGCCGGTCGGTGTCGAACGCGAGTGTCATCGGTCGACCGCCACGGCAGCGTGGAGTCGTCGGTCGGGACGCACAGCGACGGGGAGTGACATATGCTCCCCGTTACGCTGGAGACACAAACCTCTTGAGCATACTGTCGGCGCGCTACTGCCACCACTCGTCGGAAAGCCAGCGGTGCGTGTGGCACCGTGAGACACGGTCTAGCGCCGAGATAGTGCGGGTTCGCCTGGCTCATTCTGACGACTCCGTTCGAGTACGGTGACGAACAGATGGAGTCCGGGGCAACACGACTCCGGGCGTCTGGGCTCGTACTCGCGGTATGGCTAACTGTGCCAGGAGGGGACTTCTGAGCGCGCGTTTCGTCTGTGTCATCGTCTACCGACGAGAAAGCGCCGGCTGAACGCCGAGTTGGGGGCGTCCGTCGGGGTACTGTCCGGGCTCGTCCGATTCGGCCGGAGATCACAGGCGCTATACCGCTCACGGGACGATAGGTGCGATAACATGGTCACCGTCAGCGTCATCGGCTGTGGACACATGGGCAGCGCGCTGGTGCGCGGGCTCGCCAGAACAGGCAAACACAGCATAACGGCCTGCGACGTGGACGAACAGGCGCTCGAAGCGGTCGCCGAGTACTGCGAGACGACCACGACGGACATGGCGACCGCCGCCGAGGCCGACGTCGTCTTCGTCGTCGTCAAACCCGACCTCACCGCCGACATCGTCGGCGACCTGGACCTCTCGGGGGACCAGACGCTCGTCTCTATCGCCGCGGGCGTCCCGATAGCGGCACTCGAACCGCGGACCGACGCCCAGGTCGTGCGTGTCATGCCGAACCTCGCGGCCGCGACGGGCAACATGGCCGCGGCCGCCAGCGGGGACGAGATCACCGACGACGTGGCCGAACTGCTCGCCGACGTCGGCGTGTTCGTCGAGATCGACGAGGCACAGATGGATATCTCCACGGCGCTCAACGGCAGCGGCCCCGCGTTCGTGTTCTATCTCATCCAGGCGATGGCCGAGGCGGGCGTCGAGAGCGGCCTCGACCCCGACGACGCCGAGCAACTCGCGGCACAGACGTTCAAGGGCGCCGCCGAGACGGTCCTCCGGGCCGACGAGTCTATCGAGGAACTCATCGACGCCGTCTGCTCGCCGAAAGGGACGACTATCGAGGGGATGAAAGTGCTCCGGGAGAGCACCGCCGACGAGGCGGTCGCGGAGGCGGTCTTCGCGGCCGAGGAACGGTCGAAAGAACTCGCGCGAGACCCCGACGATGAGTGACGGAGTGAGTGACACCGACGCGGCCGAAGTGACCGGGACGGTCGAATCGGGCGCCGTCGAGGAGGCCCGTCGACTCGCGGCCGAGGCCGGGCGCGTCGTCGTCAAGGCAGGGACGAACTCGCTGACCGACGAGTCGTCGAACCTCGACGAGGCGAAAGTCGACAAACTCGTCGAGGACGTCGTCGAGTTCCGGCGCCAGGGCAGGGACGTCCTGCTCGTGTCCTCGGGCGCGGTCGGCGCGGGGATCGGCCTGCTCGGTGCGACCGACGAGACCGCCGAGACGGTCGAGGAGTCACAGGCGCTGTCGACTATCGGCCAGTCCCAGCTCATGCGCCAGTACTCCGAGAGTTTCGAGCGCTTCGGCGTGACCGTCGCCCAGATACTCCTGACCGAGAACGACCTCGAAGACCCCGAGCGGTTCACCAACTTCCAGAACACGGTCGAACAACTGCTGGCGTGGGACATCGTCCCGATCATCAACGAGAACGACGCCGTCGCGACCGAGGAACTGCGCATCGGCGACAACGACATGCTCTCCTCGTCGGTCGCCATCGGTATCGATGCGGACCTGCTGGTCACGCTCACCGACGTCGGCGGTGTCTATACGGGCAACCCGAAGTCGGACCCGTCGGCCGAACACATCGAAGCCGTCGGGAGCAACTACGCCGCGGTGCAGGAACTGGTCGACGCGAGTTCGACGACCGGGTTCGGTGGTATCGAGACGAAAGTGGCCGGCGCACGCGCCGCGAGCGAACACGGTATCCCCGCTATCATCGCGCGATCCACCGAGGAAGACGTCCTGGCGAAGATCGGTGCGGCCAAACAGGTGGGGACGCTATTCGTCCCCACGAACGGAGGCGACGATGACTGATACGACCACGACAGGCAAGACGACCGAAGCGAAAGTCGAGGAGGCGGAGGCTGCCGCGTTGCAGATCGCGGGCCTCTCCGACGAAGCGCGGGCTGACGCACTGCACGCGATCGCCGACGCGATCGACGCGAACCACGAGGCGATCCTCGACGCCAACGAGACGGACGTCACCGAGGCCGAGAAACTCCTCGAAGCGGGCGAGTACACCCAGGCCCTCGTCGACCGACTCGAACTCTCCGAATCGAAGCTAGAGAGCATCTCCGAGATGGTCCGCAGCGTCGCCGAACAGGACGACCCACTCGGGCAGACCCAGGCGGCGCGAAAGCTCGACGAGGGACTGGAGCTGTACCGGTGCAGTGTCCCCATCGGCGTCGTCGGGACGATCTTCGAGTCCAGGCCCGACGCGCTCGTCCAGATCGCCGCGCTCTGTCTGCGGTCGGGCAACGCCGTCATCCTGAAAGGCGGCAGCGAGGCGAGTCACTCCAACCGCGTCCTCTTCGAGTTGATCCGGGAAGCGACGACCGACTCCTTCGATGGGTCCGACGTGCCCGACGGGTGGGCACAGCTCATCGAGGCGCGAGCCGACGTCGACACCGTCCTCGGGATGGACGAGAGCATCGACCTGGTCATGCCCCGTGGCAGTTCCGAGTTCGTACGCTACATTCAGGACAACACGAGCATCCCGGTCCTCGGGCACACGGAGGGGGTCTGTCACGTCTACGTCGACGAGGCGGCGGACCTCTCGATGGCGACCGACATCTCGTACGACGCGAAGGTGCAGTACCCCGCGGTGTGTAACGCCGTCGAGACGCTGCTCGTCCACGAGGACGTCGCCGACGAGTTCCTGCCGATGATCGCCGCGCGCTACGAGGACGCTGGCGTCGAGATGCGCGGCGACGAGGCTGCCCGCGAGGTCGTCCCGATGACGGCCGCGACGGAAGACGACTGGGGGACCGAGTACGGCGACCTGGTCGTCGCGATCAGGGTCGTCGACTCGCTCGCCGCGGCGACCGAGCACGTCACGACCTACGGCTCGAAACACACCGACGCCATCGTGACCGACGACAGCGACCGTGCCGGACGATTCATGCGGAGTCTCGACTCGGCGAGTGTCTTCCACAACGCCTCGACGCGGTTCGCCGACGGCTACCGCTACGGGCTCGGCGCCGAAGTCGGGATCAGCACCGGGAAGACCCACGCTCGCGGCCCCGTCGGCCTCGACGGGCTCACCACCTACCAGTACTACCTCGAAGGCGACGGCCAGCTGGTCGGCACCTACGCCGGCGCCGACGCGAAACCGTTCGTCCACGAGGACTTCGACGGCGAGTGGAATCCGGGCTCGCTGTCCGGTCAGTAGCTCGTCCCCGGACGAGTGTGGCGCTGTCCCGCCGCGGTCGCGCTCGTCGAATCGGGCGCTGAGCAGCTCCGTCAAAAGGGATTTTTCCGCGGGCCCCCGAGTCTCGGTATGGTCGTCGCGCTGGAGATGGGTTGGCGCCACCTCCTGTTCGAGAACTGGCCGGTCGACCCGGACGTGATGGACGCCCACTTGCCCGACGCGCTCGACCCCGACGTGCACGACGGGTCGGCGTGGCTGTCGGTCGTTCCGTTCACCAACGTCGCCGTCCGGCCGAAGGGGCTGCCCGAGCGGCTGGGCGTTCGCCTGCCCGAACTCAACCTCCGGACGTACGTCACGCGCGATGGCGTGCCGAGTGTCTACTTCTTCAGCCTCGACGCACAGGGGATCGCCAGCGTCGTCGGTGCGCGACTGTTCCAGCACCTGCCGTACTACTACGCGCGGATATCGCTGGGACTGGCGGACGGGCGGGTGCAGTTCGACAGTCGCCGGCGTCACCCGGGCGACCGGCCGGTCCACTACCGCGGGACGTACTGGCCGACCGGCGAGCCGTTCTCTGCCCCCGACGACCCCCTCGGGGCGTTCCTCGTCGAACGCTACCGCTTCTACACGCAAGCCCAGGACGGCTCGATACGGTACACGGACGTCGCACACGAGCCCTGGACGCTCTATCCCGCCGACGCCGAGATCGAGACCAATACGCTCCTGACAGCACACGGCTTCGCCAGACCGGACGCCGACCCGGTGTACTACTACAGCCCTGGCCTCGACGTGGTTGCCTCGCGCAGCAAGCGCGCCCCCGAGTGACCCGGAGCGGCGAGCAACCCGCGAAATCGCGGACGACGCCGGCATGACCGTCGGCGTCACTGGCAACGCGATGTGCCTCTCGCGGGTCCGTGCGGTCGACCCCGCGGACGACTGACCTGTCGGCGACACCCTACCGGCATTTCGTCGGCGTGTCCCGTCGAACCCACACCGCGAACTGCTCGCTATACGGCCGAGTTAATAATTCAAACTCTAAAAATTAACAAGAAAAGCCATAAAATTGGGGGAATATAGCAGTAGATTTAACAAACGATCCCGGCGTATCGTCGGGTGATGACTGACGGCGATTCGTCACCGCACAGTCGGACAGGGCAGGCGTCGCCCGACAGCGGAGTCACGGCTGTCGACGAGAGCGATGGACACGACCACGGACGGGGTGGACACGGTGGCGACGCCCACGACCACGGCCCGACCGGGTCGAGTAGCCGGAGCCTCGCGGCGGTCGCGGCGATCAACCTGGTCGGGTTCGTCGTCGAACTCGCGGGGGGGCTGGCGTTCGGATCGGTCGCGCTCGTCAGTGACGCGGTCCACATGCTGTTCGACGCGCTCGCGTACGTGCTGGCGTTCGTGGCCGCGGCCGTCGCCGAACGGGTCGACGCTGGCGACACCTGGTCGTTCGGCCTTCACCGGATCGAACCGTTCGCGGCCTTCCTCAACGGCCTGTTCCTGTTGCCGATGGTCGGGTTCATCCTCTGGGAGTCCTTCCAGCGCTTTCTCGACCCCGTGGCCATCGGTACCGGGCCGACGCTGGCCATCGCGGTCGGCGGCCTCCTCGTCAACCTCGTGTCTGTCGTCGTCCTCGAAGGCGACGACATGAGTCTCAACGAGCGCGGCGCGTTCTACCACCTACTCGGTGACGCAGGCGGATCGGTCGTCGTCATCGTTTCTGTGCTGGCCGTCGAGTTCACGGGCGTCCGCGCGGTCGACCCGGTCGCAGCGGTCGTCGTCGCCGGCCTCGTGGCCTGGTCGGCCGTCCGCGTCCTCCGGGAGAGCGGCGCCGTCTTCTTCCTGAAGACGCCCGTCGACGTCGACGCCCTCCGGGTGGACCTTCTCGATATCGACCAGATAGTCGACGTCAGGGATCTCCACGCCTGGCAGGTCTGTAGTCGCCTCACAGTCGCGACGGTCCACGTCGAGACCGACGCCGAAACCCTGTCGGCGGCCGAGGCAGTCGACAACCGCGTCCACGCCGTCCTCGCCGACCACGGGATCGACCACGCCACCGTCGAGCGATGCTCGGGCGACGACCGCCACGTCCGCCTCGACGCCCACGGTCATTGACACGGTCGGTCGAGGCCGGTCGAACCCTTCCCGGTCGTTTTCCACGCCTGTCGAACGACATAGCAGGTGTGGCGGTATAGTTTCGAGAGAACGATTCCCGCGACAGCGCCCGATGGAGTGCGATGGCAGCCCCGGAGTCGCCCGAACACTGCGTCCGCAGAGACGAGAGACGCTGGCTCTCTCGAACCACGTGCCACCGAGGCGGTTCACTCGTGATACGTCGGGGCGGCCGTTTCCACTACTTCACAGGCGAGTGCCTCGAAATCGGCCGTCTCGGGCACGACGTCGACGTCGATACCGGCCACATTCGCGGTCTCCCGTGTCGGGTCGCCGATGACGCCGACGACCGCGTCGTTCAGCCCCTCGAGAGCCGCGTCGCGAATCCCGCGGTCGGTCGCCGCGTCGAGGAAGTGCTCGACCGTGAGCGAGGAGGTAAAGACGGCCCCACCGAGGTCACCGCTCGCGGCCAGTTCGGCCGACCGGCCGGCGCCCTCGGGACGGGTCAGCCGGTAGAGTACCGTCTCGTGGACGGTCGCGCCGGCCGATTCGAGACCGTCGATGAGCACGTCCGAACCGTGGTCTGACCGGGCGAGTTCGACGGTCTTTCCCTCGACCTCGTCGGCCAGTGCCGCGACGAGCCCCGCCGAGGAGTACTCCTCGGGGACGATGTCGACCGGGTAGCCGTGTTCGCGGAGCGCGTCGGCCGTCGACGCGCCGATGGCGACGACCGTCGCCTCGCCGGGTTCCCAGCGCTGACCGTCCCCGTCGCGGGGGCGCTCGCCGGCGACGATCTCGACGCCGGTCTTGCTGGTGAACACCACGTACTCGGCGCCGTGGGGTCGTTCGCCCGTCGGTTCGACGGATAGCATCGGGTCGGCGACGGGCGTCGCACCGAGCGATTCGAGCAACGCCACGGCGTCGGCCAGGCGGTCGTCGTCTGGCCGGAAGACGGCGACGCGCAGTCGTGGTTCCGGCTCGTCGGGCCCCGACGCCACCACGTCGGACTCCTCGTTCACTGCTCGCTCACCTCGTCCGGGTTGTCCGACTCGCTTGCCTCGGACGCGTCCCCACCGTATCCTCGCAAGAACTCGACGACGGTCTCGCGCTCGCCAGCCACGTCGCCTATCACGGTGATCGCGGGCGGTTCGATGCCGACCGCGTCGCGGGCCTCGACGATCGTCGTGAGCGTGCCGGTCGCGACCCGCTGGTCGGGCCAGGTGGCTCGCTCGACCAGCGCGACGGGTGTCTCGGGATCCATGCCGGCCTCGCGGAGCGCGGCGGTGTAGTCGGGGAGTTTGCCGACGCCCATCAACACGACGATAGTCCCGCCCGTGGCCGCGAGCGCGTCCCAGTCGACGGCGGACTCGTCTTTGGTGGGGTCCTCGTGACCGGTGACGAACGACACCGAGGACGCGTGGTCACGGTGGGTGACGGGGATACCGGCGACGGCCGGCCCGCCGATCGCGGAGGTGACCCCCGGCACGACCTCGAAGGGGACGTGGTGGTCGGCGAGGTAGG
>Ga0207718_100171_pt1 | contig 76786 bp, 79 predicted proteins | sample A23M2SouthBayCA_FD_187749 | JGI IMG/M metagenome (GOLD analysis project Ga0207718, IMG submission 187749) | Aerobic enrichment media microbial communities from Eden Landing Ponds, California, USA - A23 M2 (SPAdes) | ecosystem: Environmental > Aquatic > Marine > Unclassified | place: Emeryville...
GAGGAAGCCGGCGGTGTCGACGAGGACACCGGCGGCGATGGCGGCGACCAGGACCATCGCGATGAACACGATGAGCGTCCCGATCCCCACCTGACCTCGATCTCGTTCGGTGTGGCTGAATTTCATGTTGTATCGTCCCGCTGATATGTCTCTCTGTAGGCGTTTGCTCGAAGGGGTTGGTGTGCGGTGCCTGGCTTAGAGGTCGATGATGGCTCCGTCGCTGGACGGGTACGTCGAGGGCATCGAGACCGTTTTACGGACGGTCGCGCCCGAGACGGTGGTGAACTTCAGCGTGACCTCCTCGCCGCTCTTGAGCGCGTCGAGGGCCAGGTTCTTGTTGTCGCCAGCGCCCGTGTACAGCGGATCGAGCTTGATCTCGACGCGTGCACGGTCGGAGTCGTCGTTGAGGACGTTGTCCGAGGCGCCGTCGATGTTGTGGATCGTGACGGAGCTGTTGTCGAGGGTGAACTCCTCGGCGCCGTCGGGCCCCTGCCACAGCAGCACCGTGTCGGCGAGTTTGATGTTGTCCGACCCCGCCGACCGCATCATCACGAAGCTCAGGTTGTACACCAGGTAGTTGTCGTTCGTGCCGTCGCCGTCGGCGGCGACGTAGTAGTCGTCGTTGTCGGCCGGCCCCCCGTCCTCGCTGGCGGGGTCGAGGTAGTCGATCTCGCCGTAGCTGTCGACGACCTCGATGCGGTTGGTCACCTTGTCTGTGCTGTCTTCGCCGGTCTGTTGCGACTTGCTCTGGAGGAAGCCGGCGGTGTCGACGAGGACACCGGCGGCGATGGCGGCGACCAGGACCATCGCGATGAACACGATGAGCGTCCCGATCCCCACCTGACCTCGGTCTCGTTCAGTGTTGAAGAGTTCCATGTGGTATCGTCCCGTAGTTGCGTGTGATGTTCGCTGTTCGTTAGAGGTCGATGATGGCGCCGTCCTGGCTGGGGAACGACGAGGGCATCGACACGGTCTTGCGGACGGTGGCGCCGGAGACGGTGGTGAACTTCAGCGTCGCCTCCTCGCCGGCCTGGAGCGCATCCAGCGAGTTGTCCGGGGTCCCGTCGTTGTTCGCGTCCTGCGGATCGAGCGTGAGCTCGATGCGGGCGCGGTCGCTCTGTTCGTTGAGCACGCTGTCGGACGCCCCGTTGACGTCGTTGATGGTGACGTTGTAGCTCGAATCGGAGAGCGCGAACTCCTCGGCGCCGTTGGGGCCCTGCCACATCAGCACGACCTTGTCGAGCTGGATGTCGCCCGAGCCCGCCGATCGCATCATCACGAGGTTCAGCTCGTGGGCGGCGTAGAACTCGTTGCCGACGTACGTTCCGTTGTCCTCGGTCTCGAACTCGACGTAGTGATCGTCCGGCGCGTTGTCGGTCTCGGCGCCGTTCGGCTGGTCGACGGTGAGGTTGCGGATGACGCCGTACGTCTCGACGATCTCGACGCGGTTGGTCACCTTCTCGGTGCTGTCCTCGCCCGTCTGCTGGGCTTTGCTCTGGAGGAAGCCGGCGGTGTCGACGAGGACGCCGGCGGCGATGGCGGCGACCAGGACCATCGCGATGAACACGATGAGCGTCCCGATCCCCACCTGACCTCTGTTGGTATTCATACTGTGTTCACCTCAGAGTTCGACGACCGTCCCGTTCTTGTTCGGGTACGTCGAGGGCGTCTGGACGACCTTGGTCACCGTGGCGCCGGAGACGGTGGTGAACCGGATCGTCACCGACTCGCCGGTCCCGAGCGCGTCCAGCGCGGTCTGCTTGTCGAGGTTCCCGTCGCTGTCGGTGTCCAGGTTGGAGACTCTCGGATCGAGGTCGACCGTGATCTTCGCGCGGTCGGCGTCGTCGTTGAGCACGTTGTCCGTGGCGCCGGTCACGTCGTTGATGTTCACCGTGTAGTTCGTCCCCGGTGAACCGAGCGTGATCTGGTCGGCGCCGTCGGGGCCCTGCCACATCATCACGACCTTCTCGAGTTTGATGTTGTCAGCCCCGGCCGAGCGCATCATCACGAAGTTGAGCTCGTCGATCCGGTGGTAGTCGTTGGTCCCGTCGTCGTCACCAGGAACGTAGAAGTCGTCTTCAGCCGTCGGCGTGCCGTCTTCGTACCTCGGATCGAGCTGTTGTACGATGCCGTACGCGCTGATCACCTCCACGCGGTTAGTGACCTTGTCTGTACTTTCTTCGCCCGTCTGCTGGGCCTTGCTCTGCAGGAAGCCTGCGGTATCGACCAGGACGCCGGCGGCGATCGCGGCGACCAGGACCATCGCGATGAACACGATGAGCGTCCCGATACCGACCTGACCCCTGTTATCAGTGTCCGTTTGGAACATTGTTCTCGCTCACTGGTCGGCCGACGGAGCTCCCGACGAACGCGACCATTGCTCCCCTCAAATCAGACCCAATACATAATCATACTCCCCTGAATATCAGGCCTGAAAATAGGTCTGAGAACGCGAACGCCGACAACAACGACGCGCGTACGCTCACGCTCGCGCCCGCGTCGTTTACTCTCCGCTGACCGTGCGGCACCGTCCCATTCGCGCGCGGGCGGTGAGGACGGACGCCGATCGGCAGGGGCCCGGCCGATGGGGGTCGGGGGGACGTTCGGGGGTATCAGTGAAGATAGCGACCAGTCGGACGACGGAAGGAAACGACGCGGGGACGACGGAAGGAAACGACGCGGGGACGACGGAAGGAAACGATGCAGGGATGACGCAGCGCCGTGGCTTCGGTGACGGGAACGGGGAGCCTGGACCGACTGGACCCGACGGCTCGTCCCTGGGAGAGAGGAGGGGGCGCGCCGAACCGCGGCGGGACTACTCGCCGGCGATCTGCCGCCAGACGTCGTCGAGTTTCGTCTTGACCTCGGGTCGCTTGGTCACCGAGACGTTGTACTCGTCGCCCTCGAACTGGACGACGATCTCGTCGATCTTCCGGCGATAGACGTTCGTCCGGCGGTGCTCGTCGGAGAGGACCCTGTCGTGGAGTTCGAGCAGTCCCGCGCCGGTGAGTTCCTCGATGCGACGGTAGCAGGTCGCGATCGGAATGTCGAGTAACTCACTGAACTCCTGGGCCGAGTGCGGTTCCGCCGCGGCCCGGAGGATCTCGGGGTTGTACTCGTTCCCCAGCGCCGAGAGGGTCCTGTCAGACTCCATAGATAGGAGCCCATTAGACCTCACCTAACGTGAATGTGTTGGTTCGTTAGCTGACCGATCGCACTACGGGGGCGCCTCCCCCGGTGCGTCGGCGTCGGCGAGCCGTCGCGGCGGCCACCGCCCGCGGACGGCGGCCACGGCGCCGGAGCGCTTAATAACCGCGCGACGCACCTCGAACCATGGGCGCCGACCCTTCGCCCGGGACCGACGACGAGGAGTCGGCTATCCGTCCGGAGGACCTCGACTGGACCCGGGACGAACGGGTCGCGACGCTCGACGACGGCCGGTTCGTCGTCGCCACCGACAACGACGGCGTTCCTTCGGGGGACGCGTCCGATGCTGCCGCGCCCGAACTCGACGACGTCGACAGGGTCAAAGTCGAGGGAGCCCGCGAGCGACTCGCCGAGCACGTCGATCGGGTCGGCGCGCGCCACGGCTTCTCCGCCATCGCCGCGGTCGACGACGAGATCGTCACCCACGAGGCGTTCTCCGACGACATGACCCAGGTGTTCGACGAACTGCTCTCCTGGTACGCCCACAACGTCGATCCCGACACCGACCCGGAGGACGTCCTCGGCATCCTCCTGCTCGCCTCGGGACGGTCGGTTCGCTTTCCCCGCCGGGCGCTGATCGACGTGCTCCGCGCCCACGACCTGAGCCCCGACGACTCCATCGGCGACCTGGTCGACGCGGTCGGCGGCGGGATCCGTTTTCCCCCCGACGACGAGTGACCCGCTCGCCGACCTCGATTTCGGACGCCAGGGTCGCGCCGCGCCGGCTGCCGGCCCTCACCGCACCCGCATATCACCGATGATAATGGCAGGGAAGGGTTTATGCTATGATTCGTGAACGTCTTCCCATGGCAAGCACAGTACTGGTCGTGGACGATTCCGCGTTCATGCGGAACCTCCTCAAACAGCTGTTGGAGGGCGAACACGAGGTCGTCGGGGAGGCCGAGAACGGCGTCGAAGCCGTCGAGATGTACCGGGATCTGGACCCCGACGTGGTGACGATGGACGTGGTGATGCCGATCCGGAACGGGATCGAGGCGACCGCGGAGATCAAAGGCGAGGACGCCGACGCGACGGTGATCATGTGTACGAGCGTCGGACAGGAGGAGAAGATGCGCGAGGCCGTCGAGGCCGGCGCCGACGGCTACATCACGAAACCGTTCCAGAAACCGAACGTCCTGCAGGCCATCGCCGACGTCTCGAAGGTCGAGGCATGAAACTCGACGTCAGGTCGCTCCGCACGTTCAGCCGCCTGGCTCACACCGGTGCCGAACGCGCCGCGGGATCGCTCTCGACGATGACGGGGATCGAGACCTACGTCGACGTGACGAAGGTGGAACTCTGTTCGCGCGAGGCGGTCGCCCGGCGGTTCCAGGAGCAGGACCTCGTGAGCGTGAAGATCGGCTTCGACGGCGGTCTCGAAGGGACGACCGTCCTGGCGTTCCCCCGCGACGGCGCCGCCGACCTCGTCGAGACGCTGATGCCCGGCGCGGGCGCCGAACCCGGCGGCGACCTCGCGGTGTCGAGTCTCAAGGAGGTCGGCAACATCATGATCGGCGGGTTCATCGACGGGTGGGCCGACTACCTGGAGACGACCATCGACATCTCGACGCCGACCTACGTCGACGTCGACGGTCACGAACCGCTCACCGCGGTCGACCACGGCACGGAGGACCAGGTGCTGGTGTTCCGCAACCAGCTCGACTCGGCCAACGACTCGGCCAACTTCTACCTGTACATGGCGCCGACGGCGGGCGCGCTGGACACCATCGTGTCCGCGGACGGCGGCGCCGACGCCGTCCCGCTGGAGACGTTCACGTCCTTTAGCGGCATGATCGCCGAGGGGGCCGAGCAGGCCTCCGAGGACATCACGATGATGACGTCGACCCCGACCGAGGTGGACGTGAGTCGCCTGAGCTTCGTCCCCGTCGAGGGCGTCCCGATGGCGGTCGAGGACGACCGGCGCACCGGCGTGGTCCTGGAGTTCGAGGGGATGCCGAGCGGCTACATCGCCATCCTGTTCGACGAGGACTCCGCCGAGAACGTCGCCGCGTCGCTGCTGCCTGGCGCGGCCGAGGACGCCGGCGCCGAGATGCAACAGAGCGCCATCCAGGAGATCGGCAACATCATCACGTCGGGTTTCCTCGACGGGTGGGCCAACACCCTGGAGACGACCATCGAGATCTCGCCGCCGACGTTCGTCGACGACCTCGGGCCGGCGATCATCGACCCGCTCGTGACGGACCTCGCCCAGTCCCAGGAGTTCGCGTTCCTGATCGACTCGACGATCCGCACCGAGGACGACGAGTTCACCTGTGACATCTACGCGCTGCCCAACGAGCACGAACTCAGGCAGGCGCTCGAACAGCTCGCCCCCGCCTGAGCGCGGATGAAAGTCTACACGTCCGAGGAGCCGGTTCGCTCGGGAGGCCGCATCAAGGTGGGAATCGCCGACTACGCCGTCGGCACCGGCTGCGCCCTCCTCGTCACCAGCGGCCTCGGCTCCTGTGTCGGCGTCGCGCTGTACGACGCCGACGCCGGCGTCGGCGGGCTCGCCCACGCGATGCTCCCCGAGTACGACGGCTCCGGCGACGAGGCGAAGTACGTCGACAGCGTCGTGCCCGCCCTGCTCCGGGAGATGGAGTCGGCGGGTGCCGACCGCGGCCGCATCACCGCGAAACTCGCCGGCGGCAGCGAGATGTTCGAGTTCACCGCCGAGCGCGGCAGCATCGGCCGGCGGAACGTCGAGGCCGCGCGGCGATCGCTGGCCGCCGTCGGGATCGACGTCGAGCGCGAGGACGTCGGCGGCGGTCACGGCCGCTCGCTCGAACTCCGCGTCGACTCGGGGGCGCTCCGGGTCCGGAGCGCCGACCGCGGCGAGACCACCCTCTAATCGGCGCCGCCGCCTCTCCGCTCCCTTTCGATCCGCTTTCGTTCGACCGCGCTCTTTCGATCCGCATTCTTTCGATCCGCGTTCTCACAGCGGACGCTCGCCGGCACGCGCGGTTATCGGACGTGATATCTGGCGGGTCACACTTATGGGGGTACTGTCCAACTCGCCGAGTACAATGGCGCTGGCAACGTGTCACCCCACGCCCGACCGGATCGCCCCCCGAGCGTCGGCCACCCCCCTCCGGCCGGCGGTCGGGGCGCGGCCCGGTCGGCGCCGGCGTCCATCGTGGTCTGCATCGGCGCGGCCGGTGCGACGGAACGGGGTCGTGACGGCAGTCGCGAGTCACCCCAGGAGGCACGACCGCACATGAACGTCAACCCGGACGACTACGACCTCGGCGAACTGCGGAGGATGGCCCGCGAACGAACCCCCGGCGACGGCGACGGCGACGGCGCCCGCTCGGGCGACGCCGCGTCGGCGGGCGGTTCGTCCCCCTCGGCCGAGCGCCGCACCCGCCCCAGCGGGGACGGGCGCGCGAACGGCCGCGGGAACGGGAGCTTCGCGTTCGACGAGGCCGACGGTCGGTCCCGCAACCGCGAGGACGCGGTGCGCTCGAACCAGCTCGAACAGCTGTTCCTGCACCAGTCCGCGGGCGAGGACCTGTCGCTCCAGAAGCCGTACCTGCAGTCGGTGCCGGACCGGTACGCGGCGGAGCGGGTCGTCTTCGACTGGCTGGAGTTCCTCGTCCTCAAGACGGGGTTCAAGCGGTCGTTCCAGGCGCTCAGGTACTACCAGGACATCGACTGGATCACCCCCGAGGTGGAAGACGAGCTCCAGGAGTACCTGCTCGGGTTCACCACCGAGGTCGAACACGTCGAGGAGCTGACGGTCGAAGACCACCAGCTCAGCCTGGTCTACCTGGCACAGCTCGCGTCGATGGCCTGACGCCCCGATCCACGGCCACACCCTAGAGAGGTACACACAATGGCAGCTGACTCATCCGAATCCGACACGTCGTTCGACACCGCCGCCGAGGGACCGCTCCCCGTCGGCGTGAAACTCGGCAGCACGCGCACCGTGCTCTACTACCCCGACGACGAGGGCGAGGCCTCGATCGTCCGGACGCTGACCTGCCTGGCGACCTACGAGGACGCCCTCTCGGGCTCCGAGCGCGTCGTCTACGGCGAGCAGGCGGCCGAGGAGTACCCCGACCGCGTGCAGTACATGCTCCGCTCGGGGCTCCCCGAGGACGACGACCGCGCCGAACTGGCGGGCAAGTTCTTCCGCGAACTCGTGAAGAACCAGCAGTTGCCCGCCGACTCGGCGGTCGTCTACGCCATCCCGACCATCGACAACGAGCCCGGCCTCGACAACCTCGCGGAGGTTATCGAGGAGAGCGGCATCGGCGACGACCTCGTGCGCTCGTTCCCCGAGTCGCTCTGTGGCGCCATCCCGGCGTTCGGCGACGACCTGGAGGCGATCGACGAGATCTTCGTCGCGATCAACCTCGGTTCGACCAACCTGGAGGCCTGCGCCTACCGCCACGGCGAACTCATGTCGCCGTTCAGCACCGGCGCGGTCACCGGCAACGAGACCGACCGGCAGATCGCCAACATGGTCGAGGAGGAGACCCAGGGACGGGTCAACGTCGACGTCGAGACCGCCCGCGAGTACAAGGAGCAGCACGCCGACTTCGACGACTTCGAGGCGTTCACCGACGTGATCCAGCAGCCCGGCGGCGGCGCCCACGAGTTCACCATCGAGCGCTCCGTGATGGACCCGCTCGACCAGTACCTGGACGACGTCGTCGACGAGGTGGCGAACAACTTCCTCGCCGAACTCGCCAACGACCACATGAAGGTCTACCAGCTTGCGCTCGGCCGCCCCATCGCCGTCACGGGCGGGATGGCCTGCATCCCCGGCATCGTCGACGAACTGGAGGAGCGCCTCGGCGAGGAACTCCAGCGCGACGTCGACGTCGTCGCCCCCGACCGGCCGGACCTGGCCGCCGCCAAGGGCGCCCAGCGCATCGCCGAGCGGCTGGCCAACAACTGACTATAGAGCGCCAGGACGTCCGCGACGGGACACGACCGGCACGATCCGCGACCTTTTTCGACCAACTCACCGCACAGCGACGGCGCTCGGGTGCCGCGCGGCCGGGTTCCTCGTCGACGGCGCGGCACCGAATCGCCTTTGCCGGTCGCCGCCCGACGGCGGAGCGTGACGCGCGATCCCCTCGCCCCGTTCGACGCGGAGGTCCTGGCCGCCGCCGCCGAGGCCTACGTCGTCGACGACGACCGGCTTCGGTCGCTGGTGGGCCGGCACCAGGAGTCGATCAGGGACCTCCCCGGCGTCGAGAACCTGGTGTACGAGTGGCGCCGGACGCTCCCGCGCTCGCCGCTGGTCGAACGCCGGCCGGACGCCTACTTCTGCGTCGTCGAAATCGCGATCTGGGCGGAGTTCGCCGACGCGCTCGCGCTCTCGGCGACGGAGGCGGAGGCGCTCCGCGCGGTCCACGCGCGGCAGTTCGCGGCGAGCCTGTTCGACGACATCGACGACACCGACGACGCGGGCGTCGACACCGACGGCGACGCGGGCGACGACACCGACGACGCGGGCGTCGACACCGACGGCGACGCGGGCGACGACACCGACGACGCCGCCGACGTCGACGTCGGCGCCGCGGTCGCCGGCGGCCGCGAGCCGATCGTCCTGACGCGGGAGTGACCCGGATCGGGACGAGCGCCCGCTACAGTCCCAGTTCCCGCCCGATGATCAGGTGCTGGATCTCGCTGGTTCCCTCGCCGATCTCCATCAGCTTCGCGTCGCGGTAGAACCGCTGTGGGGCGAAGTCGGTGGTGTAGCCGTAGCCGCCGAGCACCTGGACGGCGTCCTCGGCGACCTCGCGGGCGGCCTCGCTGGCGTCGAGTTTCGCCAGCGCGGACTCGCGGGTGACGTCCGCGCCCCGGTCGTAGGTCGCGGCGGCCCGGTGGGTCAACAGCCGCGCGCGCTCGGTCTTCCGGTGCATGTCCACCAGTTTGTCCCGGATGGCGTCGAACTTCGAGATCGGCTGGCCGAACTGCTCGCGCTCCAGGGCGTAGTCCCGGGCGTGCTCGAAGGCGCCCTGCGCGAGGCCGACGGAGAGGGCCGCGATGGAGATGCGCCCGCCGTTCAGCGTCTCCTTCGTCTGGGTCCATCCCTCGCCCTCCTCGCCGAGCAGGCGGTCGGCCGGGAGCCGGCAGTCGTCGAAGCGGATCTCGCAGGTCGGCGAGCAGTTCAGCCCCATCTTCTCCCAGACGGTCGTGACCTCGAAGCCGTCGTCCTCGCGCGGATCGACGATAAACGTCGAGATGCCGTCGTAGCCCGCGTCCGGGTCGGTGACGGCCTTCACGAGGATCGATCCCGCCACGGAGGCGTTGGTGATGAACTGCTTGGTCCCGTCGAGGACGTAGGCGTCGCCGTCGCGTTCGGCGGTCGTCTCCATGCTGCTGGCGTCGCTGCCGCTCCCCGGTTCGGTCAGCGCCCACGCGCCCAGGTGCTCGCCGGAAGCCAGCGGTTCGAGCCAGCGCTCCTTCTGGGCCTCGGTTCCGAACGCCTCGATCGGCTTCGCCCCGAGCGAGACGTGGGCGGCGTACGACAGGCCGATCCCGCCCGAGACCCGGCCGAGTTCCTCGGTGACGAGCGCGTACATCAACTGGTCGCCGCCCAGGCCGCCGTAGGCCTCGGCGACGGGGACGCCCATCACGTCGAGATCGGCCAGGGCGTCGAAGATCTCGGCTGGGAAGCGGTGCTCGTCTTCGAGTTCCTGGGCGACGGGGGCGATCTCCGCCTCGCAGAACTCCCGGACGCTGTCCCGGATCATCCGGTGTTCGGCGGGCACCTCGAAGTCCATGCCGGGAGTTACGCCGGCGCGGCGATAAACTCACGGGTGGTCGGGCCCCGTCGAGGCGTCCGTTTGGGGCCGGGACCGCGCGATCGGCGCGCGGGGAACACGGGAGGCGCGCGAGTCCTTGCCCACGACGAGCGACGATTTATACCGTCTCGCGTGCACCCCTCAGTGTGGTCGAATTCCGCCAGTTGGTCCGCGGTCGCGTCGAGTGGTCGCGCCTGGAGACGATCGCTCGTCAACTCGCCGAGCGGTACGGCCGCGACGAGGTCCACGTCCGCTTCCTGGAGGCCGACAACTGGCTGTCGACCCCGATGGTGATCGACGACGAGTGGTTCGTCAAGGTCGTCTCGAAGCAGAACTCGCTGGTCCACGCGCTGTTTACCACCGGCCGGAACCTCGGTGCCATCTCCTCGGGCACGGAGGGCTTCTTCGAGCACTTCGGCACTCCGTACCAGATGGCCGAACACGACCTGGAGGCGACCCGCCGGATGCGCGAGATCGGCGTCAACGCACCCGAACCCGTCGAGGTCCTGGAGATCGACGGGCTCGGCGTGCTCGTCCTGGAGTACCTTCCGGAGTTCCGGTCGCTCGACGCCCTCGACCGCGAGCGCGAGGCCGAACTGGCACCCAAGGTGTTTCAGACCCTCCGCCGACTCCACGACCACGGCCTCGCCCACGGCGACCTGCGGGCGGAGAACGTCCTCATCGTCGACGGCGACATCTACTTCATCGACGGGACGAACGTCAGCGCCGACGGCCTGGCCGACGCCCGCTCGTACGACCTGGCCTGCGGGCTGGGCGCCCTCGAACCGCTCATCGGCGCCCGGGCCGCCGTCGACGCCGCGCTCACCGCCTACGACGAGGCCGAGTTGCTCGCCGCTCGCGAGTTCCTCGACTTCGTCAACATCCGACCGGACCACGACTTCGACGCCGCCGCCGTGAAAGGCGAGGTCGAGAAGCGCGCGTCGTAGGTCGTCGGCTCCGGGTTCGCTCGACGTATCGACCCCCGGTGACCTGACTTACCGGCGCTCGGCGTCGACGCCGAGATACTCTTCGATCCGGGAGACGTTCTGCTCGTTCGCCTGCCAGAGCGCGTCGATGATCGTACCGACGACGGGTACCGACCCGACGGCCACGTCGACGCCCACGTTGACCGTCATCCGAAGTAGCGTCTCGCGCGGGACGCCGAGGCGGGCCGCCTCCGCCACGATGTACATCGAGATCGCGCCGGCCACCAGATCGCCGGAGACGGGGGCGACCCCGAGGAGCGGGTCGAGGCCCACGCCGATGTCGGTCCCTGGGATCTTGACGGCGTCGTCCAGCAGTGTCGCGGTCTTGCGGACGCGCTCCAGGGCCGCCTCCTCTCGTCGGGTGAGTTTGGTCGTCGCCACGGGAGTGCACTGGGGACGAGCGCAGTTGATCGTTGTGCCTGCGTAGACCGGGCGTCGACCGGGGCGGGAGTCGGGCCGGCGGCGCCGTGGCGTTCCTCCGTTCCTCGGACGCCTCGTCCATCACCGGTCACACGTTGCCCGTCGACGGCGACCAGGCTGCCGACTGAGGGGGTCCGGCCCCGACCGGAGATGCCCCGGGTGATCGAGCGGCGACGCTTATCCGGCTCGCGGGCCTAGGTGTCGTATGCAGGACCAGGAGCCATTCGGCCACTACGTCGGCGGCGAGTGGATCGACGGGGCGGGCGGCGAGACCTTCGAGAGCGAGAACCCGGCGACCGGCGAGACGCTGGCGACGGTTCGTCGGGGCACGGCGGCCGACGTCGACGCGGCGCTGGCGGCGGCCGAAGCCGCCTTCCCGGCGTGGCGCGACCGCTCGTACGTCGACCGCGCCGAGCACCTCTGGGACGTCTACCACGAACTCCGCGAGCGCACCGACGAACTGGGCGAGATCGTCACCCGGGAGTGCGGCAAGGAGATCAGCGAGGGCCGGGCCGACGTCGTCGAGGCGGCGCACATGGTCGAGTGGGCGGCCGGCAACGCCCGCCACCCCCACGGCGACGTCGTCCCGAGCGAGATCGCGGCCAAGGACTCCTACATGCGCCGGAAGCCCCGCGGGGTCGTCGGCTGCATCACGCCGTGGAACTTCCCCGTCGCCATCCCCTTCTGGCACATGGCGGTCGCGCTGGTCGAGGGCAACACCGTCGTCTGGAAGCCCGCCGAGCAGACGCCGTGGTGCGGGCAGATCGTCGCCGAGATGATGCACGACGCCGGCGTGCCGCCGGGCGTGTTCAACATGGTCCAGGGCTTCGGCGACGCCGGCGCGGCCGTCGTCGAGGACGACCGCGTGGACACCGTCCTCTTCACGGGATCGGCCGAGGTCGGCCACGGGATCGCCCAGACGGTCGCCGGCGAGTCCGGGAAGCTCGCGGCCTGCGAGATGGGCGGCAAGAACGGGATCGTGATCACCGAGCACGCCGACCTCGACCTGGCGGTCCCGGCGGCGGTGCTCTCTTCGTTCAAGACCACCGGCCAGCGCTGCGTCTCCAGCGAGCGCCTGATCGTCCACGACGCGGTGTACGACGAGTTCAAACGGCGGTTCGTCGACCTCGCCGAGGCCGTCTCGGTGGGCGACCCCCTCGACGAGGACACGTTCATGGGGCCGCTGATCGAGGCCGGTCACGTCGAGAAGGTTCGCGAGTACAACGACCTCGCGCGCGAGGAGGGCGTCGAGGTGCTCGTCGACCGGACGGACCTCGACCCCGACGAGATCCCCGCGGGCCACGAGGGCGGTCACTGGGTCGGCCCGTTCGTCTACGAGGCCGACGCGGGCGCCGACCTGCGGGTCACCCACGAGGAGGTGTTCGGCCCGCACGTCGCTCTGCTCCGGTACTCGGGCGGGGTCGAGTCGGCCGTCGAGATACACAACGACACCGAGTACGGGCTGGCCGGGGCGATAATCAGCGAGGACTACCGACAGCTCAACTACTTCCGCGACCGCGCCGAGGTCGGCCTGGCCTACGCGAACCTCCCCTGCATCGGCGCCGAGGTCCAGTTGCCGTTCGGCGGCGTCAAGAAGTCGGGGAACGGCTACCCGTCGGCGCGCGAGGTGATCGAGGCGGTCACCGACCGGACGGCCTGGACGCTCAACAACTCGACGGAGATCAGGCTGGCCCAGGGCCTCTCGGCCGACATCTCGCGTCGCGAGGAGTAGCGGTCGCCGGCCTCAAACGACCGACGCCGGGGGCTACGGCCGGTCCCACTCCCACGCCCAGTAGGCGATGCCCAGCAGCATCAGCCCGATGCCGAGGGTGGAGGTGGCGGGCTCCGGGATGACGAACAGCACGAAGCCGACGACGATCATCGTCGTCGGACCGATCTCGTCGGCGTAGTCGGCGAGTGCCATGGCAGGGGGTTCGAGCCGTCGCCTGATTATTCCTCCGCCTCCCGGCCGGTCGCCGGACCCTCGTCGGCCGGGGTCCACGCCGCCCGCTCGCCGTCGACGCCGGTGAACTCGAACCGGGCGCCCCCGTCCTCGCTCTCGGCCAGGGTCACGCTCCAGCCGTGGGCCTGTGCGAGGCTCCGGACGATGTTGAGTCCGAAGCCGGTGCCCTCGCGGCTGGTCGAGTACCCGGCCTCGAACACCGCCTCCCGCTCGTCGGGCGGGATGCCCGGGCCGTCGTCGGCCACGTAGAACCCGGTCGGGAGTCGGCCGACCGTGACCGTCACGTCGGTCCCGCCCTGTTCGACGGCGTCATCAGCCTGTGGCTGACGGCTCGTGGAACCGTGTTCCACGACGTCATCAGACTTCGTCTGATTGCCCGTCGAGCCGTGCTCGACCGCGTTGTCGGACTCCGTCCGACTGCTCGTCGAACTGTGTTCGACGGCGTTCCGAAAGAGGTTCTCCAGGAGCTGCTGGAGCCGGCTCGCGTCGCAGGCGAGTTCCCCCAGGTCGCCGGCGATCCGCAGGGTCGCCGCCGGGGCGCCGGCGGTCTCCCACGCCGCTTCGGCGACCGCCCGGAGCGGCACGGTCTCGCGGGTGCTCACGGTCTGCCCCTGACGGGCCAGCGTGAGCACGTCCTCGATCAGTTCGTCCATCCGCTCCAGGGCCGTCTGGACCCGCGAGAGGTGGTCGCTGTCGCACTCCCCGCGCGCCAGGTCGAGGTACCCCTCCGCGGTGTTCAGGGGGTTGCGGAGGTCGTGGCTGACGACGCTGGCGAACTCCTCTAAGCGCTCGTTCTGGCGTTCGAGCTCCGCCTCGCGGGCCGCCAGCCGGTCCCGGGTCCGGATCGAGTGGATGGCGTGGCCGACGGTCTCGCCGAGTTCGGCGAGCACTTGCCGCTCGCGCTCGTCGAACACGTTCGGGCGGTTCGCGTACACGCTGACGAAGCCGAACACCTCGTCGCGGCGGACGAACGGGACGACCGCCAGCGACTCGACTCCGCGCGACTCGAACAGGTCGCGCCACGGCTCGGCCGAGGGGTCGTTCAGCACGTTCTGGACGGCCTGGAGTTCGCCGGTCTTGATCGCCTCGCCGCCGGGACCCCGGCCCAGCGGCGAGTCGTCGACCGTGATGACGATCGACTCCACGTACTCGTCGTCGATTCCGGCCCACGTCGAGGGAACTACCTCCGCGGCCTCCCGGTCGTAGCGGCCCACCCAGGCGCTGTCGTAGGGCGCCGACTCGGTGAGCCGGGCGCAGACGGCCCGTTCGATCTCGTCGCGGCTGTCGGCGTGGACGAGTTCCTGCGTGGCGATCCGGAGCGTGTTGTTGATCCGGTTCGACTGGTCGACGTAGCGCTGGTGCTCGCGTACCCTGGCGTCGTACGCGCCCACGAGTAGACCCACGAGTCCGCCGACCGTCGCGGCGTTCAACAGCGCCTCCCCCGGGTCGGGGACGGCCCCGCCGCCCGCCAGGATCGACGCGAGCATCCAGGCCGTCACCGCTTCGAGCACCGCGATTCCGACGACCATCCAGCCCACGGCCCGCGTCCCGCCGTCCGACCGCACCAGCCGACCGGCCGCCAGCAGGTACCCTACCCCGACCACGACGCCGGCCAGGGCGACCGGGAGCAGGACGTCGAACAGGAACCGGGGCTCGGGGATCGGGTACCGGGTCGCATGCGTCAGGTGCGCCAGGCCCAGCGCCACCCCCGTCGCCGCGACCACCGCCCCGGCGGTTCTCGTCGACGCCTGCGCCATGCTGCGCTAGCAACGTCGGTGCTGGGTCATGAGACCTTCGGTCAAGTGGGTTTCGCTCCGGGCGTCGAGGCGAACGAAAGGTGGTGAGGAGGCGAAGTGGCGGTGAGTGCCCCCGCCGGGATCGGGGGCGAACGGCGTGGGAGCGCCGGGTGCCACAGCGGACCCCGTCGCTGCAGCGTGCGCGGTGGACGTGTTGCTGCCGACAGTCGACGAGAAAAGCGTCGAACGTCGGCGGGCGATGCTAGGGGGAGCACCGGTATAAACCCTGCGGGGGCGGCCGGGTCGCCGGATCGACCGGCTCACTCGCGGCGGTCGGTCCAGGCGGGGAACTCCTCGCGGACCTCGGTCACCCGCGCCGGGTCGAGCGTCGCCGAGACGAGCGTCGGCTCGTCGCCCGCGCTCGCGAGCGGCGTCCCCCACGGGTCGTAGACGGTCGACCGGCCTAGCAGCGTCGCCTCGTCGAAGGCGCCGGCGCCGTTGGCGGCGGCGAGGTAGGTGAGGTTCTCGATGGCGCGGGCCCGCGTGAGCACCTGCCAGTGTTCGACCCGCGGGTACGGCCACGCCGACGGGACCAGGACGAGCGTCGCGCCGCGCTCGGCGTACTCCCGGTAGAGTTCGGGAAAGCGGAGGTCGTAACACGTCGAGACGCCGACGGTGAACCCCTCGAACTTGACCGTCGACAGGCGCTCGCCGGGGGTGAGCAGGCGCGTCTCCGCCGACCCGTACCCGAACAGGTGGTGCTTCCGGTAGACGCCGCGCCGTTCGCCGTCCCGGTCGAAGAACGCGGCCGTGTTCGCCAGCCCCTCCGGGGCGGGGACGTCCACGCCGGCGGCCGCGCTCGCCTCCAGGTCCTCGACGACGCTGCCGGCGAGCAGGCCGACTCCGAGCTCGGCGGCGAGGTCGGCAAAGCGGGTCAGCGTCGGCCCGTCGAGCCCCTCCGCCTCCCGGGCGTAGCTGTCGAACGCGAAGTAGCCGACGGTGAACAGCTCGGGGAGGACGACGAGGTCGGCGCCAGCCGCCGCGGCGTCCCTGACCGCCCGCTCGGCCCGGTCGACGTTCCCGGCGACGTCGCCGCCCGTCTGCGCCAGCTGGACGAGCGTCAGGTTCATCCGTCGGTCGGCCGTCGCCGTCGCTCCGGACGCGGTTCGCTCATGGAGGAGTCTCCACGGGGAGAGACAAAAAACCGGGGATCAGCCCTGCGGCGTGACGCGCCAGGTCGTCGACCGCGCTCGCCCCCACTTCTCGATCTGGACATCGTCGGACTTCTCGGCGAGTCGAGGGAGGCGCGATCCCACCTGCTTTGCCGTCATCCCGATGGCGTCGGCGATGTTCTTTGCGCGGAAGTAGCGCTCGCCACGCGTGACGCTCTCGCGGAGGTAGGTGGCGATTCGCCGTTCTTCGTCGGTCAGTTCGGTCATCCTCCCCCGTATTTGGGTTTGAACGTTATTAACGATTACTCGTCTCGCGACCGATGGGCAGGCTGTCACGGGCGCCCCGGGACGCGCTTAATCGGACCTTTACCGGAGAATCGCTCAGAAGACCTGCGTCGACACGACGGCCAGGCTGGCAGCCACCATGGCGAGCGCGAACCCGAGCGCCTTGTTGACCTGTCCCGGCGCCAGCAGCATCGCCGCCGCGCCGATTCCTGTCAGCAACGAGAACAGCACGAGCATCCCCAGGTCCTTGTCCGACCCCACCGCGTTCGTCTCCATATCCGTCGGTTCGGTGGCGCCCACTTAGTTCATTCGCACCCGGGCGGTCACGTCCAGGCGCGCCGACCGCGCCGCCTGGGCGACTCCTCCGCTCCGGCCCGGGTGCCGCCTCGGCCGGTGGTTCGGCTTCGTTCGCGAAACACGATCTTTTTTGGACAGTCCGGAGAACGCCGACGAGATGAGCCTCAGGAGCGCGCTGTTCGGGAGCAAACTGCGGATCGCCGTCGTCGTCCTCGTGGTTCTGGGGGTCCTCGGCGGCGGCCTGTTCGCCGCGGGCGTCCTCGGCCAACCGACCGTCGAGACCGTCGAGAACCGCTTCGCCGGCGTCAACGACTCGACGACCGTGATCGAGACCGCCATCGTCGTCGACAATCCCAACCCGCTGAGCGCGAACCTCTCGGGGCTGGCCGTCGACTACGAGGTCCGCATGAACGACCTGGAGATGGCCACCGGATCCAAGGAGGGCGTCTCGATCGGCAGGGGGACCTCCCGGATCCCCACGCGGACCTACATGCGAAACGAGCGCATCCCGGCCTGGTGGGTGTCCCACGTCCGCAACGGCGAGCACACCGACCTGACGATCAACGCGGCCGTCCACTCGTCGACGATCGGGGGGACGTTCGACGCGCCGGCGGTCACGCGCGACGTCGACACCGACATCATCTCGCAGTTCAACTCGACCGAGACCCGGGCGGTCGGTTCGGAGCGGTCCCCGAGCGGCGACGCCGTCCTCTACGTCAACGAGACGAGCGCCCGCTGGGGGTCGGTCACGGACGCCGAGACGCCCATCGAGGTGTCCTTTACGGTCTACAACCCCAACGCCTACCCGGTCGCGATGTCCCGGCTGAGCTTCCAGACCACGATGAACGACGTCGCGGTGGGCAACGGCACGACCGACCGGGAGGTCGTGATCCCGCCCGGAGCGACCGAGACGATCCACACCACCGTGAACCTCGACAACTCCCGACTCGACGAGTGGTGGGTCTCCCACCTCGAACGCAACCAGGTCACGGACCTCCGGATCGACTTCAGCGCGCGGTTGGATCTCGCCACGACGACCGTCACGCTCCCGCTCGACCCGCTGACCTACGAGCGGACCATCGAGACCGACGTCTTCGGCACCAAGCCCGCCGACGGCGCGAACTCGACGGACGGCACGGCGACGGCCACGTCGGACGGCGGGACGGCCACCGCCTCCCCCTCGCCGACGTCGACCCTCGCCGAAACCACGGACGACGGGGACCTCCTCGGCGACGACTCGACCGGGTCGCCGACGTCCACCGGCACGCCTCCCTCGACCTCAACCGACGCGCCTACTTCGACCCCCACCGACACCCCTGCTTCGACCCCCACCGACACGCCCGCCACGACTGACGAGACTACGACCGACGACGGCGGACTCCTGTCGCTGTCGGTCGAAATAGGTTCGTAACCCCGGCGTCCGTCGCGGCGATCACGGAAACGGGCTCGGGGGAGATGGAGGGTCGGCCGCCGGCGGTGGTCACCCGATGGTGACGTGCTCCGATTCCTCGTTGAGCGCGAGGTTCGCCGCGATTTCGGCGTTTCGCATCGCGTACTGCGCGGTCTGCTGGAGGCTGACCAGCACCTCGCGGATCTGGAGGAGCTTCTCGTTTTCCATCTCGGGCAGGTCCGCGAGGATGTCCTGTTCCCTGTCTTTGAGGTCGCGGAAGATCGTCCGCACCTCGATGGTCATGTCGTAGTCGCGCTCGACGACCGAGCGGACGGCAGTCGCGGTGATCTCGTCGACCTGGTCGGTGAACTCGCGGATCCGCCGCATGGTCGCCGAGTCGATGTCGAGGGTGTGGTCCTCGGCGTCGAGGCAGATGTTGGCGATGTCCTCGGCGTTGTCGGCGGTCAGCTCCAGGTTCTTGGCGACCGAGCGGTAGCCGATCAGCGGGAACCCGGAGTCGAGGCCGACCGCCCGGGCGAGGTTGGGGTTCTGGTAGGCGGTGAAGATCAGGCGAAGCAGGAGGACGAAGATCTTGTTCGCCTGGCGCTCGCGGTTGAGCGCCCGCTGGGCGAGATCCGGGTTGCCGTGGGCGAGCGCCTTGATCGCCTCGCCGCGCATCGTGCTGCCGGTGTTCTCCAGCCGTTCGAGCAGGTTGTCGAGGGTGAAGTCCTCCGGATCGACCGAACACCGGATCGAGATCATCTCCGGGGTCTCCTCGATGACGCCCAGGCCCATGAGCTGGGTCTCGGCCTTGTAGACGGCGTTGATGTGCTCGGAGTCGAGGGCGCCCTCGCTCTTCTCGACGTGGATGATGCGGCGCCCGAGGACGTACTGCGCGACGATGGCGCGCTCCAGCGCGTCGGCGTTCAGGTTGTCGGCCCTGATGACCGCCTTCGAGTCCTCCGTGCTCGCGGACTCGGGCAGGACCGTAAGCGTCCCCTTCCCGCCCATCCTGAGCGACACCTCGTCGCCCTTCTCGACGTTGTGTTCCTTGGCCCACTCGGCGGGGAGCGTCATCGCCAGCGTCGAGGGACCCAGCCGCTGAACTTTCCGCGTCTCCATGGCGTTAGATTACCTTCAATGACCTTAATCTTGTCTCCATCGAACTAATACTGTACAGACATTCGAGAACGTATCCCATGTGTGGGGCATACGGTCAAGACGTGGAAGAACAAACAAAGGTGTAAAGCGCCGACGTTGGACACGCGGGAGACCCGCTCAGACGATCTCCATCATGCGGCGCTCGAACCGGCCGACACGCACGCGGGTCCACCCGCGGAGGTCGGCGTCGAGGTCGGGGTCGTCGGTGTCGACGCGCAGGACGCCGATCCCGTCGAGTTTCGCCCGCGACGCCACGATCTCGACGTCGCACTGGCGGATCACCGCGGGCGAGAGCTGGGGGTTGCCGCGGCCGAAGACGAACCCCTGACCGCCGATCGGCGAGACCACGATCACGTTCCGCTCGCCGAGGGCGGCGAGGATCTCCGACTCGCTCCCGTCGCGGACGAGCACCTCGCCGTCCCGCCAGACGTCGACGCCCAGCGGCGACCCCTCGAAGCCGAGTTCGCGCTCGATCGCACCGACGGTGCTCCCCGGCCCGAAGACGTAGGTGACGCCAGGTTCGACGTCCTCGGCGACGCCCGCCGCCAGCGACTCGACGGTCCCCCCGCCGACCTGCTTCGACGACTGGAGGTCGTCGGCAACCGGCACGCGCGCCACCGCCCGGAGTTCGGGGTGGACCTCGCCGGATCGGTAGTCGTCCTCGTCGATGTCGAGCACCTCCCGGTCCTCGGTTCGCTCGAAGCTCGCGGCGATCTCGGCGGCGTCCTCCGGGGAGACGGCGAAGGTCGACGAGTACACCTTGACCCCTGCGGGGACGCCGAGCATCGGCGGGGGGTCGTCCGCCGCCGCCAGCGCTTCGGCGACGTCCCCCGCGGTGCCGTCGCCCCCGACGAACAGCACCAGGTCGACGCCGGTGTCGACGAACGCCGCGACCGCCGCCCGGGTGTCGGCGGGGCCGGTGTCGGCGGCCCCCTCGGCGTCGGTGTCGGACGCGTCGTCGTCGCCATCGGACGCGTCGTCGCCGTCGGGCCCGCCCAGCACGGCCGGTTCGAAGCCGGCCTCGCGGACCAGCGACGCGCCCATCGGGTCGCCCCACGTCAGCACCTCGGTGTCGGGCGCGACCGCCTGGAGCCGTGACAGGGCGCGCCGCGCCCGGTCGGGCGCTCGCGGCTCGGCGCCGCGGGCCCGCGCCTCGGCGACCTTCCCGTCGGTCCCCTTCAGTCCGACCCGCCCGCCCATCCCCGCGATGGGGTTCACGATCACGCCCACGCGCATGCAGGTGCGTCGGCGTCGACGGACTAAAGCGCCCGGTTCGGCCGTCGGCCGTCCGCCCGGGACGGGGCCGGCGACGCGGCCCGATACCTGTGGGTATAAGGGATCGCCCTCGCAACTGCCGCCCATGTACCCCCTCGCAGTCACCGGCGAGCCGTTTCCGATCGCCGAGACAGCCACGGTCGTCCTGATCGCGAGCCTGCTCGTCACCGTCGGGTGGCTCCTGTACCTCTACCGGTAACGCCGACCCGTGTCTCGGCGATCTCGGCCGCCGACTTCGGCTCTCTCGTCGGTCTCGCGACGCCCGCGACTTACTCCGCGAGGTCGACGTTGTCCCTGAGCCACCCCGCCGCGGCCTGCGCCGCCTCGGGAGTGCTCGCCCGGACCCTGAGCCGGACGTTCCCGCCGGGGTAGGAGCCGACCGCCACCTCGAAGCGCTCCTGGACCTCCCGGAGTCGGTCGACGAGGGCGCTCTCGGGTTCGGTCGAGACGACGGTCTCGACGTAGGTCGGCTCGCCGGCGAACTCGTCGGCGACGCGCTCGAACATCGCCTTCATCTCCGCGGGCACGCCCGGCAGGACGTAGACGCTCTCGATCACGGCGCCGGGGGCGACGCCCGCCTCGTTCGGGAGCATCCGCGCCCCCGCCGGGAGGTCGGTCGTCCCCTCGACGAGGTCCGCGGCGTGGTAGCCGCCGTGCTCGGTGAGCCAGGCCAGCGCCTCCTCGTGGGGTTCGACGCGGCGCCCGACCGCGGCCGCGACGCCCTCCATCGTCAGGTCGTCGTGGGTGGGGCCGAGTCCGCCGGTGACGATCACCGCGTCGTACTCGGCGCGGTACTCGTTGACGACGCGGGCGATGTCCGTGACGCGATCCGGCAGGGTCGTCACGCGCTCGACGTCGACCCCCCGCTCGGTGAGTTCCGTACAGAGCCACGTCGCGTTCGTGTTCTCGGTCTCGCCGGCCAGCAGTTCGTCGCCGACGGTGACCACCGCTACGCGCATGGGAGCGCTAGGCGAGGGCCGGGGAAAAATCCGCGCTTTGCGGGACCGCCGTCCGGGGTCCGGGCGGGTTGGCGCGCCCACTGTCGTCCGCGGTCCGGGCGGGTTGGCGCGCCCACTGTCGTCCGCGGTCCGGGCGGGATGGCGCGTCCACCGCCGCCGGGCCTCAGCGCATTCCCGGCGGGGGACCGCGCCGGAACTCGTCGTCGTCGTCCTCCTCCTCGACGTCGAGGCCCAGTTCCTCGCGCTGTCGTTTCAGCGCCTCGATCTGGCGGCGGTAGTACGCCAGGCCGCCGATCCCGAGGACGACGAGCGCGGCGGCGACTCCGCCGAAGATGTAGAGGTCGCGCTGGAGGTAGAACTGGACGACGACGCTCCGCGAGGTCACCTCGTCCCACTGGATGTGCGTGCGGGCGTCGGGCGTGGTCTCCGTCGAGTAGCCGCCGGGCGAGACGGAGCCGAAGACGGGGACCTCCACCCGCCGGTTGGGCGGGAGGACGACCTCGTAGTCCCCCTCGACGTAGACTGGCAGCGAGAAGCGCTTCGGCGTGCTGTCGGCGGTGAACGCCAGCTTCCCGCCGGGGGGCGCGTCGGCGGGCAGGGTCACCAGCACGCGGTCGCGGTTGCGCTCGACCGACCCGTTTCGCGCCCGGATCTCGGTGCCCGTGACGACGCTACCGTTGGGGTAACGGTAGCGGATCGCCTCCACCGACAGGGGGTTCCGCCCGCCGAACCCGTCGCGGCGGAACAGCTCCATCTCCGTCGAGTTGAGCCGGTAGACCGCGCGGAACTTGGCGTTCTCCTGGAGAGTGATGTGGACGCGCTCGGGCTGGTCCCACGCGTACGCCTCCTCGGGGCTCGCGTCGAGGCGGTCGTCGGGGATGGGGCCGCTCCCGAGGCAGCCGGCGACGAGCGCGAGCGCGACGAGAGCCAGGCTCGCCAGGACGAGTCGTCGGTTCATCCGGCCGCGCTCACCCGGTGACCACGGCCTTCAGTTCGGCCGGCAGGTACTCCCCGATGGCCGCGAGCAGGCCCGGCGGGTCGGTCCCCTCGCGGCAGACGATGCTCTGTTCGAGCAGACCGAGTCGCTCGACGGTGACGATGTCGCGGGCGTGGCCGGCGCGGTTCACCGTCGCCCGCACCTCCCCCCGGGTCGCGCTGTTGACGTTCACCCGGCCGGTCCCGCGGGTCCAGTCGTAGAGGCGATCGCGCTCGGCGTCGGCGAGGCGGGGCGTGTCGTCGTGGGTGAACCGCAGGGGGACGTGCTGGACGAGGCCGAACCGGTCGCGGATCTGTCCGGGCGACCCGGCGCCCAGGCCGAGTTCGTCGGCGGGGATCCGGATCTCCCGGCCGGCGTCGAGGACGAAGCCGTCGTCGTCCCACCCTTCGAGGGTGCCGACGTAGGTCTCGCCGGCGTCGAAGTGGTCGGTGATCGCCCCCCACCGCTCGGTGAGGAGGTTTCGCGCGACGACGGCGTCCTCGCCCTCCACGGTGACGGAGACGAAGTCGTCGTGGCGCACGCCCACCGTCGCCGTCACGTCGAGGTCGCCCAGGTCGTCGTCGACCATCGAGCGCATGCCGTCGAGGGCGCGCTCGCGGGCGCTTCCCTCGACGTAACACTTGGTTGCGAGGACGACCATCAGCCGGTGACGTCGACGTTCAACTCGTCGTGGAGTTCGTCGATCCGTTGTTCCATCGCCTCGACGAGGTGGTCGTTGTTCATCGACTCCAGGGGCGACCCGCACTCGGGGCACTCGAAGCCGAAGTCCATCGCCTCGCCGAACTCGAAGCGGATCGAACAGACCTCACACAGGTAGAACTCGTGGGTTCGCTCGTAGTCCTCGCGGTCCTCTAAGGCGTCCAGCAGCCGGTACATCTCCTCCTCCAAGTTCTCGGGGATGTTCTCGTACTTGAACGTCCAGAGGTAGGTGAGCCACCCCGAGTCCTCGTCGCGGACCCGCCGGTACGACGCGAGGTCGTTCTCGTAGAGGATGAACAGCGCGCGCCGCACGTCGTTGAGCTCCAGGCCGAGTTCCTCCGCGAGTTCCTCGTCGGTCACCTCGCCGTCGGGAGGCGCCGCTGCCACGGGCATCCCCGTCGGTCCGACGAGCTCGTGGAGGTACTTCTGGATGACAGGGTCGTTCAGCAGCTCCTCAAAAGCCATTGGGGAATCTTCGGGCGGGCGGTCGTTTCAAACTTCCGGATGGGCCGGCCGTCGCCCCGCTCTCTCGCCGCCACCGTCTCGGCGTCAGTCGGGGCTGGGAAGACGCCCACCTCGACCGTCTCGGCGCCGGATCGCGGCGTCCATCCGAGGCGACCCGCGTCGAAGTCGGCCGCACCCGCCGTCTCCGTCAGCCGTTTGTACCGACTCCCACAACCGGTTGCATGGCCGACCTGTTCACGCCGCTCGCGCTCCGGGACACCGTGCTCCGCAACCGGGTGATGGTGTCGCCGATGTGCCAGTACTCCTGCGAGGACCGCGACGGCCAGGCGACCGCCTGGCACCGCACCCACCTCGGGTCGCGAGCCGTCGGTGGCGCGGGGCTGGTGATGGCCGAGGCCACCGCCGTCGAGGCCCGCGGGCGCATCACGCCCGAGGACCTCGGCATCTGGGACGACGCCCACGTCGACCCGCTCCGCCGGGTCACCGAGTTCGTCAGGGAACACGGCGCGGTCCCCGGGATCCAGCTCGCCCACGCCGGGCGGAAGGCCTCGAAGACCCGGCCGTGGGAGGGCAGCCGCCCGCTCTCGGAAGACGAGGGCGGCTGGGAGGTGCTCGCCCCGAGCGCGTCGCCCTGGGCCTACGACGAGGGCGAGGCGCCTCCGACCCGGGCGATTGACGAGGCCGACGTCGAGACGGTGATCGAGTCCTTCCGGGCCGCCGCCGAGCGCGCCGACGACGCGGGCTTCGAGGTGGCGGAGGTGCACGCGGCCCACGGCTACCTGCTCCACGAGTTCCTCTCGCCCGTCACCAACGACCGCGACGACGACTACGGCGGCGACTTCGATGGGCGCACGCGCCTGACGCGGGAGGTCGCGGCCGCGGTGCGAGAGGTCTGGCCCGAGGGCAAGCCCGTGTTCGTCCGGATCTCGGCGACCGACTGGCTGCGGCGGGACTCCTGGACGCTCGACGACTCGATCCGGCTGGCCGACCGGCTCGCCGACCTGGGCGTCGACCTGATCGACGTGAGCGGCGGCGGCATCGTCCCCGGGTCGTACCCGCCGGAGACGGGGCCGGGCTACCAGGAGACGTACGCCCACGAGATCCGCGAGGAGACCGAGCGCGACGTCCGCGTCGGGGCGGTGGGCGGCATCACGACCCCCGAGCAGGCCGACGCGCTGGTCCGTAACGACCGCGGGGACCTCGCGGTCGTCGGCCGCGAGCACCTCCGGGACCCGTACTTCGCGCTCCACGCCGCCGACGCGCTCGACGCGACCGAGCGGCTAGACCCGCCGGTGCAGTACCGGCGGGCGTTCTGGGACCCGGACGACGCCGAGTAGCTACCGCCCCTCGTCGCCCCCGTCGCCGGGTTCGACGACGCGCTTGCCCGTCGCCTGCGGGATCACGCGCCGCTCGGCGCCCGCCCACTCGCGGTCCAGTTCGCGCCCCTCGAACAGTCGGTCGAGGAAGACCGCCAGCGCGGCGACCTCCGAGTGTGGCTGGTTCGTCACGCCGAGGTTCCAGTCCGCGGCCTCGTACACCTCGGCTGGCACCTTCCCCGCCCCGACGACGACGAGCAGCGGGCCCTCGCGGTGGGCCGTCCGCACCGCGCCCTCGACGTCCTGGACCCGCTCGCCGTACATCGTCAGGTGGACGACCGACCCCTCCCAGTCGCGGAGCACGGGCCGGTGGCCGTCGACGACCTCGACCTCGAAGGGGCCGCCGAACCGGCCGGTGATGTCGCGGACGGTGTCGGCGGCCTGCCCGGCGCTGCCGACGAGGATCGCGCGGTCGGCGCCGAGCGCCCGCGCCGTCAGCGCGACGTGGGTCGTCATGCGGTCGTCCCGGCCGGGTCGGTGGCCCAGCCGGAGGACGACGACCTCGGGTTCGTCCTGCATGCCCCGATCGAGTCCCGCCACCGGCGTGGTCCTTTCGCTTCCGGTCCGCGCACGTGCGCGACGGCGGCCGGCCGCGTCGTTACTCCCCGTCGGTCGTCGACCGCAGGTACGCGAGCAGGTCCTCGACGATCGAGGGGTCGTAGGTCCAGAAGCCGTCGTAGGCGTCGCCGTGCTGCTCCGCGACGAGCGCGCACTGCTGGAGCGGGTCGTCGCCGCCGTCGAAGGCCACGAACCACCGGTCGGTCAGCGCGTCGTCGGTGGTCGGGTGGACGACCACCCCGTCGACGTCGGGGTCCCAGTCCGCCCGGCCGTAGACGTGGATCGAGAGGTTCTGCAGTTCCGCGAGCGCCTCGTACACCTCGCGCTGGGCGCGCATCGTCGACAGCGACTGGAAGCCGGCGTGGAGTTCGCCCGCCCGCACGCGCCAGGCGCGGTCCTCGATCTCGCGGGAGGCCCCGAGCAGCTGGCGGCGGTCCATCGCGGAGAACACCGTGTCGGCCAGCATCTCCCGGAGGCGGCGGTGGGACTCCTCGACCAGCGTCTCGGCGCCGAGCCCCGGCACCCGGGGGGAGACCAGCCGCTCCAGGTCGGTCAGTCGGACGCTCCCGAGGTACTCCCCGCGCGCCCGGACGGTCAGGAACGGCTCGACGTCGTCCTCCGAGATCGACTGATGCTCGACGGCGACGTGGGACGCGCCGAGCAGGTCGGCCACCCAGGCGGGCCGGTCGGGCGAGAACACCGTCACCGTCCGGCGGCGTCGCTCGACGCGGTCGAGCAGGTCGGCCAGCGACGGGGAACGGCTCATCGCGTTCGGGTTCCTGCGGGGGCCATATGACTTTTTCCCGAATCGGCGCCGTCGACCGGCCGGCGTCGTCCGCTCTCGGCAGCGGCTCGAACGCCGGATCGCAACGCACTTTGGCCGTGGCTGGAAGTAGGTGGCATGGAGCTAACAGGACGCCGGCTGCTGGTCACCGGCGGGGCGGGACTCGTGGGGTCCCGACTCGCGGCCGACCTCGCCGCCGACAACGACGTGGTCGTCGCGGACGACCTCTCGAACGCCGACCGGGCGCAGGTCCCCGACGGCGTCGAGTTCGTGGAGGCCGACCTCACCGATCCGGATCGGGTCGCGGACGTGGTGACGGGGGACCTCGACGCGGTGTTCCACCTCGCGGCGGCGGACAAGTACGTCGACACCGACGACCCGCGCCAGCAGTTCGAGGTCAACGGGCACATGACCTACACCCTCCTCGAGCGGATGGACGAGGTCGGCGTCGACCGGATCGCCTACACCTCGTCGTCGACGGTGTACGGCGAGGCGCCGCGGCCGACGCCCGAGGACTACGCACCCCTGGAGCCGATCAGCATCTACGGCGCCGCCAAACTCTCCGAGGAGTCTCTCCTCTCGGTCTACGCCCACTCCCACGACTTCACGGTGTGGAACTTCCGCTTCGCCAACATCGTCGGGCCGCGCTTCGGCGCCGGCGTCGTCCCCGACTTCGTCGAGAAACTGCGCGACGACCCCGAGCGGCTCGTCATCCTCGGGGACGGCCGCCAGGAGAAGTCGTTCATGCACGTCACCGAGTGCAGCGAGGCGATCCGGCACGTCGTCGAGCACGCCGACGGGGCGATGAACACGTTCAACCTCGGCACCCGCACGACGACCTCGGTCACGCGCATCGCCGACATCGTCGGCGAGGAGATGGGGCTCGACCCAGCCTACGAGTACACCGGCGGCGACCGCGGGTGGACCGGCGACGTCCCGAAGATGCGCCTGTCGATCGAGAAGCTCTCGGCGCTCGGGTGGGAGCCGTCGCTGTCGAGCGACGAGTCCGTCCGCCGGGCCGCGCGGGAACTCGTCGACCTGTAAGCGGCGTCCGCGACGACCGCGCTCGCGGCGAGCCCGGGACCCCAGGCGGCGATCCGGGCCCCCGCGTTCGCGGCGGATGAGCACCCCTTTGTACCCCCGAGCCGTACCGCCTTCCGTGCAGATCGTCGGCTACGAGACGGCGAGCGACGGCGGCGACGCGGGCCTGTTCCTCGCCGGCGACGGCGTCGAGCGCGTGTCGCTCGCGCCGGGGACTGACCTCCGGTACACGCTCGGCGAGCGCCACTGTGCGGGGACGGTTCGCGACGGCGAGCACGCGCCCTGCCCCGCCGACCGCGCGCCGTACTGCCGGGACCACACGAGCACCTGGGCCTGCGCCCGGTGTACCGGCGACTGCGACCGCCCGCTCGACGCCTGCCGCGAGGAGCACGCGGTGTACCTCGCGGCGTTCGCGCCCGACGTGTTCAAGGTGGGCGTCACCCGCTCCTGGCGCCTGGAAACGCGCCTGCGCGAGCAGGGGGCCGACCGCGCCGCCCACGTTCGCACGGTCGCCGACGGCCGCCGCGCCCGGCGGATCGAGGCCGAACTCGCTCGCGACCTCACCGACCGGGTGCGCGTCCCGACGAAGGTCGACGGCCTCCACCAGTCCGTCGACGACGACGCCTGGGCGGCGCTGCTCGCCGACTTCGACGCCATCGAGACGTTCGACTTCGCGTACGGTCTCGACCTCGACGACCGCCCGGTCCTGGAGACCCTCGCCACGGGGACCGTCCGCGGCACGAAGGGCCGGGTGCTCGTCCTCGACCGGGAGGGCAGTTCATACGCCGTCGACCTCCGGGACCTCGTTGGTTACGAGGTACGCCGCGGGGCGACCGACCGCAGCCTCCAGTCGAGTCTCGGGGCGTTCTGACGGTCGAACATGTTCTGTGTGCCCTATCCGAACAGTCTGGAATGCGTTTAGTTAGCACGCGGCGGTGGGAGTCGCTCGAACGTCGGAGTCCGACGGCGTTTCTGGTCGCCGGCGCGCTCTTCGTGATCTTCGCGGTCGTCTGGGGGCTCGGCACGTACACCGGCCTGCAACCGCGGCCGGCGGTCGACGTGTTCGGGCCAGTTGGCTGGACCGCGGCCTTCCTCGGGTTGCTCGGCTTGTACCCGCGGCTCGCCGACCGATCCCCGCGGGCGGCGCAGGCCGGCGCCGTCTTCGTCGCGGTCGGCGTCGCGGGCGCCGCCGTGACCGCCGTGACCGCGCTGGCCGAGTTGGCGGGCGTCGTGACGGACCCGCCGGCCTGGTTCGCGGCGTTCAACCTCCCGATCTTCGTCGGAATCATCCCCGGCTTCCTCGCGTTCGGGGTCGCCACCCTGTCGACCGGGGCCCGGTCGCGGACCCTCGGCCTCCTGCTGCTGGCGCCGGCGGTCATCTTCTCCGTCAACTTCGTCCGGGTCCTCGTCCTGGGTCCGACGACGCCGCAGTGGGCGCCGTTCCTCCTCGGCGCCGGGCAGGCAGCGGCGCTGCTTGCCGTCGGCTACTCGCTCGTTTCGGCGGGTACCCCGCCCGACTCCGCGGCCGTCTCGACGGACTCCGCGACCTGACACCCCGCGATCGGGTCCGCCGAACGTCGGCGACGGACTCGACGCTCGACACGATCGCCCGGCGCTCGCGCCGTCGACGTGACTCCACCGGCCAGCGCAACCGCTACCCGGCTGGGGCGCCTACGACCCGTTATGTTCTCACGCGTACGAACGCTGAGCCCCCGGGACGGGCTGGTGGCGCTCGGACTGGTGCTCGGGGTGAACGCCCTCGGGGGGCTTCCGGCGGTGTTCATCGGCTCGGACACGACCTGGATCGATCGGCCGTGGTTCTACCCGCCCGAGATCCTCTTCCCGATCGTCTGGACGTCCCTGTTCACGCTGCTGGGGCTCGCGCTGTTCGTCCTCTGGCGCCGCGGCGTCCACCGGCGGGACGTCCGGATCGCCCTCGGCGCCTTCGCGCTCCAGTTCGCGCTCAACCTGGCCTGGACGCCGGCCTTCTTCGGCCTCCGGCGCCCCGACCTCGGGCTGGTCGTGATCGTCGCGCTCTGGCTCGCGGTCGTCGGGACGATCGCCGCCTTCGACCGGGTCAGCCGCACGGCGGCCCTCCTGCTCGTCCCCTACCTCGCGTGGGTGTCGTTCGCGCTCGCGCTCAACTACGCGATCTACGCGTCACCCGGGTGAGTTCCAGGTCACGGTCGAACGTCCCTGCGACGGACCGACACGACAACCCTTTTCGGTCCGGGTAGCGAACGCGGATCCATGGCAGACGACGACTCCGCGGAGCCGACGGACGAGGCGAGCGAGGCACCCGACGACGCCGGCGAATCGGGCGGCGACGACGAGGAGAAGTCCTTCCGCGAGCGGGTCGAGGAGATCCGCGAGCGACGCCGCGAGGAGCGCGAGGAGGGGGACCGCCCGGACCCCGAGGAGATGATGGGTGGCGGCGGTCCCGGTGGCATGGGCGGCGGCGGAAACCCCTTCGCCCAGATGATGAGCGGCATGATGGGCGGGGGTGGCCCGGGCGGCATGGGCGGCGGCCCCGGTGGCATGGGCGGCGGTCCCGGCCAGGGCGGCCCCGGCGGTCAGGGTCGCGGCGGCGGCCAGGAGGGCGCCGGCAACGAGGAACTCGTCCGCGAGGTCCGACAGCTCCGTGACGAGGTCCGCGACGCCACGCGCCAGCTCCAGCGCATCGCCCAGGCGCTCGAAGACGACTGACCGTCCACCGGCGGCCGCCCGGCCGCCCGGGGGCGATCGCCGCGGTCTCGATTCTCTTCGGTCGACGCACCCGCCAGCCGCGGCTCCGGCAACTCGCGTGCGCAGTCCGCCGCGACTCGTGTGTTCAGTCCGCCGCGACTCGTGTGTTCAGTCCGCCGCGACTCGTGTGTTCAGTCCGCCGCGACCCGGTCGTAGACGTCGGCGAGTTCGTCGACCGCCTGCTCGACGCTGATCGACTCGCGCCGGGCGAGACAGGTCTCGCGAAGCCGGTCGCGCTCGTCGAGCGTGCGCTCGATGGCCTCGCGGAACCCCGCCGGGTCGTCGCGGGCGAAGTGGTAGCCCGTCTCGCCCTCGTCGACCGTGTCCGCGAGCGCGCCGGCGTCGACGCCGACGACCGGGGTGCCGCAGGCGACGGCCTCGAGGGCGACCAGCCCCTGGGTCTCCACGGGGCTCGGGAACAGGAACGCGTCGAGCGCGGCGTAGAAGCCAGGGAGCTCCTCGCGTGGGAGGAACCCGAGGAACCGGGCGTCGAGGCCGCGGGCGGCCGCCTCGCGCTCCAGGTGCTCGCGTGCGGGGCCGTCGCCGCCGAACACCAGGGTCGCGTCGAGGCCGTCGGCGCCGTCGAGAATCGCCGAGAGGTTCTTCTCGAAGCCGTGCCGGCCGGTGTAGCCGAGCAGCGGGCGGTCGCCGTCGAGGTCGTAGCGCTCCCGGAAGGCCGCGCCGTCGCCGGGGCGGAAGAAGTCGACGTCGACGCCGTTGGAGACGACCTCGACCGGGGTCCCGACGTCGACCTCGCGCTCGACGTGGCGCTTGGTCGCGGCGCTCGGGGCCAGGACCGCGTCGACCCGGGAGAGGAACCACCGCTCGTACCCGCGGGAGACTCGTTCGATCCCGCGTTCGAGGCGCTCGCGCGAGGTGAGATAGTCGGCGTACTCGCCGACGGGCGTGTGGTAGGAGGCGACGACGGGAACCTCCTCCCGCCGGGCGAGGCGGAGGGCGCTCAGCCCGAGGGCGAAGGGGGTGTGCGCGTGCACGACGTCGGCGCCGGCCGCCTCGCGCGGCACCCGGGGGACGCCGAGCCGGAACCCCTCGTAGAACGGGAACGGCAGGCTGCGGACGGGGTACTCGCCGGGCGCCGGGTCGTAGCCGTCCGCCCCCGGGTACACCACGTCCATGCGGCCGCCCCGGGCGCGCCAGCGATCCCGCCACGTCTCGATGGTGTAAGTCACGCCGTTCACCGTGGGGTGGTACGTGTCGGTGAACGCGGCGACGTGACGCATCGGGCCCGGCTTCGCGGACCTGCCTGTAAACGGTTGCGACTTTGAACCGACGCCGCTCTTCCCGCTCGGGCGCCGTCGTTACGCTCCCCGGTCGTCGCTCTCAGGCGTCGGGGGCGGACTCGCGCTCGGGCGGCGCTTGGCCGTCGAGGACCGCCCGGTAACACTCGACGAGGCGCTCGCCGACCCGTTCGAGCGAGTGCGCCTCGGCCGTCTCCCTGGCATTGTTCCCGAGCCGACGCCGCAGGGCGGGGTCGTCGTCGAGGCAGCGGAGGGCCTCGCGGAACTCCGACTCCGTCTCGCACTTCAGGCAGTCGTGGCCGTCGGTGAAGAACTCCTCGAACACCGGGATGTCCCGGAGGACGACCGGCTTGCCGCAGGCCATCGCCTCCAGGACGGCGATCCCCTGGTTCTCGTTTTTCGTGGGGAACAGGTAGACGTCGCCGGCGCCGAAGGCGCCCCGCTTGTCGTCGACCCAGCCGGTAAAGGTGACGTTCTCCGGCGGATCGCCGACCCATCGACGCACCGTCGAGGACGCCTGTGGCCCGGTGTCGTAGGGGCCGAACCACGCGAAGTCGTAATCGGTCGCCTCGGCGACGCGGCAGAACGTCGTGAGGCCCTTGCGCTCGAAGACGTTGCCCACCATGAACACCACCAGCCCGTCGAGGTCGAAGCGCTCGCGGTAGGGCTCGCGGAGGGACTCGAACCCCGCGAGGGAGTCGAGGTCGACCCCGTTGGTCACCGGCCGGATCGGCGCGTCGACGGGGTAGTCCGCGAGCAGGCGCCGGGTGTACCGGCTGGGACAGAGCACGAGGTCAGCCTGCGAGTAGAACCACCGGAGGTAGCGGCCGAGCGGGCGGGCGAGCTGCGTCGACCCCCGGAAGGACTCGGCGAAGTCCTCGCGGGTGACGTGGGCGTGGAGGACGAGCGGGCGCCCCGTCCGGCGGGCGTGCCGGGCGACCGCGAGGCTCCCCGGCCCGATGAGGTTGCAGTGGGCCAGGTCGTACTCCCGGACGGCCCCGCGCCCGCGGAGCCCCGAGCCGAGCGCGCGCCGGAGCGACCCGTGGCGCCAGGGCTCGGTGACCACGTCGACGTCGGTCGTCGCCAGCGCCGCCCGCTGCTGGGCCGTCGCCGTGCCGATGCCGCTGCGGTCCAGGCGGGACGCCAGTTCGAGGTAGTTCAGGACGCGCACGGGTCGGCGTTCTCCGAGCCGCCGCTTCAGGGTGACGACTTCCCGCCGGGCGGCCGCGTCCGGCCGTCGGGAAACGGGCGCGGCGCCGCACGCCGTCCCGGAACGACTTTAGGCGCCTCCGCCCGCCTTCGGATATGGGCATCCCGGAGGAGCGCATCGACCGCCTGCACGCCCTCGCGCGGGAGGCCACGGCGAACCGCGAGTTCGACCGGGCGCGGGAGTACGTCCGCCTCGCCCGACGCGTCGCCGAGCGCCACCGGTGTTCGCTCCCCCGATCGTTCCGCCGGTTCACTTGCGACGCCTGCGACGCCTATCTCCGACCCGGCGTCAACGCCCGTGTTCGGCTGCAGGACGGCCACGTCGTGATCCGGTGTGACTGCGGCGCCACGGCGCGGTACCCCTACGACTGAGCCGGCCGAACGGATCCTCTTCCCCGCCCGAGCGGTCCTCCGCTCCGACCGACGCCCCGTCAGCGCCAGGGCCCACGTCCCGTCAGCGCCAGGGCAGACGCCCGTTTCTCCCTGTCCGCCGACCCGTTCGATGTCTTAACCTTGATTGTACTTCGGGCGGTAAGGAAAGTCGATATGGACGAGCAGGAGCTGCGAAAGCGGGCACACGACCTGGACGTCACGGTCTGGGTCGGGAAGGCGGGGGTCGAGGCCGTCGTCGACGAACTCGACGATCAGCTCGGCGACCGGGACCTCGTGAAGGTGAAGTTCCACCGCTCGGCGCGGTCGGGATCGACGGTCGAGGACCTCGCCGCCGACCTGGCCGACCGGGTCGACGCGACCCTGATCGAGACGCGCGGGAACACGGCCGTGCTCCACCGATGATCCCGCTCCAGGGAGGCGACGTCGACGGCGTCATCGCCCGGCTCCTCGCCGAACTGGGCGTCCCCTACGCCGATCCCATCGGCCAGTTGCTGACGTTCGTCCTCGCGTTCGTCGCGATCTGGCTCGCCGGCCGGGCGATCGTCCTCCCGCTGGTCGACCGCGCGCTCGGCGCCCGCGGCCTGGAGGAACACGCGCGAAAGCCGCTACGGAAGGTCACCGGCCTGGCGATCGTCTTCGTCGCCATCGCGGTCGCCTTCGGACTCGCCGAGTACGGCGACTTCCTCCAGTCGCTGGCGACGATCGCCGCCGCGGCGACGCTCGCCATCGGCTTCGCCATGCAGGACGTCATCAAGAACTTCGTCGCCGGCGTGTTCATCTTCACCGACCGGCCGTTCCGCATCGGGGACTGGATCGAGTGGGACGGCCACTCCGGCATCGTCGAGGACATCTCCTTCCGGGTCACCCGGGTCCGCACCTTCGACAACGAACTGCTGACGGTGCCGAACTCCGACCTCACCGACGGCGTGATCAAGAACCCGGTGGCCAAGGAGACCCTGCGCCTGCAGGTCCCCTTCGGCATCGGCTACGACGACGACATCGAGCGCGCGACCGAGATCATCGTCGAGGAGGCCGAGCGCGACCCGGAGATCCTCGACGACCCCGCGCCGTCGGTCAGGCTGACCGAACTCGGTGACTCCTCGGTGGCGCTCACCTCGCGCATCTGGATCGCCGACCCCTCGCGCGCCGACTTCGTGAAGACGCGCGCCGACTACACGAAGCGGGTCAAAGAGCGCTTCGACGAGGCGGGCATCGACATCCCCTACCCGAACCGCACCCTCGGGGGCGAACTCACCGTCGGCGGCCTGCGGGAAGTCTCGCCGGCCGACGACTGAGCGTCACTCACCGACGCGCGGTCCCTCGCGCGCCGCGGTCAGCGTCAGAGTTCGATCCGCTCGACGAGCTGGTCGTCGGCCTTCGTGTTGACCGCGACGATCCGGATCTGGTCTTCCAGCATGGAGTGCTCCAGTTTCGCCTTCAGGAGGTTGTCGACCTGGTAGACGCCGGCGGCGTTGACCATCTCGATCTCGACCAGCACGGGCTTCCCGTCGCCCGGCTTGAGCGCGACGTCGTTGATCGCCTGGCTGGAGAGGGTGTTGATCCCGCGGCCGCCCTTCTCGTAGGGGATCCGCGAGCGCCCGCGCTCCATGTCCAGCGCGTCGGCCACCCGGATGACGCCGGCCTCCATCGTGAGGGGGTCCTCCTCGGTGTGGTGGGTGAGGATCGCGTGGAGCGTCTCGGCTTTCATCCGCACCACCTCCTCGGTGCCGTAGAACTGGGGGAGGAACCGATCCAGGAGGTCCGCGGCCAGCGGGATGGAGTAGTAGGCGTGCTCGTCCCGGTGGACCACGTGGCCGATGTCGTGGAGCGTGGCCGCGAGCGCGACGATCACGGCCTCGTCACCTTCGGCCAGCCCCTGCTGGCGGGCGCCGTTGAACTCGCACCCGCCCGCCTTCAGCAGGTCGTACAGCCTGAGCGCCCGGTTGCGGACGATCTCGATGTGTTTCGGCCCGTGGTCGTTGTACCCCTTCCGGGTGACCGCGTTGACGTTCTGGGCCTCCAGGTACGTGGTGACCTCGGGGTCGTCCAGCAGGACCGGCAGCACCTCGTTGAGTCTCTCGTCCGGGAACGCGTGGGCCGCGTCCGGATCGTACTTCCGACCGCCCGAGTCGTCGCTCACCGGTCGGCCCCCGGTCGACCGCACTCGGCTCCCGTCGCGGGGTCGTTCATACCCGTAGCACGGTCGGTCTCACGCAAAAAGGTGCTGTTGGTGCCGGTCCCCCGCCCGGAACCCGGCCCCGCCCCGTCGGCGATCCACCGGGGATCCCGCGCTAGGCCTCCGCGGTCTCGGTCGCCGCCGCCGCGACCTCCTCGTAGTCGGGTTCGACGCCGGGGTCGTCGCTGACCCACGCGTAGGTGATCTCGCCGTCCCCGTCGACGACGAACACCGAGCGCTTGGCGACGCCCATGACGCCGAGATCGGCGAAGTCCATCCGCACGTCGTACAGGTCGATCAGCTCGCGGTTGGTGTCGCTGAGCAGGCCGAAGTTCAGGTCGTTCTCCTCGCGGAACTCGTTGAGGGTGAAGGGCGTGTCGATGCTGACGCCGTAGACCGTCGCGCCCACGTCCTCGAAGTTCGCCAGCTGGTCACGGAAGGTGCACATCTCGGTGGTGCACGTCCCGGTGAACGCCGCCGGGAAGAAGGCGAGGACCAGCGGCGCCTCGTCGAGCCGTTCGGAGAGGGTAAAGGAGCCGAGGTCGCCGTTCGCGAGCGGTGCTGTGAACTCCGGAGCCTCGTCGCCAACTGATACCATCGACGGGCCTTTGCACGACTGCGGCAAGACGGTTGTGCTACCAGCACGCCTCTCGCGGGCCCGCGAGTGGGTCGTCGGGCCGGGCGCCGCCGCCGACGGCAGCACGCGACGGCGTCCGGACGGGTAGGGAACCCGACGGGTCGACGAGCAAAAAGCCTATAATTGCGAGTAGGTTAGGCTGACGTAGTGATGGTAGGCAACATCGCACTGTTCCCGGGGCTGCCGGGCGGGCCTGAACTGCTGATCGTGCTGTTCGTGCTCGTCCTGCTGTTCGGGGCCAACAAGATCCCCAAACTGGCCCGTTCGACCGGGCAGGCCATGGGTGAATTCCAGCGCGGCCGCCAGGAGATCGAGGAGGAACTCAAGCAGATGGAGAAGCAACCGGGCGAGGACGAAGAAGAGTTCGAGCGGCGCAAGCGCGAGCGCGAGCAGGAACTCGAAGAGACCGAGACCGAGTCCAGTTCCAGTTCGACCTGATCGGCCGCCACGCGACGGCCACGCCCGCCGCCGGCGCCGGAACACATCTCTTTTTGCGGGGGAACGAGCAACTCAGCGTAGGGCGTGTGGCCTAGCGGACAGGGCGAGAGGTTCCTAACCTCTCGATCGCGGGTTCGAATCCCGCCACGCCCGCTTCGATCTCTTCGTTCGGTCTCGCGGGCGTGGCGTAGTCCCTCTCGCTCGCTGCGCTCGCTCGGGGGACTCCCGCCCCGCCCGCTCGTTCTGCCGAACGGAGGAGGCTAACGAGCGAAGCGAGAGAGATTCGAATCAGGGAGGTCGTGCGCAGCGAACGGAGGAGCGAACACGCCCGACGAACCGACCGCGAGGGTTGCCGTGCCCGTCCGGCCGCCGATAATCCGATGTTAACCGTCGTTTCCCGGGTGCCCTCGGATAGCCCTCCCCCCGAGTAACGAGCGGCGTAACGATCGTATCCGTGTTTTAATCCGGCGTTAATGTCGGCAGAAGCCTTTTTGAGGGTCGGCACACATGCGTGTGCAATGGCTATCGACGACGCCGACGGCTCCGAGGCGCCGGAACTCGAGGGAGCCGTCGACGCGGAGTCTCCCGACCGGGACGGGACGGACGTCCGGGTCGGTCAGTACACGTGGGCGGATTTTCTTGAGGAGTACGGAACCGAGGGCGACGCCGAGGCGCTGTACCGGGACGTGCCGACCGCGTCCGAGGGAACCGAGAGCGCCCGCTGGGACGACGGCGAGACGGGTCCGCGCCGCCCGGGCGCCGCCGACTGGGAGCGAGTCGACCTCGATCCGGTGCCGTTCCTGGGGTTCCACCCGACCGCCGTCGAGGACGCCGTCGGCGACGTGGGGGGGCGTGCCGAGCGCCTGCAGGCCGTCTTCGAGGAGTTCTGCGACCCCGAGACGACGCCGGTCGTCAAGGACGAGTGGCTGTGGGAGCACTACAAGCGAGAGTACTACTACGAGGACGACGGCTCCCGGCCGCGCGACGAGGACGGCGAGGTCGAGCGGTTCGACGAGCGGGAGGCCCTGGGCTTCGACCCCGAGCGGATCGAGGACGTGCTGGCCCACGGCGCCCAGCGCGCCCGCGAGACCGACGACCTGGTCGACGAGCGTACCGTCGACATCGCCGAGGGGTTCGACGAGGAGTCCTTCTTCACCGACGAGGACGGGCTCACGACCATCGCCAACCGGTACGACCTGGAGAAGACCGTCCCCCTGGAGAAGAAGAGCCACTTCCGCGAGGTCGAGCGCTACTGGGTGAACAAACCCTACTCCTTCGTCGTCATCTTCCACTCGGTCAAGGAAAACGAGAAGAAGTACTACCTCGTCCAGCCCCACCTGAACCGGATCGAGGCGGAGTTGACCGAGTTCCTGGAGGGCAAACTCCGGACGGCCATCAAGTACGCCGACGAGACGGTCGCGGTCGAGGGCGAGGAGAACCGGGGGCGGGTCATCGAGGAGCAGACCTACGAGCTACTCGAACGGTACAACCTCTACGATCCGCCGGTCGACGGCGACGAGGGCGGCCTGCTGGCCGCCCTCGCCGCGCTGTTCGAACCCGAGGACGGCGACGACGACGGCCCGTCGGCGTTCGCCCGGCTACTCGCCCGCCTGGGGCTCGCCGGCCAAAGCGGCGAGCGCGAGCCATCGTCGGCCGCCGCGGACTCCTCGGCCGCCGCGGCCGCCGAGGAGTCCGCGCCGACCGTCGTCGGCACGGAACCAGAGGCGGCCGCCGACCCCGGCAGTGCCGAGAGCGCGCCCACGGCGGACGCGGCCGGCGAACTCGGCGCCGGCGACGTCCCCGAACTCCCCGGCGGCGACGCGGGAGCGTCGGGCGATCTCCCGGCGACGGCGGACGCCGACCTGGCGACGACCGACGACGCGGACGCGGCCGGCGCCGACGGCGCGCCCGCCCTGGAGGGCGAGGTCGACCCCTCGGCGACCGACTCGGAGCCGGACGCGACCGACTCGGACGCTGGCGGCGACGGCGACGAGGCCCAGCCGGCGGACGCGCCGGCGGCGGACGCGACGCCCGGCGCGGCGTCTGCGGAGGCGGACGGGCTCGTCGGCCGCTTGCTCGCGCGCCTCCGGGGGCTGCTGGGGTCCCCGGACGACGTGGTCGAGGACGGCGGACCGGGCATCGAGGGGATCGCCGCGCGCCCCGAACCGGCGGTGCTCGCGGAGGACCGGGACGACCTGACCGAGTACCAGGTCGTCAAACTCCTCTACTACCTCAAGCGGGACTTCATCGGCTACGAGCGCATCGACGGCATCAAACACGACATCAACGTCGAGGACATCTCGTGTGACGGCTACAACTCCCCGGTGTTCGTCTACCACTCCGACTACGAGCAGATCATCACCAACGTCTACCACGGCACCGAGGAACTCGACGACTTCGTGGTGAAACTCGCCCAGCGGTCGGGCAAGGGCATCTCCAAGCGCCGCCCGCAGGTCGACGCCACCCTGCCCGACGGCTCCCGCGCGCAACTGACCCTCGGCAAGGAGGTCTCCGACCACGGGACCAACTACACCATCCGCCAGTTCAAGGACGTCCCCTTTACCCCGATCGACCTCATCAACTGGAACACGTTCTCGCTTGACCAGATGGCCTTTCTGTGGCTCTGCATCGAGAACAACAAGTCCCTCATCTTCGCCGGCGGCACGGCGTCCGGGAAGACCACGTCGCTGAACGCCGTCTCGCTGTTCATCCCCTCGAACTCCAAGATCGTCTCCATCGAGGACACGCGCGAGGTCGAACTGCCCCAGCGTAACTGGATCGCCTCGGTCACTCGACCGTCGTTCGCGGACGACGACACCGGCGACATCGACGAGTTCGACCTCCTCGAAGCGGCGCTCCGCCAGCGCCCCGAGTACATCGTGATGGGCGAGATCCGCGGGGAGGAGGGCCGGACCCTGTTCCAGGTCATGTCCACCGGGCACACGACCTACACCACCTTCCACGCCGACAGCGTGGGCGAGGTGCTCAAGCGCTTTACGACCGACCCGATCAACGTCTCGAAGACGATGTTCACCGCCCTGGACCTGGTCTCGATCCAGACCTCGACCCGCGTCGAGGGCGACAAGGTGCGCCGGAACAAGTCGCTCACGGAGATCAACCACTACGACCCCGAGAACGACGAGATCAACGTTCAGGACGTCTACCAGTGGCAGGCCGAGACCGACGAGTTCCTCAAGATGGGCGCCTCGAACACCTTGGAGGAGATCAAGTTCGACCGCGGCTGGAGCCACGACACCCTCGAACACGAGATCTTCAAGCGCCAGGTCGTCCTCGCGTACCTGATCGACCGCGGGCTCAACACCTACACGCAGGTCGCCGCGACCTTCCAGGCGTTCATCAACGACCAGGAGACCATCCTGACGCTGATGGCCAACGACCAGCTCGAACGCTCCCTGGAGGACCTCCGCGAGATGGAGTCGGTCCTGATCGACATCGACCCCGAGAAAGAGGAGATGGTGCCCCGCCCCGACGCCAACGACGCCGTCGGCCGGCAGGCCGCGGAGATCCTCGAACGCGCCGAGGCGGAACTGTTCGACGACTACCGCGGCGAGGAGGCGGGGAGCGTCGCCGACGCGCTGCTCGACGTGCCGGAGCGGCCGGACGTGACCCCCACCCGCGACGGCGCTGACCATCCCGAACTCGACGCCGTCGCCGAGAACGCCGCCCTGGACGAGGCCGATCGATCCGCGCTCGACGAGGCGGATCGTTCGGCCCTCGACGACGCCGATCCCTCGCCGCTCGACGCCGGGGAGGGCGCGGACCCGGCGCCCGGCGGCGCCTCCGACGACGCCTCGAGTGGCGGAGCGGCGAACGCCGACGGGGGCGCCGCCGGTGACGGGGCCGCCGCCGACGAGGATCCGACTCCGGGCGAGACGGGGACCGCGTCCGGCGGCGATCCCTTCGGCCGGTCGTCGACCGGGGCTGCCGACACCGACCTCGGCGACGTGTTCAGTCCGGACGGCGACGACCCGTGGCTCGAAGACGACGAGGAGGGGACTCCCGCCGACGCGGACGCCGGCGGCGCCGATTCGGCGACCGACGACGACGGGACGGCCGACGGGCCGTCGACGGACCCCGCGGACTCCTCGGACTCACCCACCGACGAATCGGCCACCTTCGATCTCTCCGCGGAGGCGGACGACTCGACGTCCGAGGAGGCGACGGCGACCGAACCCGCGTCGTCCGACGCCGGCGGCGACCCCGAACCCGACGAGGGAGCCGTCTCCGACGACGGCGCTCCGGACGCCGGTTCGACCGCGGCCGAGCGTTCGACCGCGAACGAGGCGTCGTCGACCGACGACGCCGAGGGGGACGCGGCGACGCTCGACGACGACGCCGAGGGGGACGCGGCGACGCTCGACGACGACTGGGCGTTCGGCGAGTTCGAGGACCCCTCGTCGTCCGACGCCGGGGAGGACGATGAATGAGCCTCGACACGGGGTCGGGGTTCGAGGGGAGTTCGGACGCCCTGGGCGACGCCTTCTACCCGCTGTTCGACTGGCTGTTCGACGCTGACGGCGACTTCGTCGCGGACATCGACCTGAAACTCCAGCAGGCGCGGATGCCCGACACGGTCGAGTTGTACCTGTCTCGGGCGCTCGCGGTGGGGGTCATCAGCGGCGGCGCGCTGTGGTTGCTGGGGATGCTCGTCGGCTGGGGGGTGTTCGCCCTCGGGTTCGTCTCCGCGGACGCGCTGAGCCTCGGCATCCCGGTCGGGAGCGAGTCGCTCGCGCGGACGCTCAAGGCGCTCGCCCGGCCGGCCGCCGTGGTGCTGTCGGGGCTGGTCTTCGGTTCGATCGGCTTCGGGATCGGCTTCGGCACCCTGGTGGCGATTCCCTACTCGAAGGCGTCGGCGCGCAAACGGGAGATCAACATGCTGCTGTCGGACTCCATCTCGTTCATGTACGCGCTGTCGGTCGGGGGGCTGAACCAGCTCGAGATCCTGGAGGCGATGGCGAAGGCCGAGGACACGTACGGCGAGGTGGCCCGCGAGTTCCAGTCGATCGTCCAGGAGACCCAGTACTTCGGCACCGACTACCGCAACGCCATCCGGAAGCAGGGGATGACGACCCCGAGCGACGAACTCTCGCAGTTCCTGACGGACATGCTGTCGATCGTCAACTCCGGCGGCGACATGCAGCAGTTCCTCGACGACAAGAAGGAAAAGCACATGCGAACCGCAAAGCAGCAACAGGAGATGACCCTGGAGACCCTGGAGCTGTTCGGCGAAATGTACATGACGCTCTCGCTGTTTCCCCTCCTGCTCATCATCATCCTGGTCATCATGTCGATGCTGGGCAACGCCCAGCAGATCCTGCTGTACGGGACGGTGTACGTCCTGATCCCGCTGACCGGCGTGGGCTTTCTGGTGCTCGTCTCGACGGTCAAGCAGGACGAACCCGGCGACGGCTACCTCCAGCCCACCGACGGCACCACGCGCCTGGAGGAGAGCCACCGGGAGGGGCTCGTTCACATGGGCCTGATCGAGAACTTCGTCGGCGAGTTCTCCCTGTTCGACCGGATCAAGAGCCGCGAGGGGACCTGGAAGACGAAGGAGCTGCTCAAGCGGCCCCACCTGTTCTTTCGGGACAACCCGCTGTACACGCTGGTGGTCACCGTCCCAGCGGCCACGGTGTTGCTCGCGGTCGCCGTCGGCAACGGCGCGGCGCCGCTGTCCTGGGACGGGATGGTGAGCCAGCCCGTCTGGGGGACGTTCATCTGGGTGTACGTGCCGACGTACCTGGTCGCCGCCCCGCTCGCCGTCTTCCACGAGTGGAACCTCCGGTCGCGCAAGACGGTCACGAGCAAGCTCTCGGACAACCTGCGGAAGCTCTCCAGCGCCAACGACACCGGCCAGACGCTGCTGGAATCGATCAAGACCGTCTCGGACACCTCCAGCGGGAAGCTCGCCGACGAGTTCGACGTGATGCACGCGAAGGTCAACTACGGGATGAGCCTGCGGGAGGCGCTCGTCGAGTTCAACAACAAGTACCACATCCCGCGGCTGGCCCGGACGGTGAAGCTCATCAGCAAGGCCCAGGAGGCCTCCTCGCGGATCACCGAGGTGCTGACGACCGCCGCGCAGGCCAGCGAGAACCAGGACGACATCGAGCGCGAGCGCAAGTCCCGGACGCGGATGCAGGTGGCGATCATCCTGATGACGTACGTCACGCTGCTCGCGGTGATGGCCATCCTCAAGACGCAGTTCCTCGACGTGATGGCCGGGCTGACCGAGCAGGCGAGCAGCGGGAGCGGCGGTGGAGGCGCCGGCGCCGCCCAGTTCGGCGGCGGCGTGAACACCGACGCGCTCTCGCTGCTCTTCTTCCACGCCGTGACCCTCCAGGCGATCCTCTCGGGGTTCATCAGCGGCTACATCCGTAGCGCCGTGCTGATCTCGGGGGTGAAGTTCGTCGTCGTCCTCCAGACGCTGGCTCTGGCCGTGTGGGTGGTCGTGGGATGACCGGCGCCCGATCCGCCGGTGACCGACGGGGCCGGACGGCCGCGGACGCCCGGCGACCCGACGAGCGCGGGCAGACGCTCATCGACTACGCGATCGGGGTGGGGCTGTTCCTGCTCGCGGTCGCGTTCGTGTTCTCCTACGTCCCGGGGATGCTCGATCCGTTCACGGCCGAACAGGAGAACGTCCAGCTGGCCGACCGCGCCGCGACCCAGCTCTCGGAACACCACCTCGCGCGGCCGGGGGAACCGTTCGTCCTCGACGCCGAGTGCACGGACAAGTTCTTCACGGGCGATCCGGACGTCGGGGGCTGCCCGTTCGACGACTACGGATCGGACCTGTCGAACGCCTTCGGCGCCGACGACGCGACCCACTTCGAGGTGTCGATCGTCCAGGCCGACGGGACGGTCGTCGATCGGACGGTCCCGCTCACCGCGGGGGAAACCCCGCCGTCGGGGTCCCAGGCCGTCACGACCGCTCGACGCGCCGTCCACTACCGGGACCGGACCTATCAGCTCGTCGTGAGGGTGTGGTAACATGGTCGGTCCTGCCGGCGGCGACCGGGGACAGGCGTTCACCCTCGAAGGGTTCGCGGCGGGACTGGTGTTGCTCGCCAGCCTGCTGTTCGCCCTGCAGGTGACGGCCGTCACGCCCCTGACGGCGAGCACGTCGAGCCAGCACATCGAGAACCAGCTCGACGCGACGGCGTCGGGGGTGCTGGCCGGGGGGGCCGAGAACGAGACGCTGCGCGAGACGCTCCTGTACTGGAACTCGTCGCGGCCGGGCCACTGGGGAGCGGACTACCAGGGGACCTACAGCCTCGGGGGGCCGCCGACCGCCTTCGGGGAGACGCTGAACCGAACGTTCCTCGAACGCGGGATCGCGTTCGACCTCAACGTCTACTACGTCTCGAACGGCCGGCGACACCGCCACCAGATCGTCGACTTCGGCGAACCGAGCGACAACGCGGTCAGCGCCACCCGGACGGTCGCCCTCTACGACGACTCGGAACTGCTCGCCGCCGACGGGACCCCGACCGGGACGACGCTCGCGGCCACCGACGACTTCTACGTCGGGGACGACAGATCGCCCGACAGCGGGCTGTACGCCCTCGTCCAGGTGGAGGTGGTCGCGTGGCGGATGTGATCCCCGGTCGCGGCGACGTCGACCGCGGGCAGTTGTTCGTGGTCACGGCCCTCGTCCTGGCGACGCTCCTCGTCGCGCTGGCGGTGCTGATGAACGCGGCCATCTTCACCGAGAACCTGGCGACCCGGAGCGGGGGAGCCGACGCCCGCGAGGCGCTCGGGGCGCGGACGGCCGCGGAGTCGAACCTCGCCGGCCTGATCCGGGTTTCCAACTACCACGACAACGGTTCCTACGGCGACCTGGACACCGCCCTCCAGCGAGGCGTCACCGACTACAGCGCGACCGCCGGCGTCCACGGGACGGTCCACGGTCGGGGGGTGAACGTCAGCCTCGCGTCGTCGACGGACGGCGCACGGATCGTCCAGGACGACTCTGGCGCGTTCACCGACGCGACCGGCGGGGACAACTGGACGCTCGTCTCGAACACCAGGACGCGCGACCTGCTGCTCAACGTCTCGACGCCGTTGGAGCCGCCGCCCGCCGGCGACACCCCCGAGGACTACCGGCGGTCGACCCTGTTTCAGGTCGTCTTCGTCGACGGCGGCGGGACGACCTACCAGGTGTTCGTCTCGTTCGACTCGGTCGCCTCAGACGTCGAGGTGCGGACAGTCGTCGACGACGGGTCCCCCGCCCTGCTGTCGGCGTGCACCGCGTCCCCGGTCGCGGGGCACGTCCAGATCGACGCCGAACGGGGGACGGTGGGGGGCCAGCCGTGCCCCTCGCTGTCGTTCGTCAGCGGACTGGGAGGTGGGACCGACCTCGCCTTCCACAACGCCACCGTGCCGGGGACGCCGACCGCCGAGGGCACCTACGAGGTGATCGTCGAGGGGGACGCCGCGACGCTCGGGGGGACGTCTCGCTTCGAGTCCAGCGCCGCGGACGGCGACCCCTACGTCACCCCTGCGGTGTACTGGGCCACCGTGACGTTCGGCTACGACTCCGGCGAGGTCGCCTACCGGACCCAGGTGCGGGCGAACCCGGCCACCATCCCCCGGCGATACGGCGTCGCGGGCGGGGGTGAGACCCTCGCCGGCGGGGGCGGCGGTGGCGGAGGCGGCGGCACGCCGGGCGACTGGACGCCGAACGGCACCGTCTCGATCGGCACCACGACCGACGTCGGCGGCAACGAGTACGACGTCCCGGTGTCGTACACCGTCGACGACGGGAACGACGACATGACGTCGATCGACCTGGTGTTGATCGACCCCGACGGCAACGTCAAGGGGTCACAGACGATCACGGTCGGGAGCGCAGCGGACGACGGAAGCGCCACGTTCCAGAACGTGAAGATCACGGGTAACGACAAGAACAAGGACTGGCGGGTGGAACTGAGCGTCTACGACGACGACGGCAACGAGGGGAGCGCCAGCGACACCCGGGAGCTCCCGACATGATCGGCGGTGGGGGCCGCTCCTTCGGGGCGGCGTCGCGCGGCGTCTCGACCACGCTGGGCTACGTCCTCGCGCTCGCTATCTCGGCGATACTCGTCTCGGGGCTGCTGATCGCCGGCGGGACGTTCGTCGAGGACAACCGCGAACGGGTCGTCCGGGCGGAGTTGCGGGTAGTCGGCCAGCAGGTCTCCAGCAGCGTCGAGACCGTCGACCGCCTCGCCGTCGCGGGGCGCGGCGACACCGCCGCCGCGGTCGGCCTGCGACTCCCGGCCGAGGCCGCCGAGGTGGGCTACGGCGTGGCGCTCGTCCCCGACGGGAGCGACGCGGCCGTCGAAATCACCGCCGACGAGGTGGGCGTCACGGTGCGGGTCGGCGTCGTCACCGACACGCCGGTCGACACCGGGACGAGCGTTCGGGGCGGCGACGTCGAACTGTTCGTGACCGATGCCGGCGAGATCTCGATCCGGCGGGTGGCGTCATGACCGGCGAACCGCGCGCGGTCAGCGACACCATCGGATTCGTGATCGTGTTCTCGATGGTGATCGCCGTCGTCGGCCTCGCGTTCGCCGGCGGACTGCCGGCGCTCGAATCGGTTCGCGACGTCGAACGGGTCGACAACGCGGAGCGCGCCTTCGACATCCTCGCGGAGAACCTCGACGACGTGCAGTCGCAGAACGCGCCGAGTCGCGCGACGGAGATCAAGCTGGCCGACGCCTCGCTCGCGCTCGGGGAGCCGGTGACGGTGAACGTCACCGGCCTCTCCACCGTCCCGGGTCGGTCGTTCTCGACCGAGTACACCACCCGTCCGATCGTCTTCGAGGCCGCGGACTCGGCGGTGGTCTACTCGATGGGCGCCGTCTTCCGTCAGGAACCCGGCGGGACGGCGGCCCTCCGATCCCCCCCGCTCGTCGCCACCTCCGAACGGGTGGTGTTACCGGTGCTCGTCCTCCAGGACGACGGGGGGACCAGCGTCGGCGGTTCGACGACCGTGCTGATCCGAACCGACCGCGCGGCGACCCGGGTCCTGGTCGCCCAGCCGAACTCGCTGGACCGGGTGTACATGAACGTCACCTCTCCCCGGGCGACGGCGTGGGCGCGGGACCTCGAATCCGCGAGCGAGTTCTCGTGTTCGGTCAGCGGCGACACGGCGCGCTGTTCGGTCCAGAACGTGGCACGGACGTACGTGTCGCTCACCGAGGTCGACGTCGCCTTCGAGTGACGACGGCCGGCGCTCGGCGCGTCGCCGCTGGGGAGCAGGTCGATTCGGACGGCACCGGAAGGAAACCGCTGGCGGGTCAGTCAGCGGACCTCGCATTCGATCAGCGCAAGCGGGCCTCGCATTCGGTCAGTCCAGGCGGACCTCGTATTCGGTCAGTCCAGGCGGATCTCGATCTCGTTTTCGGTGATGTGCAGGTAGGTGATGTACCCGCTCCCGGGGCCCTGCTCGTACGTGATCGTCCCGTAGGACTCGCTCTCGTCGACGCGCTGTCCCGAGGGGGAGGTCTCCGACACCTTGAGGTCGTAGTTCGGCCCCATCAGGGACAGGTAGTGGTTGGTGACCTCCCCGAGGGATTCCTCGCCGGAGCCCCGGACGTAGGTCACGCCGCCGCCCGACTCGTAGCCCACGTTGGTCCCGTGTTCGTCCCAGGTGGCGGTGGTGGAGGCGGAGCCGCTGGGATCCCAGTTCCACTTGTCCGGGGGCGTCCCGGCGATCTCCTTGTACCGCATGTCGGTGTCGCCGGCCACGTCGACCTGGATACGCGGTTCGTCTTTGCCGTCCCCGTCCAGATCGCTACAGACGACACGGATGTCGCCCGAGTCGTGGGTGACCGAGGTGTTCTCCCACTCGTGGGAGACGGTTCCGTTGGTGTAGTAGACGCCGACGGTGAGGTCCGCGAACTTGCTGTTGGTACACTGCTGTTTGTCCGGGGAGTAGACGAGGATCTCGAACTTCTGCGGGCCGTTCTCCGCGTAGAACGACCAGTACATGTTCTTGAAGAAGTTGCTGTTGCTCGAGTCCTGGAGCGAGAACTGGTAGGACGTCAGCGGATGTCCCTGGTCGATGGCGCGCACCTCGATCCCCTCCCCGTGGGAGGGCATCTCGAAGGTCCCCATCGTGCCACCGACGGTCTCCAGATCGACGACGGCCCGTCGGGCGTCGTGGTCGACCGACACGTTCCCCTCCGTTCGCGTCCGGAAGTACTCCGCCCACCCCTGGTAGAACCGGCTCTTGACCGTTACCCGAACCGTGCCGTTCTTGACGGGGTTGCGGTAGCTCCGTTCGGTGACGTCGTACGGCGATCCCGGGTCGTCGACGGTCGGCGTGCTGCCGTTCGGGAACACCCGACGCGCCGTGCTGGTCGGCGAGATCGTCGCGGTGACCCGGCCCCCCGCGCTGTCGGTCCCCCTCGTTCGGACGACCGGGAGCGTGAGCGTCGCGTCCCGGTAGTGGAACTCCGGCGGGGACGCCATCGTGGTGTTCTCGTCGTCCAGCCGCCAGACCCCCCCGCCCTGGTAGGCGATCGTCCTGTCGCCCTGTTCGTACAGGAAGGCGCCGAGCGAGCGGTTGTAGACGGTCTCGTTGTTCGGCGGACGCTCGGCGGTGTAGTTCAGGTGTTCGATCCGGATCCAGCCGGCGTCCTGTTTCACCTCGTAGCTCCCCGAACCGGCCCGTCCGAAGTCGACCTCCTGGGTCTTGGCGTCACCGAGCGCCGCCATGGCGCCGCGCGAGTCGAACAGCGTCATGGTGTGCTCCGCCCGCTCCAGCCCCGTTTGCTCCTGGATCCCGTCGAACGCGTCGCCACCGACGGTTACGATGAGTCCGCTGGTCATGACCGTGATCGCCAGCAACAGCGAGACGCCGACGACCGCCGACTGCCCGCGGTCGGACGGCCGGTCGGCTTCCACACGCATACCGTCCCCTTACGATTCGAGGCTTAATATCCTATCGCAGGGTCGTTAATCCCCGATTAAATCCGTCGCCGCCCCGCCGTCGACGCAACTGTTAACCCGGGCCGTGACAGAATCTAGCACATGGAATCCCGGGTGCTCACCCCGCGGCTGAGCGTCGTTGCCCTCGCTGGCGTCGTCCTCGCCGCGGCGCTGGCGCAGGCGGTCGTCATTCAGCTTCGCGCACCCGACTCGATCCAGTACCTCGTCGTCGGCCTCTCGGCCATCGCCATGCTGGTCGCGCTGGGCGTCGCCGCCTACGTCCTGCGCGGGGCCGCGGGACGGTCGGCTCCGGCGGGCGACGACGCGCCCGGCGACGCCGACGCGCGCGACGGGGTCGACCAGTAACCCGGCGCCGGTGGCGCCCGCCGTCGGGACGCGGGTCGCCGCCCGCGGCGGTCGACGCTGCTCAGGGGGCGTACGTCCCCTCGAGTCGGGCGCTGTCGAGGACGTGGCCGGTCAGCGCGTCCTCCAGACCCTCCTTGTCGGCGTCCGGGCCCAGGTCCAGCGAGACGTCGGCCGCGTACAGCCGGAACCGGTAGGTGTGCTCGCGATCCGGCGGATTCGGGCCGCCGTACCCGTGTTCGCCGTAGTCGTTCTGTCCCTCGACGGCGCCCTCGGCGGCGGGGTCCCACCCCTCCGGAATCTCGGTCGCGTCGGGCGCGACGTTCCAGACGAGCCAGTGGTCCCACACCTTCCCGGCCGGTTCGACCGCGTCCGGGTCGTCGACGACGAGCACGAGCGACGCCGTCCCCTCGGGCACGCCCTCGATCCGGAGCGGCGGGTTCACGTTCCGTTCGGTGTAGCCGTACTCGCGGGGGATCGCCTCCCCGTCCGCGAAGGCGGGGCTGTGCAGTTCGAGCGTCATGGCACGGTCGGCCGTACGGCCGCCACCCGCTTGGGCGTTTGGCCCGTCGACGCTGCCCCGCTCGTTCTCGTCTCTCTCACCTGCGTCGGACAGAGTTGCCGGAGCGGCCCTCACACCTTGCCAGATAACTCCTCCTTACCTTACCAGAGATTCTACTCCTCGTCCGATCAGGACCATTAGTTAATCTATTCTCTCCGTTCTGTAACAATGCAAAATGGTATCACAAGATTGAATACCGTCATTACCCTCGATTCCGCCGATGGTAACGAGTGACATAGAGCGCGTCACAGTGCTCGGCGCCGGCAGCATGGGGCACGGGATCGCGGAGGTCGCCGCGATCGCGGGCTACGACGTCGTGGTTCGAGACATCGAGCGGGACCTCGTCGACGAGGGGCTCGACTCCATCGAGTGGAGCCTCGGCAAACTCGCGGAGAAGGGACAGATCGACGAGGCCGCCGAGACGGTCCTCGACCGCGTGCGCGGGGAGACGGACCTCGAAGCCGCCGTCAGCGAGGCCGACCTCGTGATCGAGGCCATCCCCGAGGACATGGACCGGAAGAAGGACACCTTCGCCGACCTTGACGCGTACGCGCCCGCGGACGCGATCCTCGCCTCGAACACCTCCGGGCTCTCCATCACGGAGATCGGTTCGGCCACCGACCGCCCCGAGCAGGTCGTCGGCACCCACTTCTTCAACCCGCCGGTGAAGATGCAACTCGTCGAGGTCGTCCACGGCGAGCAGACGAGCGAGGCGACCGTCGAGGCGGCCCACGAGTTCGTCGACGCCGTCGACAAGACGGCCATCGACGTCCGCAAGGACGTCCACGGGTTCATCGTGAACAACGTGATGATGCCGTTCATCGAGGAGCCGGCGTGGATGCTCGACGCGGGCGAGACCACGGTCGAGCGCGCCGACGCCTCGATGGTCTACGACCGGGGGTACCCGATGGGCCCCTTCGAGCTCAACGACTTCGGCGGGATCGACATCGCCCAGCACTTCCTCGAGAACAGCGACCGCGCGTCCCCGCCCCCCATCGAGGCGAAGGTCGAAGCCGGCGACCTCGGGCAGAAGAGCGGCCAGGGGTTCTACGACTGGGACGACGGCGGCCCCACCTACGGTCCCGAGGACGCCGGCGGCTTCGACTCCCTGCGCGTCGAGGCGCGCATGATCAACGAGGCCGCCCGCCTGGTGGGCGAGGACGTGGCGACCGCCGCCGACGTCGACCTCGGCACCCGCCTCGGGCTCCGTTTCCCCGAGGGCGCCTGCCGGCTCGGCGACCAGCTCGGCCTCGACCGCGTGCTGGAGAAACTTCGCACCCTCCACGAGGAGACGGGCGCCGACCGCTTCGAGCCCCACCCCCACCTCGTCGAACTGGTCGAGGCGGGCCACACCGGCGAGGACGCCGGCCGCGGCTTCCACGACTACACCGGTGAGGGGCCGTACCAGTACATCAACCGGGAGCTCACCGACGAGGGCGTCCTGGAGATCGAGTTCGACCGCACCGAGCGGCTCAACGCCTTCTCGGAGACGATGTTCGGCGAGGTCGAGGAGGCGCTCGCGAGCGCGGACCTGGACGAGGTCACGTGCGTCGTGTTCACCGGCGCGGGCGACGCCTTCTCCGCCGGCGCCGACATCACCGGCTTCATGACCTCCGAGCCGACGGAGATGATGGACGTCGACGAGACGGTCCAGACCATCGACAACTTCGACCGGCCGACGATCGCCGCGATCGACGGCTACTGCCTCGGTGCGGGGCTCGAGATCTCGCTGGCCTGCGACCTCCGCCTCGCGACCGAGAGCTCGCGGATCGGGGCGCCCGAGATCAACCTCGGGCTCATTCCCGGCGGCGGCGGCACCCAGCGGCTCACCCGCATCGTCGGCGAGGGCCGCGCGAAGGAGCTGATCTTCAGCGGCGAACAGATCTCCGCCGAGCGGGCGGCGGAGTGGGGGCTCGTCAACCGCGCGGTCCCCGAGGACGAGTTCGAGGCGACCGTCGAGGAGTTCGTCGGCACCATCTCGAACGGCCCGAAGACCGCGCTCAAACTCGCAAAGCGCGTCATCGACGACGGTCAGGACGCGAGCCTCGAAACCGGGCTCGACATGGAGGCCCAGGCGTTCGGCCTGCTCACGACCACCGACGACATGGTCGAGGGCGTCGTCGCCTTCCGGAACGACCGGGAACCGGAGTTCGAGTAACGCGGCGCGCCGCCGGCCGCCGCCGGCGTCGGCAGGGACGACGGCGGCCGACGCTCCTGCGACAACTTGTTTTCTATATTACGTAGTAGAGTGAACGCCGAATGCCGAAACAAGGTCTGACACACATGGTGTGTCCTTTTTCCCTGCGATACATCAACAATATTTATATATGGCACCCGGTATTGCCGAATCATGGTAAATCTCAACAGACGACGCGTCCTGAAGGGAATCGGCGCTGCAGGCATCGCTGGGCTCGCGGGCTGTTCCGGGGGCGGCGGCGACGGCTCGGGCGGCTCCGACGGCGGTGACGGATCGAGCGGGTCCGGCGGCGACGGCTCGGGTGGCTCCGACGGTAGCGACGGGTCGAGCGGGACGACCACCGGGAGCACCGGACCGATGGAGATCACGCTCGGCGTCTTCACGCCCCAGAGCGGCCCGTTCGCGCCGTGGGGTCCGACGCTCCCGACGGGCGCGAAGCTCGCGAAGCAGGACCTGGAGAGCGAACTCGACGTCAGCCTGACGATCAACACCTACGACACGAAGACGAGCGCGAGCGGCGCGCTCGACGCCATGAAGCGCGCCGTCACGGCCGACGGCATCGACTTCGCCCAGGGCGGCATCTCCTCGTCGGTCTGTACGAAGATCGGGACGTGGGCCTCCGACAACAACGTCTCCTACATCGGCCAGGGCGCCTCCGACTCGCTCCGCGGGTCGGACTGCCAGCCGTTCATGTACATGGTCTACCAGACCAACCACATGATGGCGACCACAATCGGTCGCGAGATGGCCGACCTCACGGACAAGTGGTACCTGCTCTACGCCGACTACATCTGGGGCCACAACGCCCGGGACGTCGTCGGCGCGGCCGTCGAGGACAGCGGCGCGAGCGTCGTCGGGAAGGACGCGACGCCGTTCCCCAACGACGACTACACCCAGTACATCAACAACGTCGCGAACTCCGACGCGGAGGGCGTCGCCCTCCTGATCCCGGGCCCCGACGCCTCCCGGGCGGTCAAGCAGATGCGCAACCAGGGTCTCGATGACGTGATGATCGGCGCTCACATGCTCGAGGACATGGTCTTCTGGGGCCTCGACCACGAGGCCGCCTCGATGGTCGACGTCGCCTCGATGGGCTGGGTCAACTCCATCGACGGCGCCCAGGAGTTCAACCAGCGCGTGGTCGAGGCCGGCGAACTCGATCCGTTCGCCCGCCACGCCAAGGCGTACACCTCCACCGACCAGCAGGTCCGCGCGGCCGTCCGCGCGGGGTCGACGGACGCCGCGGCGATCCGCGACGAACTCGAGGGTCACGAGGTCCAGAGCAAGGCGAAGGCGATCCACGGCGGCGGCAAGATGTACTGGCGCGCCTGTGACCACGAACTCGTCACGCCCGTCGTCACCGGGGAGGCCCTGGCCACCGACCAGATGCAGGACGATCCCTTCAAGCAGTGGTTCGGGGTCAAGGGCACGACACCCGGCGACGACGTCGCCCGGGCGTGTGAGGACACCGGCTGCGAGCTGTAACACCGCCGCACATGTCCACGTCTTCGTTTCGCCGCCTCGGGCTTGATAGCCTCTCGGCCGGGGGTGCGGCCGTCTGGGGAGCCATCGCGCTGTTGCTCGTGCTGGCGTTCGCCACCCAGCCGGGGCTGTTCGTCGACCAGTTCATCGGCGGGCTGGTCTACGGGCTGACCCTGGTGTTGATCGCGCTGGGCCTTTCGATCATCCTCGGGCTGCTCGGCATCGTGAACTTCGCCCACGGCGCGTTGTTCATGCTCGGGGCGTACTTCACGTTCCAGATCATGGCCGCCTGGGGCCTCTCGTTCTGGCTCGCGCTGGTCGTCGCACCGCTCATGGTCGGCCTCGTCGGGGTGGCGATGGAGCGGTTGATCCTCCAGTGGCTCTACGACGAACCCCCGCTCGCGGGGCTACTCGCCGCGTTCGGCGTCGCGCTGATGATCCAGGAGGCGACCCGGGCGATCTGGGGGGACACGCCGCTGTCGGTGCAGACGCCGGTCGTCCTCTCCCGGAGCACGGACCTGCTCATCACCACGGTCGCGCGCATCCGGCTGTTCAGCGTCGCGGTCTCCGTGCTCGTGGTGCTCGCCGTCTACCTGCTCATCGAGCGCACCGACTTCGGCCTCTCCGTGAAGGCCGGCGTCATGGACCGCGAGATGGCGGGGTTCCTCGGGATCAACCTCCCGCGGCGGTTCGTGCTCATGTTCTTCCTCGGGTCCGTCATCGCGGGGATCGGCGGCGTCCTCCAGGGCACCGCCGTCGGCATGAGCCCGACCATGGGCCAGCAGTACATCATCATCACCTTCGTCGTGGTGGTCGTCGGCGGCATCGGCAGCCTCTTCGGCAGCGTCGTCGCCGGCCTTCTCATCGGGGAGGCGGTGTACCTGACGCCGCTCGTACTGCGGTCGCTCGCCGAGGTGACGACCGTCGAGGCGCTCGCCGTCCCCGGCATCGGGGGGCTGGTCCCCTACCTCGTCATGATCGTGGTGTTGCTCGTCAGGCCGCGCGGCCTCTACGGACAGGAGGGGTTCATGGAATGAGCCGGGAGACCGCTTCCGACGGCCTCGTCGAGCGCGTCGCCGCGGTCGACCTGGGCGTCCTCCAGGTGCCGATCGGTCTGCTCGCGGTGGCCGTCCTGTTGCGGCCCGTGATCGCCCACGACCTCGTGCTGGGCTACCCCCAGATCGCGAGTTCGATCCTGATCTGGATGCTCATCGTCGCCTCGTTCAACGTGCTGATGGGGTACACGGGGCTGCTCTCGTTCGGCCACGCGATGTTCATGGGGATCGGGACCTACTCCGTCGCCATCGGGCTGTCGAGCTTCGAGGTGCCCTTCGTGCTCGCCGCCCCCGTGGGGATCCTGATCTCGGGGACGATCGCCTACCTGATCGGTCGCCTGATCGCCCACAAGGGCGAGATCTACTTCGCCATGCTCACCCTGGCGTTCGCGAAGTCCGCGCACTTCCTCGCCAACTACGACCCCGGCGGGCTCACGGGCGGGACGACCGGCCTCGCGGACAACACGCTCCCCGCCTGGATCGAGACCTCCCGCGGGTTCACCTACGTCACGCTCGGCGGCGGCCGACTCGAGTGGTACTGGTTCGTCGCCGGGGCGTTCGTCGTCGGCATGCTGCTGATGTGGCAACTCGTCCGGTCGCCGTTCGGGCGGACGCTGGTGGCGATCCGCGAGAACGAGACCCTCGCGCGGGCGATGGGCGTCGACGTCCGCCGGTACAAGGTGTGGGCGTTCACCTTCGCGAGCGCCTTCGCCGCGTTCGGCGGCGTCCTCCTGGAGGTGAACAACCAGGGGGCGACGCTGTCGGAGCTCTCGATCATCACCAGCGGCGACATCATCATCATGGCGGTGCTCGGCGGGGCGAACTACTTCTTCGGCCCGCTCGCGGGCACCTTCGTGTGGATGTTCGTCGAGGAGTACCTCGCGGACTTCCACACGCTCGTGCTCCCGCTGACCGAGGTCCCGCTGGTGACCGTCGAGGTGTCGGGGCTGCTCGTCTACTGGCAGTTCTTCCTCGGCCTCCTGTTCGTCATCGCCGTGCTGATCTCGCCCCGCGAGGGCATCTTCGGGCTGTTCAAGACGGTCGGCGAGCGGCTCGTCGGCCGCGTGCGAGGTGAGCGCGAATGAGCGGAGACGCGACGCGCGAGAGCGAGGCCGAGACGCGCGAGCACGGGGACGCGACGCGGGAACCCCGCGAGGATCCGCGGTCGGCGGCCCTCGGCACCGAGGGACTGAGCAAGCACTTCGGCGGCGTCGTCGCCGTCGACGACGTGAACCTCACGGTCCCCCGGGGGGAGATGCGGGCGATCATCGGGCCCAACGGCGCGGGGAAGACGACGCTGTTCAACGTCGTCACGAACGCGCTCGAACCGACGGCGGGCTCGGTGTACCTCGACGGCGAGGAGATCACCGCCGTCTCCCAGGAGCGCCGCCCCCACATCGGGCTCGCGCGCTCCTTCCAGAGCAACGAGCTGTTCGCGGAGCTGACCGTCCTGGAGAACGTGCGGATCGTCGTCCAGACGGCGTCCGCCGGCCCCTTCGCCTTCGACCTGCTCGGGGACGGCCGGGCCGTCCACGAGGACGAGGCGCGGGAGATCCTCGACCACGTCGGCCTGCGAGCGCACGCCGACACCGAGGCCAGGAACCTCTCCCACGGCGACCAGCGCCGACTCGGGATCGCGATGGCCATCGCCACCGAGCCATCGGTGTTGCTCCTCGACGAGCCCACCAGCGGCATGGGGCCCGGCGAGAGCCGGGAGACGGTCGAGTTGATCCAGTCGGTCCAGGAGGAGATGGGCCTCACGGTGCTGATGATCGAACACGACATGGAGATCGTCCTCTCGGTGAGCGACCGGATCACGGTCCTGAACCAGGGCGAGGTGCTCGCGACCGGCACGCCGGAAGCGATCCAGGGCGACGAGACCGTCCAGGAGGCCTACCTCGGCGGCATGCGGGAGGAACTATGAGTCTGCTCGACGTCCACGACCTCGACGCCGGCTACGAGACCGGTCAGGTGCTGTTCGGCGTCGATCTCGAGGTCGACCGCGACGAAGTCGTATCGCTGCTCGGCCGCAACGGGGCCGGGAAGACGACCACGATGCGCGCCATCGTCGGCGCCGCCGAACCGACCGTCCGTGGCGGCACGATCGAGTTCGACGGCCACGACCTCCGCGACCGACCGAGCCACGAGATTCCGGGGCTCGGCCTGAGCCTCGTCCCCGAGGCGCGGCGGTGTTTCCCCGACCTGACCGTCACGGAGAACATCCGGCTGGCCGCGAACCACGCGCCGGACCCGCGGGACGTAGAGGAGATGTTCGACCGGTTCCCCGAACTCGACGACATGCGGGGCCGAGCCGCGCGGAACATGAGCGGCGGCGAGCAACAGATGCTCGCCATCGCGCGGGCGCTGGTCACCAACCCGAAGATGATCCTCCTCGACGAGCCCTGCGAGGGGCTCGCCCCCTACATCGTCCGCCGCATCGAGGACATCATCACGGAGATCAGCGAGAACGAGGGCGTCACGATCCTCCTCGTCGAGCAGAACGTCGCCGTCGCGCTGGCGACGGCCGACCGTCACTACCTCATCGACGAGGGCCGGATCGTCGACGAGGTGACGACCGAGCGCCTCCGCGAGGACGCGGACCTGCGCCAGCAGTACCTGGGGGTGTAGCGCTCAGTCCTCGTCGAGTTCGTCGAACAGGTCGGGATCGGCCCCGAACTTGAGGACGTTCGACATGATCGACGACCGGACGTTCAGGACCGTCTTGCCGTGTTCCTTGTAGAACTCGTGGAGCCAGCGTTCGGCCTGCTCCCGGGACGAGTACATCATGATGGCCTTCCACTGGTACTCGCCGTCGGAGAGGAAGTACAGCAGCGTGTGTCGGGAGCCGCGGATGTGCTCCATGGTGTCGCGCCAGGTCTCCTCGAAGTACTCGGGGTTGAACTTGAACTCGAGCAGTTCGAAGACGAAGTACCCCTCGTTGGGGATGACCGCCTCGCGGAACACGCCGGCCTCGCGCATCCGTCGAACGGACTTGTTGACGGTGACGTAGGAGATGTCGATGTCGTACTCCGCTTCGAGGATCGTCGCGAGTTCGCGCGAGGACACCCCGGGGTCCCTCGCCAGTTCCCGGAGGATCGCGATGTCCCGATTCCGCAACTCGTAAGTGGGCTCGTCGATGCTCATCGGCGGACCATCCACCCGGCACTGTATAAAATCCGGGTTTATCTCCCCTTATAATTAACAAAATTAAGTATATGTGGGAATTTCAGAAACAATATTAGGTACCGTGTGGGTTGCGCTTACGACGTGGGCGCGTTCGGGCAGGGCGACGGCGTGGGACCCGCACCCACTCTCGGCGTCGTCCGCCTCGACGCCGCACATCTGTCCACTTGCCAACCGTTAAGTGTGAAACACGGTAACGTATTACACATGGAAGCGACGAATCCGGCCGACGGCCAACCGATAGATCTGACGCTTGAGATCGACGAGCCGACGCACGTCGACACCGTGTTCGTCGGGTTCGAGACGACGGACGGCGACCGGCACGTGCTATTCCGCGTCTCGCCGCCGGCTTCGGTCTCGGTGTACGGGAGTGTACCCAATGGGGGCCACGGCTGACCTGGCTGCTCCGGGGCGGCCGTCGGCACCGTCCCGTCGGCCTCGATCGACGCCGTCCGGCCGCCGCCCGGTCCCGCACGCCCGTCCGGCCGCCGCCCGGTCCCGCACGCCCGTCCGGCCGAAGACCTCACGCCGGCCGAACCGGTCGCACGCAGTCGAGCACCACCCCTGTCCCGCCCGCCGACAGCTGCTCGGCGACCGAGGACGGTTCGCACGCCTCGACCCACGCCTCGAATCCCTCCCAGGCGTCGTAGTACTCGACGACTGGCGGGTGAAACAGGAACGGCGCTTCGCCCGCGTCGGCCGCCGCCCGGAGCGCCGACAGCGCCGCGTCGGGATCCGTCCGCTCGAACCGCTCGACGTCCACCCTCGACTCCGGATCCACCACCGTCACGCCCGCCGGCTCCCGGGCCGGCCGTCCGAGCACCCAGTCGAAGCCGACCTCCTCGACGGCCCGGACGGCCCCCTCGCTCAGCTCCAGGAAGGGGACGAAAAAGCCCGTCGGGGTGATCCCCGTGGCGTCCTCGACGGCCGCCAGCCCCGTCGCGATCGCGTCGTGGGCCTCGTCGTAGGACAGGTCGGCGTAGGCGTGGTGGCGGTGGGAGTGGAACGCGACCTCGTGGCCCGCGTCGGCCACCGCCTCGATGCCCGCCGCCAGGTCCTCGGCGTCCCGCCCGAGGACGGCGAAACTCGCGGTGGCGTCCCGGTCGAGAAACAGGTCGGAGACGCGCTCGAAGTCCTCGGCCTCGTACTCGGCGACGCAGAACCACGCCTTCCAGCGGTGGCGGTCGGGGATCGCGCCCTCCGTGAACAGGCTGAGCCACGTCTCGAACTCGCGGAGCTTCGCGGGGTCTGGGTCGATCATCGTCTGGTAGTCCTCGCGCGTACGGTGGTCGGTACGGGACGTAACTGTGGCGCTGCGCTCTGTGACCTCCTCCGCCTCCTTCGGCGCCGGTGAGGGTTGCCGACAGGGGGATCCCGTCCGCCCCCGACGGGGCGGGACGGCCGGGCGTCGTCGACCACCGAATCGCGTCGAGGCCGTCGCCGGCGACCACCGAGTCGCGTCGAGGTCGTCTCCGGCCCCGCCCGGCGTCGACAGACGTTCACGCCCGCTTGCCAATGCAGGCAAAATCGCGATGCCCGTCGTCGGCGTCTCGGACGGTGGATGCTCCTCGACGGGACAGTCGTGGCAGTCGACGCCGGCGCGTCCGCGCCGGTGGGAGTTCAGCCTTCGCCGGTGGGAGTCCGCCCTTCGGACCACACGCGAGTATCGCCCGCGCCGACGCCGCCCGACCGCGTTCCCGCCGCCGGCCGCGCCACCGACTGCACTCCCCTCCGAACGGAGTTCGATCCCTCGACGAGACCATGACGCAGACCGAGACGGAACGGGGACTCGACCGCGGTCGCGCGTACAAGCCGCTCGAAGCGTACGGCGTCGTCGGCAACCTGGAGACCGTCGCCCTGATCGGCCGGGACGGCGCGGTCGACTGGTGCTGTCTCCCGACGGTCGATTCCCCGAGCGTGTTCGCCCGCTTGCTCGACAGCGAGCGCGGCGGCCACCTGACCGTCGCGCCCGCTCGCGCGTTCGCGGCGACGCAGGCGTACGTCGACCGGACGAACGTGCTGGAGACGCGGTTCCGGACGTCCCGCGGGCGCGCGACGGTGACCGACTTCATGCCCATCCCCGGGGAGACCGCGCCCGAGGACCACCGGGCGATCTACCGGCGCGTGACCGGGACGGAAGGGTCGGTCGACCTCGTGGCCGACTTCCGCCCCCGGTTCGACTACGCGCGGACGGTCCCGACCGTCGAGGCCAGCGACCACGGCGTCCGCGCCGGCACCCAGACCGAGACGGCGTTCCTCTCCAGTGCCGTCCCGTTCGACGTCGAGCGGGGTGCGGCCCGCGCCAGGTTCACCCTGTCCGAGGGGGAGACCCGCTGGTTCCTCCTGGGGCACGGGGAGGAGCTCCAGCCGCGGCCGGCCGACCACCGCGACCAGCTCGCGTCTGTGGTCGACTACTGGCAGACCTGGTCACACGCCTGCGAGGAGGTCGGCTGCTCGGTCCCGGCCCCGTGGCACGACCTCGCCGTCCGGTCGGAGCTGGTGCTCAGACTGCTGATCCGCCGGGAGGCCGGGACGATAGCCGCCGCACCGACCACGTCGCTCCCCGAGGACGTCGGCGGGTGTCGGAACTGGGACTACCGGTTCAACTGGATCCGCGACGCCGCGTTCACGGTCCAGGCGCTGGCCGAGTTCGGCCACCCGGCGGAGGCGGAGGCGTACTTCGAGGCCTGTCTCACCCACTGCGGCCGGGGGACGCCCGCGGAGATGCAACCCCTCTACGGGCTCGACGGCCAAACCGACCTCGACGAACGGACGCTCGATCACCTGGAGGGGTACTGCGGATCGGCCCCCGTCAGAGTCGGCAACGACGCGGCCTCCCAGCGACAGCTCGACGTGTACGGCGAACTCCTGGCCGGCGTCCGCGAGGCCGTCGACTACGGGGCGGACCTCCTCGACGACCACTGGGGGCTGCTCCGCGACATCTGCGACTACCTCTGTGACGTCTGGGACGAACCCGACGTGGGGATCTGGGAGATCCGCGGCGACCCCGAACAGTTCGTCTACTCGAAGGTGATGTGCTGGACCGCGCTGGATCGGGGTATCGACCTGGCCGAGACCGCCCCGGTCGAGGCGGACCCGGAGCGCGTCGACCGCTGGCGCGAGGCGCGCTCGGCGATCCGGGACGCCGTCCTCGAACGCGGGTACGACGAGGAACTGGGGAGCTTCGTCCGGTCGTTCGAGGCCGACGACCGGCTCGACGCGGCGGTCCTCCGCATCCCCTCCGTCGGCTTCCTCCCCGCCGACGATCCGCGGATGGAGGGGACCATCGACGCGGTGCTCGACCGACTGACGACCGCGGACGGGCTCGTCACCCGGCTCGAGGGCGACGACGGGCTGCCGGGCGACGAGGGCCGGTTCCTCGTCTGCTCGTTCTGGCTGATCGACGCCCTCGCCGAGTCGGGCCGCGTCGAGGAGGCGACGACCCTCTTCGACTCCGTCTGCGACTTCGCGAGCCCGCTCGGCCTCCTCGCGGAGGAAGTCGATCCGGAGAGCGGCCGTCTGCTGGGAAACTTCCCGCAGGCGTTCAGCCACATCGGCGTTCTCGTCAGCGCGCTCTCGCTCGGCGAGCGAGACGGCGCCGGCTCCACCGGTTCGGCGGCCGCGCCGTCGCCCCGTCTCGACGACCGCTCCCCGACGACCTACCGGGGGTACGCGGCCCGGAGCGACCGACCGTAACCGGCGACCGAGATCCACACCATGCAATCACAACACGACGACGGCGCGGACGAGCAGGAACCGGGCGACATGATGCTCAACCATCCGCTGAAGGAGAAGTGGATCCAGTACGGCGTCATCTCGCTGGGCGTCTGGCTGCTCTTCAGCCCCGTAACCTTCGGCTACGAGAGCGTCTGGCTGGCCTGGAGTGACGTCGTTACGGGTCTCGTACTCGTCACGCTGAGCGGGATCACGCTGCTCAGGGACAACCCCTGGGCGTCCTACGCGAACGGGTTCGTGGGATTCTGGCTGCTGATGGCCCCGCTCGTCTTCCACGCGCCCACGGCCGCGTCGTACCTCAACGACACGCTCGTCGGCGTCCTCGTGATCACGTTCTCGATCATCGTGATGATGCGCATGGAGATGGACGGGGGTGCCGTACCGCCGGGGTGGTCGTACAACCCGTCGACGGCGGCCCAGCGCGCCCCGCTGATCGCCCTCGGCATCTTCGGGTTCCTCGTCTCGCGGTACATGGCGGCCTACCAGCTCGGGTACATCCCCACCGCCTGGGACCCCGTCTTCGGCGACGGGACGATGCAGATCCTCGACTCACAGGTGTCGGCGGCGTTCCCCGTCTCCGACGCCGGCCTCGGGGCCGTGGCGTACGCCGTCGAGGGGCTGATGGGCTTCATGGGCGACAGGACCCGCTGGCGGACGATGCCGTGGATGGTGACCTTCTTCGGCATCGTCGTCATCCCCCTGGGCTTCGTCCAGGTGCTGCTCGTCATCTCCCAGCCCATCCTCGTCGGCGCGTGGTGTACCCTCTGTCTGCTGTCGGCGTTCGGCATGCTCTGGATGATCTCGCTGTCGTTCGACGAGGTCGTCGCGATGTTCCAGTTGCTCCGACGGCGCACGGACGAAGGCGTCTCGCTCTGGCACGCCTTCTGGATGGGCGGGAAACTGAGCGAGGAGGACGCCGGGCTCCCCGGCGAGACGCGCGACGAACGGGACCGACCCGCCGGGATGTTCTGGGGCGTCTCCCTCCCCTGGTACCTCCTGGGAGCGATGGCGTTCGGCTTCTGGCTCATGCTCTCGCCGGCGCTGTTCGGGACCGAGGGGCTGCTCGCCGACAGCAGCCACCTCGTCGGGTCGCTCGTCGTCTCCTTTACCGTCATCGCGACGGCCGAGCCGGCGCGCGCCCTGCGGTTCCTGAACGTCCCGCTCGGCGCGTGGGTCGCCGTGGCGCCCTGGCTGCTCGGCGCGCCGTCGACGCTGGCGATGCTCAACGCCGTCGTCGTCGGCGTCGCGCTCGTCGCGCTCAACGTCCCCAAGGGGACCATCCGCGACCGATACGGGTTCTGGCAGGAGTACATCGTCTGAACGACCGCGATACGGACACCGAGAGACCACAACACGGGACACAAACGAGGGAAACTGAGACACAATGTCACGAGACCCAACAAACGATTCGGAAGTCGTCGTGGTGACCGGAGCGTCGGCCGGCGTCGGGCGAGCGACGGCTCGCGCCTTCGCCGAACGGGGCGCGTGCGTCGGCCTCCTCGCCCGCGGCGAGGCGGGGCTCGAAGGCGCGCGCCGGGACGTCGAGGACGCCGGCGGCGAGGCGCTGACCGTCCAGACCGACGTGGCGGACGCCGACGCCGTCGAGGCCGCCGCCGACGCCGTCGAGGCGGAGTTCGGGACGATCGACGTCTGGGTGAACAACGCGATGGCGTCGGTGTTCTCGCCGGTCGACGAGATGGAGGCCGACGAGTACGAGCGCGTCACCGCGGTGACGTACCTCGGCGTCGTCCACGGGACGCTGGCCGCGCTCGATCGGATGCGTCCCCGCGACGAGGGGACCGTCATCCAGGTCGGTTCGGCGCTCGCGTTCCGGGGGATTCCGCTGCAGTCGGCGTACTGCGCGTCGAAACACGCCATCCAGGGGTTCACCGACTCGCTGCGAACGGAGCTGTTGCACGACGACAGCGACGTCCGGGTCGCGATGGTCGAGATGCCGGCGCTCAACACGCCCCAGTTCGACTGGGTGAAGACGCGGTTCTCGAAGAAACCCCAGCCCGTCCCCCCGATCTACCAGCCCGAGGTCGCCGCCGACGCCATCGTCTGGATGGCCCACCACGACCGCACGGAACTGTGGGTCGGGATGCCGACGGCCAAGGCGATCCTCGGCAACCGGTTCGTCCCCCGGTGGCTCGACCACCTGCTGGCCCGGTCGGGCTGGAGTTCCCAGCTCACCGACGAGCCCGAGGACCCCGACCGCGAACACAACCTCTGGGAACCCGTCGACGACACGACGGACCACGGCGCCCACGGCGACTTCGACGACAGGGCGCGCGAACGGAGCGCCCAGCTCTGGGCCGCCACGAACCGGGGCACCGCGCTCTCGACGGCGCTCGCCGTCGTGGTCCTCGTGGGGGCTGCCCTCGCTCGGTGGTGGACGTCATGACCGACGACTCGCCTCGCGAACGGACGACCGGACGAGCCGACTCGCGGAGCCGCGATGAACCGGGGGCCGGGCGCGCTGCCCCCGACGCCACGTCGACCGCACGTTCGGTCGGTCTGGGACTGAAAGGCGGCGTCTTCGCGACCGTCGTGATGACCGTGTTCCGGATGCCGATCTCGGAGTCGCTCCCGCCGACCGCGAACTTCTGGGCCCACTACTTCGGCGGCGACCCCGACGACCATCCCGGGCCGGCGTTCGCCCTCCATCTCCTCTACGGGATCGTCGGCGGCGGCCTCTTCGGCCTGCTGTTCACCGACACGGCGGAGGAGAGCGAGACGCGGGCCGGCATCGAACTCCGCGACCTCGCGAAGGGGCTGGCCTTCGGCCTCGGCTCGTCGCTGTTCGGGACCCACGTCGTCCTCCGACACCTGATCGGGATGGACCTCGACGCCGACGAGACGCTGATCTTCCACGCCGGCCACGTGATCTACGGGCTCGCTCTCGGCGCATGGATCGGCTCGAACCGCTGACTGTCCCCGTGTTCGCGTTCACGTCCGTCGGGCGCGGCCCCGCGATCGCATCGCCACCTCTCGAGGCGCCCCCCGATCGGCCGGGGGGTCCCGGGTCCCCGTAGCGATGTCGTCGAGCCGCCCCCAGTTCGTGTACGACGACGCGTGCGGGTTCTGCACCTGGGTCGCCCGGTTCGTCGCCGCGCGGAGCGACGTCGAACTCGTCGGCTTCTCGGAGCTGTCGCCCGACCAGCGGGCCCGCCTCCCGGCCGACTACGACGCCTGCGCGCACCTGCTCGTCGACGGCACCGTCCGCTCGTGCGGCCGGGCCATCGAGGCGGCCGTCGCCCGGGCGTATCCGTCGCTCGCGCCCGTCTTCGCGGCGCTTCGCCGGCTCCCGGGCTACCCCCACCTGCGAGAGACGGCCTACCGGTGGGGGGCGAACCACCGGGGCCTGTTCGGCCGGTTCCTCTCGCGGGAGCCGCGGCGCTGATCGTCTGCGTCGACGGTCACGGGGGAACCCGGGAAGACTCAGTTCGGCCGGGTCGCTCCGCTCGCTACTGGTTCTGCAGCCACTCCGGCCACTCCTCCGGCGGCTTGTCCAGGTAGTCGGGGCGCTGGTTCAGGTGCCCCCCACCGTCTACCTCGAGGACGGTCGCGTTGACGAAGTCCGCGAGGTCGGACACGAGCAGCAGGACACCGTTGGCGACGTCCTCGGAGGTCACCCCGCGCTCCAGCGGGCCGTTCGGCCCGCCGCCGGGGCAGAGCGCGTTCACGCGGACGTCGGGGCCGAGGTCCCGGGCCGAATGCTTCGTGAGACCGAGCAGCCCCCACTTCGAGGAGGTGTAGGCCGGGTTGCCGTGGACCGTCACGTTCCGCGCCGCCATCGAGGAGATGTTGACGATCCGCCCGTTCCCGTGCTCGCGCATCTCGGGGGCGACGGCCTTGGTGCAGTTGAACGGCCCGGAGAGGTTGAGCGCGACGCCGTCGGCCCACGTGTCGTAGTCGATGTCGGTGAAGTGGTCGGTGGTGCTCCCGCCGGCGTTGTTGACGAGGATGTCGACGCCGCCGAACCGGTCGACGGTCGCCTCGACCAGGGCCTCTGCGGAGGCCGGCTCGGTCACGTCGCACTCCACGACCTCGACCTCGACGCCCTCCTCGCGGAGCTCCGCCGCCGTCGTTTCGGCCTTCTCCATCTGGATGTCCGCGATCACGACGTTGCAGCCCGCCGCACCGAGACGCTCGGCGATGCCGCGTCCGAACCCCTGTGCTGCGCCGGTGACGATCGCCGTCTCGCCTTCGAGGTCGATCATGGGACCCGGTCGCCCACCTCGTTGAAAAGGTTACCGGACTTAGGTTTTCTCGGGGCGGTCGCGTCGCTCGATACGCGGGGTCTCGGCCCTTTCGCCGCTCGACAGGCACGCCCGAGCGGCCGTTCGGCTCTCCCTCGTTACACCTGCGAAAACGGAGTGGACTCGCCGGGATTTCGACCACCTCGCGCCTGACGGCGCTCGCGGGGCCTCTCACGGCTCGCGGGGCTCGCCGTATACCGCTCAAAGGGGTATGTGCCCCGGATGGCCGAGCCCGATGCGTGCATGGTTACACCCAACAGGACAAGCCATGCACAACCTGGAACCAACCTCCCCAAGCGAGGCCGTACAGCTATACATCCAAGAACGCAGGCCGGAAGTCAGTCAGGCGACTCTCTACGAGCACAGAACTCGGCTCCGGCGTTTCACCGAATGGTGTGAGAAACAAGACATCGACAACATGAACGACATGACCCGGCAGGTCGCCTACCGCTACCGGGTCTACCGAACTGACGAAGTAGCTCCGACGACGTTGGAAAACGAGATCCGTACCTTCCGGCTGTTCATCCGGTTCTGTGAGCGGTTCGGCTGCGTCTCCGACGGTGTCGCCCGTAACATCAAGGTGCCAACCGCCCCAAAGGGTGACCGCTCCCGGACAGTCAAACTCGATCCCGAGCGGGCAGAGGCAATTCTGGACTATCTGGAACGGTTTGAGTACGCTAGTTTCCGGCACGTCCTGTTCTATTTGATGTGGAACCTCGGCGCGCGGATCGGCGGTATTCGGACGCTGGATCTCGGGGACTATTACGAACAGAGTGTCGATGGGCCGTATCTCGATTTCGTTCACCGCCCTGAGACAGGCACGCCCCTCAAGAACGGCTGGAAGTCGGAACGGAAGCCGCCTATCTCGGACCACTTGGCGAAGATCCTCAACGACTACATCAGCACCCACAGGCATGACGTGAGCGACGAGAACGGCCGCCAGCCACTACTCACGACTCCGCAGGGTCGACCAGCGAAGACCACGATACAGCGCAACATCTACGGACTTACTCGGCCCTGCATGATCACAGGTGAGTGTCCCCACGGGCGGGACGTCTCGACCTGCGAAGCCACCGGAGACTACAACGAGGCTTCCAAATGCCCGGACTCTCGCTCGCCTCACGCGCTCAGGCGCGGGCGGGCTACAAAGAACTTGAACGATGGGATGCCCGAGGAGATGGTGAGTGACCGGATGGACATGAGTCCGGAGGTACTGCGGGAGCACTACAACGAACAGACTTCCCGGGACAAGCGTCGGCTACAACGAGAATTCCTCAACGGTCGGTAGCACCAAAAGAGAACAGACGGAGACGTACCGTGGGGATGGGACTACCTTGACGATGGCCCATAGTCGGCTTCAACGGGCCCCTACTCCTCGTCAAGGGCAGTTTTCAGAAACAAATATGGGGTCTAAGTTCATTGTTTGTTGACATAGAAATTCTGGTCTGTGCAAGGCTCACCTTTTTTGAGTACGCTGTCCAAGTCCAGAGTATTATGGATGATCGACCTGATAGAGATGTCATTCGTAGACATTTAGATACCACCGCAGCCGAACCGAGTGCCAGACTTGCAGAGTTAGTAGGAGAACTAAAGGAAAAAGATGTGACCGACATGAAACCTATGTGGGCATGTGCAGATCATGTACTGGACCATCTGTTCTCAAACCCTCCTTCGCCTGAGGCACAGATGAAAGTCGAGTTCCTGTATGAAGGCTACCATATAACTGTCGAACAGAATGGGAGCGTACAACTCGTCCAAGTCGAGGAATGAAACTACGCCGTTAGCTTCCGTGAGGAACCTAAAGAATTCGGCTATCTGGCTTTCTGTCTTGATCACCAGATGTCATATGTGGGAATTCCGTATACGATAGAATGTGCAAATTGTGAAGAATACCGGATCGGTTTTAAGAGGGAAGATGAGGTGGTCCCGCTTCAAGATGAGTGCCAAGAATGTGATGAGTCGGAATTCAATGTGCTAGGTCACCATAAGTAGAGATAGTCCTACCGGCTACGTATTCTGCCGATCAGCTTGCGTGCAAGTTGTGGGAACATCTAACCGATAGCGAGACCGAACAGAGAGGTGGATATTAAGAGTCCGTAGTTTGTCTCAGGTCTTCTCTCGCATCTCCCCGAGTGGAAGTCACAGACATATTCTCGCATACAACCTGATCGTCAAGAACGGCTCCCCGGCACCAAACCACCTACCCAGACTGTCCGCTCAGTTTATATCTTGTTAGAGCATCTTACATACCCGATATGACGAACAGGTCACATGATAAGGGCGGGCAGGAACCATCCCCGCTTGAGGTTGCCCGTAAACTATGTGGAGACAAGATCGCGGAAGCATTCGGTTCTAAGTCTCCAGTTCTGGTTGATGCCCTTCCCGCGATGGGGAAGAGCCACGGAGTTGTCAAGTGGTCCAAGGAGACGGAAAAGCCACTAACCGTCTTTACCTCCCGGCGTGATCTATACAGGCAGTATCAGGGATGGTGTGAGGGCGAGGGCCTGTCGGTGAAGTTGCTTCCCGCATTCCAAGAGGACTGTGATACTGCAAATGGAACTCACGGAAAAACCTGGAAAGAGCGTGTTGACGAGAAGTATCAACAAGGTTTGGGGGGAGTGGAGATCCATAAGAATGCCATAGATATCTGGGAAGAGAGGCTCCCCTGCCAGAATGGGAAAGAGTGTTCCTTTATTGTAGAGAGAGACTTTGATCCAGCGGACTACAGGGTTCTGGTTGGCAACTACAAGCAAGCTTATGTGAGTAGATATGTTGACGGTCGTTACGTTGCCATAGATGAAATTCCTGCCGACGCATGGATGACAAAATATGGTGCTACAAGAGTCTACAGGGCTATCGGCGACTATCTAAGGCGTAGTCCGGAGATCCCGTTCAAAAACACAAACACCGCAATCGAGGCCGAAAGAGGCTCAGAGAAGTGGGAGCAGGCAGTCAAGTTCTTAGAGGAAAACTGGGTCTCGGAAAGTCGAGACGGGCAGGGAATTGTGTCAGGGACAGCGGCACACGGTGACGCGCCTAAGATGCTGTATGCATATCTCACATGGAGAAGGCTTGAAAACGAGTGGTCATGTGCAAGTCTACCGAGTGGAGATACTGCAGTTAGGACGCCGAACCTTGACGAGATATACATCTTAGTCCGGCCAGATCTATCAAAGGCTGAAAGTGTGGTAGCCCTTGATGGAGTACCAACTGTTGACAAGTGGAGAACGCTGATAGGCCCTGAGCTGGTCATTCTTCCGGTCCTCACCGAGCAGGAGAAGGCTACTTATCTCCGAGATGGTCTTGGGCTTCGGATCATCAAGACCTCGGATGAACTGAAACCATATGCAAGCGGAATGTATGTTACAAAAAGGGATGATGTGGCCTTGATAGAATGGGTTGGAAGTCAAGCAGACGAAAAGCCCTCACTCATCTCCACGAGTGCCGCGCTGGCCAAGTACGAAAAGTTCCTAAAGGATCGAGGAGGGGACCTGCAGGCTCTCATCGATAAGAAGGTACACTACAATGACTTCAAGGGTGACAACAGCCTCAAACAAAAACGACTCGGGATCGTGATCGGCTCAAACCATATCGGTGATGAACACGTTGAGCAATGGTGTGCCTTTGAAGGGATCTCGGTCAAGCGTAAAGATGGGACGCGAGGGATGGACCAAGAATTAGGAGAGGGACAAGGGCATTGGGAAGGTATGCTCCACAACGAGGTGCTCCAAGCAGTAACACGGTTTGGTCGAGACGGAGGAGGTGCGACAGTCTACGTCCATACCGGAGCGCTCCCTGAGTGGGTTGAATGCGAAATGCCGAGGGTTCATATCCGCCATTGGTACAAGGGAATGCGAGAGGTTATCGAGGCAATAGATGAGTTATTGTCGAAAGGTAAAGAAAGTTGGAAGATCAAAGATGTCGACCCCGAGGTCTCTATTACTATTCAACAAGTTCGAACCTACCATGGTACGTTAGCAGAGTTTGGATATATCAACAAGGAGAGGGTAGGGAATGCCGATGTCTTCACCCCTCTGAACGTGGCGAAGATCGGGAGGTGGGGTCACGTCACGATGGAATTTGAAGGGGATACTCGGAAGTCAATATGTCCGAAAGTGTAGCATACTGGGTTATGTATGCAGGTCTTTCGGAGTTTGCATGTTAACCTTGTGCGTCAAGAACGGTCCCGCCTGAGCAAACATCAGCAGCCTGCAGGTAGCTTTCAAGACAACCATAGCATAGGTGGCTCTGTTCTCATCTTATCTCCAACAGGGCCAGAGTCTCATCGTTCAGGCAAAGAAAGGGTGTCCATGAGACAGGTCCAGTCGTCCTTGGGGATCAGGTGAGACAGGGGCCTTAGGAACTTCCCAGAATTCTGCAAAAGTTTTCTCGGGGTAACGGCAGATCGAGACACCCCCGTTTTGGATGAAGCGCTAACCCCCCTGACCTACACCAGACGCACCCAGATCGGTCAGGAACCCGGGGAGGGCATCCAACGACTCATCACCTTCGGTTACTCCGAGGACCGTACGGAAGGACTACGGGCCTCTCAGTGGAGACGAGAGGCTACCCGATAGACAGATCCCGCTTGCCATCCCGGACGCACGGCCAGCAGGGGAACCCACCGAGAGACTCGCAGTCACAGCTACTTGCGGACTCTGTGTCTCGCGGGGCGGGGTTCTTGACGTTCGGGATACCCGGGCCACCATCCGCCCGCAGCTTGTCGGCTCCCGTCGTGACCTCCGCCGCGTCGATCTCGCGGGTCGCCGTTGGGAAGTTTACGGCGGCCTCCAGCACGGTCCCGCCCCCGATGGCGGCCAGGGCGACCTTGTGCTTGCAGTCGTACCGCTCGGAGAACAGATCGGCCTTGCACTCACACTCGGCGGGAACGACGACGCCGTCCCGATCCTCGACGCCGACGAGGTAACTGTGGTCGTCCTTGAGGTAGCCATACGCCGCGTTTGTCACTCGGACGAGATACGGAGCCTCGATGGTGAATTCCCAGGACTCCCACGACACCCGCTTGGCCGTCAGCTTCCCGAAGTTCAGTTGGCCGACGATGCTCTTTTCTGCCGCACCCTTCTTTTCGTACATGGCTTTCTGGTACCAACGGAAGGCCACAGCCCGAGTGTCCTACCACCCGGGCGTTTTGATCGAACCGACGCCCCGAAGGACTGTGCCTTCCCTACCATTAACTACGTGGTTAGAGGATATAAGCGTATACCTTTAACGTCGAAGTAAAAGGTTCAAGGGCTAACCTAACGATAGAGAGGTATGGAACGCGAGCGCGACGACTCCGGAAAGTACGTCGAAACGGTGACCCTGGACGATATTCTCGGCGTATTTGACCGGGCAGATATCCCCGTGTTGACGGCTACCGAAGTGGCTCAAGAGTTGGAGTGTTCCCGGCCATCGGCCTACAACAAACTGGAGGAACTGGTTGAGCGGGGGACGATCCACAAGAAGACAGCCGGCGCTCGAGCGGTGGTTTACATCCAACTCCCTCACCGAGAGGAAAGGCGTTAGCCTGACTGACGACCGTTCTGTTCGACTGGGATGCGTCGCGCGGCCCTCAACTACTCGCTTGGAGGAGAAACCTGCCCGGAGTGCTGGAGTACGACGACGTGGCGCGAAACCGAGACCTGTGCGGAAGCCTGTAAGTTTGCGGCGGTTGTGGTCTGTGTGGGCGCGTTCTCAACGCTCAACATCTACTGTCACGACCAACGCGTTCCGATCCACTCAGAAAACCTCCTCTTTATCCCTGTACGATGTCTGTGTTACTGTACGGAATTCGGACTGCACATCATGTGTTCGAGCCCCCACGATGAAGGGGCCGTTTGAGCCGGGACACCCGGACAGGAAGACAGTCTCCTCGTTCTCCTCGCGTGGCCGCCACGCGGGACGCAATACCAGCAAGCGCGTTCCGCAACAGCGACCACGCCCCATGAAAATAGATCATTCATCACTCGGTGCTGCCCATCGGTGCCTGGCTGACGACCGCAGACGGACGATACTCGACTACTTGGAGGAAACAGACGACCGAACGGTGCGTTTTGACGACCTCGTGGACTACGTGGCCGAACGGGAAACGCACTCGCCAGCGCCCGACAGAAAAAACGTCGCGGCGAGTCTCCACCACGTCCACCTGCCGATGCTGGCCGAACACGGGATCTTCGACTACGATGCACGGACGAATACCATAAGTCGTTTGGTGCGCCCACAGATCGAGGAATGGCAAGCCCTCGCCCGACAGATCGATGAAGTGGACTGGTCCGGAAATGATAAGAAACAACAGAAAAGTTCATAGCCTGTTTTGATGATCTGGGATACAGTCGGTTGGAAGAGCATAGGTAGGGGATATGACAGAGAAGACGCCCAACACAGGAGGGGAACCGACTGCAATGGTAGTATGCACGAATTGTGGGAAAGCGTATCCAGGCCAAGAGCTGGAAAAGGAGAGCTACCGCCCCATCGGGACCGACGGGACGTGCAGCTGTGGGAACGTAAAATTTAAACCAGTTGACAATATATGAGCAGCACCCAAGTGATGTGTACAAGCTGCGGCGAGTTCGTAGTCGCCTATCCCAGAGATGGGAAGTTGGTACCAGCAGTTACCGCGTGTCCGGCGTGTGACGGCGACGTGTTCAAAGACGTGGGGACCGACACGATAGTTCACCCTGAAGAGTAATGCGGGTGACAGCGAGGGGGGTTTGTATGAGTTGAGTGGTCGACAGGAAGACTGTCGGCGCTCGTGCGGTAGTCTACACGGTGCCCTGGAAGGCCGCGGACGAGGTAGGGGTGCGGATCGTCGAGTTGTTCGAGGACCTAAAGTTAGATCCTGACGGGGAGCATCCCCCGCTGTACGAGGCGGTGGACGTTGAGGCTATTGAGGCCATCATCCAACACGACGGAAGTGATGAGAAAGTATTCGTACAGTTTGAGTACTGCGACGAGACGGTGAGAGTATACGGTGATGGAAGGATAGAGGTCGAAGGATAGCTCGCTTCAGTGGGGGGGTAGGTGCTATCTGGGCGCGTTCTTGACGTTCACAGTAACCCCAGATGTGTGCTACGATCGAGTCTCGAAAGTCTAACTCCGCCGATAGCCGGAAAAGCGGTTTTTGTCCTCTCGATCATCGTGAACGGCAACGCTGAGGCGAGCGCGGGTACTTCGAGCTTCTTTCCCCGACACAGTTAATGTCAGTGAGCGTATCTCCCTTGTTGTAACCGCCGCACGTATCGGGGCCAACCACCGAACCAGTACGAAATTACGGTGGCAAAGTTGGCCGGAGACTCCCCGTTATGCGGGTGGAAATTGGCGTGTGGGAACAACAAAACCCCACGACGTCTGTCCAATTGCGGGACCACCGAAGGTGGATGGACTCGCCGGGATTTGAACCCGGGGCCTCTCCCATGCCAAGGGAGTGATCTACCCCTGATCTACGAGCCCTCGAACGCATTACTGCGTATCCGGGATGGAGGTATAAGCGCTTCGAATCGTCCCCCGTTCGGGAGTCGTTCACCGTCGACAGACCGGGGGACGGCGCCAGCGTCGACGCCGGCCCCTCGCCTCCACTTCCGGCCTCGCGGTCGAGGCCGCCCGCACCGGCGCGAGTCGAAAGGGTTTACCACCGGCGTCGACGAACTGGCGGTGGGAACAGCGCGGCCGCAACTCTGACTCGTCCGCCGCACGGCGGACTTGGGATTGCGGTAGTGCGTGGACGCTCGCCCTCGCGGCCCACAGTCGCGAGTCGCGCGGGCGTCGAACACGCTCTCTTGCGGCCACTGCGTTCCAGTTCCAATCAACCAATGGCACGAATGCACACGCGACGCCGCGGCTCGTCCAGTTCGGACAAGCCCGTCGCAGACGAACCGCCGGAGTGGAGCGACGTCGACGCGGCCGACGTCGAAGAACGCGTCGTCGAACTCGCGGAGCAGGGCCACTCGGCCTCCGAGATCGGGCTCAAACTCCGCGACGAGGGCGTCAAGGGGACGCCGGTCCCCGACGTCTCGCTGGCGACCGGGAAGAAGGTCACCGAGATCCTGGAGGAGAACGAGGCCTCGCCGGAGGTCCCCGAGGACCTGCGGAACCTGATGGAGCGCGCCGTGCGCCTCCGCGAGCACGTCGAGGCGAACCCGCAGGACGCCCAGAACCGACGGGCGCTCCAGAACACCGAGTCGAAGATTCGCCGCCTCGCGAACTACTACCGCGGCGACAAGCTCGACGAGGACTTCAGGTACAGCTACGACGTCGCCGTCGAACTCATCGAGTAACCGATGTCGACAGCGCGCACCGCCGGGTCGGACGCCCCCGCCGACGAACTCGCGGCCGCCGTCCGCGACGCCCGCTTCGTGCGGGTGCTCTCGCGGAGCGACGGCGCCGCGCTCGCGGCCAGCGGCGTCCTCGCCCGGGCCTGCCGGGATCTCTCGATCCCGTTCCAGGTGCGCGCGGTCGCCGACCCCGATCCGACGGCGGTCGCCGGCGACGACGCGCTCACCGTCACGGTGGGCGCGCCGGGCGGCGACCGCTGCCTTCTCGGGGACGCACGGCCGGCGTCGGTGACGGCCGCCGCCGCGGCGCGCGCCCTCGACGCGACCGTCGATCCGGCGCTCGCGCTCGCAGGCGTCGTCGCGGCCGGCCGCGCGCCGAGCGAGGCGGGCGTCCTCCTGGAGCAAGCTACCGGGACCGGCGCCGTCGAGCGCCGTCCGGGCGTCGGCGTCCCGACCGACGACCTCGCCGACGGCCTGGCCCACTCGACGCTCGTCCACGCGTCGTTCTCGGGCGATCCGGCAGCGGCCCGGGCGGCCCTCGACGGGCTCGACCTCCCGTCGCCGCCCGACGACGACGCTCGCCGGCGGGTCGCCTCGCTGGTCGCGCTCGACGCGGCCGGCGCTCCCGACGCGTCGGATCGATCCGCGGCGGCGGTCGAGCGGGTTCTCCGGCCCTACGCGACGCCGGACGGGCCGTTCGCCACCCTCGCCGGATACGCCGACGTCCTCGACGCGGTCGCCCGCGAGCGGCCGGGGACGGGGGTCGCGCTCGCGCTCGGTCACGACGCGCACGAGTCGGCGCTCGCGGCCTGGCGCGACCACGGCGCGGCCGCCCACGCGCTCGTCCGCGACGCCGAGTTCGCCCGCTACGAAGGCGTGCTCGTCGGCCGGATCGAGCGAGCCGAGACGCCGCCCGCGCCGACGGCCCGTCTGTCGACGGCGGCGCGCCTGGTCCGGGACTTCCGGTCGCCGGAGCCGGTCGCGCTGCTGGTCGACCGGGGCCGCGCGGCGGCGGCGAGCGTCGATCCCGTCGACGTCGGCGCGGCGATGCGCCGGGCCGTAGCCGTCGTCCGTAGCGAACGCCCGGCGGAAGACGGCCGCGACGCCGACGCAACCCGGGACTCCGACGCCGACGCGACGGAGGGCACCGACGGGACAGAGACGGTCGGCTACGGCGACGAGACCAGGGGCGAGGCGCGCTTCGCCCGCGACACACGCGACACGAACAGCACGCAGACCACGCAGACGACGTTCGTCGACGCCTTCAGGGAGGCCCTCTGAGATGGCGGGCGAGCGCCGCGCGGACCTCCGGACGACCCACGCCGATCCGCAGACCGTTGCGGCGGCGATCCGGCCGGACAACACCGCGTCGATGACGACCCGCGTCGAGGGCGACGCGGTCGTCACGGCCATCGCCCGCGAGACGACCGGGGGGCTCCAGTCGAGCGTCGACGACTACGTCGTGAACCTGACGGTCGCGGAGACCGTCACCCACACAGCACGCAACTACACACCATGAGCGAACGATCAGTTTCGAAAGCAAAGCGCGGCAAGCGGTGGTACACCCTCATCGCTCCCGAGCAGTTCGACCGCGAGGAGCTGGGCGAGACCGTCGCCGACGAGCCGGAGAAAGTACAGGGACGGACGATCGAGGTCACGCTGGGCGAACTCGAAGACGACGCCAGCGCCAACAACATCAAGCTCACCTTCAAGGTGAACGAGGTGGCCTCCGATTCGGCCTACACGGAGTTCGTCAAGCACGAACTCACCCGCGACTACCTGCGGAGCCTCGTGCGACGTGGCGCCTCCAAGGTCGCGGCGACCATCACGGTCCTGACGACCGACGACTACCGCGTCCAGCTCCAGCCGGTCGCCTTCACCACGAAGAAGGCCGACCGCTCCCAGGAGCAGGCCATCCGCCGGATCATGATCGACCTGGTCGAGGAGGCGGCCCAGGAGCGCACCTACGAGGAACTCGTCGAGAGCGTCGTCGAGGGGCGGCTCTCCTCGGCGATCTACAACGAGGCCAAGACCATCTACCCGCTCCGCCGGGTCGAGGTCCAGAAGCTCACCCTCGAGGCGCACCCCGAAGAGGTCGCCGCCGAGGAGGAGGCCGCCGTCGACGTCGACGCCGAGGACGTCGCGGTCGACGAGGCCTGAGCCGGTCACTCGGTCGAACACCGTTTTCTCGCGGTCGCATCGGTCGCCGTTCGAGGGGTCTCCAGCGTCGGCGTCGGGCGATCAGCGTCGGCGTCGGGCGACTAGCGTCGGGATCAGGGGGAGGAGTGGCCCCGCTCGTCGGGCTCGGGGAGCGAACTCGCGCGGTCGCGTTCCGAGCCCCGGTCCGGATCGGGGTCGTAGTCCTCGCCCACGGGTACGCGGAGCGCCCCCGGGCTGACGTCGATCAGCAGGTCGTCGGTCTGGACCAGTTCGCCGTCGACGCTGAAGTGGAACGGTTCTGGCTCCGCGCTGGAGATCTCGAGCGACGGCGCCTGGAAGCGGGTGACGTCGGGGGCCGTCTCGCCGAACAGCCGTTCGGTGACGGCGTCGTCGACCAGGTCGAGCGCCGAGACGTCCTCGATGACGCACACGTCGAAGCGGCCGTCTTCCATGTTCGCCTGGTCCTCCCCGTGGGTGGTGAACCGTCGGCCGTTGCCGATGAGCACGAACATCGCGTCGCCGGTCCAGACGGGGGTCCGTTCGCCGTCACCTCGGGCGGTGATCGTGAGGCTCACCCCGTCGAACGAGCCCGTCGATCGGAGCGTCGTCACCACGTACGCCAGGCCGCCGAGCCGGGTCTTCAGCTCCGCCGGGGTCTCCGCGATCGCGTCGCCGACGAGCCCCCCGATGCACGTGTTGACGAACACGCCGTCGTTCGCCAGCCCGAGATCGATCCGCCGCCGCTCGCCGTCTTCGAGCGCGGCGAACCCCTCGTCGATCGAGGTGATCCCGACGTTCTTGGCGAAGTTGTTCCCCGTTCCCGTGGGGACGACGCCGACCGTCACGCGATCGAGCGCGCCGGCCTCTCGGACGCCGCGGACGACCTCGTTGAGCGTGCCGTCGCCGCCCGCCGCCGCGACGACCGAGACGCCGCCGGCGGCGGCCTCGCGGGCCAGCGTGACCGCGTCGCCGGCCGCCTCGGTCTCCTCGACCTCGTAACCCAGGAGCGACGCGCGCTTGCGGACGGCCTCGGCGTGGCCGGCGGTGCCACTCGACGGATTCAGGACGACGGTTCGATCGGCTTCGTCGGATGCTGACATGGTAGGTGCGGGAGTCCCGCGCAGGGAACGGGGTGATTCACTCTCGACGGGTAGAAGCGTTCGGGTTGCTAGCGCCGGG